>MDTE01117118.1_pt1 | contig 24866 bp, 17 predicted proteins | sample 811231 | NCBI WGS metagenome assembly MDTE01 (sample SAMN05326651, study PRJNA326480) | marine metagenome | isolation source: seawater | place: Indian Ocean: Red Sea | collected 2010 | reverse complement strand
GTCTCGGCCAGTCCAGAGTCCTTTCTGCGAGTCGACTCCAATGGACGAGCCGAGTCCCGTCCCATCAAGGGCACCCGGGCACGAGGGATTGTCGGCACCGGGGAGGATGACGCCGAACGACAGGCGCTACTGAGGTCCGCCAAGGATCGCGCCGAGCTATCGATGATTGTCGACCTGGTTCGTAACGATCTAGGCCGAGTCTGCGTCCCAGGCTCTGTCAGCCAACAACCTGCCCTAGAGGCTGAAGCCCACCCAACCGTCTGGCACCTAGTGGGGGACGTCTCGGGGCAACTGGCGCCGGGCCGTCAAGCGCTGACGCTACTGCAGGCGAGCTTTCCTCCGGGCTCCTGTATCGGAGCACCAAAGATCCGAGCAATGGGCATCATCGAACACCTAGAGGGGAGCCGGCGGGGACCTTACACAGGCGCCCTCGGCTGGCTCGGCCTGGATGGCAGCATGGGGCTCTCTGTGGCGATCCGGACACTGGTATTTCGTGACGACCGTGTGAGCTACGGCGTCGGAGGGGGGATCGTCTATGAGTCCCAACCACGAGCAGAATGGGAAGAGGCCTTGCTCAAGGGCAGAGCCTTAAGGGAAGCCCTCCGCTCCACACACGCCGAGGTGAGCTCAATGCGCCCTAGGCGTCCCCAAGAAGCCCGACAAAGACCACGAATGGTCCGCTCAATCAGCTGACTCCGTTCAGGTTGGATCCCTTGACTTCCTTCCGACCTGAGCCAAGATGAGGCCCTCTGGAGGTATATATAGTGCATTCCGCCCATCGAATCGTCGCCAAGTTCGGCACCGCCGCGACAACTCTCGTGATGGCTGTAGCCCTGGTCGGTTGTTCTGAGACGACCCTCATCACGACCCCAGACAGTGGCCTTCCCACACGCGTTGAAGCCATCATCGAGGTAGCAAGTGACCATCCATCGGATCCCTACCTCGTGGACTTCGGCGAAGTCTACGCAGGGGACGTGCGGGAGAAAGAGGTCACGATCCGCAACTTGGGCACGGACACCCTCCAGGTGCAAGACCTCCAGATCTCCGACCAGTTCGAGATCATCAATCAAGACGACATCACCCAGCTCCTTGCCCCCGATGCCATGACCGTCGTTCGCATTGCATACAGCCCTTTGCGAGACGAGCACATCGAAGGCAGCCTGAACGTGGCGTCCAACGACCACGAGGACCCAGTCATTCCGGTGCGCCTGCTCGGTGAGGGCCTCGCACCTGCGGTCCACATCGATCCCCCCTCCTATGACTTTGGCAACCCCGAGCTCGGTTGCGTGGGCCAACTCGACATCACCATCTCCAACGTGGGACGAGCCCCCCTGCAGATCCAGGAAGACGGCATCTGGTACGAAGATCTCGGGGGCAATGGCGAGCTGACCCTCGTACACAGCATTCCGGATGGAACGGTGCTGGATCCCAACGAGAGCGTCGAAGCTCAAGTCCACTACGTCCCCATCGACGTTCAACCCGACACCGGCATCCTGCACGTCGAAACCAACGACCCCATGACACCCGATGCCCAGGCCGAGCACTACGGCATCGCCCATCCCGGCGAGCCCAACATCGACCTCTACGAACAAGTGGGCAACAACCAAACGGACATCCTGTGGGTCGTGGACAACTCCTGCTCCATGAGCGAAGAGCAGTCGTCTCTCGCGGCCAACTTCGCGTCGTTCATTCAGATCATTGATGCCATTGATGTGGACTATCACATCGGCGTTACAACGACAGACGTCGCCGACCAGGGAGAGCTACAGGGAACCGAGACCATCATCACCCCCTTCTCGCCCACACCCACAGCTAGCTTTGCCGCCAACGTGAATCTCGGCATCAACGGGGCAGGCGTGGAGCAAGGGCTGCACACCGCCTACCAGGCGCTGAGCTCGCCCATGACAGATCCGGGGGGCTTCAATGACGGTTTCCTACGTGAAGGTGCTGGGCTTCGTCTCATCTTTGTGACGGACGAGCAAGATCAGAGCGGAACCATCCAGAATTGGTCTGTTCAGGACTACGTGTCCTACTTCCAGAGCCTGAAGGCCAACCCGGAACACGTAGCCTTGTCCGACATCAGCGGCGGACTCAACGGCTGCTCAGGCGGTGGGGGCAGCGCCACCACCGGCTCCGACTTTGTCATGGCTACCGACCTCACCGGTGGCATGTCCGCGTCGATTTGCGATCCCAACTGGGTCAGCACGCTCTCGGCTCTCGCATGGTTCGCCCAGTCCTTTGCCGACACATTCGAGCTGTCCGAGACTCCCGTCGAAGACAGCATCGAGGTACGGATCGACAACGTCCCCGTGTTCGTGGGCTGGGTCTACGACTCGGCGCTGCAAGCCATCGTCTTCGACGTAGACCACGTGCCGGAAAATGACGAGACGATCGAGATCGAGTACGTGGTGCTCGGTACCTGCTCAGACTAGGCCATTGCGCTCTAGTCAACCGCGAACCCTGGCGGCTCAAGCCAGGGGAGGCGTGCACGACCATCTTCTGTAGCGAAGCGGGTCCCGTAGAGCGTCTCTCCACCCCACTGAAAACCATCTCCAGGGCACCCCAGATCACACAAGGGGCCGTAGAGAGGTTGGGCAACCATCATGGCTTCTCGAAGCTCCACCACATCCTGAAGCTGAGCTGGGGCTCCACCAGACAGACCCGACAGCAGCTGGAGCGGGAGCTGCCAAGCAGCGGGTACATCACCCACCGGATGTCCCTGGATTTCAGGGGAGAACCGCACCCACCGATCGAGGCTGGTGGAGGTGCTGCCTCCGGTCTGCTCGAATCGAGACTGAACCGGGAGAACTAGAACCTCCTTCGCCTCACCGGCAAACATGGAGGGGTCGAGATAACAAGCCTGGTGGACTTGAGTCTCCACTCCAAGAAAGCCTGAGATGGACTCATAGCCCTTGTGCCTCTCGTTGCTCAGCCCATCTCCGTCGCAGTAGACCAGCTTCGCTTCTTCCAGCTCGCGCACTGAGGCCCTTGAGCCCTCGGTGATATCGACGAGGCCCAAGTCTCGGGCTCCTTGCGATGCGGCGCCAGCGCCCGCAACCAGAATTCCTGCTCCAGGCCTACCCAGCCAACCACGAACCAACCAGAGCGTCGTGAGCGCTCGCATGAGGGAGCGGTGTTGTTCTGCCGTACACGACTCGCCCTCTCCAAGCACCAGCACCGCCCGGTTCGCGTTGCACAACTCCTCCACTAGATCTCTAGCCACTGGAGCCATGGCTGGCCGATCACCCGAGGGCCCAACACCGAGCCTAGCCAGCGAAGGCACTCCCGAGTCCAGCAGAACTGCCGTACGCGAGGTCAGATAGTCGAGATCGGTGGCGCCCTCGTGGAGCACACCAGCCAACAGTCGCGAGGCGTAGCTCTGCTCCGATTCGCCAGGAAGCAAGGTATAGGTCCGGTCCACGGCCCGGGACGCCCGAGTGCCCACGACTAGCCTGGAGGGGAGCAGCATGGTCTCTGCCGCACCGCGGCCGTCGGGGTGAACAGCGACAACCCGTGTGCCCCGAGAGCGAGCTGTGACCAAGAGCTTCCCGAGCACCGGGTGTCGATCCAGCACCGAACCCCACAACACAACCAGGTCCGCCTCCTGAAGTGCCGAGAGCGATGTGGTGCTCGCACTGTGACCCAGGCTCTCCTCCAGCACATCCAAGGCGACTCCTGCTCGGTCGCTTCCGTGAAACCCGATGGCGTGAGCACCTCCGCCCCGGGCAAGGCGAGAGAGAGCAAACAAGGTCTCGTTGCTGGAGCTGTGGTCGTCACACAACAGGGACCAACTTCCCGCAGCGCCTTCGAGCCGGTTGATCGCCAACTTCAGGGCGTCCGACCAGCCCAGCACTTCCGACTGCTCAACGCCACGCCGATAAAGCAAGGGAACTGTCAATCGACCGAGTCTCTCCAGGTCCCGTCGGCCCATGCGCTCAAGGCGCTTCCTGTCCGGCAAGCCACTGGGATCCAGCCCAGCGCGCGTCCACCGCCGCAGCCCAGACAGCCGCAAGCCACAGAGGTGGACCCCGTCCTGTGCCCGATCGTAGAGCCCGTCGGAGCCCAGTGAGCAATCAGCACACACCCCGTGCCGCAACACGTCCGCCGTAAAGCTCGGTTCGGATCGATTGTCCCAAACAGCCCGAGCAGCGCGCCGAAGCGGTTGATCGATCCGAACCTTCGCTTCAGCTGCCCTAGGAACGGGAAGGCTCGCCTCATCTCGCGCCATGACTGGCATCCTACCGTGATGAAACCAAAGCCTGGGGCCTGAGGCCAGGTCAGATTAGGACAGGGGAACAAGCGCGAAATCGCCGTCTCTGCCGAGCAAGAGGCGCCTGAGACAGCACGGCGACTTTCGGGCTACGCTGCCTAGCCATGAGCCTTGTCGGTCAATCGCAACGTGACATCACTCGCCTGGCAGCGGACGGCAGCCGCAACGAATTGGCCGACCAGCTCGTCATGGAAGAACCACTTGAGATCCGCTTGAACGAGTCTCCGATCGCGGTGGTCATGAGAACGCCCGGAGACGACATCGCACTCTCGTTGGGCTTTCTCTTCTCGGAAGGGATCCTGAACGACCCGGATCAGGTGCTCAGCGTTCAGCACTGCCAGGAGGTCACCGATGACGCCCGGGGCAACGTCGTCCAGGTCCGCGCCGCCGGTGCGGATCACGAAGCGGCCGACAAGGCCCGTCGACAGGTCTACGCCTCATCGTCGTGTGGGCTCTGCGGCAAGACCACACTCGATTCAGTTCGGCTACTTGCTCCGCCCATGGAAGCCCCTCCTCCCATCAGGGCATCCACGCTGGCGGCCCTGCCTGAGCTCCTGCGGGCCAATCAAGCCCTGTTCGACAGCACAGGCGGTCTGCATGCAGCGGGCTTGTTCACCTACGACGGTGATGTGCGACTAGTTCGCGAGGACATTGGGCGTCACAACGCCTGCGACAAAGTCATCGGCACCTACGTGATGCGGGAGCAGTGGCCGCTGACCGGACACATCTTGTCGCTCTCTGGTCGTGCTTCTTTCGAGATGATTCAAAAGGCAGCCATGGCCGGCATCGGTGTCGTTGCGGCAGTGTCTGCCCCATCCACCCTGGCGGTCGACCTAGCCAAAGAATCCCAAATGACCCTCGTCGGCTTCGTTCGCGATGGATCCATGAACGTCTACAGCGGACGCGTTTCTTGATGGGCTAGGGACTCCGCCCGGAGCAAGTCCTCCTCGCTATTGGCGTTGACGAAGGAATGCCCCCCAGGGTGGACCGTCGACCAGAGCGCTTCATCAATACGGGCCACGCGGACGGAGCCCAGCCAACCATCCATGCGGAACTCACCAGACAAGAGCGCCTGCTTGATCGCCCCGAGACAGCGATGGCCGTACACCGCGTGTGTTGGCTCGAGATAGCCATCCCGAACTGGGATCACAGCATCACTCGACCGCGACCCTTGACTCAGCAACCAACGCACAAAGTCGGGATCCAGGAGAGGCATGTCGCAAGCGGCCACAAAGACAAAGGGTGTCCTCGCCAGAGCCAGGCCCGAATAGAGCCCTCCCAGAGCCGCGTGTTCTGGGAGAAGGTCGTCCATAATCTGAGCCTCACTGGGGAGCTGCGGAAGCTCTTGTCCAGGCCTACGAACGACGAGGACTCGACCACTAAAGACTGGCGAGAGGCGCTCCACCAAGTTGCTCAGCAGAGGTTGGCCCTGGAACTCTAGGAAGGCCTTGTCCCGACCCATGCGAACCGAGTGGCCTCCAGCCAACAGAACGAGGCTTGTCTCCCTCAAGGCCGCCGTGGCACCAACATAGTGCTCCAGCAGAAACTCGGCGCAGGGCTCCGGCTCGTTCAATGGAAAGTGGGGGAGGGCCACATCCAGCCGTCGGTCCGAGACCACCGCAACCAATTGCTCCACGTCTTCGGGCGGAAGGTGTGAAGGGGCCCCCTCTCGATCCACGAGGATCTTCGGCATCCCGGATCTTCGATAACCCTCGGAGAGTACGAGGTCTGTCTCGGCTCCGTAGCGCTCGACCAAGTCGAGCAAGGGGGCATCACCATCACAGTCTGCGATCAGGGCCAGACTCTGAGCGTTGGCGAGGAGCACACGATTCGCACCCGCTTGCTTCAAGCGGTACGAGTCCTTGCCTGGTTGGTCCATCTGGAAACCGTGGACATCGTGCTTCACGAGAAGGAGGCGCAAGCCCCTAGCCGAGAGCACACGAACCAGACCCTCCAGAAAGGTCGTCTTGCCCGTACCTGATCGACCAACGAACGAGACCACTCGGGGCAAGTCAGCCATCAGCGCAGCCCAGAAGCTACTTGCGCGGGCCGAGGCCCTGGCAACAACTGAACGCGCACACGCTGACCGGCATCCAGATGTGAGACCTCTTCCGGCACCACGATCAAGCAATTGGCCTGCGCCATCGAACGCAGGATGCCCGAACCCTGCGGACCCGTCGTTCGAACTCGATAGCCTCCGCTAGTCCAATCGGGCTCGACGATGCCTCGAAGCAGGAATAGGAACCCTTCACGGCTGCCCACGGCTTCCTCCAACACCGCATCCACAGTGGTCAAGAACAAGGAACTCGCCCCCTGCATGGCGAGCAGCGCAGGGCGAACGTACTGGAGGAACGACACCATGCACGAGACCGGGTTGCCTGGCAGCCCAAACCAAGGGCTGCCGAACAAGCTTCCAAACGCATTGGGTTTTCCAGGCCGCATAGCGACCTTCCAGAATTCCAGCTCGGCCCCCAGGCCCGCGACCACATCCTTCACGTGATCGAAATCACCCACCGAGACGCCCCCCACAGTGACGAGCGCATCAGCGCCTCGACTTCGCTCCAAAGCTTCCCGTAACGAATCGGGATCGTCGCGGGCTATTCCGAGCGGTCGTGGGACACCTCCTGCTTCCTCCACAAGGCCAGCAAGTGCCACCGAGTTGCCGGAGTAGATGTGTCCTTCTGGCAATGGTTCGCCAGGCTCGTGCACTTCGTCACCCGTAGCAAGAATCGCCACCTCAGGGCGCCGACCACACCGCAGCGAGCTACAGCCCTGCGCCGCAGCCAGCCCCACATCAGCAGCCGTCAGGACCGCGCCCTGCTCCACAAGGACCTCGCCCTGACGAACGTCTTCACCGGCCCGCCGGATGTTGTCTCCATCAGGACCGGACCGCTCGATCGTCACCTGAGACTTATCGGACGACCACGAGGCCCACTCCTGCATCACCACCAGGTCCGCGCCCTCTGGAATGGGGGCTCCAGTCATGATCCGCGCCGCCTCACCGGCGACAAGAGCCTTGGCTGGCCGGCCCCCAGCCCCAATGATGTCGACGACAGACACCGTCACAGCAGAGCCGCCGTGGTGTACAGCCTGCACATCTGGCCAGACGACTGCGAACCCATCCATGGCCGAGTTGTCCTCGGGCGGCTGGCTCAAGGTCGCGCGGAGCTCCTCCGCGAGGACTCGAGCCCGCGCCTCCCCAATGGGCACAAGCTCATCGTCCAGGACATCGACACCGCCCAAGATCCGCTGCTGGGCCTCTTCGATACTCAGCATCTACCCATCTCCCAAACGCACCGAGCTTAACAGCACCACCACCCTGGGCCTTTGCACACAACAGCGCCCCCAATTGCTCCGACCTGCGGCCCCTGCGACAATAAGGTCCTGTCGCCCCTGCTTGCCAGACTCAAGCTCCGCTCGTTGCCGGTCGTGCCCGCGCGCTGGTCGATGGTGTGCGCTACCTGGGCCGTGTTCCTGCTGGCCAGCCCGCCAAGCCTAGCTAACGATATTGACCTGAATCGACTGGAGAGCATCGATCCCCATCTCCGCCAGGCCCGGTTGGACTCAGTCATCAAGGACCAGGCCATGGCCCTATCGGGGCCCCCCTCTTTTCCCGTGGGCAGCTTGGGACTGTACGAATTCGAGATCTCGGTCACGAATCGCATGAGCTTCCTGCACACGCTCCCTGAGGGTGACGACGCGACCTCCGCATGGGACGACGTCAACCCAACAGGAGTCGCCAACAACATCCTCTGGATGCCCGGTCTTCAGTTCCGTAAAGGTCTTCCGTTCTCGTTTGAGGTCGGTGGAGACATCGCCTGGATCGGCATCTCGAAACAGTTCGAAGTGGGGGGCTACGGTCGCGTCGTCTTCCTGGATGGCTGGAAGAAGATCCCAGATGTAGCACTTCAGCTGGGATACACAGGATATGTGGGCAACGAACAACTGGACATGGGCGTGTTCGAGCTGGACCTGTCGGTCGGCTACACCGTACACATCCCCAGCGTGGGCGGTCGAGCTACGACCTTCTTCTCACCATTCGTGGGCTATTCCTACTTGATGGCCCATGCGCGACCGACCTCGGTTCAGGTCGAAGCAATCAGTCCCGTGTCCGCCTGGACGGCTGAGGCCGAATCGGGTGTGGATCCCCGCCTCTACCGATTCCACCGCGGCTTTCTGGGGGTCGAGATCCGAGTAAACCAACTCGGGTTCCGGATCAGCGCCGACACGACGCTCGCCAGGAAGGCTCCCATGCTGCTTGCCATCGACCTGTCCCTTGGCGTGCGGTTCTGAGCAGCCTCGGCCGGCGGCGAACAGTATCGAGGTCAGCTGTTCTCTTGCTCCAACTCAGCCACAATCTCGAGAGCCAGGCCTGGTTGGTCGGTGATGATGCCGGAGACGCCAGCCAACACCATCTCCCGAATCCGCTCGGCCGTGTTTACTGTCCATGTGTTGATGGCCAGCCCACGAAGATGGGCCCGCTTCACGTACTGAGCGTCCACCAGGGTCTCGCGAGGATGGAGCGCGTAAGGAGACACAAGTGGCGCTGTCCACGGACTCCTCGTAAAGAGGTTTCGCAAAGCGGTCCCCCCAGCTCCCGGATAAATGAGAGCTAGAGGGGCATGGCAGAGTCCCCGCACACGGCGCAGGGAGCCCACGTTGAACGAGGAGACAATGGTCTTCGAGTACAAGCCCATCGAGTGGATCAGCCGCCCCACACCGAGGGCTGTGCCATCTCCACGGAGCGACTCCTCTTTCACCTCGACGTTGAAGCACAGGTCGTCACGCAGAGACTCGAACACTTCCAGCAGCGTGGGCACCCGACAGGCGGAGAGCGCCGGGTCAAAGTGGGAGCCCACATCCATAGACTGCAGCTCGGAGAGAGAGAGTTCTCGGACAGTCACATCCACACCGGCCACCCGACCGAGCGTCTCGTCGTGAATCACCACCAGCTCACCTGTGGCACAAGTGCGCACGTCCAACTCCACGAAGGGAACGCCAAGCTCCACAGCGTTACGAAAGGCGACCATTGTATTTTCGGGAGCGAGGGCAGCACCTCCGCGATGGGCGTGGACCTTCACCCGCGCAGAACGGGGGGCTTGTCGCCCTCGATGACCTCGGGTGCGCTTGGCCGTTCTTTGCGCGGCCGAGTCCTTAGGGGAAGAAGAGACACTCACGCGACTCACCCTAACAGGCCGCTGAGAGCCGAGCGGAACAGGCTCTGGGGCCCTCGCGGGCTCTTGGCCTCTCTTGTAGTCCTTAGCCTGAGCCTAGTCCCTTGTGTGGCCCACGGAGCGACCTCACCGAAGCCATCAGCAGAGTCCATGACCATTGATGCTCTCGTAGACCCCATCGGCCAAACGATTCAAGGGAGCTTCTCACTGCTGCTGGAGAGCCAGTCCGAGCAAGACCTCGGCGAGATCCTCATGTTCGTCTACCCCGAACTCTACGGTGCCGAGCCCGAGCTGTCGGACATCCTGGCGGAGCGAGTGCACCCCCGTGGCTCCGAGAGAGCAAGCCAGCGCATCGACTCCCTGAAGGTCCGCGTGCAGGGACAGAGTTCTGTGTCTGCGGACGGGGAGTTCGTGTGGATCGGAGGGGTCCCCCTGCTACGGATCGTGAATGTGGGCCCACTCCCCACGGGAACGACTGTGGAGCTCTCCGCTTCATTCGAGACCCACGTGCCCGAACGGTACGGACCATTTGGCCGTGTCGGAGATGTCCTGACAATCAACGGAGGGCTGGCTCCGCTACCCGTCCAGCGAGATCCCCAGGGGAACTGGCTGATCGACGCCCCACCAGCACCCCTGCGCCGTTCTGTCCATCTGGAGATCCCGGAAGACTGGAGCGGGTCTATTGGAAATCAACTGATTGAACCGCGCCAACAGCTCGGCTCTGACAAACAGGCCCGAGTTGTCCACCATCAGGCCGTGGGGAGCTGGACGTCACTCTCGCTCCGCAAGAACTTCCGGTACCAGGTACTCGATGAGGTCACAGGGGCCTCAGTGACCTTTGTGGGCAAGCCACTGCGGAAGCTACAGCGCGCTTGGATCGCCCGTTCGGTGAACGCGACACGCGAGGTACTCGAGTCGCTGGGGGGCGAGCCCAGGGGGACTCTGCTCCTGGTCGAAGCGCCACTTCGACGTCACCTCGTGGAACGAGGTGACGGTGTCCTCTTCGTCTCCGACCGCTACCTAGAGGCATCTCCACTGCTCTGGCGGTACTTCGACGTGCACTTGGCACAAGCCATGCTGGCTGATGGCGTCGAACATGTGCGCGCCCAGATTGAAGAACCTCGCTTCCTTCCCCTGGTCGTGCATGGGATCGGATGGTCGCTTGTGCCCGACTACATGCGAGTGCGATGGCGCAATCACATGAACCTGCGAAGGCTGCTCGAGGGATTCTCCTTTCTCCCCTACATCGACAACCTCCTGGAAACACCAGTCTTTCCGTTCGCCGATCAAATCTACGACAACCCTTACGTCGCCGACCCCCTCCGCGCTGACATCCGACGCTTCAATAGACCGCTTCGATCGGGACGTCTTCTGTTCCTGCGCCTCGAAGACGAAGTGGGCGAGGCCAGCCTTCGAGCCGCGGTACGCGATGCACTGGACCCCCAAAGCCCTCCCTTTCCTACGAGCCTCGAGCAACGAACCGGGCGGCATCTGTTGCCGGTCTTCGAGCACTGGCTGAGGACACCACCTCGAGTGGACTACAGCCTCGACCCCGTCGAACGAAGCCGAGACTCCGATGGCAACCACCGCACGCGCGTTCGTGTCCGGCGGACCACCGACAGCCTAGGCCCAGTCCGTCCGGTGGAGGTCCGGCTGTCCGCCGCGCACAGACCCCGCAAGCGCAACATCAAGTTGTTCTGGTCCGAAGATCACAAAGAAGCTCAGTGGGAGATCGTCACACCCTGGCGGGTCGCACGCATCGAGATAGACCCCCGAGGACGGATGCTAGAGCTCGATCGGGAGGGCTTCTCTCTCAAGCAAAACAACCGACGACCTCGCCCTTTGCGAGTCACGGGCAATGTCTACATCCTGTCGATCAATCCCACCTCTGGGACGGTCGAGGCCTGGGCTGCCCTCGACCTACGACCCCGCCACGATCACCGTCACCGGGTGGCATCCATCCTCTACACAAACCAGCAAGTCATGGTCGGCGGCACGCTCAGCTACACCCACTCCTTCGGTCCGCCTCGCGTCGGTCCACATCGCCGAAAACGGATCGTAGTGGACTACACAATCGAACGACTCAGCCCACTCTTCCGACCAACGAGTGCTCCACTCCTGACCGAAGCACAGCTGTCTCTCATTTATGACAACCGCTCCTGGAGCTTCAACCCGACGCGAGGTTCCAGGCTTCGGGCCAGCTTGTTCATGGGGGCGGACTTCGGAAACCCCGACTCGGACCGGGCGCCAGGAGAGTCCACCTTTGTGGGTCTGGATCTGGAGGCCAGTCACCTCATACCTCTCCACCCCTGGCACGTCCTTGGCCTGCGGGGGAAGCTCGGGCTGGTGACCGGCAATGTGGTTCACCGCCAGTTCACACTGGGAGGCAACAACGACCTCCGTGGCATCGCAGAGAACTATCTGGTCGGACCCTTTCGGACCATGGCAACAGTGGAGTGGCGGCACCACTTCTTCCGAGGTGCCGATATCCCCTTTGGCCTTGGTCGATTCAGAGCGCTTCAAGGGGCCGTGTTCCTTGAAGGCGGGCTCGTCAGTAACCCCGCCTTGGGCCCGCCAGACCCTCGCACGGCACGCTTCAGCATCGGGTATGGGCTACGCCTCTTCGGCGACTGGCTGGGCGTCCTCCCCGCCATGGGAGGCATCGAGATCGCCTGGTCCCCAGGGGCTCCTCCCGGCCGGCTCCCCACCTTCAGCCCTTCCGACTCCTGGCCGGAGGTGCCTTTTCAGATCTACCTAGTCATCACTCAGAGCTTCTGATCCCCGTGGCAGGGTGTGCAACAATCCGCAAGAGAATGCGTTCAACCTCGTTGCGACGATGGGCCCTCCTGCTCGCACTGGTCATCCTGGCTCCCCAGGTGACTGGTTGCGCCACCAGCCAAGCACGACGGAAACATAGAGCCCAATTGCAGTCTGTCCTCGACCAGGGATTGATGTTGCTGGGACAGTCAAGAGTGCGTGTTGGCAAGACTCCATTCCGCAGCGACTGCTCTGGGTTTGTCGCGGCCTGCTACTCCCGGGCACAGATCGACCTGATCGACCCGATGGCTGGCAGTGGGTCCGCTACGGCCACAATGTTCCGCACACTGAAAAAACGACAACTGCCGGTGCGGCGAAAGAGGGCACAGCCGGGAGACCTAGCTTTCTTTCACAACACCCATGATCGCAACGGCAATGGTCTACGCGATGACCGGTTCACCCATGTAGCGCTCGTAGAGAAAGTCGAGAGGGACGGCACCGTGCACTTCATGCACTTCGCCGGCGGGACCGTGAAGCGTGGGGTGCTCAACGTCAAGAATCGCAAGCAGCATCTAGACCCCTACTCGGGGAAAACTTGGAACTCGCACCTCCGCCAGGGCCGCGGACGCACTCTGGCAGGTCAGCTGCTCTTTCGTTTCGGGCAGCCGCTGCCCCCACCGTGATCGCCAGAGAGTCGCTTTCGCCCCACGGGTAGGCCTTTCATCTTAAGCTGACACTGGCAACGCCCTGAATCACCGCCTCTTCCCACAAGGTCAACTCATGTTCGCGACCCCACCCACTCTCCAATGCCATAGGTCCGGCCTGCGAGCCTTGCGTTGGATGGCGCCGGTGCTGGGCGTTCTCGTGCTCAACACAGCCTGCGAGCCCGAAAGCAGCGCAGTGCCAGAGCCAACGCTGGTTCACACCGTCGTATCGGAGGGTGTTGTCTTCCAAGCTATCGAGCTCACAGCCTCGGCCGCAAACGCCGACAACTCTCCCGCCCCCCTCGAGGACGTCACCATTCACCACCGCACGGCAGGAGTCGAGACGTTCGCCGAGACGGCAATGACTCCAGCCTCGGGAAGTGACTCCGCTCATGTGGGCACCATCCCCGGCGATGCCGTGACCGGGGCCGGCCTCGAGTATTACCTCTTGGCGACCCTGCCCAACGGGGGGACGCTCACGCACCCCGCGGATGCTCCTGCAACTGTTCATTCAGTCGACGTTAGTCAACCGGCCTTGGCTTCCCCGGGCCCCGTTCGTGCCCGCTACAACCCAGAGAGCGACACTGTGGAGGTGAGCTGGACAGCCTCGCCACCAGGAGCGGCCGACCGGTACATCGTCGAAGCCGCCCTGGAAACCACTGGAACTAGCGCTGAGGTCTGCGACACCCAGGAGGCGTCTTGCACGGTGCCTGCAGCTGGCACATACAACCTCGAGTACGCTTCTTGGACCGTCACCGCGAGCAACACAAGTGACACTCGGGAGGCCTCTGCACTGACCGACAACCTGCATCTACTGAAGGAGATCTGGGGAGCTCAGCTAAACAACGGCGACCCGACCATCGGAACTGCAGCCGGCGAGTTCAACCAACCACAGGGGATTGGCGAGGGTAACGAGCGACTATGGATCGCTGAGAAAGGCAATCATCGCGTACAGATCTTCACCCACGATGGGATCTATCAGGAGGGCTTCGGCACTCAGGGGTCTGGCGACGGGGAGCTAAACTCTCCGTACGACGTAGCTCTGAACGATGACGCCATCTTCGTAGCCGACTACGCCAACTCACGGGTCATCGCCTTCCACCCGACCACCCACGCCCAGCAATACCAGTTCGGGGGTCTGGGCCAAGCCGATGGCGAGCTTCGCTTCCCAGTCGACCTCGCCTTCGCCCCCGACGGACGAGTCCATGTAGCGGAAGACGTCAACCAACGCGTCTCGGTCTTCGAGGCCGACGGTACGTTCGTGGAGAGCTACAACAGCATTGACGGGCACACCCTGCAGAACCCGACGAAGATCGCCTACGTCCCACAACTGCAGGCGATGGTAGTGGTGGATTCTGAGGGTCTCTATCTTCGCTCTGTAGCCACTGTGGATGGCGGAGACGATGACGACTCGGCCCATGATGATCACTCAGCCGATGACGACGACTCAGCCGATGACGACTCCCACACCGACAGCCTTCCGCCCGACCGGAGCTGGCAACTGCTCGATGACGGGGCCTCGACCCGGCTGGCCGGCCTCTGCGTGACCGCCTGGGACGAGCTGGTGGTCCTGGTCGACGACGACAGTGAAGGGACCGTACTTTCGGAGGGTCATCGCATCATCAAGCTCGATCTGGAGGGCAGTCCAGTCGGCGGCTTCGGCACATGGGGCCGTGGGCCGGGTGCATTCTGGCGCCCTCAGGACTGCTTCGTTACCGCAACCGGAGACCTTCTCGTCGTCGACAGCTTGAACCACCGCATCCAGGTCTTTGGGCCCTAATGGCGCGATCACACCACAGCCCAAGGCCCGTCTCGCATCCGCGGACCCTGGCGTGGTTTCTTGTCGCGTCCCTGGCCTCAGCCCTCAGCCCAGTCAACGCACACGCCGATGACTGCGACACATCGGGCGACCCCGCACTCCTCGACCAGGATGGGGACCTCTTTCCCTGTGCAAACGACTGCGATGATCAGGATGCGTCAGTCAATCCGGCCGCGGCAGAGGTCGCTTGCAACGGCAAAGACGATGACTGCGACCCCACAACGGAGGGCGATGTCGACAGCGATGCCGATGGGTTTAGTTGTGCTGAGGATTGCGACGAGACCGATAGCGAGATCCATCCCGAAGCGGAGGAGCTCTGTAACGACAACGTCGATCAAGACTGTGACGGCATCGATGATGACGTGCACGACAACGACGGCGACGGTTCCGACTGCACCCAAGACTGTGACGACAGCGACCCTCTGACGTTTCCGGGAGCCCCGGAGATCTGTGATGACGGCATCGACCAAGACTGTGACGTGGATGGCAGTGTGGACGAAGCGAGCGGCTCGCGTGCCCTGAGTGATGACGACTCGGCGCTCGTCCATCTCTGCTCGTTCGACTTTCCCTTCTGCGGTAGCGACTGGAGCGCAATCTACATCCAAGACAATGGCCGACTCACCTTCGGCTTTGACGACCGGACCTCGACCGGCTCTCCGACGCTTCTCGTCCAGCAGACTCCCCAGCTTGCCGCCCTGTGGACCGACCTCTCGCCTGCCGGCGGAGGCGAGACTCTAGAGGTCGAGGTCATCGAAGAGCCAAGCACCAGCCTGTCCATCTCATTTTCGGCCATCGCTCAGTACGGGGTCCCTGGGTCAGCCAACACATTCACAGTCACGCTGTTCGCTGATGGGACCGCCGCCATGGACTACGGCAGCCTATCGGCAGTCGCGGGCCTCGTGGGCTACGCATGCGACGACGAGGATGTGCACGAGGTCGACCTGAGCGACTACCCCCTGGCTCCGGGCGCCTGGGCCATTGGAAAAGGGACCGAGGGCGCCGTGTACCAGCAATTCACGACTTCAAGCTCCGTCAATGATCTTGCGAACGAGAGCATCGACCTCTGTCTCACTTCGGGAGTGGACACCGATGGTGACGGGTGGACGGAAGCCTGTGGCGACTGTGATCCAGACAACGCCGATGCCTATCCGGGCGCACCCGAGCTCTGCGACTCCACCGACAATGACTGCAACGGAGTCGATGATGACATCGACAACGACTCCGATGGCTTCATCGACAGCAACTGCGGCGGCGAGGACTGCAACGACAGCGACGGCGACATTCGGCCCGACATCGTCGAGGCATGCAATGGCATCGACGACGACTGCGATGGAGCGATCGAGGACGAGGGCCAAGACGAAGACGAAGACGGTCACTCCCCGTGCAGTGGTGACTGCGATGACGGCAATGCCTCGATCCACCCCAACGCCGAAGAGTTCTGCGATTCAGTGGACAACGATTGCGACGGAGAGGTCGACGAGGGCTTCACTCCCGATGCTGACCAAGACGACCACCGAAGCCTCGACTGTGGGGGAGAAGACTGCGACGACGCCAACGATGCGGTGTTTCCTTCGGCTCCAGAGCTCTGTGACTTGATGGACAACAACTGCGACGAAGTGGTCGATGATCTGGACGCGGATGAGGACGGGCATGTGGACATCCACTGCGGCGGGAACGACTGCAACGACACGGACCCCGACATGCACCCCGAAGCCCCAGAAGTCCCCTACGACGGCATCGACAACGACTGCTCGGGAGGAGACATGCAGGACGCTGACGGTGACAGCTTCCGCCATGCGAGCCTCGAGAATGGATCTGACTGTGATGACAGCGACGAGACTGTCTTTCCGGGCGCGGACGAGAGCTGCAGCGACGGCGTCGACAACGACTGCGACGAGCGAGTCGATCGGGCCGATCCGGACTGCGGCCTCTCTGGTCTCAACTGTGCTGCAAGTCTCTCGTCCACACGCAACGTCCGCGTGGCTCCGCTCGCGCTCGTCTTGCTGCTCTTCACGCTCAGCAGGATCCGACGGCGGAATCGCTGAGCGGACAAGGGCACAAGACGTGGAATCAACGCAGTACGACACCCTCTGGAGCCAGGCGTGGGCGGATGCCTCGACACAGGGCCCCGGCTTTCTCTCTCGACATGCCTGCATCCTCCGTCTTCTGAGCAACTACAACGTTCATGGGCGTCTCCTCGAGGTCGGAGCAGGCCGAGGGGATCTGCTCGTTCGGATCCAACAGCGCTTTCCGCAGCTACAGCTCACGGCGCTGGAGCCAGGCACCGCTGCGGCCCAGGCCCTAAGGGCTCGACCGGGCCTGAGTGCCGTCCATCACGGCCCTCTGGGAGAGCCCTCAGCACGCCCTGAGGGCTTCTTCGATGTCATCGTCTGCTCCGAGGTACTTGAGCACATTGAAGACGACGAGCGAGCGCTGGTCGAGCTCATCGATCTCGCCGCTCCCGGAGGCCTACTCTTTCTCACCGTCCCCATGCGAGCAGACCTCTGGACACCGGTAGACGACGCCGTCGGGCACGTCCGCCGCTACGAGCCGGGACAGCTCGCCAGCCTCTGCCAGGCCTATGGCCTTCAGGTCCTGCACGATCAAGCCCACGGCTTCCCGCTGTACAACACCTACTATCGCCTTCTGGGTCGCAGGACACCGGAGGAGACGGCCAAGCTGGGCCGTAAGAGCCTCCTTGCTCGGGTCGCAGCCCGCGTCGCAGCCGCAGCCTTTCTGCTGGAGACCCGGGTAGACAGCCGCCGGGGGGCTCGAGGCTTCGTGGTGGCCCGGAAGCCTCAGGGAGACGTGGGCTCGGAGGCCTCCTCCGTCTTCAGGTAGCGATCAAGAACAGCGAGCACAGCCGCCTGCCCTTCGGGAAAACCGTACTCGAAGAGATGAGCCGGACACCAGCCGCTGTCCAGCTCGGAAATCTGAGGGTGCAGGGGATACAGCTCCGGGCTCGTGGCACACAAGAGCCCGCCGCTCATGTCCTCGGTAAACATCGCGGTCGTATCCGTCACGAGCAGCTGAAACGCGTCGACCGCGTGGACAGCCAAGTTGGCAATGATCGCCCCACCGGAGTGACCCATCAGGCCTATTCTTGTTCCATCAATCGTGGACAGTGAGCGCAGATAGCGCCACAACAACAGGGCCTCGTAGACATGCAGACCAGCCAAGCTGAACCCCTCTCTCAGCAGGTGACTGGCAACCCGATGCTCCAGGCTCGCACTCTCGTCGGCCCGCAACTGCAGCACAATGACGGCGTAACCGGCCTCCAATAGACCAGAGCAGTGGAACTCGACACAGAATTCCCGCGGGCCACGATCGTGCCCAGGCAGCGCCACAATCGCCGGAAAGGGGCCTTGACCCGTCGGCGTCAGCATCAGCGATGCAAACCGACCCACGTAGGGATCGTGGAACAGCAGCAGCTCTTCCCGCCGATCTGGGCCGGGATAGCTGTCCAGCACGGTCACACCCAACGCTCGGTCCTCGTAGTGATCCAACAAGAACCCGATATTGAGCGCCTCGACGACCATTCGCTGCATGTCCGGGGGAGCGGGCCAACCTTCGATTGTTCCTGCCGCCAACTCTCGGTCGGCATCCACCCACATGGAGCGCAGCGAACGAGCCAGCTCATCCGAACTCAGTGGAACCGCGTGCTGAGCGGCTAACACAGGAAGGAGAAGATAGTCCTCGACGCCGTAGAACTCAGAGCCAAACGGTCGCTCATCGAGCCACAATGGCTGGTCATACACAAGAGGCATCGCTGCATGCGGAGCCTGAGCCGCGGGCTGGGGCTGCACTTGCCCAGCAGCCACCGCAGGTGGGAGAACAAAGAAAAAGGCCGCGAAGGACCTGAAGAGGCCCCTAGGCCACCAGGCAATTGCTCTCGTGATCCGGGCGCCTATTCCGCGAGTCCGACAGCTAGCCAGCTCGCGCGCTCCGCGCACTGAGCGCGTTGCCCAACTGCTGAAGTCGTCGTGCATCGGCATGACTACCTATCGAGGCTTCAGCATCCGACGCTCGAAGGTAGGCACCAGCCGCCCGGGCGTTCTCGCCGGCTTCGCGCCAATAGTCCGCAGCCTTCTCAGCCCCGAGTCCCCCCACGCGTTCGTTGAGCTCAAGCCACAGTGCAGCGCGGCGATACACACCCCGCAGATCCTCCAGCGTGGATGTGTCCGGTGCCCGCCCCTCGATGGATACAAACCAATGCCCAGCGGCCCAACGGAAGGAGATATGCCCCCGATCTGCAGCCCACACAAGAACAGCCGCAGACCGGTCCCGACGCACGGGAATGCAATCCAGCAGCTGGCGAACTGGAGCACTCGATCCCAACGCCGATAGATAGCCCAACACCTCGTGACGTTCCGGCGGGTCGATCTCCGGGAAAGACTCGTCGATCCGGCCACCAACCTTGGGGATCCAGCGACGACCCGACCGCACGAGACTCCCATCCCGCTCCCCGGCGAGCAACAAGCCCATCAATGCCGACGGGTTACCGCCAGCCTCCATGCACAACGTGCCGGCCACACCCTCCACAAGCTCTCGATCGTCCTCATCTCCGGTCTCCGGTCGGAGCAACTGCACCACATCGGACGTAACCAGGGGAGGCAATGCCACACTGAAAACACGAGAGGCTGAGCCTGCAGGCAGTTGACCCAGATCCGGGACAGCGCGACCGACCAACACCAGCAAGATTGGGAACGCAGTGGAGCCCTCCAGGGCAGCCACGGCTGTCCTTCGGATCCGAGCCCAGCAGATACTGTCCAACTCCTCCAGACCATCTAGGAGCAACACCGTAGGCTTGTTGAGCTCCTTGAGCGCGCGATCGACGAGATCGCTGGGTGGCGGAAGATCAATGTTGGTCCGAGGCGGGGAAAACCAACCGCTGAGAACGGTGCGGGGAACACCAGGCCGACAACTAGCAACGTGGACGTCCACATCACCAGATGTCTCCGCAAGATCACGCCACAGGTCCACCAGACGACTCTTGCCCGCCCCTGCAGGGCCCTCTAGACGCACCACAGAGCCCTCTCGCTGACGGAGGCTGGACAGGCGCTTCCGAAGAAAAGACAGGAACGGGTCCCGACCGACTGCAGGAGCCGGGGTAGAGGCCCAGACTTGTGCCGAGTCTTCCGGCGCCGGTACCAAGAGGGAACCCAGGGCTTTGCGGACCTCCGACAAGTCACCAAAACGCCGGCCAGGATTCCAACTCAGCATCTTGAGAACTGCATCATCCAAGTCGACAGGGACGCCGGAGCAATGCTCCCGACATGGCCGCACCGAGCCGCGCTCGTAGGCCTCCTGGAGCTCGTCCGCGCTCCGCCCCTCCACCGGCTTTCGGCCCGCAATCAAGAAATACATCAGGGCCCCCAGGGACCACTGGTCCGACAGGTAGCCCTCACCGTCTCGCTCGACGACCTCGGGGGCCTGGTAGCCCAGGCCGGAGCGCGTCAGCAAGGTCACGTCAAAGCCCTCTGCGTCATCGGAGTCATCCAGCCCCATGCCCAGACCAACCACTCGGGCAACACCCAGTGGATCGACCCGGACATTGGCGGGGCTTAGGTCTAGGTGCGGTAGGTCGCTCCGGTGCATCGCCTCGAGCCCCATGAGAATCGAAGTGACCAGAGGCGAGGCAACGGCCCACCGCTCCTCGAACGAACTATCCATGCCAATGGGCAGCAACGACCAGTAGGTCTCCAGGTCCACCCCGCTGACGCGATCGAAGACGATCCAGCTGTCTCGACGCCCCTCGACCAGGTCGGTCGATGCCGCCACATGAGGACTGTCCAGCTCACCGAGAACGCGGTGTGCTGCCTTCAGCCGAGCCATCTCGCCGCGACTGGCAAACCGGACCCGCTTGAGCACGACCTCCCGATCATCTCGAACGTCCAGTGCGGCGATGGTGTCGGACCCTTCACCGGTCCGGAGGACTTCCGTCACCCGATAGCGGCCGCCGACAATGGCAGGGTTGTAAGGCTGATTCATGCTGCCTTCACTACTCCTGGACCGAGGCTTCAGGACTCAGCTGAGCCGAGCTTGGGTGGGAAAATTGTACCGACCCTAATCGATGCGCGCAGATTCCCGAAATCAACAACACCCCGGCAACCGCAGAGAACGCCAGCAAGCTCATCGGCACCTCGACCTCCGAGCCTCCCCAAAGACAAAGGCTGACACCGAGTAAGTTGTGTGAGAAGTGGCACAGAATCGCTGGGCGGATGGACTGGGAAGTCCGTCGTAGCCAACCAAGGAACAAGCCCGTGGGAAGGATAGAGACCACGTGCAGGGGATCCACGTGATAGGCGGCAAACAACAAGCTCGTCGCAAGCCAAGCGATGGTCGGGCTCGTGGCCTCCTCGATTCCCTTCCACAAGAACCCCCGGAAGATCACTTCCTCTGCGAGCGGAGCAACCAAGAGCACCATCGCCAAGAGCGCCAGCCGTCCAGGCAGCGGACCGTCGATCAAGAGTTCTGCCAGAACCGTCAGGTGCTCGGCTTCGAACCACGACCAGCTCTGAGTCACGACCTCGGCAACCCACCCACTCAAGAGCGAGGCTGCTAGACCGCTGCACCCAGCCACCAGAGGTAGATGCCTGGGCATCGGCCCCAAGCCCAGGGTGCTCATCAGAGGTCGGTCCCAGATGCGGCAGATCCCAACGATGATCCCCAACATTCCCAGACTCTGCATAACGGTAAAGACACTGAGCCCCAGCGCCGACTCCATGAATCCAGACCCGGCGCTGCCTGAAGAAGCGAGAGCAACGAGGACGGCCAAGGCGGTCCCAAGAAGCATCAACCAAACCCCCGAGGCCACGACAAACAAGATCACCGCAACACAACCAGCCAATCGTGGGCTAGGTCGTCCTCCAAGGCGGGTCGGCGGCGAAGGGAGCTCAGTCACAACACAAATTATCGACCGCCTTCGCAGTCGGCGCCAATCGCCACGTCACGTCCCCCTGCAGCAACGAGGCGCGCTACCCTGACTGGGTGAGCCCTCCAAAGCCACCGCAGCTGAATAACGAAGAGATTGCTCGCTATTCCCGCCACCTGCTCCTGCCCCAGGTGGGCATGGAGGGTCAGCGGCGCCTGAAAGCGGCGTCGGTCCTCTGCATCGGCGCAGGTGGGCTGGGCTCGCCGCTTACGCTGTACCTGGCCGCTGCCGGTGTCGGCAAGCTGGGCATTGTGGACTTCGATCGGGTCGACCAAAGCAATCTGCAGCGCCAGGTTCTCCACAGCACCTCCTGGCTTGGCAAGAGCAAGGTCGAGAGCGCACGAGCTCGTCTGCTTGACCTCAACCCGAACATCGAAGTGGTCATGCACGAGGAGCCGGTCACCTCCCAGAACGCCCTCCAGCTCATCGAGCCCTACGATGTGATCGCAGACGGCACTGACAACTTTCCCACCCGCTACCTGGTCAACGACGCCTGCGTCCTGCTCGAAAAACCCAACGTCTATGGCTCGGTCTTCCGCTTCGAGGGGCAAGCGTCAGTCTTCAGTCATCAGGGGGGGCCGTGCTACCGCTGCCTGTACGAGGAGCCTCCCCCGCCAGAACTCGTGCCCTCGTGTGCCGAGGGGGGGGTGCTGGGGATTGTTCCTGGACTCATCGGAGTCATCCAAGCCACAGAAGCCATGAAGATCATTCTGGAGCAGGGCGCCACTCTCTCCGGCAGACTCCTTCTCTACGACGCGCTCGACATGGAGTTTCGAGAGTTGCGACTCCGCAAGAACCCCGACTGTGCCGTCTGTGGGGACGAGCCCACGGTCACTGAGCTCATCGACTACCACCAGTTCTGCGGAGCAGCGCCCCAGCACCACGTCGAGCTCCCAGCGGAGCAGGGCGAGCCAACCGAGGGCTTCTCGAACCTCACCGTCCGCGAGATCAAGGACAAGCTAGACGCGGGCTGGAGTCCCTTCATTCTCGACGTTCGAAAGCCTCACGAGGCCGACATCGTCCGCATCAACTCAGACCTCTTGATACCCCATGAGGACCTGCAGGCTCGACTGGACGAGCTGCCAAGGGACCGAGAGATCCTAGTGCACTGCAAGGTTGGCGGACGGTCAGCCAAGGCAGCAACGACACTCGTGGCCGCAGACTTCGACGGCGTTGTGAACATGTTGGGCGGCATCACGGCCTGGGCCCAACAGATCGATCCAACCCTGCCGACCTACTGAGCCGGACGAAATCCATGGAACTCTTTTCAGTCGTGTTCGGAGGCTTGAGTGCAGTGCTGTTCGGGCTCTGCCTCTGGAGCCCCGCCGCACGCCCCCTTTGGTCGGGGATCACACGACGTGACCTCGGTGTCTATGGGGCAACCCTGCTGGGTGCCGTTGCACTCTCGCTCTTTCACTTCGACGCAATTGGTCATCACGCCTTCCGCCCTCACGAAGAGTCCTATTACTTCGCACTTCAGGGCGAAGCCCCCCCAGGAGGATGGTTCCCTCTGGAGACTCAAGTGCTCCTCAGGCTCATATACCAGGGGGTGGGCCAGGTCCTGGGGTCGACGATGACTGTCTTCGTTGGCACCGCTTTGCTTGCCGGCCTGTGGTCTCCCCTGCTGATGGGCCTCGCCGCTCAGCTCCTCTCACGTCGAGCCTGGGTGGGCTGGTGCACCGCTGTGCTGGTCGCCTTTCATCCAGACCTGAGCTACTGGCGAGTTCATGCCTTCCAGATTGCTCCACCACACGTGGCCTTCGCCGCTACCGTGCTGCTCTCGGTGCTCGTGGCGCGCAAGCCCACAGGCCTCCACTGCACCGCTTGGCTCGTCCTGGGAGCGTTTGCTCTTTTCCTGCGACAAGACAACCTCGGGGCTGTCGTCGCCACCGCAGCGATCCCGGCCCTAGCGGGTCAACCGGGATTCCTGAGACATTGGAAACTCTGGGTACCTGGCTTTCTCCTGGCAGCTGCTCTGCTCGCCATACCCACGTTGCACAACATTTCGCTGGCCGTAGACCGGGAAGACTACCGGTGGGGCTTCCGATTCCTGCCTTACCATCTGGCTGTGATGGAGGCCTACCGACCTCTGACCACACCGGGCATCTTGGCGCTGGTCGGGCTGGGCCTAGGCTTCTCTTTCCGTCTGAGTCGGGTAGCGGGGCCATTCTCAGAGTTGCAGCGAGCCTGCCGGGCATGGGCCGTGTTTCTCCCCATGGGACTGTTCCCCGACCTACTCTTCAGCGAGTTCGGTGCCCGCCACCTCCTGGGCACCACAACAGCAGCACTGGCGCTCGCCGCAACGGGCACTGCGCTAGTCTTCGAGAGCCCTTGGTTTGCCCACACCACACAGCAACGACAGCGGGCCACACGACTTGTCCTGGGAGCCATGTTGCTAGCTGGCATTGGGGCCTCCTGGCTCGAGATTGTCGACCAGGGGCGGCGCTACGGAGACGACACTCCGGAGATCCCGACCTTGCCAGGAACTGAACGACCCACGCTCGTGCTTGATGACTCGGGCGAGCCCCTCGCAACCCTGCCGCCGGAGCTCAAGACCTGCGGGCTCTACTCCGGTGAAACGTATGTCTGCGATCCCTGGGCTGAGGTGCCCGATGCCGTCTGCCACCCACCCAAGAACCTTCGGGAGCCGGACGAAGTGCGCAACCTATGGGACCAGCGAAATGGCTGTGTTCTCTGGGCTGTTGACGACACCTGTGATGATGTCTCTGGTGTGATGCACGATTGGTGGGAGATGGTTCGGTCGATGTATCAATGGGAGCCCGCTGGGATTCTCCCTATCCAGGAACGAAATGCCTATGTAGAAGTATATCGACTTGTAGAGAGGCCATAGATCGCTCTATTTAGAGGCTAAGTTGATTTCCGACGGGCAAGGAGCGGATTCGAACTCCTGTCGCGGCAAATAGTGCGTTGCATAGGGCCGCCGAAGCGGGCGGAAGACCCACCTCACCGATCCCACCCGGCTGCTCCAGTGACGGCACAATGTGAACGTCCACCACAGGGGCCTCGCGCAGGGGCATCAGCTTGTACTGGTGGAAGTTACTCTGCTGGGCCGCACCGGCTTGGAAGGTGACCTCGCCATAGAGAGCGTTAACCCTTTGAAAGTCCGCCAGATCCGTGAGGTAAACCGTGGTACGAATTACTTGCCTTGGCTCAGCACCAGCTGCTGTGAGCACAGCCATCAGATTGG
>MDTE01051618.1_pt1 | contig 24872 bp, 21 predicted proteins | sample 811231 | NCBI WGS metagenome assembly MDTE01 (sample SAMN05326651, study PRJNA326480) | marine metagenome | isolation source: seawater | place: Indian Ocean: Red Sea | collected 2010 | reverse complement strand
GGCCGCCAACGGGCTGAGTTCCAGAAACGGCGAATCCCGGTCGAGCACTGCCGCGACCCGCTCACGCACTGGAAGCTTTCCACGTGATCGCAACCGAGCCATCGCCTCTTCACCACCTCCGGCCTCCACCTCTTCGAGCAAGCGCTCCATCTCGGCCAGCATGGCCAGCATCTCGCTCCGGTTGGTCACGAAATCTTCGGAGGTTGTGTTGAGACGTGTATCGAGAATCGCCATCAAGCTGTCCAGGTCAGTGTAGCCAAACTCTACCCCACGACGCTTATCGTAAACCCAACTGGTCGCCGGAGTGTTCGACGCTATCTTGTATCAAACACAGCGTCGAACCAACCGCCGCTCGTGGGCAACCGCTTGACTCACGATTCCGTTGTGCTCTGCACGACTGGCGGTGGACTCGAAGTCGAGTCCACAATGCCAGACCATCAACTGCCAGCCCCGCCCGCTCACACAACAAAACCGGTTGAACCCCATGGCTCATGTAGACGCTCGACCTTATGCATTTCCCTATGACGGTAGTCTTGCACCGTCGACCACAGTACTCATTTCAGTCGACATGCAGCGCGACTTCCTCGATGACGGCGGCTACCTGCACAGCACCGGTGCCGACATGGCCGGGTTCCGCAAAACCATCGCTCCAATCCGTCAGGTCTTCGAAGCGGCTAGAGCTCACGGCTATTTGATCATTCACACCCGGGCAGGCCGTCGCCCCGACCTGAGCGATCTGCCGCCCGTGAAACGATTTAGAAGTGAGCGTGCCGGCGCTTCCTTCGATGCCGCGGGCGCGCTCGGGCGATTTCTGATTCGTGGTGAGCCCGGTCACGAGATAATCGAAGCTCTCGCACCGCAACCCGGCGAGCCCGTCATCGACAAGTCCGGCTCGAGCGCCTTTTATGGCACAGAGCTCGAGCTCATTCTCGCCAACCGCGGTATTAGAAACCTGGTGCTGTTCGGGCTGACGACCGATGTTTGCGTGCACAGCACGCTTAGGAGCGCCATTGACCGTGGCTTCGATTGCCTGTTGCTGGAAGACTGCACGGCGGCAACGGACACCGGCAACTATCGCGCCGCCATCAACACAGTGACGACCGAAGGTGGCTACTTCGGTGCCGTTTCCGACTCGAACCGGTTCGTGCGGGCGTTGATGCCTGCATCGAACGACTGACAGGAGCCGCAACAATGCCTTCCGACAATTCCAGCAATGAGCACACCGGCGGTTGTTACTGTGGTGATATTCGCTACACCGTTACCGGCAACCTCGAGGACTTCGTCGTCTGCCACTGCAGTCAATGCCGCAAGCAATCCGGGCATCTGTACGCGAGCACCATCGTCACCCGCGACCGGGTAACCATCGTGGGCGAACATAAGCTGACTTGGTTTTGCGCCTCGGAAACAGCCCAACGGGCATTCTGCACCTGCTGCGGATCCCATCTTTTCTGGCTCGGCGAAGACGGCAGTCTCGCCATACTGGCGGCCTCTCTCGACCACCCGACAGGGCTTTCAATTCGTGAGCACATTTTCGTCGCCGACAAGGGTGACTATTACGAGATTGAAGATGGAGCGCCGCAGCACGATGCTTATCCGTAAGAAACGGGGAAATCACTCATGACGACCTGTCACGCCAGCTGCTCCTGCGGTGCGGTTGCAACCGAAGCCGGTCGAATCGGTCGGCAATCCGCGTTACCTCTGCGCGATGTTTCTAGCTCGCACGATGGGTGACTCGCCTTATTCTCGAATGTTCGGCGAGGGGTGTCTTCAAGTGACGCTCTTGACCACCTGATCGGCGCTGCGGACAAACTTGTCCACGATCTCTTCGAGCTCCGCTCGATTGGCATTGTAGGGCGGAGACACTATGGCGATGTCGCCTTTCTTGCCGTCAACATTCCCCTGCACCGGATAGCAGATCAGACCGTTCTCGAAGGCGGTCGCCTGAAGCTTTGCGAACACCATCTGCTCTGGCGCAAACGGCTCCTTGCTGTCACGGTCCTGGACGAACTCGATACCGATGAAATAGCCCCGGCCACGCACGTCACCGATGTGCGGATTCTGTCCGAGTTCGGATCTCAGAGTGTTGACCAACCAATCACCTTCCTGACGGACCCGGGTGATCAGATCCTCTCGCTCGATGATGTTCTGTACTGCGACGCCCGCCGCACACGCCAGAGTGTGCCCGGTGAAGGTGTGCCCGACCGCGATAGCACCATCGGTCTCGATGATCGCGTCGGCAATTCTCTTCTGGAACACGCTCGCGCCGAGAGGCACATAGCCACCGCCCAGGCCCTTTGCAATCGACATGATGTCCGGCACCACACCATCGTGCTCGAGCGCACGCCACGTTCCAGTGCGACCGACACCACACATGACCTCATCAGCGATCAGCAGCACACCGTACTTGTCGCACACCTCACGCATCCGCGCTGCGTACCCGGGTGGCGCGGGCACTGCGCCGCCGGCAGCCCCGACCACCGGCTCGAACACGAACGCCGCGACATGTTCAGGGCCTTGCTTGAGAATCTCGCGCTCGAGCTCAGCAGCACAGTACTCGGGGATATTTTCGGGCGCGACACCGACGGGGGGCCGGTAGACGTTCGCGGCTGAGACGAAGCTTGCGTCCACCACCGCGCCTTCGAATCGGGCGCGTCGGGCAGCAAATCCCGATATCGAGAGTGCACCCAAGGTATTGCCATGCCAGGAACGCTGACGAGCGATGAACCGGCGCCTGGAATGCTGGCCAATGACGCTCTGATATTGGAGCGCCACTTTTAAACAAGCTTCCACTGCCTCTGAACCACCGCAGCAGACAATGGAGTTCTCGAGCCCATTGCCACAATTGCGGGCAATGATTTCCTGCAACTGCTCCAAGGGCTCACTGGTGAAATTGCCCCGATACCCTTGAGCAATCCGGTCCAGCTGCCCCTTGATGGCCTCGTTGACTTCCTCGTTGCCGTGGCCGAGACAGAACACACTCGGGCCGCCGGAACCGTCGATGTATTGCTTGCCGGACTTGTCGTAAACGTAGGCACCTTTGCCGTAGTCCACCATCGGAGGCTCAGTCGGATTCCAGTACACACCTTGTTGTCTGCTCATCGGATTTCTCGCCACTGATAATCGGTTCGAGAGGGCATGGTACGTGGGGTCCCTGACTGTGGATAGTGGCAGGCAGACAAATCGTCGACATCGGCGATGCGCGCGACAGTCTCCATTCGCCTGTCCCCGTCCTCGGTGATGCCTATGACTCACCCGGTGGTGCATGGACGGCCAGCTTGGCCTTGGTCATGGCGGACAAGCCGTCCTCCCAGGACATCAATGGCGTGATCTTGATGGACTTGATGTGGGGGCCGGCGGCGCTCGCCATCCACAGTGCCGCCATGCTGACCTCGTCGGGCATGTCCAGCAGCAAGACCACATCGTGGTCCTCATAGCTGAGCCAGCGACCTTCGATGTCACCGCCCAGAGCCTGCACCCTCGGACGCAACAGCTCCGGCCGAATCTCGGGGTTCTCTATCAAAGCCGCCCAAGCCTTGGGTGTGTAGCTTGCCTGCAACAGATAATGCGCCATGAAGTCTCTCCGTTGATGTGGAGTGACCATGATATCGATACCGGAGACCAAGCGGCGGGCACACTCGGGGCGAGGACATGCGCTCCCAACCGTCGTGCTACAGTTCAAGTTCGTCAACAGCCCTCAAAGACCGTGACGTGGCGAGCTACGACCCCACCAAATATCGGCCATTGACCTTTCACCAGTCGGTCAAGGCATTCTTGAGCGGCCAGGACACGCCCCGGGCGTATCTCGAACGCTGCCTGGAAACCGTTGCGGAACGCGAGCCTGTGGTACAGGCGTTTGCCGCACGCAACGACGAGGCGGCACGCTCCGCCGCGGACGCCAGCACGCAGCGCTACCGGGATGGCAAACCATTGTCGTCTATCGACGGCATGCCCATTGGCATCAAGGATTTGCTCGAGACGCGCGACATGCCCACGCAGATGGGTTGCGAGGCCTACGCGAACAATTTTCCGAAACGCGACAATGCGGCCGTTTGGGCCCTGCGAGAGGCAGGTGCGGTAGTGTTCGGAAAAATGGTAACCGCAGAGCTTGGCGGCAGTCATCCTGGGCCAACCACAAATCCGTTTGACCCGAGCCGCACTCCGGGCGGCTCGTCGTCAGGATCCGCAGCAGCGGTCGCGGCCCGCATGATGCCGGCTGCAATCGGTACCCAAGTCGGCGGGTCCATAATTCGGCCCGCAGGCTACTGTGGCAACGTCGCGCTCAAGCCCTCACAAGGTGGCATCAATCGAGGCGAGCGCCAGACAACCAGCATGAGCACCCACGGTATCCATGCCGGGTGTATTGAAGACATGTGGTGCGCCGCGATTGAAATCGTGCGTCGCGCCGGCGGCGATCGTGGCTCTACAGGTCTGTGTGGACCACAAACACCACCGTTTGCCGTAAAACCCTCGAGGCTGATGGTGCTCGAAACCGAGGGTTGGCCACTGCTCGATTATGCAACTCAAGCGGCTTTTGACAATTTGCTGGCATCCATAAACGCGCACGAGGTCACCTTGGTGAGACGCCAGGAGTCTCCACTGGTCGAAGCGCTGGAGACTTCAATCTCGAATGCCCGCCACGACGCGACCACAATCACCGCCTGGGAAAATCGCTGGGGTCATCGGAATCTCGTCAATGAGCATGCCGACGGTGTCAGTGAAAGAATCAAGCAGGGGCTGGCTCACGCAGAAAGCATGAGTCATGAGGATTATGAACTGCTGTTGCTACGTCGCGCTCAAGCGCAGGCCGCACACGCTGCGACGACACCCGTGGCAGATGCGGCGATCTTGCTGTCCTGTCCCGGTCCGGCGCCGGTTTGGAGTGGCGACAAACCGGGTCAGCCGCTCGCTCCCCGACCCACTGGCGATGCCGTGTTCAACACCGGCAGCTCGATGCTGTTCGCGCCTTGCGTATCGATGCCGCTGCTGGCCGTTGGCGGCCTGCCCGTGGGGGTGCAGCTCATGGGTCTGCCCGGCGAGGATGCACGAGTGACGGGACTAGCGCGATGGTTGCTCGAAGCTCTTGATCCAGTTGTCGGCTAGTGAATCTAGGTGGGACGCCCGACGCCGACGGGGCGTGAACAACCACGTGCTTCAGACTTGTGTCGAACGCCTTGGCTGATACCTCGCATGGCTTCAAGCTCGCTTTCATCGGTAGCCATGGTGTGGGCAAGACCACGCTCGGATCCGGCTTGGCAGCACGATTGAAGGCCCGTGACATGTCATTGGAGATCGTGCATGAGGTAGCGCGCCAGTGTCCTTTGCCCATCGATGAGACCACTTCGCTGGAAGCACAGTAACTCGTGCGTCGCGAGCTCGCCTGTGTGGATCTAGCCGATCAACCGCGCGAGACCTGGCTCGACCATGTCGAGGAAGTGGCGCTGGCGAAACTCGAGACGCCGCAGCTGCGGCTGAATTTAGTCCCGGGGCAGCGTCAAATCCGAACCGTGTTCAACTGGATTCAGCTCACCTGCAGCATTAAATCGACCAGGCCGCTTTCAGCCCATCGAGCACAGCTTCTTCTGCGGTTCTCGGCGCAAGACAATCCCCAACACGGGTAAATGTGATGCCACGAACTTCCAGCGCCATGCCGAGCTCGTCAACCGGTGTTGCACCGAGTGCAAGCAGTAAGGTGTCGACGTCCTCTTTGATCATGGGCTCATCAGTCAGGGTGTCCTGAAAATACACGCTGTCTGCATCAGCCCCGAACAGTCTGGCATTGGTTTCGAACTCTACCCCGAGCTTGCGCAGCCGTCCCAGATAGTGATTACGCACATAAAGCTGCAAGGTCTCACCGGGCATGGCGCCATTCACGACCAGCCGCACCCGGCGTCCGGACGTCGCCATCATTTCGGCGAGTCCGATACCCACCCAATCGCAACGCCAATCGGCGATCACCACCGAGTTGCCGACATTTGCGCCCTGCAGGGCATCCCAGGCATCGACCACGTGCGCCTCCTCGGCACCTTCTAGCGGAGGTCGGTAGGGCCGGGCGCCGGTGGCGAGGATCAAGTGCTCGGGCGACTCATGCAGAATCTGCTCGAGAGTGACGCTGGAGCCGGTTCTGATGTCAACATCCGCATCGCGCGCCTCGCGAGCGAGATTCTGTACCAAGCCCCCGAACTCCTCGCGGCCCGGCAAACGCTGGGCAAGCAGGGCTTGTCCGCCGAGCTGACTTTCTGACTCATGCAACACCACACGGTGCCCGCGCCCGGCAGCAACTGCGGCAGCCTTCAAGCCGGCCGGTCCGCCACCAACGATCATCACTGATTTCGACGCGAGCAGTGGCGTCTGTTCAGGGAAGTCGATCTCGCGGCCGGACTCCGGATACTGCAGACACGAGATGGGATGTCCGGCGTGTGCGCGGCCAATGCAGGACTGATTGCAGGCAATACAGGCGCGGATGTCATCGATCCGCCCTGCCTTTGCCTTTGACGGCATTTGCGGATCACAAACCATGGCGCGGGTCATGCCACACAAGTCAGCATCGCCGGCCGCGATGATGGATTCGGCAATCTGGGGTTGGTTGATTCTGCCGGTGGCGATGATAGGGAGCTGGGTGGCGTCCTTTATCTTGTGCGCATAAGGCGCGACATAGCCGGCCGGTACACCCATGGGCGCCGCAATGTGCACCGAAGCACCAAGACTCGACGACATGCCGGCAACAATACTGATGTAGTCGAGATAGGGAGACAGTGCGGCACAGATCGCCGCGACCTCATCGCCACTCAAGCCCTGCGCCGGCTCGAGCTCATCACCGGAGATGCGCATGCCCAAGGTCGCATCACCGATGGCCGCACGCATCGCCGTCAAGCATTCGATGACAAAACGGAGTCTATTCTCGAACGATCCACCCCAACGATCTCCACGCAAATTGAGTCGTGGATTCAAGAACTGCGCCGGCAGATAACCCTGACTGGCGACCAGCTCGACACCGTCGAGACCTGCTTCGACGAGATACCCGGCGCCACGGGCGAATGCTGCAATGGTCTCACCGATCTGACTGTCGGACATCGGCCGCGGCATGATGTGGAAGCGCTCATTAGGCACCGCCGAGGGCGAGTAGGCGGTCGCCCGCAAGCCGTCCTCTGTCGCCTGTATCTCGCGCCCGGGATGAAACAGTTGGCCGAACAACGCAGCGCCATGAGGCTTCACCGCGTCCGCGAGACGCCGGTAACCGGGAATACACTCGGGCGAATCCGCTTGCAATGAGTGGGTGGCAAAAAAAGCCGACTCATGAATAGTCGCCACCTCGGCCACGATCAAACCCGCACCACCACGCGCACGCGCGGCCTGATAAGCGATATAGCGTTCACTCGGTGGGCCATGCGAGTGATGGGTGTGGTGCCCAGTAGAGACAATCCGGTTACGAACCAGCGTGCGTCCGAGCTCGATCTCGGAGAACAAATTTGGAAATGTGGTAGACATCAGGATTGGTAGTGTGGGTCAGCCCGTTCGAACATAGGTCTCGCGGCCACCGCTGACATTCAATGTCGCGCCGGTGACATAGCTCGCCTCAGCAGAGCACATCCACAACGTGGCGGTCGCGATCTCGTCGACTTCGCCGATTCTGCCAAGCGGGACGGCGCGCTGTCCGAGTGCAGTTGCCTCTTCCTGACCCATGCCTTCATCCCAGATCTCGGTTCTGATCAGCCCGGGACGAATGCAACAGACTCGAATGCCATCTGGCGCTATCTCTTTGGCAAGACCGAGGGTGAAGCTGTCGAGCCCACCCTTTGTGCCGGCATACACCACATCCGTCGGCAAGCCGCCATAGACAGCGGAGATAGAGGAGATATTGATGATGGTGCCACCGGAACCGCCGCGCTTGGTCGACATTCTTCGAATAGCCTGCCTCGAGGTCAGCATCGGTCCCAGCAGATTGACATCAATCATGCGGCGGATGGTGTCAACATCGTGATCGGCCACCGCGGTCTCAATGGAAACACCCGCATTGTTCACCACCACGTCCACGCCACCGAGCTCCGCATCGACACGCTCGAACATGGCATCGACCTGGTCCGGCTGGGAGACATCGGCATTGACACTGATGGCACGCCGCCCCTGATGTCGAATCTCTGCTGCGACCTGTTCGGCTCGGTCGGCCGCCGCAGTGTAGTTCACGCAGACATCGTAGCCGCGCTTGCCGGCGAGCCTTGCGATAGCGGCGCCAATGCCACGACTGCCACCGGTCACGATCATGATGGGTACATCGGACATGTTCTCCCCCGTTGGTGGTGTTTTCGGCAACGCTACCATGCAACCGACCCGCTGTCGTCCCCGGTGATGTGTCCATGTCGAACCCCGGTGGAGTACACGATCTTGCAGCCCTTGAGGTACCGTGTCCGTCGATTGACCAACTGCTGCAGCACTCACGAGCAAGTTGTCATTTTGGGGTTGCGATACCCTACCCCGTGACGGCATGGTTGCGTTGCCATGAGGAGCAATCCCCCTTCTCTTCCAAGCCACGCACGTGTCGTCATCATCGGTGGCGGCATCATCGGGTGTTCGACTGCGTTTCATCTGGCCGAGCTCGGTGTGGCTGACGTCGTGCTGCTGGAACGGGCGAAGCTCACCAGCGGCTCAACATTTCATGCGGCCGGTCTGGTGGGTCAGCTGCGCAATAATGCCAACGTCACCCAGCTGCTCAAATACTCCGTCGAACTCTATGACCGGCTGGAAGCGGCTACCGGGCAGGCGACGGGTTGGAAGATGAGTGGCTGTCTACGACTCGCCTGCAACGAGCAGCGCATGATCGACTATCGACGCCAGGCGACGACCGCGAACTCGTTCGGGCTGCAGATGGATATACTGACACCCTCGGAGTGCAAGTCGTTGTGGCCAATCATGGATGACAGCGATGTGATCGGTGGTTGCTACGCTGCCAGCGATGGCCAGGCGAATCCCTCAGATATCACCCAGGCGTTGGCCAATGGCGCGCGCGCCGGTGGGGTTCGCATCATCGAGGACTGCACGGTCACCGGCATCAGCATCAACAACGGTCGTGTCAGCGGCGTCGATACCGCCGACGGCAGCATCCAGTGCGAGGTGGTCGTCAACTGCGCCGGTCAGTGGGCGCGCGAGGTCGGCGCACTGGCGGGCGTCAATGTGCCTCTGGTCTCAGTTCAGCATCAATACATCGTCACCGAGCCGGTGACCGGTGTCAGCTCCACCATGCCGACGATTCGCGATCCGGACCGTGGCATTTACTTCAAGGAAGAGGTGGGTGGTCTCGCCGCCGGGGTATATGAGCCCAACCCAATCCCCTGGGCCGTGGATGGCATTCCGGAAGGTTTTAATTTCACCTTGCTGGATCCCGATTGGACACATTTCGAGCCGGCCATGTCCCAGCTCATCGAAAGAGTTCCGGCTCTGGCGGATGTCGGCGTCAAGACCCTGGTCAACGGGCCCGAGTCGTTTACACCGGACGGCAACTTCATCATCGGCGAGGCGCCCGAAGTGAATGGCTTTTTTGTCGGTGCGGGTTTCAACGCCTTTGGCATTGCTTCCGCCGGTGGCGCCGGCCGTGCGCTCGCAGAGTGGGTCGCCAGCGCTGAGAAACCCATGGACTTGTCCGGTGTCGACATTCAGCGCTTCGGCCCTCATCACACAAACGTCGACTGGGTCCGTAGCCGCACACTCGAGCTCTACGGCAAGCACTACGCCCTGCCCTGGCCCTTCGAAGAACATGACAGCGCGCGGCCGCATCGGAAGTCACCGCTTTATGATCGCCTGGCCGCGGCCGGGGCGTGCTTTGGCGAGAAAATGGGCTGGGAGCGGGTCAATTGGTTTGCACCGCCCGCGGTCGAACCCCGAGATGAATATGCCTTTGGCCGGCAGAACTGGTTCGAACATGTTGCAGTAGAACATCGGGCCGTTCGCGAAGGTGTGGCTTTGTTTGATCAGACCTCGTTCGCAAAGTTCGAGCTCATTGGAAAAGACGCGATGCGCGCGCTGTCGTTTGTCGCCGCCGGTCGAGTCGAGAGACCAGTGGGTAAGGTCACATACACGCAGATGCTCAACGCCGCTGGTGGCATAGAGTGTGACGTCACCGCTTCGAGGCTCGCCGAGGATCGCTACTACATCGTCACCGGCACGGGCTTTCGAGTGCGTGACTTCACCTGGATCAAGAACCATCTGCCCGCATCGATGGACGCGACCTTGACCGATGTCACCGATGAGCGCTTCACGCTCTCGCTGATGGGTCCACACTCGCGTGAGCTACTCCAGCGGGTCACTGACTCCGCGTTGAATGACAAGGCGTTCGCGTTCGGCAGCGCAAACAACATTGCCATAGCGGGTTGCCGGGTCGACGCCTTGCGGATCTCCTATTCGGGTGAGCTCGGCTGGGAGCTGCATGGCCGAATCAATGACGCGACCGAGGTTTATGACACCCTCATGGAAGCCGGCAAGCCCTTCGGAATCATCAACGCCGGCTACCGTGCCATCGAGTCCCTGCGACTCGAGAAGGCGTACCGTGCCTGGGGCAGTGACATCGGACCGGACTACACGCCGCTAGAAGCTGGACTCGGGTGGGCAGTAAAGCTCGACGCCAATACTGACTTCATTGGCCGCGCGGCGCTGCTCGCGCAACGTAGTCAACCTGAAACGCTCAGCAAGCGGCTGGTGACCTTCACCGTCGACGACACGTCAGTGGTGCTGCTCGGACGTGAGACCATTTACCGTGATGGACAACGCGTCGGCTGGTTGTCGAGCGCAGGCTGGGGCTACACCGTGGCTAAAAACATTGGCTTTGGCTATGTGCGCAACGAGGCCGGAGTCGATGACGACTACTTGAACTCTGGGCGCTATGAGCTCGAAGTCGAGACCCACCGCGTTCCCTGCCAGCTGCACACCGAGGCGCTCTACGACCCGCGTTCAAAACGAGCCAGGTGACAGGATTACCCGCGGGGGCTACACCTTCAGAACCATGTGACTGAAGACGGTCAGCGAGCGCGCTCAACCGCGGGCGGCCCGGGCAGACGAGGCGCCCACGGAAAGCTCGCCCACCATGGCCTCTAGTTTCTCGGTATCGGTGGCGAAGTTACGAATACCCTCGGCGAGCTTTTCTGTCGCCATGGCGTCTTCATTCAGATGCCAGCGGAAACCCGACTCATCGAGAGACATCAGCGGCTCGGCGGATTGCTTCGCGGCAGCTTCGTCGAGTTTGCGTGGCAAAGCGCCGTCGTCAGCTTCCAGCTCACCCATGAGAGCCGGAGAAATAGTCAACAGATCGCAGCCGGCCAACTCTTTGATCTCATCGGTGTTACGGAAGCTCGCACCCATGACTGCGGTCTGATAGCCGTGCTTCTTGTGGTAGTTGTATATGCGGGTGACCGACTTCACGCCAGGGTCTTCGGCCGGTGCATATCCATCGACACCTTCGTTGACCTTGTACCAGTCGAGAATCCTGCCGACAAACGGCGAGATCAACGTCACACCCGCGTCAGCACAGGCAACGGCCTGGGCAAATGAAAACAACAACGTCAGATTGCAGTGAATGTTGCGTTTCTCGAGCGCCTCGGCCGCTCGAATGCCCTCCCAGGTGGACGCCACCTTGATGAGTATGCGCTCGGAGTCGACGCCCGATTTCGCATAGAGATCGATGATGGACTCGGCTTTCCTGATGGTCGCCTCGGTGTCGAATGACAGTCTTGCATCGACCTCGGTAGACACACGCCCCGGCACGATCTTCAAGATTTCGGTACCGAAACCAACCGCCAGATGATCCAACACAACGTCGACTGAGTCAGACCCTGCCCCCGCTTCTATGGCCGAGGCAACAATGTTCTGGTACTGCGGCTGGGCGGCGGCCTTGAGCAGCAGCGAAGGATTGGTGGTGGCATCCTGCGGGCGATATTGCCGCATGGATTCGATATCGCCGGTATCGGCGACGACCACCGTCATTTCTTTGAGTGCGCTAAGAGCATTCATGTTCGGACTCCACCTTCACAGTGGCCCTCAGTTTAGTCGATAGCGGCGATGCATGGGCGCTGCCCGCTGTTCGGTGTCAGAAAACCCATAGATCACAGCGTCCCTCTTGCCGCCCGCGGCCGACCACAGAACCGTATTCCGGGCTGCGATCTCAGTTTTGTGGCAGTGTCCTCGGGGCATGAGTGATAGGCTCGCAGGCCGCCTTTGTGACAATCGCTTGTTCGCCGAGTGACATCATCAAACCACGTTCTCTATTGACCATCAGCATGTGCATGAAGAACACCATGTCCGGCTCCAGCACCAGCGGGTCATGTTGACGAATCAGAGGGTCTTCCATCCACGTCGGCGGATACAGAGCACCCATGGTGTAACCGCAGACATTCAAGTAGCTGTCAGCAAAACCGCCGTCGACGAACGCCCGGCGATGGGCTTCGAACACGTCGCCCACGGTGTTGCCCGGACGCAGCGCCTGCTCGCAAGCCTCGAGTGCATCACGACACACCTCGAACATGTCATGGTGCAGTGGGTCTGGTTTACCGGTGACTACCGTCAAGGTCATGGCGGCATGGTAATGACGGTAGGCAGCGGCAAACTCATGGAACATCTGGTCGTCTTCGCCAATGCTGCGCCCACCTGCTTTGTAGCGCACCAGCAACGCTGACGGACCGCTTCCCATAGGCCAAACATGGGCGGGGGTATCTCCGTCTCGTGACCAGTTAACAGCATGCATGGCACCACGAATGTCGCCTTCGAAGGCACCGGGCACCGACGACCGAATGGCTTCGTCACGCATGGCGTCACAAATGCGCCCGGCTTCACGCAGATAATCGAGCTCCGCCTTGCTCTTGCGTATGCGTTGCAGACGCACCAGATCGGAGGCATCTTCGAGCTTACAGAAACTGCCGAGCGCCGCGTCGAGCATTCGACCACGTCGTGCGGACAATCCGTACGCATCGTATTCGACACCGATGCGCTTACCCTGGAAGCGATGGCTCTCGAGCATGTCCAGCACGTCGTCTGCCGGATTCTGAGTCCCCGAGTCCACCCAGATGCGAACGTCGTCGATGATAGACGTGAAAGCCGCTTGCACCCGGTCGGCCGACCGAGTCACGAGTGTCAGCTGCCCATCCACACCGACGAAGAGCGTTTGGAACAGCACGAAGCCGTCGGTGTCGTAGCCGGTGAGGTAATACATGCTCTCCTGCCGGAACAGCAGCACCCCATCGAAGCCCTCTCCAGCCATGTTCGTTCGAAGCACCGCAAGCCGGTCTTCGAACTCCTCAACTGAGAAATGTAGTTGTGCTGTCACGTTCCTCGCTCCACCTGCTGACACTCGATCCATGGTCCGCTCGCACACGAGACCCATCTCGGAAGTTCTGCTAGCACACTCAACCGCGCCGTAAGCACTGCCCACCATCCACTGGCAACAGCGCTCCGGTGATAAAGCGTGCTTCCTCTGAGGCCAGAAACAATGCCGCATTTGCAACATCCCAACCAGTACCCTGCTTGCCGCCCAGCGGCACCTGGGCGTCGCGTTTGCGGATCAGATCGTCACGCCCGAGGTGAGTCTGATGTGTACCCTCGATGGCGTTCGATGTATGCATGAGTCCGGGCAGGATGGCGTTGACGCGGATGCCATGGCGGGCCTGGCTCATGGCGAGCGATTCGGTCAGTGAGTTCACTCCTGTCTTCGAGACCCGATAGCCGATGATCTGATCTGAATCCTCGGCCAAGTCATCACCGCCGTAAACCACTGCGTCGGAAGTGATTGAAATAATCGACGATATGTTGGTGATGACGCCGCCGCCTTGGGTCTGCATGATCGGTAGCACGTGCTTTGCGGTGAGCAGCATACCTGTCAGATTGACATCGAGTATGTTTCGCCAGTGCGCGACTTCAATACCCAGTGGACCGCAGTCACCATCGCTGACACCGACATTGTTCTGCAAGATGTCGACGCGTCCGAAGTGCGTCATCGTTTGCTCTACAAAACGCTTGGCTGAAGCTTCCTCGGTGACATCGCCCTGCACTGCGAACGCCTCGGCGCCAAGCTCCTGAGCGAGCTCCACGGTGTGTTGCGCAGAATCGAGACCGCGATCGGCAATCATCAGTCGGGCTCCCTCTTTTGCAAATGTGAGCGCGGTGGCGCGACCGTTGCCGATGGTCTCGCCGGGTATTTGTCCACCGCCGACGATTAGAGCAACCTTTGATTCGAGTCTTTTCATGGCTTTGGCCTTCTGGCTCAGCTCTGGATGCTGCGGGGCACGACTGTGCTGTTCTGTCTCTTGGCTGCGCGCCGTGAGGGCGTGCCGTCGCGGACAAGTGTTCGATGTCATTAGACTGGGAGTACGTTACCGTAAACAATCAAACCGTGCGGAGAAGTTCCATGCCAGATATCCGTGTACATCAAGTCAGCACCGAGAAGGCAGATGCGGTGGGGGAACTGGTGTTCGGATTGCTCAGGGAGCTGGTGCCCGGCAAGTACGACGACAGGGTCGCAAGTGAGTTCGGGCAGATTGCGCACCGGTTGTTGGGTGCGGGGCGGATTTGGGCATTTCTTGCGCTGGACCCCAATGATCGACCGGTCGGGGTGCTAACGCTGCATGAGTGTTACGCGATATATGCTAATGGTTTGTTTGGTGAAATCTCTGAGCTCTATGTTGAGCCGGAGTGGCGCTCACATCGTGTGGGCGCATTGCTCATCGATGCGGCGCAAGGGTTTGGCCGGGAGCGCGGCTGGAGCCAGATAGAGGTTGGTGCACCGCATTTGCCGGACTGGCAGCGTACGGTCGACTTCTACGAGCGCTATGGCTTCGAAGTGGTCGGCCCGCGATTGCATATGAATCTCTGAGTGCTGTAGCTGCGCTCAAATCAGGCAATCATCTTCGAGAGCGCAAACTGGGCTCAGGTCGCGATGATGAATGTAGTCCGGTCGTTGATGACGGGTCAGCGCGTTCGAGACCGGATTCAAGATCAGCGAGAAAATCGGCCGCTCCCACGGTGACATGTTGGCGGGCGAGCCGTGCACCAGACAATCTCCGAAAATCAGCACCGTGCCTGGGCCGCCGGTGGCGGTGACGATTCCGCCATCGTCAATGCAGGCCGCCACCGTCTGGTTGTCGGCGACCCAGAGCGGGTAGCTGGTCGAGGTCGTGTCCAAGGTTGCCGGAGCCGGTCCACATCGATGCGAGCCGGGGATGAAATACAATGGGCCATTGTAATCATTCACCTCGGAGAGAAACACATGCAGGTTCAACGCCCGCGGTTGTGGCACACCGTCATCGCTGTGATGGGTCGCAAAGTCGTAGTGCCATTGCCAGAGCTCTCCGCCGAAAGCCGACTTGACGTTCACCTTGACCTGTTGGATGTAGACCGGCTCTCCTGTGATCTGTAATGCAGGCTCGACCAGCCGCGGATGCCGGACCAGCTTTGCATACAGTTCGTCGCGCAAATGCAGCGCCATGGCGCTTCGGACCTGGTCACTTTTTCTCTCGCGAATATTGCTGTCCGTGTGCTGTTCGAATAATGACGGTAAGCGTTCGCGTAGTTTTGCGACTTCATCGCGGGAGAACACATCCGGAATGACCAGGAAGCCGTCTCGTTTAAAATCTTCGAGTTGCTGTTCACTCAAGAGCATGATTTTGACACCCGTTGCGTGACTCGAGCTGCTATTTCGGATGAAAGCGGTTCAGGCCAGGATCGCCGTGCGTTTTGAATCGTAGGCCGCACCTCGAACCAGCGTAGCGCCGCAGCGCTCACCTAAGGCCTCGACTTCCAGACTTCCGGACTGCGCACACTCAACAGGCAAATAGCCGAGCACCAGGCTCTTGCCAACTGTATACCCATAATTGCCACTGGTTGTCTGCGCGACCGGCTTGCCGTCACTCAGAATGGCTTCACCGCCGAATACCGACAACGGCCGATCGAGCGCCAGACAAACGAGCTTGCGGGTTACGCCCTCGGCCCGCGCCTGACTCAGCGCCTCGGCGCCCAGGAACTCGTTCTTGGTCCAGTCAATGACGAAGCCGAGTCCGGCCTCCAGTGGCGTGTAGTCGGGCGTGATGTCGGCGCCCCAGACCACATAACGCTTCTCCAGACGCAGACTGTCAATCGCACGATAGCCAATGGGTGCCATACCGAGGTCGGCGCCGGCGCGGCGTAGCGTCGTATAGACGCGGCGTAAATACTCGGGCGATACGTACAGTTCCCAACCAAGCTCGCCGAGATAGCTCACCCTAAAGGCCAGCACGGGAGCATAGCCCACATCGATCTCACGTGTGGCCAGAAACGGGAAGCTCTCGTTGCTGACGTCTGCGTTGGTCACCCGTTCGAGAACTTGTCTGGCACGTGGCCCGGAAACATTGATCACACCGCGCTGTGAGCTGATGTCTTCTACTTCGACACCGGCAAAACCAAAACGGCGTTTGTTCTTGTCGAGCCAATGCATATCACGCACTCGAAATCCGGAGCCGGTGATGAGCCAGAAGCAGTGTTCAGCGCGGCGCATGATGGTGACATCGGCTTCGATACCGCCGCGCTCATTGCAGAGCTGAGTGTAAACACCGCTGCCGGGCGCTCGGTCGAGATTTGCGGTGCACAGGGTCTGCAAGAACGACAATGCCGACTCGCCGCGGATCTCGAGTTTGGTGAACGAGCTCTGATCGACAATCACCACGGCCTCGCGTGCGGCCCGATGCTCGCGCCCTATGATCAACGCTTCCACGGCCCGGTCGTAGCTTTCGTTTGGCTGACGCTGCGCCTCACTCTCAGCGAACCAGTTTGCCCTCTCCCAGCCAAACTTTGATCCAAACACCGCGCCTTCGGCTTCGAGCACGGGATACAATGCGCTCATTCTCGCCTGTCTTGCGCTGGTGAGTTCCTCGCCAGGCCAGTGAATCTCATAGTACTTGCTGTAACTCTCCAAGGCCCGCTCATGCAAGAACTCGGTACGGCAGTGCAAGGCTCCAAAGCGGCGTGAGTCGAACGGCCAGAGGTCGAGTCCGGGCTCACCATGCAGCACCCAGCGCGCCAAGGCGCGACCGGCTCCACCCGAGGCGGCGATACCTGAGGTGAACGCACAGGCGACAAACAAGTTGTCGCACCCTGGCACCGGTCCCATGATGGGCTCGCCATCTGGAGAGATGGGGATGGGTCCGTTGATGACGGTTCTGAGCCCGAGGTTTTCCAGCACTGGAAGCCGTGTGAGCGCCGGCTCGTAGATTTCCTCGAGCCGCTCCATGTTCGCATCGAACAAATGTCGCTCCATGTCCCAAGGCAGCCCATCAGCGGGGTAGCACGCTTCGGTTCGACGCTCCCAACCACCAATCGCCAGCGCGCCCGGCTCGGGTTTGACGTAGAAGTTGCCGTCGGGATCGCGAATGGCGGGCATGCCATCGGGGACCAGTGATGACTTTTCAGTCACCAGGTACTGGTGCTCGACCACGGCCGCCGGCAACTCGACACCGGCGAGCCATCCGACCTGTCTGGCCCAGAGCCCCGCCGCGTTGATGACTATTTCTACCTGCAAATCGCCGTGGTCGGTACAAACCTTGGAAAGCCGGCGCCCATCGCGCTCGAAGCCATAAACGCTCACCCCCTCGATCACTCGGCCACCCCGATCTCGAAACCCCTTGGCATAAGCGTGCGTCAAGCTGTGCGGGTCGATGTGTCCGTCGGTCGGAATGAACGCGCCGGCAACCAGATCGGATACCTCAAGCAGTGGGCACAGTGAGTTGACCTCGGCGGGCGTGAGCAACTCCATGTCGAAGCCGGCGCCACGTGCGGCGGAGTGCGAGCGCAGCAGCTCCTGACGGCGTGCTTCACTGCTCGCAAGCCGAATGCTGCCCACCCTGCGCCAGCCGGGGTCCTGGCCGGTGTCAGCTGCGAGCTCGTCGAACAACCGCACACTGTCGTTCATCAAGGCCGTGAGGTTTTGCTGCGACCGAAACTGGCCAACCAATCCGGCGGCATGCCAGGTCGCGCCATCAGTAAGCTGGGACTTCTCCAGCAAGACCACGTCAGATTCACCTTCGCGGGCGAGGTTGTAGGCAATGCTGGTGCCGATCACCCCACCACCGATGACGACGATACGTGCTTGCGACGGGAAAGCCGGGCTCATGATTTAGATTTGCGTGATCGACTCAGGCGACCGAGCGACGTCGTCGATTCGGCCGTCTGCCGCGTGTCACCTCTGGCGCACCAATCTGCTGACGCTCCCAACCCTCTGGCAGTGTAGAGTCGCCGGCGACTAGACCGTCAAACGCCGAACGAACGCGCGCGTCCACGTCGCCGCCGATAGCATTGCTGTTCGGTGTCGACAAAATATCGTAAGCCTTGTTCAAGGCCCGTTGGTGAATGGTCGATGCCCCCTCGGCCTGCCACTGTTCACGGAGCTTGCGGTCCGCCAGCTCCGGCATGAAGGTCGCGCTGGTCATGCGCTCCAGGGTTTGCGGATTAGCGGCGAACAGACCACCGGGACCGGTGTTTTTGATTTCCTCGACGGATGCCGTCTCGGCAGAAAAGTCGAAGCCGCCGAGCACTCGTTTGATCATGAGCGCGACTTCGTTGTCTATCATCGCCTGACCAAAGTCGAATGACATCAGGGCATCCTGCAGCGCACCCATGACAATGAAGTTGACACCCGACAGCGCACCCAGCAGCGGAGACATGCCCTTCTCAATGCCGGCTTGCGCGTCGGCCACCTTCGAATTCGTCAACCCCAGATAGCCCCCCGCAGGCACGTTGTAGTAGCGCGCCATCTGACACACCGCCGAATTCATCATGCCGATCTCGATGGCGCCCGGTGCATAAGCACCGTCGCGCATGTCGGCAAACACCGGTAGAAAGTTGTAGATCTGGGCGGTGCCTGGTTTAGACATCTGTGCCAACGTCGCTGCCGCCAGCCACTCGGCGTTCATCAAGGTCAGCATCCCGGCCAGTGACAACGGAGTGCTCAAGCCCCCCATGGGTGCAATGGTCCCGTAGGCCGTGATGTCGTTCTCGGCATAGAACATCAACATCTCGGTACTGTCGAAATCCATGGTCAGAGGCGACACAATCGCGCAGTAGCCAAAATTGATGAATGGCCGTTCCTTGTACGCTGCCTCCGAGCCCGCAATCAGCGCCCCCAGCTCGAGCACCTGACGGGCTTCACGCTCGTCGATCACCGACGTCCGGCAAGGCTTGATGCAGTTCTTCAGGGCAGGATAAAAGCGCGACAAGCTGAATTGCCCGCGGGGTGCGTCATCGGCAAGCGTCGATATCGAAAACAGATCGAAGCCGTCGAGGTCATTGACCAGATGCCCAATACGCGCGATGTCGTCGGAAGTCGCGCGACGACAATCACCACTGACCGGGTCCACCAGGTCGGGGGCGGAACTCGCTGTGGCCACCACCGGCAATGACCGTGGCAAGGTCACATCGAACGCCGGGTCGCGGCCACGCAATGTGAGCGTCGGCGGCACCAGCTTTCTGAACTCCTCGACGACTGCTCTCGGTAATTTTACGACTTCTGTCCCGTTGTCGACGATGGCGCCATGGTATGCGAAGCGGCATCGCGCCTTCTCGTTGCGGACCAGCAGCCCGCACTCCTCGAGAATCTCCAGCGAGGCCTGATGCACAAACTCGACGTTCTCGTCCGTCAAATACGAGAAGAATTCCATAAAGCAATCCTGCTTTCCTACCGCATCGCAATCAATAGCTGTTGAGGCTCAGGCCGATACCGTCTCCAGTACGTCCGAGGCTCCCAATGCTTCCAGCGGTCCGAGCTCGGCTTCGACCATCGGCACCACCTCGGTCATGAATCGCTCGATGGAACGCATGACCCGCGTGTGAGGCAGCGAGCCCGGAGCTTGAAAAGTATTGACATGAGTTGGCTTCAGGACCCTGATGCGCTCGATGAGCTGATCAGCGATTTTCTCTGGCCCGCCGATCAAGGTGTTGGCGACAATGTCTTCGAGGGGTACTTCGCCCCGGGCGGGTGCCTCAATCAAATAGGCGCCCTCGAGCTCTGCATATTGCTCACGCATGGACATGGCGATACGCCGCACGTAACGCACGTTGTCCGCCGCTTCCAGTGCTTCGGTTTCGGTGTCGCAGACATGAACGTTCAGCTGCACCGCGAACGGCACCGGGTCCCGGGCCACACCCGCTGCTTCGTAGGCCTCCAGCACTTTGTCCCGGTTTGCAGCAATTTGTTCGACGGTCGACCAGCCAGTGGTCACGAACGGCACATAGCCCCGGCGCGCCATGCGACTTTGCAGCTCTATGTCGAAAACCTGCCCGGCGATATAGATGGGAAACCGCTCCTGCAACGGCCGCACGATAAAGTGCGTTTCAGGTGCCTGAATGAACTCACCATTGTGCTCGATCGCATCCGCGCCACCCATGAACTGCTCGACCAGATCCAAGGTCTCGGCAAAGATTTTTTTCGAATCCTCGAGATTCACACCGAATTTGTGGAACTCGTACTGCTGATAGCCACTGCCAAAGCCAAGCACCAGACGGCCATCACTGAGCACATCGGCCACGGCAATGTCCTCAATCAGGCGCATGGGCTCGTACAGAGGTGCAACGATGACCGCTGGACCGAGCTTGATGCGTGACGTCTGCGGCGCCATGTAATGAATAATGGATAGAGGCGATGGCATCACACAGTAGTTCGAGAAGTGATGCTCAGCGAACCAGGCGGTGTCATAGCCAACCGCCTCGGCCAGCTTCACCTGCTCGACCATCTCCTGGTAAATCTGCCTTGGCGTCTTGCTGCGTTCACGTTGCTGCAGCAGACTGAATAGCCCGAAGTTCATGGATTCTCCTTATCGGCACGTCTTGATCAGGTGCACCAACATCTGCCGGGTTGAGTGTCGGCAACGCGCACCACTTTAATACAGCTCAACCGTATACCTTCTGCACCGCGGGTCGTTGCGCCACCAGCGACGCAATTCGAGCGGCGTTCGAAAACTCCTCGATCCTTGGGTGACCCCGCTCGGCGCTCAACCAGGTGCTCAGCATAAACAAATGAATGTCGACCGCCGAGAATCTTTCTCCGAGCATCCACGGTCTATTTCCAATAGCTGCATCAATGAACCCCCAGATCTCGCGCAGCCGCGCACAGGATCGAACACGCGCACTCTCGTGATGCTGCGGCAACTCACAGAAGCGCCATGGATAATACGTCAGCTGGTAGGCCATCTGCAGAGTGTTGGAAAAATACACCAGCCACTGCAGGAACTCGCCACGCGCCGGCTCATCCACAGCCGGTCCCAACCCCGCACCGGGGTGACGATCGACCAGGAACACGGTGATCGCCGAGGCTTCGTGCATGGCACCATCCTCATGCACCAGAACCGGCACCCAGCCATTCGGGTTGTGCTTTATCAACTCGGGGGCGCGGGGTGCGTGGTCAGTGATATCGGTGTCGATGAGCCGGTACTGCACGCCAATCTCTTCGAGTATCGCCCGGGTGCCCATCGCCGCCGTGGGTTCGGCGTAGAACAGCTCGTACATGTCATACCTCCCTCATCGCGTTTGCCGGCCTACCAGCCCCATGCCGGTGTCGGACTCGCAACCTGCCTCGGTGGCGACCCTACAAGAACCGTCTCAACAGCAAAATCCCTAGTGCAACACAAGGACCGACCCCGAATGCGAACAACAGTGTACCAACGCCCACCGCGCCACCCAGATACCACCCGACAGCTACCACAGAAATCTCGATGCCGATTCTGATCTGGGCGATGGGAAGCCGGGTCATCGCCTGCAAACCGGTCATCAAGCCGTCGCGGGGACCGGGACCCAGGTTCGCGGTCAGATAGAGGCTCGATGACACACCAACTATGACCACACCGAGTGTGGCTTGTGCAATCTGCCAGCCGAGCTGCTGCGGCTCCGGCAGCAGTGGCTGGGCGACATCGATGATGATCGCGATGATGATGGCGTTGAGGAGCGTACCGAGACCAGGCTTCTGGGAGAGCGGAAGCCACAACAGCAGCACCGCCAAGCTCACTACCAGAGTCGCAAACCCGATGGTCCAGCCAAGCTTGCCCGCCATGCCCTGCGCCAGCACCGTCCACGGGCTGACCCCCGCTCCGCTGGTGATCAGCAAGGATTCACCGATTCCAAACAAAATTAGACCCAAGATGAGATAGCCCAACGTGGTAGGCTTAGGCTGTAGATTGAGCGGCGTCGTGGAGCTCCACGCGAGAGTCGGGATTTCCTTTACGGTCAGCAGCTTTCTGAGCACGAAACTACTCTGACGACATTTTCAATCAAACGGACTCTGAGTCGGTGGGACCGGCTCGCACGGTCAAGTCTACAAGCTCAGCGTCCGAAAAAGTGTTCAAATGCCCTGATGAACCCGCACCCGAGGGTCGATAACCGCCTGTACCGTCGCCTCCGGAAACACCATGCCCGGCTCTCGGTCATAACGGAACAACAAGATGAGTCGAGGCTTGGTGGTGGCACCAACCTGACTGACTTGGTGGATGGAGCGTCGGCCTTTGAACAGCACCAGCGAACCAGGCTGCATCAAGGGTCGTCGCACCCTATCCGAATGACCCGAGAACACTTTGTCCACGTCTTCGTAGCATTCGTCAGATTCGCTTCTCAGATAAGGCACATACTCGAAATGCCCGCCTTCATCAGGGGCTTGCAGCAGCAACGAAACGACACCGTCGTTGGTGTCATAGTGCCAGGGCAGATTGTCGCCTTGGTCGAACACCTTGGCTATCAGAGCGAGGTAAGGACAGGCACTGCAGTAGAGTTTTTGCAGCCCTAAGCATCGACGCACGAAGTCCGTCAGCGCTTGCCAGAAGAACAATATGCGCATGCCACCATCTTTGGGTAACAAGTCGAGCGTGATGGTCTGATTGCGGCTGTGGTGTCTGATGGCTCGCGGGTGCGGTGGAGTGAACTCATCGTTGTTCATCCAGCCGTAGGCCGTGCGTTGATTCTCCTGCGGTATAGCCCGCGGCAGCAAAGCCTCGATTTCCTCGCGGAACTGTCGGATGGCAGCCGGCATCAGAAACTCGGGCAGCACACATAACGCCTCTTCATCGAGGCAGCGACGTGCGCTCTCGACGACGCTTGCGAGCTCGCTGCCAGCGGGGTCCAGCAGCGGATACCGTGGCAGATTGACGAGGTGATCGGGTTCGGCGCTCATGATGCGCTCCTGCGGCCTGTTGAACAGAACAATACGCTGGTAAGCGCCCATGTGCACTGCCCGGCTGCGGTTGTCAATCTCGACACCGAGGGTGCACAGTAGTCCCTGTCCCAACATTCTGACGGCCAACACGCAACAGGAGAACACAGCCATGACCAGCAAAGTCACTCGAGCATCGGAACGTGTCTTCGAGGAACTCGCGCCCGGTGCAAAAATCTGTCGCGATATCGATCCGAGCATCAGCAACACCATGTCGTGCTCGATCATCGAATGCGACAACTTCGAGCTCGAATGGACCGTGCTCTATGATGAATGGCTGTACGTGCTGGAGGGCGTGCTCAGCATCGAGCTGGAACAAGGACTAGTGGAGCTGGAAGCCGGTGACAGCCTCTGGCTGGGCGATGGCACCTGGCATCACTATCGCGTGAAAGGTAAGTGCAAGCTGGTGGTGGCTGTCTATCCCGGCAACTGGCGTGAGATTCGCGGCGTCGATCTCTGAGCGGGCGAGCTCGGCGTTCGAGTACGCTAGAAGCTGTTCGCTGCCGCACACAAATTGCGCAGCTTCTGCATCGCCAGGTCACGACCGAGAAAACCAAGGCCACAATCGGGCGCTGCGATCAAACGCTCGTTGGGCAGATGTTCGAGCACACTTTGCATGCGGTTGCGGATCTCGTCGACAGTTTCCACCGTGCTGGATGCAATGGTGACAAAACCAACAATCAGCGCCGAGCGTGAAAACATCTCGAACAACTCGGGTGGATTGTGTCGGTGGCTGTCCTCGATAGAGATCTCCTCGACAATGCCGTCGATCGCGTTGGCGATCTCGATATAGGCCTGCGGGTCGGCTTTTGGGTAGTCGGTCTGATCTAGCCGGTTCGGATAACCACAGCACATGTGCATGACCCGCGTGACCCCGCTCGGCACACCATGAAAACAACGCTCTAGGGCTTCGACACCATACTCGAGCGCCTGAGCAGGTTTACGCGCGAACACCGGCTCATCGATTTGAATGTGGCGACAGCCGGCCGCCGCCAAGGCCAGGATTTCTCCGTTCAAGGCGTCGGCCAGATCGTTCGCGAGCCGTGGTGGATCCTCATAGAACGCATCAGCGGTGGTATCGGATATGGTCATCGGACCAGGCAGGGTGATCTAGACAGCCCGATAGGCGGCTTGCTCGGCAATCTGCCAATCACGAATCAACGCACACTCGCCCTGCCGTCTCACCGGCCCCCGAATAATCGGCAGCTCGCTGGTCAATGCGCCATTTCTAAAAGTGCGCCTAGTGAGATTCTCGAAATCGAAACCCTCGAATTGTCGACACTGATAGTGGACGTAGTTTTCCCGGCGCACCTCGCCATCAGTCGGCACTGTAATGCCACAGGCAATCTGATCGGCAACGACCTCTTCTGTGGCCTTGTCCATGAGCGCTACAGCGTCCGCATCGACATGGCGCTCCCAAACACGGATGACCTTGTCGGTATAGTCTTGCGCGTCATGACCCACCTGAAACCAATCACTGATGGGGACGTAGTCCGGCTTGGGGTAGGCGCCGATACAAGTGGTTTTGATTGTCATCGCCGCGGTCCCGCTGCGCGCTGATCGTAAAAACGCTGCCAAGGCTAACTCATTCGTCGAGTCTTGCGCAGACTTTTGCACACGACTTTCAGACCCGCGTGTCCGCTGCCATCGTCACACCGGGCGCCCGATCAGCCTGGCGTCAGTGGGG
>MDTE01140816.1_pt1 | contig 24878 bp, 23 predicted proteins | sample 811231 | NCBI WGS metagenome assembly MDTE01 (sample SAMN05326651, study PRJNA326480) | marine metagenome | isolation source: seawater | place: Indian Ocean: Red Sea | collected 2010 | reverse complement strand
CGAGAACATCGTCTCCCTGGCCACCGAGTATGGCCGATATGGCTACAGGCGGATCACGGCACTCTTGAAGACCGATGGCTGGCGGGTGAACCACAAACGGGTGGAGCGGATCTGGCGTCAGGAGGGGCTGAAGGTGCCAGCACTGCAGCCGAAAAGAGGGTGGCTGTGGTTCAACGACGGCTCCTGCATCTGGCTTCCTTGGTTCAGCCTCAGGAAACCGGACTCCCAAGAGCCCTCTTACGATGCCTGAATCAACAGGAAGGCGAACATGATATCTAATTCATCCCGAATGCTTGATCTTGCGGGTGTCGGGAACTCGCAAGATATCGATTTCAATGCACTTGCGGTTGTGAGGGCTGATCACGCGATCGTCAGTGATGTACGCGATGAAGGAGGGACGAGGGTTAACCAGCACAACTATCTCGTCTACTTCGGGGGGCGATTCTGGGCGATGTGGAGCGATGGGAGGGGCGAGCCCCGAAAACCGCCAGAGGAGCATCGGGATAACGTTCCCGGACACGATCTCGAAGGTCAGCACGTGTCCTTCGCCACGAGTGAGGACGGGATTACTTGGGGGACAACCCAGGATCTGGCCGGTGAGCCGGAGACGGGCTATGGCTGGATCGCTCGCGGGTTCTGGGTCCGGGACGGTAAGCTCCTCGCCCTTGTCGCGCGATTCGTGGGCCCCCAATCCTACATCGGGCTCGGACTACAGCTCCACGCTTTCAAGCTTCAGGAGACATCCACCCCAACCTGGCAGCATTTGGGCGTCGCGTTCGATGACGCGATGAACAATTTCGCGCCTAAGCGATTACCGGGTGGGCCGTGGATGATGACCCGGCGAGACCACGTGGGAGACATCTACTTCCTCTTCGGAGGAGAGAAACGGTTCGATCAATGGGAATCCGTATCCCTGCAAGAGCGCGAAGCAGGTGAGCTGTTCGGCGAGGAACCCTACTGGTGGTCTCTACCGGACGGCCGTCTGGCCGCGCTGTTCCGAGACAACAACCGTAGCGGCTACCTTTTCCGTGCTTTCAGTGACGACAATGGCCGCACGTGGAGTGCGCGTGTTCGCACCAACTTCCCGGATGCGCGTTCCAAGTTCTTCGGCCTCGAGTTGAGCGACGGGCGATACGTCCTCGTGTGCAACGCCAATCCCCGGAAGCGTGATCCGTTGACGATCGCGGTCAGCGATGACGGGATCTTGTTCACCAAACTCGGGTGTCTGGTTGGTGGCAGGCACGTCGACTATCCACACGCGATCGAGCAGGACGGTCAGCTGTATGTGGCCTTTGCGAGCGCGAAGCAGACCGTCGAAGTCCTTCGCGTTCCATTGAGTGAACTGGATCGCATCTGATCTGTTGGGTATATGCCGACAAAAGAGAGGGTCCTGCTGGCTATCAGGACTCTCTTTCTTGTTCCCGGTTGTCTGGGTTGGGAGCGCTAGGTAGGGGATCCAACCACACCCCACGATTCATTCGGCGTCTGGGCCAACTCAACCTTTAAGCTTGCTCCATTGAAGATGTCGGAGTGACGTAACCAGCAGCGGTCGAGTGGCTCGCCATTCAGGGAGGCTGACTGGATGTAGTCGTGATCCGTGTCTCCCTCGACCTCGATCACGAATTCCTTCGCGTCATAGTACTTCGGATCCAGTTGAATCGTGATGCGGTCGAAAACTGGTGATGTGATCTCGTAAACTGGATCGGCGTCACAGCCACCCCGCATTTGGAACAGGCCGATCGCCATCAGGACGTTCAGCGATCCCATCATGCCCTGGTCCTCATCGCCGCCATAGCCCGCGTAAGGTGTGATGTCGCTCTTACATTGACGCATCACAGCCCGCACCCACTTCTGAGTCAGCCAAGGCTTTCCGATGTAGTTGAAAAGGTGCACCACGTGCGTGGACGGCTGGTTGCCGTAATCGAGCAGGTTGGTGTGGTGCTTACCGTGTGGGGCGATGAAATCGTGTCTGGCAGCCTTTTCGACGACTTCGTTCAGTCTTTCGGCCATGATGTCGTCTCCCCCGAGCAACTTTGACAATCCGGCGACGTCGTGGGGGACGTGCCAGAGATACTGCCAGCCGTTCCCCTCGTTCCAACCTTCCGGCTTCATCGGATCGAAATCCTCCAGCCACGACCCGTCATCGTGCCGAGGACGCATGAAGCCGATATCTGTGTCGAAGATGTTCCGATAGTTCTGTGCACGCTCCGCGAAGTATTCGGTTTCTTCCGTCTTGCCGAGGGCAGAAGCCATCTCAGAGAGACACCAGTCCACGTAGGCATACTCGAGCGTTTGAGCGGCGCCGTCGCAGTGGAAGGCGTATGCCTTGATGCCGTGTGGCACATACCCTTTCTCGATATAATGCTCGACACCACCGCCGATGCAGGTATCGTGCTCGTAACCCGCGCGGCTCATCAGTCCACCGGGTCCGTGGTTTTTGACCATGCCTTCGAAGCCGGCATCGACGTCCCAGTCCCGGATACCTTTCTGGTAAGCGGAGACGAGGAAGTGGGTCGACGTGGCCGAGGTCATGACGAAGGTGTAGTTCCCCCCGGAAGGTCCACGCGGGATCAGTCCCCCGTTCCGGTACATGTCCACAAGCGTGTTGCAGAAGTTGTGAGTGATGTCGGGGTAGGCGAGCGGCCATAGGATGTCGAGCGTCCACTGGGCGCCCCAGAAGGCGTCCGAATTGTGGTGCTCGTATGCCAGGGTTCCGTCTGCCTGTTTCGGGATGTACCGGATGACCTGCTCATCGCCCGTCTGGTCGCTGTAGGCGCCGTCGACATCGTTGACTCGGCGGCGGCCGAGAATGGCGTGGTAGAGGTCTGTATAGAACTTGGTTCTTTGCGCGTTGGTGCCACCCTCGACCAGAATACGGCCCAGCCAGGCGTTCCAAACGTCCGTGGCTTCGGTCCGTACGAGATCGAAGTCCCAGTGGGAGCATTCCGCTTCCAGGTTCCGCACCGCACCCTCCACGCTGCAGTAGGAGATGGCGATCTTCATCTGCATAGTTCGACACTCATCCGACGCCTCGAACGCGACGTAGGCGCCGCTATCCTTGCCGTTGACTTCCTCACAGGTCTCGAGCAGTTCGCCACCCATCCATCCGCCGAAACGAACAACCGGTGTGTCGAAGTCTGCGACAAAATGGATTCGCGTAGCCTTTGGTCGACGTCGTGTAGCGGACGCTTCGACGAATCCCTCCATCCGCGTGTCGCTTACCATCCAGGCACGACAGTCGGACATTTCACAGGGCCCCAGCTCTGTTCCCAGGTCGAACAGGATGTGTGAGGTGTCTCCAGCCGGGAAAGTGTATCGGTGGAATCCGACGCGGTCGGTCGCGGTCAACTCGGCGCGGATGTCGTAGGTCTCTAACGTGACGGCGTGGTAGCCTGGAGCGACTGTTTCGTCGTCGTGGGAGAACGCAGATTTGAAGGCGTTTGATCCTTCGTGCCCACGAACCGGTCCTGTCGCGGGCAAGACAGCGATCCCGGCGAGTTGCCACGCGTGTAAGTGGCTGAAGTCGTGGATGTATGGGGAATCGTATCTGTAGCCGGCTTCCCACGCGCCGTTGCGGGCCGTGTCGGGGCTGAGGTTAACCATCCCGAACGGACGGCAGGCTGAGCTGAAGAAGAAGAAACGGCGGTTCGCTGTGTCGATGAGGGGATTGACCCAATCGGCAGGTGTAAGATCAGACATGTGTTGGGTTTCGATCTGTTGAGGCGTGGTCAGTCGATGACGCGTGCGATGTTGTAGCGGATCGGCTCGATCAGGCTGGTGGTCGGAACGGTGATGCCTTCCTGGCTATCCACCGAGGGATGGCTGATATGTGCGCGGATGACGAGGATGTCGGAGAAGGCGCCTTCAGACAGGTCGACTTCCCAGTTGAAGCTTACGTTGCCGCTACCTCGCTGAACCCGTGTCGAGTCAGCATAGACGATCAGACCTCGACCGGCTTTGAACCATCGGACCTGGGCGGAGACGTGAGCGGTTGGCTGATCCTCGACGATGTATCCCAGCTCGAGTTCGAAGCGGGTTGGGCCGGGCTGAATGGGAATCTCCGTCGACGGGGTGAATGAGAGCGGATCCAGCTGAAAGGAGCGAAGCGGTTTGGTCCCGAGGAGGTTGTTCAGTTCGAAGACGCGTTCAGCGAACTGGAGGGCGCGACGGAGAGAGCTCGTTCTTGAGACGCTGGTCGTCGGGACGTTGAGGAACAGGACGTGACATCCCATGTGGAACATCAGGCTCGGGTCTTCTGTCTCGAAGAAGAAGAAGCCGTCATACTCAGAGACCGTTTCGCTTTCATTCGAGGACACGCGCTGCGTTCCCCGAACGAACCGGACCGCTTCGTTGTGCCTTCGCTGGGATTCGAACTCGGATTCGAAAGTGATCGCAAAGCCGCTGATCCCATCGGTGCCGTAGACGATCGGGATGGGGCTTCGGGACCCGTAGGCACGATCGGCGAATTCGCGTGCGTTTGCCGAGGGCTCGGACAATTCGATCCGACTCCAGTTCTCGAACGTGCTCGGCAGCTCTAGCGTGGATTCACCGAACTGCTGGACGATGGGATCGGGGACAGGTTTGCACGATATCCCGAGGATGACGAGAAGAAGGAGTGTGAGCGCGCGGTTCACGTCAATTGCTCAGCAGCAAGTTGATGGTTTCGGACAGGATCTGGGCGTGTACGGGTTTCTGGAACGTCTCGTCCGCGCCATACTTTTTCGCTAGTTCGAGCACGTCGACTTCCTGGCGCAGGTCGAAACCGCTGATCGCGATGATCTTTGCTTCGGGTGTGGTCTTCTTGACGGTTCGAATCACCTCGAGACCACCTTCCTCCGGCATGAAGATATCTGTGATGATCAAGTCAGGCTTTTGCTCCTCAGTTCGTTCGCTGCCTTCCTATGATGTCACCGCCGTCGTCGCCGTGTGACCCGCTTCGGTGACGATCTCGGTAAACAGGTCGCGCATCACTTCGTCCTCTATGATCAGGATGTTTGCCATTCGCCCTCTTGGATGGAGTACCGTTCAAGATAGCGTGACGCGCCTTAGATGACAATCCGTTCCGACGGATCGGTCAAGGCTGCGGCCAATTTTGACGTTTCTGGCCTCTTTGCTCTATATTGTTAGCGAAAGTTGTTACAATTCGTAACCTCTTGGTCCGGATGGTCACACAAGTGTCTGTGGCATAATCGTCTACAACCGAGACAAACTCGATCTGATCAAGAAGAGCTAGAAGCGGAACCTCAACCACGGTGGACACAAGGCACCCCTGGTGGCGGAGATGACTCTACCAGCGACCACCGTTCCGTGCGTGCGAGGCTGATCACAGAGTAGGCCAACAGAACGTCAGAGGGAGAAGGGCCACGCTTGAGTTGCGTGGCCCTTTCCTTTTTTTGCCTTCCCCTTAGATTGTCTGCTCACCCGAACTCGAACCCAAGAAGGATTCATGGCGGAACGTCCAAACATTCTGTTTTTCTTTGCCGATGACCAGCGGTTTGACACGATACGTGCCCTGGGTAATGAGGAAGTCATCACCCCCAACCTGGACAAGCTGGTGGAACGAGGGATCGCCTATACGAACGCCAGTATTATGGGCGGGACATCGGGTGCGATCTGCATGCCAAGCCGCGCCATGCTGATGACCGGACGTACGCTGTTCCATCTGGATCGAGAGGGCCAGGATGTTCCCGCTGACCATACGATGATGGGTGAGGCACTCCAGGCCGCCGGATACAAGACCTTTGGGACAGGGAAATGGCACAACGGCCGGTCAGCCTTCGGCAGGAGTTTCTCGCACGGTGACCGGATCTTCTTTGGCGGGATGAGCGATCACTACAAAGTGCCTCTGAATCCGTTCGACCCCGAGCAGACCTACCCGGAGGACCGGATCTATCACGAGGAGAAGCGACACTCGAGTGATCTGTTCAGCGGCGCCGCGTGCGAGTTCCTGAACGGCTACGACTCGGACGATCCCTTCTTTCTGTATCTCTCCTTCACGGCACCACACGACCCCCGTGACACCCACCCCAAGTATCACGCCATGTATGATGCGGCGTCGGTGTCCGTTCCCGACAACTTCATGCCTGAGCATCCGTTCGACCAGGGCGATTACGAGGTCCGTGACGAGAAATTGGCACCGTGGCCGCGAACACCCGAGGTCATCCAAGAACATATCGCCGCATACTACGCGATGATCACGCACCTCGACGCTCAGGTTGGTCAGGTTCTCGATGCGCTGGAGGCAACCGGGAAAGCGGACAACACAATCGTCTTGTTCGCTGGTGACAACGGGCTCGCTGTGGGTCAACACGGGTTGCTCGGCAAACAGAACATGTATGACCACAGCATCCGCGTACCGCTGATCCTGAGCGGCCCGGGTATCCCGGATGGGCGACAGCATGAGGCCTTCATCTATCTGATCGACATTTATCCGACCCTGTTCGAACTGGCGGGTCTGGACATCCCTTCAAGCGTCGAGGGAACGAGTCTCGTGCCAACCTTTTCCGACCCGGCTCTGCCCGTGCGCGAAATGACCATCCACGCCTATAAGGACTTCCAGCGTGCCGCTCGGGACCGGGAATGGAAGCTGGTCGAGTATCGGGTGGAAGGGAAGCAGACGACCCAACTCTTCAACACTGCGTCAGATCCGCTCGAAACAGACAATCGCGCGGATGACCCGACGTGTGCTGAGGTCGTGGATCGGTTAAGGAAAGAACTGGATCGCTGGCACCATGAGCTGGGGGATCCGACCGAGCCCTGGTGGAACTAGGCTGTGGAGAGAAGAACCTTGAGGAACCACGGATGACCACAAATGGACACAGATCACAGCTTCGCGCCACCAGGCTTGGGGAGTTGACGCCTGGTCGTCTAGATGTCCGAGTCGAAGGGGTAGTTATTCGTGTTAATCTGTGTCCATCTGTGGTTCCAAGACTCTAGAGGTTTCTAATGCAAGATCAACTCACCCCAGAACAGATCACCCACTACCGAGAGCAGGGCTTCGTCGCGCTCGAAGATTTCCTCGATGCCGACGAACTGGACACCTGGCGTCGTGTGACCGACCAGTCGGTTGCCGACCGGCTCGCCTCGGCCGAAGGGCTGACAAATCAAAAGAAGGAAGAGGATCCCAGCTACTACTCAAGCGTGTTCGTCCAATGTCTGAGGCTGGCGGACACGCACGAGGAGATGCGCGGGTTGATCTACGACGAACGGATCGGGCGGATGGCGGCCGAGCTTGCGGGGATCGATGGGATCCGCGTGTGGCACGATCAGGCGCTGATCAAGCAGCCCTATGGCAACCCGACAGGGTGGCATCTCGATAATCCCTACTGGTCATTTCACTCGAGGGACGCGATCTCGATATGGATCGCCCTGGACGACGCGACACTCGAGAACGGGTGTATATGGTATGTGCCGGGGACCCACAAGACGGCCACTTTCGAGAACGCGGTCATCGGCCAGAATCTAGGAGAGTTGTTTGACGTCTATCCCGGCTGGAAGGAGATTGATCCCGTGTCGGTTCCTGTACACGCTGGTACGGCAGTGTTCCACAACGGACTTACGGCCCACGGCGCTGGCGCCAACATGACGCGACACGCGAGGCGCGCGATGACCTGCGCTTTCATGCCGGACGGGGCGACGTTCAACGGAAAACGAAACATTCTGCCCGAGGCATACTTCGAATCATTGACCGTTGGGGATGAGTTGGATAGTGAAGAGCAGAATCCGTTGATCTGGAAGCGATAAGAGGGGAGCCCTTGGTGTGGTAGGCTGCCGGAGGTCACCGTGCGAAGCATGGCGACCAGGGACAGCAGTTGTTTCTGGCGGTTGAGAGACCGCTTTTCGGGGCTCGGCCCGGCGCATCTACTAAGCGTGATTTCTCGTCGTCGTGCTTTGCACGGTGACGTTCGACTCTGGACTAGAATATGTCGATCATCATGTCTATTCTGGCGTTCAGCCTGTCTGTCCTGGTCGTGGCCAGGCTGATGTCGTCCGTTCACGTGCGCGGATTCGGCACGACCATCGCCGTCGCCATTGTATACGGGATCCTGAAATTCCTCTTCTACAAGATTCTCGTCTTCCTGTCCTTCCTGTTCGTCATGCTGACTCTCGGGTTGTTCCTGATCGTCATCAACGCGTTCTTGCTGTGGATAACGGATAAACTGATCGACGACTTCGAGATCGAGAATTTTGGGAGCACCGTGATCGCGTCCATATTGATCTCGATACTGGATGTCGTGTTCCGTTGGGTGTTGCCGTGGGTGTGAGGCGAGCTGAGAGAAAGGGAGAGGCAAGGATGGAGCAAGGGGAAGGCCAGGAAATGGGGAGGCGCTGTGGCTGAATCACCGAATGTGCTGTTCATCATGTGCGATCAGATGAAGGCGACGGCCAGTCATCTGTATGGAAATTCGTTCGGCGAGACGCCGTCGCTCGAGCGGTTGGCAAAGAGGGGTGTGCTCTACGAGCACGCCGTGACGCCGCATCCGCTGTGTGTCCCCGCCCGAATATCGGCGTGGACTTCACAGTGGCCGCATTCGCACGGAGGGCGCCGCAATCAGACGTTGATGCCCGGAGACGCGAACCACGCGTTCAAGATCTGGAAACGCGAGGGCTATCACACCGGGCTGATCGGGAAGAACCATTGCTTTGAGGAAGAGAGCGATCTTGACCTGTTCGATACCTGGTGCCAAATCAGTCACGTCGGGTTGACGAAGGATGAGCCGACAAAGGGAATGGAGTGGGTCCGCACCGTTGACCAGATCAACGAGGGGCATAGCGTTCGGAAGAACATGCCGAACAGCAGTCCCCGGTTCAGTTGGGCGGTGACCGACTTCCCTCTGGAGGATTACTCGTCCGGCCTGGTGGGGGGGCAGGCGCGCCGATTCCTGGAACAGCGAAACGAGGATGGGGAACCGTTTGCCCTCTGGGTGTCCTTCCCGGACCCACACGAGCCGTGGGAGGTCCCCCGGCAGTATGCTGACATGTTTCCCCGCGAGAAGATCGAATTGCCGCCATGGCGAGATGATGAGTTTACAGATGGTACGGCGCCGGAACGAAACGTCGCCCTGTATGAAATGATGGGGATTCGCGAGGATTCAGAGGAAGACGTTTACGGTGTGGTCGGCGTGTATCACGCGATGATCCGGTTCATGGATGAGGAGATCGGGAAGATCCTCGACACGCTGGACGAGACCGGGCTTTCGGAGAATACAGTCGTGGTGTTCTGCTCCGATCACGGTGATTTCATGGGCGAGCACGCCATGCAGTGCAAAGGCGGCGTGTTTTACGATTGCCTGACGCGCGTGCCCCTGATCGTGTCTTGGCCATCGCAACTGCCGAGCGACGTCAGGGACGACAGTATGGCCAACCTGATCGACCTCGTCCCGACGCTGCTCCAGTTGCAGGGCATCCCGATACCCAGATCCATGCACGGGAAACCGCTGCCGACCGTGACGGATGCCGAGCCACGGGACGCGACGTTCTCGGAATATGGTTCAGGGGGACCGGAGTTCAGGTTGCCTGACCTGGAGAAGCTCGAGAAGCCCTATGGCCGGCGCGCCCTGATGCGGTCCCTTCAGTGGCGGGAGGCCGAGGGGCGGCGGAAGATGGTCCGGACGAAGACGTGGAAATATGTGCACGACCCGATGGGGGACAAGGATGAGCTCTACGATCTTGTCAACGATCCCTGGGAGCTCACGAACGTCGCGACAGACCCGGCGAACAAGGCGATCCTCGCCGATCTGGCGATCAAGCTGGCGGATTGGAGCATCGACACCGAGGACAGCCCACCCGTGCCGCTTCCCGAGCCCGGACAATACGCGCTCTCTGAATAGCCATTGCCTGCCGTTTCGACACAAGCCAACTGTGCTCCTCTCCTGTTTGATGGGAGAGGGGCTTTTTGCGTTTATTGTGACCTATGAACAGACCTAACATCATCGTCATCATGGCCGACCAGATGAAGGCGACGGCTAGCCACCTGTATGGCAGCTCCTTCTGTGAGACACCGAGTCTCGAACGCCTGGCCAAACAGGGCGTCCTCTACAAGCACGCGGTAACGCCACATCCCCTGTGCGTGCCTGCCCGAATCTCATTCTGGACCTCACAGTACCCCCACACTCACAGGGGACGTCGAAACCAGACTTTGATGCCCGCCGGCGCGGACCACGCGTTTCGTCACTGGAAGCAAGAGGGATACTGCACGGGCCTGATCGGGAAGAACCACTGCTTCGTCGACCCCGCCGACCACGATCTGTTCGATGTCTGGTGCGAGATCAGTCATAACGGGATCCCGAAGGATGCCTTCGGGCCGAAGGGGATGGATTGGTTCAGGCCTGCCGACGCCATTCACGCAGCACATTCGGTCAGAAGACAAATGCCGACGGTCAGTCGTCACTTCTCTTATGCGGTGTCGGACTATCCGTTGGAGGACTACTCGACGGGGCTTGTCTCCGGTCAGACGGTCCGTTTTCTGGAGGAGCATGGAGAAGATCCCTTCGCGCTGTGGGTGTCCATTCCCGATCCGCATACGCCGTTCGAAGCACCCAAGCAGTATACGGACATGTATAGTGAGGACGTTGTGGAGATGCCGCCCTTCAGGCAGGGGGAGTTCACGGACGGTACGGCCCCCGAACGGAATCGCGTTCTCTACGAGATGATCGGGATGACGGATGACGACGAGAAGGACAAGAGGGGCGTCGTCGGTGTCTATCACGCGATGGTGCGATTCATCGATGACGGTGTCGGCCAGATTCTGGATGCCCTGGATCGCCTGAACCTGCGCGAGAATACGATCGTGGTGTTCTGCGCCGATCACGGTGACTTCTCGGGCGAGCACAACATGATCGCCAAGGGAGGCGCTTTCTACGACTGCCTCACACGCGTGCCCTTGATCGTTTCATGGCCGGGCCACGCGCCCGAAGGGGTGACGGACGAGAGCATGGCGAACCTGATCGACATCGTGCCGACATTGTTCGAGCTACAAGGGCTCGATCAAGAGAAATCTTTCGAGGGCGCGCCGCTACCGACAGTGACCGATGCGCGGCCGCGAGAAGCCGCCTTCTCGGAGTATGGAGCGGGAGGCCCTGCGTTCGGCCTGAACGAACTCCATCAGCTGCCTGGCCCCTATGGGCGCCCGGCGATGGGCAAGTCGCTCCAATGGCGGGAAGCGGAGGGCCGCCGGAAGATGGTCCGGACGCCAGAGTGGAAGTATGTCCACGACCCGATGGGCGATCTCGATGAGCTCTACGATCTCGTGAACGATCCGTGGGAGCTGACCAACGTCGTTGCCGAGGAGCCCCACGCGGGCGTGCTCGCTGCCCTGAAGTTGCGACTGGGGGATTGGAGTATCGGTACTGAGGACGGGAAGGTCGTCCCACTTCCTGATGAGAAACACTACTGGTAAAATGCGCCGGGCTGTTAGTGGCAGGATGGGGAAGAATCCTCTCCTGCTAGCGGGAGAGGCCAGTTCGCGCTGATGGCGCGAACTGGTGAGGGCTTGGAACGACAAGAGCGGTGTGAGTTAAAACCGACAAGAAGTGACCAATGAACTACAAGCAACTCGGTATATCAGGCGTCAGAGTCTCCGAAATCTGTCTCGGAACAGGATTCCGCGGTCAGAAGGATGACGTGATCTGTGAGAAGACCATCCATCGAGCGCTTGACCTGGGCTGCAACTTCGTCGATTGCGCCAACTTCTATGGTCGCGGTCGGTCGGAAACCATCGTCGGCAAGGCGCTGAAGGGTGTTCGCGATGACGTGATCCTGACGACGAAGGTTTTTAGCCCGATGGGTGAGGGGCCGAACGATTCGGGTCTCTCCCGGTTCAGCATCATGCGCGAAATCGAACGCAGCCTGAAACGGCTGCAGACCGACCACGTCGATATCTATCTTCAGCATAACATCGATGTCGACACGCCCTCGGAGGAGATTCTCCGGGCCATGGACGATGTCGTGCAGCAGGGGAAAGCGACGTATGTGGGCAGTTGCAACCATACCGCCTGGCGCCTGATGGAGCACATCGGCATTTGTGAGGCGAACGGATTGGCCCCGCAGGTGGTCACGCAGAACAACTACAGCCTGCTTCATCGCTACGATGTAGAGGGCGAACTGCAGGAAGTGGTCGAGAAGTATGGAATGGGTGTGATGACATACAGTCCTCTTGCCATCGGGCTCCTTTCAGGTCTGTTTCGAGAAAGTCAGACGCCCCCTGCAGGCACGCCCTGGACAGATGGACGGCGTGACCTGAATGCTACGCTGACGGCGCAGGTCGAGGGCGTGATTCAGTTGTTGGTGGATATCGGTGATCAGACGGGGAAGTCGCCTGCTCAAGTCGCGATCAACTGGATTCTGTCACAGCCCTTCATCGCCGCCCCTATCATCGGACCGGATACGCCGGAGCACGTGGACGATGTGTTCGGTGGGACCGGGTGGGACCTGGACTCTTCACACAAAGCCGCGCTTGACGATGCCTCGTCGACTCCGCACGCTCATAACCTCGTTTAGCCTGATCCTGTTTGTCCTGTTTGCCGTGTTGCTGGGCAGGCTAGATACGCAGATCGTGGGCGATTTCGACTCGGACGGGGATGTCGGGTTCCAGGACTTCCTGCTGTTCGCCGAAGCCTTCGGTACCACCGATGAGACGTTCGATCTCGATGGGGATGGTGCCGTAACGTTTTCGGATTTTCTCTCCTTCGCCGAAGCCTTCAAGTCTCACAACGGAATTGTCGATCCTGAGCCTGACCACGTGGTTCTCGTGTCACTGATCGATGGTCCGGTCAGCATTACCTCGGCAGCAGACCTGGCAGGGCTCCTGGAGCAGGTCACGCCGGACAGCTTTGTTGTGGATGGCGATCTCAGGATCTCGGGAAGTGACCTCCAGAGCCTTAGAGATCTCTCCGGGTTGTGCGACGTGACCGGAGACCTCACGATCGAAGACAACACGGGACTGAAGAATCTGTTAGGACTGGATCGGCTCAACAGGGTCGGGGATGATCTCCAAATCGTTCGGAACGAAATTCTGACCGATCTGCGGGGTCTTGGGCAACTCGAACGGATATCGGGGGACTTGATTCTGACGGGGAATCCGGAGTTGGCCTCTCTTCGGGAGCTCTCCGCGCTGACATCGGTATCGGGTGTCGTGTCGATTCGTGACAACCTGACCCTCGAATCCCTGATTGGCCTCGATGGTCTGACGGTATTGAGTGGGTCTGTCCTGATCGAGAACAATGCCTCCCTGACCACCATGACGGGGCTCCAGAACGTCGGGACAGTCGGGCAGATCGTGTCAATACGGGACAACGAGTCGCTGGAGTCACTGGAGGGCCTGGAGCGGCTTGCGACGGCGCAGGGCCTCGTGATCACCGGCAATGCTTCACTGCTGCCGAACGAGGCGAACATCCTTCTCGATCAGATGGTCGCTCGTGGGTTCCAGGGACTGACAACAATCGCCGAGAACAACGTCAGTGCGGACCTGACGATCGTGGATGGAAACTTTGTTATCCGGACGCAGGCAGATATCGAGCGGCTTCGGTCCCTCGGTGGCGATCGGTTCATGGTTGACGGGAGTCTCGTCATTGTCGAGTCCGACCTGCAGGACATGGAGCCTCTTCTGACCCTCGTAGAGGTGACGGGCAGTCTCCAGATCGACAGGAACCCAGGGCTGGCCAGCCTGGATGGTTTGTTCGGACTGCGAACGGTTGGAGGGAACCTGGAGGTAACGGGTAACACGGCGCTTCAGTCTCTGTTCGGTATCAACCGTGTCAGGACCGTCAAAGAACATCTGGTTATCTTCCGGAATCGTCGGTTGAGAAGCCTGAATTCGGTTCGCCGGATGCAGGTCATTGGTGAGGGGATTGACATCCGAGAGAATGAAATCCTCCCGGAAAGCGACATCATCGCCTTTCGCGATACCGTGCGCGCACGTGGTTTCACGGGGACGTTCACCCACTTTAACAACGGTCCGTAGGAGACCCACTTGATCCACGAAGAACGACATCCACATCCGCACGTCGATCCCCGTTTCCCCCGAGACGGAGACACCATCCCGCACAATCCGCCGCACTTCTCCTGGAAGCCGGATATGGACGGGCCCTACCGGCTACAGGTTCGCAAGAACAACGACTTTCACGATCCTCTGATCGATGTGACGATCGATGACCCGGTGTTTCTTCCGGAGCAAGCGCTATCGGCTGGCACGTATCACTGGCGATGGGGGAACACCAGCGATTGGGCGGACTCATTCTCTTTCTCGGTCAATGAACACTCGCTGACCGTCGAGATACCGTCCGCAGAAGACTGGCTCGAGAGAACAACGATATCCCACCCGAGGATTTACCTGACAGCGGATGATCTGGCCGGGTTCCGTGAGCGGGTCGGTCAGGATCGGCAGGCCGATCTGGAAAAACTGATTGCCGACGCGGATGAGCTGTTGACCGAGCCACAGGAAATGCGTGAGCCGAAGTTTCTTCCGGATCGGAACCGGAACTACGCGGCGTTCTGGAGTGTGTGGTACCCGACGATGTGGGGGACCCGTCAGTTTGTGAAGGGCGCGGAGGCTTTGGCGCTGGCTTATCTGGTGACGGACGACAAGCGATACGGACGCGCCGCCTGTGAACGGATGGCATCCGTCGCTCAATGGGATCCCGAAGGGTCCAGTTACCTGGGCCACAACGACGAAGCACACATGTCGGTGATCTGGCACGGTCCGCACGCCTGCGACTGGGCGTGGGATCTGTTTACGCCGGAAGAACGACAGGCGGTGATCGAACAGTATCGGCGCCGCGGACGGATCACGTTCGAACACATGCACGATAGCGGTCATTACGGGATCACGCGGTTCGACTCGCACGCGGGACGGGAGATCGTCTTCCTGGCCAACCTCGCGTTTGTGTTCCACGAACATGTCGAAGAGGCGAAGTCGTGGCTCGAGTGGCTGCGGCCCGTTCTGTGCGGGATGTGGCCCAGTTGGGCGGACAATGACGGGTCGTGGGCGCAGGGACCATCCTACGGCACTGCCTACGTCACGATCATGACGATGTTCGCGTCCATGCTCAAAGGAGCGACCGGGATCGACCTGTATCGCAAGCCGTTCTGGAAGAACCACGCCCGCTGGCGCTACTTCATCTTTCCGCCCTATGCCGAGTGGATGGGGTTCGGAGATCACTCCGAGAAGTGGGCCGATACCTGGAACAACAACGCGAATCTCGTCGATGTGGTCTCGCGCCAGACCGGCGCGCGGGAGTATCAAGGCTATATCGATGCCTTCCGCGAGGAAGCGAAGGGGCTCCGCCAGGTCAAGGAGCGGAAGATGCCCGGCGTGTTGGCACAGCTGTTTACTGCTCCGTACCGTGAGGATTCGGACTGGACCGTAGAAGGCCGTGATCAGGTGCTGAACGTGTTCGAAGATGCGGGGTGGGCAGCGTTCCGGACAGACCCTGACGATCGTGACCGGGACATTGCGATGATCTTCCGCTCATCGCCCTATGGCGCCATCAGCCATTCCCACGCGAACAACAACGACTTCATCCTCCACGTGGGTGGTAAGGTGATGGCGATGCCGAGCGGGTACTACGCCGGCTACGGATCCGCACATCATGCTCACTGGGTCTGGCATTCGAAATCGCACAACTGTGTCACGCTGTCGGATGCCTCGCAACTGATGCGATCTCCAGATTCGACGGGAAAAGTCGTGGCGCCTTACGAAGACGCCCGAATCGCTTTCCTGTGCGGGATAGCCGATGCCAGCTACCGTGATCGTGCGGATCGCTGCCGGCGCCACATCGTCTACCTGAAAGCCTCAGGCTGCTTCGTGATGGTCGACGAGTTCGTAGCGAAAACCGGCGTCGAGTCTTCTCTTCAATGGAACATCCACTCCTGGAATCCGTTTCATGTCGACGAGCTCAACAAGACGTTCGCGCTGGTGCGTGACGGATCGACGCTCGAGGGTACATTCCTCTGCCAGGAGAACAGCTATTTCTCGCTGACGGAGGGATGGGATCCACCGCCCATGGCCCGCAAGAGCACTGACGATGACTGGCACAATCAGTATCACCTTCGGTTTACGCCAGTCGTCATGGAGCGGTCGCGCAACCTCGGCGTGGTGCTGGCGACATCGCACGCCACCCAATCGCTTACCGATGTCTCAGCTGGTGTAGACGGGAATGTGGAGACGGCCACCATCGGTGATGACTCCGTTCGCATCTATCCTCCGGGAGAGGACAAGCTTGCCGAGCTGGTGGTAGAGGGCGTGACGTACGTCATGGATGACGAGGGGATCAAGCTGGCGCAGGGATCTTCTTGATGAAGCTTCTCTGGGGAGATATCCACAACCACAACGAGCTCGGATATGGCCAGGGCTCGCTCGGGCGCAGCTACGAGATCGCTAAATCCCATCTCGATTTCTACGCCTTTACGCCGCACGCCCAGCACGCTGACGGAAACGCCCCTGAGGGATACCCGATCGTCAACGAGAACTGGGAAGCCATCCAGCAGGCGGCATCGACTCACTACGCACCCTCGCTGTTCACGACGTTTCTTGCTTACGAGTGGCACTCCCGAAAGTGGGGGCACGTCCACGTCGTTTACCAGGACGATATGCGGCCGCTGCACTTCGCGCCGTCTCTTGAGGCCCTACAGGAGATCCACCGCTCCGAGCGATCGATCCTGGTTCCTCACCATATCGCATACAATCAGGGAGTCGACTGGGATGCGCTCGATCGGGACCTGTCACCAGTCGTAGAGGTCTACTCGGAGCACGGGAGCTCAGAGCGGGACGGCGGATTGCACCCGATGCTCGGTCACAGTGGTGGACCTGGGTCGGCGCGGTATACGGCTCAGGGCGGCCTCGCGATGGGACACCGGGTGGGCTTCACGGCGGGCACCGACAATCACGACGGATTTCCAGGCGCATACGGTCTCGGCCTGACCGCGGTTTGGGCCGAGGAGAACACACGCGGACACGTGATGGAGGCGATTCGAGCCCGACGGACATACGGGGTGACGGGGGATCGGATCGAGGTCTCGTTTACGGTCAATGGTCAGCAAATGGGCAGCGTAGTTGAGCCTGGTGACGCGGAGATCGCCTTCGAGGTGGTCGGTCGGGACGAGATTGCGCTTGTCGAGCTGATCCGTGACGGGAAGACTGTGGAGGCCTGGGCACCCGCTTCATCCGGCCAACCCGAGAGTGCGGACGATACCTACCGTTTTCGGGTCGAGTATGGGTGGGGGCCGATGAAGGGCTATCACATCTACGCCTGGACGGGGGCACTCGAGGTCGTCGATGGGGAGTGGCTGAATCCCGTGCCCTGCTTTGCGTCGGATCCGTTCGACGAGCATCGCCGGAAAGAGGTCGGCGATCATCTGATGAACACGATTCGCTGGCAGTCCCACACGTCGAGGGGGGGTGCCTTCACGACCAGGAACTCGAACACCGTCTCGTCTGCGAATGACGCCGTCTGTTTCGAGGTCCAGGGAACGGAACACACACGCCTGAAGCTCGATATGTCTTGCCACGCCCAGAACAGCATTGTGTCTACGGCCGTCGATTGGGGGACTGCCAACCACAAGGGAACGGCCAATCAAGAGGTCACGATCGGAGAACTCCTGGATGGTCGGGTGGCGATTCCGATGGGGCGCCCTTCGTCCTGGATCGTGATGCACCGGGCCCACAAAAAAACGAAGCTGACTATGTCCGGTGGCTGCACGTTTTCGAACTGTGACGACGGCTATGTATACCTTCGGGTGACGCAAGCAAACGGACAGATGGCGTGGTCGAGCCCGATCTGTTTTGGTGAGGAGAAGACATGACATACGAACTTGGTAATATCATCTATCAGAATGCCCTGACAGATCCGACAGATGTGGTGGGGTTCAAGATGGAGGGGGATGCGGCGGTCACGTTTCCCCAGGGCCGCATGCGAATGGAGAATTGCCGCGACCCGGAAGAGGGACAGGCAGCGAACTTCGTTTACTGGTGTCCCGAGAACTTCCCACATGACATTGTCGTATCGTGGGACTGGTGGCCGATCCGCGAGCCCGGCTTGTGTATCCTGTTCTTCTCTGCGATCGGTGGTGAAGGGCAAGACCTGTTCGATCCGGCCCTCAATGAGCGTCACGGCGAGTACAACCAGTATCACTCGAGCGACATCAACGCCCTCCACGTGTCCTATTTCCGTCGGAAAAATCCGGACGAGCGCGCCTTCCACACGTGCAACCTTCGGAAGAGCCACGGGTTTCACCTCGTGTGTCAGGGCGCGGATCCACTCCCCTCTGTGGATGACGCCACACCGCCGTACCGGATCCGGCTAGTGAAATGCGCGGATACAGTCAGCTTCTCGATCAACGATCTCGAAATCTTCGAGTGGGTGGATGATGGTGAGACATATGGGCCTCTGCTAGGTGGCGGGAAGATCGGATTCAGGCAGATGGCGCCGTTGATCGGGGAGTATGCGAATCTCGTGGTACGAGGGGTAACGCAGGCTTAAAACGGGGGTGTTTTCATCCCGAGTAGGTCGTGTGAACAGACAGTCTTGATTCTAGCTGAATTCGGACTCTAAATCTGACCGTATCGAGGGACGATCGCCTGACTCGTGTACGACTTGGCCCCTCGATACGACGCGCATTCGAATTGAATTGACAGGAACCCGTTGGCCAGTTGCTGACGGCGTCACTCCAGCCTTCGCTTAAGCTTCAGCAAGGCAGACGGGATAAAACGGGATGGACATCAACAGAGTATCCGCCTGCAGTTTTCCGCTCAAAGAGCAGCCGCTCGACTATGCGCTCAAGGTGATCAGCGAGTCGGGCTTCGACAAAGTCGATCTGCTGGCTCGGATGCCACACTTCTCGGTAACGGATCCGGACTACAGCGTGGATGAACTCGTACGGCTCAGTGAGCAATACGGTCTCCGAATCGCGAATATCGGGGCGTATTGTGGCAGGGGATTCTCGTCGGAGGACGAGGCGGAGCGGGAGGCAGCTGTAAAGGAGATGCAGGACACGCTCGCCGTCGCAAAGCGCCTTGGCTCTCGAACCATACGGGTTGCCCCAGGTAAGGGGAAACGGGAGGAGATTGACACGCTGGTGCCATACTTCAAGGACGCCGCGAAAATCGCAGAGCGCGACGGGATCTGGATGGGGATCGAGAACCACGGCACGGAAATCTCGGGTGATCCCGAGGCCTGTCTCGAGATCTCGGAGAAAGTCGGCTCGAAGCATTTCGGGATCCTGTATGAGCCCTCGAACCTGATGGCGACGGGAACGGAGTACAAGCACGCGTTCAGCGTCTTCAAGGATCACATCGTCCACGTCCACATCAAGGACGGCGACTACAACGCGGATGGGAAGTGGGAGCGCTGCATGCTCGGGGATGGGATGATCGACGTTCAGTGGGTGTGCGATCAGGTAGAGGGTCTGGGCTACACGGGTGAGTACGCGCTCGAGTTCGAAGTGGGACATATTGAGCCCGTGGAAACGGGATACAAGAAGTGGCTCGAGTATTGGGAGAAACTGTAGAGATTAGTAGCGAATTGCCACACTTGTGCACCGTTCATCCCGAGTGCCCGGAGCCGTGGCTTCACGCGGCGGAGGGTGTATCGAGGGATGGTCGTAGACCTCGCCAACCTGCCGAATATGATTGAGACAGTCACAACAGCCATCGATCGCCTGATCGAATCAGCCAGGCCATACCAGGGCCTCATTCCCTCCATTCTCGATCGTCAGACGGGCGAAATGCTCGACGCCATGCCGCCGGCCATCCCCGGCCAGCGAGACGGCGATCGAGCCCACCTCGGGGCAAACTTGATCCACGACCAGGCACTGCTTCTCACGATGTATGCCCTCGCGGAATCGGAAGGCAGAGCTGACTATGCCGAAGCGGCGGATACCTACCTGGAGCGGTTCGCGACACACTGCACAAACACACCAACCGGGATCTTCCCTTGGGGCGAACACGCCTACTGGCACCTGAAGAACGACGCCATAGGAAACAGCTACCTGCTGCGTGAACGCGAGGACGATCCACCTGTGACACACGACCATCTGCGGCAGGCACCGCTCTGGCTTTGGGAGAAGCTAAACGGCATCAACCCGGAGAGCGTCTACAGGTTCAGCGAAGGACTCGATGGACACTGGTCGGAGGGGGAGCCCTTAGAGATCGAGGAAGAGTATATTCGCCACGCCTACATCATGTATAAGCGTCCGTACAACAGAGGCGCTCGGTCGTGCGACTTCCCACGACACGGTGGGTTCTACATCTTTGATTGGGCCTTCGTGTATGCGAAATCGGGCCGGGAGGATTTCGCCGGGCGGATCGGGAGGATGCTCGACTACTGGTGGGCGAAGCGTGACGATCTGGGCTTGCTTCTGATCGAGAGTCGTTCGCCGGAGGATGACGACAATTTCTACCAGGTCAATACGGCGGGCCAAACCCTGTCGCTGGGTGTCAGCCTGCTGGAAGCGGCTCCGCTGGTCGAGTCAGGGAATCCCGAACTGGCCGCGACCATGCGTGAGCGAGGTCAGGTCTACGTCGACGGGTTCTTCAACGCGCCGCACGATACGGCCAACGGCGTCTTCGTGCTGTCATGCCAGAGAGGATCGAACGCGATCAAGCAAACAACGCCGATCTGGGGGAGCGAGTATGGCGTGTGGCCGGCGAGCTACGTGGCCCTGACGTGCCTGTGCGGCTACCGGATCACTCGCGATCAGCGACTTCTGGATTGGGCGGCTGCAGCCGGACACAGTTATGCCGATGAGCCGTTTCCCTCGGACGTCGCTGTTCCCTCCATGGATTCCGGACTTGGTCTTGGTCTCCTGGCCGACCTATATGACCTAACTCAGGATGGCGGATGGCTGGACCGCGCCGGACGTCTGGGCGAGTTCCTGATCGATCGATACTGCGATGCGCCGATTCCCAGGGGCGCGGCGGGAATCGAGTGGTATGAATCCCAGATGGGCCCGAGCTTCCTCCTGCACGGTCTCGCGCGGGTCGGGTTGATGGCGCGTGACGGGCTGCCCTGCCCGCTAGACGCTGACTACACTGCCCGCTAAGGCTATATCGCCTTCTTGATCCGGATAGCGCCGTTGATGGCCTGGAGGCTGAGTTTACGCCCATCCCTGTTAATCTTGCCCTTCAGCGATTTACCGATGACCCCTCGCACCTCGATCGGGAAGTCGGTCCGGATCTCTGCGTTCACCGTTTGTGCCTGGATTTTAGCCCCAATCCCGTCACGAAGGGCAACCCAGATACTGTCGTTGACCGTCTGAGACTGAAGTGGGTCGGACCCGGAGGTCTCGATCAGCTCGACTCGGACACCTCCGTTCACGCTCTTGGCCTGGAAGGACCTGGCGATGTTGGCGAGCTCGATCCCGTCGTTCGCGGTTTCTGCCGACGCCTTGCAGTGAAGGCCGTTGATCTCGACGCCCCCGTTGACGCTTTTGGCACAAGCATCGAACCGCTCCGGAACGGTCACCGTGTAGGTCTCTTTCAGACTGCGTTCGTTGCCGAAGTTCCAATCGTTGCGTTCGGGGTGCACCTCGATATCATTGCCATCCTTTTTGATCTGGATCTCCGTCTCTTCCAGGATCCTTCGGGCCTCCTGCTCCGATCGGGCTTTGGCTTCTCGGTGACCAGCCAGATCTCGTTCCGTTGTCGGACACAGACGTCGATGCTGCCGTGGACGTTCCGGAGGGCGATCGATCCGCCCGGCCTGACTTTCAGATTTTCCTCGATCGTTTCGGTTTGCGATGAATTGGAGCTGACGTAAACGGTCGATTTGCAGGCGACGACCAGGGGGATCATCAAGAGCTTATACAGTTTCATGGGGGGCTCCCTCATTCTGATGGCTCAACAGTTAACCGTTAGATGCATCCAGGGTCCGATCCTGTTACACATTTCTTGCCGTGGTTCGTTTGTCCTCGTCCGTCAACCGATCTATCTTTGCCTCCAACGCACACTTGATGGAGGAACAGATGGTCCGAGATACACTGACAGAAGAAGAATGGACACGGTTCGATCGGGATGGATACGTGCGGCTTGGACGCGTCATGGACGACGAGGAACTGGCCCTGCTGGGACAGCGGATTGACGACATCATGCTGGGTACGGCAGACATCGACTACAGGCGGACGATGATGCAGCTCGACAGCGATCCGGAGCGGGACGGCAAACCGGGGCCGCAGTCTAAAGGGCACAAGGGCGCCACGCTGGCCTACCGGAAGATCCAGGATCTCGAATACGATGCGGGCTACCTTGCATATATGCAGAAGCCTCTGATGAGGCATATATGCGAGCGAGTCTATGGCGAGGGCACGTCCATAGCGTGTTTCCGAGCCATGTTCATGAACAAGCCCGCCCACGGGGGGACCGAGCTCCAGTGGCATCAGGATCGATGGCGCGATCTGGATCGTGATCCGCAGATCACAGTTTGGGCTGCACTCAACGATTCAACGATCGCCAACGGGTGCGTGAAGATCGTGCCCGGTTCGCACGACACCTTGCGGAATCCCGAATCTGGTGCCGGCTTTCTGACCCCCGAGCAGATCGAAGAGCTGGTGGAGGAACATGAGCCCGAATACCTGGAGCTGAAGGCTGGGGAAGGTGTCCTGCTGCACAACTGGATGCTGCACAGTTCAGAAATGAATTCGACGGATATCCCCAGGCGGGCGTTCAGTGTCTGCTATCTTGATGCGGAGACGGTATCGGAGCGGGGACACACGTGGAACGTGATGTTCGGTGAGGGGGCGCTGACGCTGGAGAGCATCGGCTAAGATTTGGCCGACCCGTTGATTTCCCGTAGAGGCCGACACGGATTGAGCTCTGTATCGGTCTGGCGTGCTGTATCCTCGTGATCCTGTTCGTTCAGCGGAAGCTGGTATTCGACCAGTTCCACGAAAAGGGCGATCGGATCTACCACGTGCTTAGGAAGTCGCAGGGGGAGGAACTCCGGTCCGAACCATGAACGTCAGGCGCCTCGGGCCGACGCTGCTCCATGAGTTCCCGAGCGTCGAGGCGACGGTTCGGGTCTGGTCAATGCGGATCTGGGCGCTCGCCAACGACAAGGTCTTCGAGCAGCGGGTCACCCTGGTTGACCCCAACTAATTCGAGGACTTCGATTTCGAATTGGTCCACGGTGACCCAGCCACCGTTCAGCGTGAGCCCAACGGGATCGTGATCACCGAATGGATGGCCGAGCGGTTCTTTGGCAAAGAGGACCCCATCGGGAGGCCAATCGAGGTCGACGACCTCCACTTCGAGTCGAACCTCAAGGTGACCGGGGTGATGCGCGATCCGACGCCGGAAATGTCGTGGTTGTTCTGGTTCGACGCCGTCATGTCCACACAGGGAACGGAGCCTGCCAGGAGATACTGGGGTCGTTGAGACTGTTCGGATCTGCCCCGCCGGCGATCAGGGTCCTGACCAGATTGGTCTGAACGCCCGCATCCTGGGGATGATTGCTGCTGAGCACCGTGTCCCGCGTCCGTGAGTCGCCTCCGTAGACCTTCGAAGACGCACGCGCTTCGGCACGCGCATCCAAGAGAATCTGACAGATTTCGACCGCGTTGCCTTGTGTCTTCTGGTTCTCCCTCTCGACACCGTTAGCTCCGAGGTAGTGGATCAGCGTCGCCTGATGCATGCTCGCCGATCTGGTGTGGACGAGGTCGGGATCCTCGGCCAGGAGCCGCCTCAATGATTCAGCGCTTCCGCTGACGACGGCCTGAACGGCCTCCTCAAATCGCTCTCCCATTTCTCCTCCTACCACGCGATCGCGTATCCGTCGCGCCGAGGGTCTACACCACCCAACAGGACGCCGCTGTCAGGTCGTCGGCGGATAAACTGAGCGTTGCCGGGCCCGCCCCAGTCGCCAAGGATCTCGAGCTTGTGTCCGCGTTTCTCGAGATCGGTGAGTGTGGCCTCGTTAAATCGCGACTCCATCTGCAGGCGCTCCTCGCAGGTATGCGGGACCGTCGACTCCATCGGGTTCTGCAGGTTTCGCCAACGGGGTGCCTCAACGGCTTCCTGTGGGGTCATGTCGAAGTGGATGGCATTCGTCAGCAGCTGCAGGTTCGTCTGGACTTGCGTGTCGGCGCCCGGAGTACCGCAGACGATCACGGGTTCCCCGACCCGTGTAGCGATGACGGGGTTCATCGTATGCCGCACGCGCTTGCCCGAGGCGAGGTCGTTGGGATGACCCTCCTCCAGATGCCAGTAAGTCATACGGTTGTTCAGCAAGATGCCCGTGTTCCCGGCGATCAGGCTCGATCCACACCCACCCTGGATGCTTTGTAGGATGCAGACCGCGTTTCCGTCACCGTCCGCCGTGGTGAAGCATGTTGTTTCGTCCTTTGACTCCGGGATGCCTGATTCGACGACCCCTGCCGCCTTGCCCAGATCGATCTCCTTTGCACGTTCAGCTGCGTAGTCCTTCGAGAGCAGCTGGCCGATGGGAACATCGATCCAATCCGGGTCGGCCATATGCCTCTCCCGGTCTGCGAATGCCAGCTTCTTCGCCTCGACCATCACGTGGATGCTGTCTGCAGACAGACAGCCCATGCCCGCGATATCGAAGTGCTCAACCAGGTTTAGCTCCTGCAGGAGGATGTGGCCTGATGAGTTGGGTGGCATCTCGTAAACACGGTGGCCGTGGTAATCGACGTGTATCGGCTCGTCCCATCTCGCCCGATACCTGGCCAGATCCTCGGCGGTGATCAGCCCGTCGTACTCCCGTGAGAATGTTGCGATGGTCTCCGCTATTTCACCTTCGTAGAAGGCACGACGGCCTTCCGTGGCGATACGTCTGAGGGTGGTGCCGAGATCGTGTTGGTAGAGGATTTCACCGGGTTCGAGTGGTCGGCCATCGGGCTCGAAGATCGGTTTCGTATACGGGTCTGTT
>MDTE01101714.1_pt1 | contig 24879 bp, 25 predicted proteins | sample 811231 | NCBI WGS metagenome assembly MDTE01 (sample SAMN05326651, study PRJNA326480) | marine metagenome | isolation source: seawater | place: Indian Ocean: Red Sea | collected 2010 | reverse complement strand
TAATATGATTAGTATCACAAAAACAGATACTGTATAACGTTACTTATATAATATTTTTTAAATTAATGTGTTTTCCTTGCCTTTTTATACTTGGTTGTTTATAGTTGGCAGACTCACAGACGCACCCAAACTATGGGTGCCTAATTGTTAATAGGAGAAACCAATGGCTACAGAAACATCTTCTGAGCAAACAAACAACGATAGTTCTAATAACGAATATGTGTTAGAGGTAAATGATTTACAAACATATTTTGTTTCTAAATGGGGAACTGTAAAAGCTGTTGATGGAATCAGCTTTAAACTAAAAAAAGGTGAAACACTTGGAATAGTTGGTGAATCAGGTTCTGGTAAATCAGTTACTGTGACATCTTTAATGAGACTAGTTCCATCGCCTCCTGGTCACATTGTGGGCGGTGAAGTAATTTTAGAAGGACAAGACCTTCTAAAATTACCAGATAAAGAAATGGAAAAAGTTAGAGGAGACAAGCTTGCAATGATTTTGCAAGACCCTATGACAGCTTTGAACCCTGTATTCGATATCGAAGATCAAGTGGGAGAAGCACTTGGAATTCATGAAGGTCTGAAAGGGAACACTCTTAAAGACACAGTAATCGAAATGCTTAAAAAAGTTCGAATTCCAGCCGCAGATACTAGAATGAAAGACTACCCCCATCAATTGTCAGGCGGTATGAGACAACGTGTAGTTGGAGCTATTGGAATTTCTTGTAACCCTGTAGTTCTTATTGCAGACGAGCCTACAACCTCATTAGATGCAACTATTCAAGCACAGTATTTGAACCTATTAAATGAACTACAAGAAGAAACTGGTGTAGGAATTATTTTCATCACTCACGACTTTGGTGTAGTAGCAAAAATGTGTGACAGAGTTGCAGTAATGTATGCAGGTAAAATTGTTGAACAGGCAGATGTAAGAGAGATATTCAACAACCCTCAACACCCATATACACAAGCATTAATTGCTTCTGTACCTAAAATGGAGGAAAACGTTGATCGATTATATGCAATCCCAGGTAACCCTCCAATTCTAAGCAAACCCACACTTTGTCAAACTTGTGATGCACCTGCTCCTGTTTTGGTAGAGTATAAAAAAGACCACTGGGTTGCTAAGTGCGCCGAAGACAGCTCATGTCCAGGCTGGTTTCCTAGAGACTTAGACTAAGGAGAACTCAAAAAATGACTAGTGAAAACGGAGCTCTTTTAGAGCTAAAAAATTTAAAAAAGCATTTTCCGGTTGGAGGTAATTTTTTAACTGGTGGGCATGAATATTTAAAAGCTGTTGACGGAATCAACTTAACAATTGAAGAAGGTACAACATACGGCTTAGTTGGTGAATCAGGATGCGGAAAATCTACTACAGCAAAAATGATTTTACAGCTAGAAGACCCTACCGACGGAGAAATAATTTTTGAAGGTAGAAATGCTCTAGACAAAAAGAGTGGGTCTCAAAAAAATTATAAATCTAAAGTTCAAGCAGTTTTCCAAGATCCGTGGGCTTCACTTAATCCAAGAATGCGAGTAGAAAACATTATTGCAGAGCCACTTGAGGTTAACACTAATCTTACAAAAGGTGAAAGAAAAACTAAGGTTGGAGAAATAATAGAACAAGTAGGACTACACTCGTACCAAGCTGGTCTATATCCTCACGAATTTTCTGGTGGACAAAGACAAAGAATTGGTGTTGCTAGAGCTTTAGCTCTTAACCCAAAACTAATTGTTTTAGATGAACCAGTTTCTGCACTTGATGTATCTATTAGAGCTCAAATCATGAACCTTCTTATGGATTTACAAAAAGAATACGGATTAACATACCTTTTAATCGCACACCATTTGGCTACAGTTCGCTATATGTGCGACAAAATGGGTGTAATGTATTTAGGTAAAATGGTTGAAACAGCTGATACAGATGACTTGTTTGACAACCCTACTCACCCATACACAAAAGCTTTGATCGGAGCAGCCTTACCATACCATCCTGACGATAATAAAGAAGAAAATATTTTGCAGGGAGAAGTGCCTTCCCCAATCAATCCTCCGTCTTGTTGTAGCTATGAAAGACTATGTCCTGATCCTGAGAATTCAGGTCAGACTATAGGTTACAAAGAAGTGGGACCAAATCATTCCGTGGCTATAGCTGCAGACTGTTATGATGATCATGGGTGCCATTATTTCCCCAGAGTTAGACAATAGGTCACCCCACATATTAATAGTAACTACGGATTACAATCTTTTTGTGTATGAGCGCAGGCTTCATGTCCTAAATATTTATCTAATGATGTAGATTTCATTTATTGGCTGGAACAAAACTAAACAATAAAAATTATTTACCTAAAATAAATACTGCTTCATCACTATTTTCTAATAATTGAGATCCGTCAAAACTAGAATAAATTTGTTTGATTTCAAGGCCAACCAACTTAATCAAATGCTTAATTTCGGGTAAAAAAGTGTATCTAATTTCTTGGTCAAATTTTAAAGTGTTTTTTAGTTCACCTGACAAATTTAAAATTTCTAAAGTGAAATTCTGATACAAAATTTGAGAAAAATAATCATATTCTTGCCTAGTAAAAAACATAAATATTTCATTATCGATTTCTGTTTGACATACAAAAGAACTGATCGATGGGTCTTCTAAAAATTTATCCCCATTAAAAAGCTCGAGATTTAAAATTATTTCACCATTATGTTCCAATTTTTCTAACAATATTCTAAAAGCTTCTCGTTGATTTTCAGCATCCAAAATATTCATAAAAGAAAAATCTGAAAAAATTATTAAGGAAAATTTATCTGTTTGATAATGTAAATCCGCTATTTCATCAATCACTATAATTTCAGAAAATGATTGTTTTAAAGATTCAACAAAAACAGTGTTATTAGAACCAATCACCAAAGTTTTAGAAGTAGAAGTGGTTAGTGATGAAATTTGATCATAATATAAAAGTCTAGGTAGGTTAATTTTGTCATAAAAACTTATAACTCTTGAATCAGTATATAACGGGTAGGAAAACAAAAATTTACCCAAATGTTGAAGGAGGGTAAGAGGCTATTCTCTGCTTGATTTTGGCATTTTTTTCTTGTTCTAATAATGCAAGTACAATTTCGCGAATATTATGAACTTTTAAAGGCAATCTACCTAAATCTCGATTGTGGCCACAATTTACACACACGATGCGAACACCAAACATATCTTCATCATTAGTCAGAGTTCCCACACCACATCTGGGGCATGAACCAGTCAAAATCATAGAATCAATCATTACGCATCTCTAATTAATTAATTTTAATTAAATTTACACGATTCTTTAAATTCTATCTAGTCAATTTATGGCATTATTCAGTTTCATTAATGTTAGATTGTCTGATTAATAAATCGTTTTTTCTAGAAAAATAATAATCATCAGACACATTTCCTGAATCATGTTTAATTTCTAATTCTGAAATCATATCTTCCAGTACTTGTTTTTCACTAGATCCAGGAAACCAAAGATTCGATCTTTTGCGGAATTTTAATGTATTAGTAATGCCCCAAATTCCCACAATCAAAAGTACTAAAGACAAAGCGATTGGAGCTGAATATTCAAATTTAACAGAATCAAAATCTTGAGTAATTTTTTTATACCAATTGAGTTCAGGCAAATTATTAATTTCTATAACTGCTTGAAAACCCTTAGAAACATTTTGTGTTTCTTGAACTGAATAAATTCTTCCTCCAATTTCTTTATTTGAAATAGAATCTGGGAAATTGGTATTAAATAAAATATCTCCTGAAGGCATAATAATTCGAAGATTTTTAGCACCATATCTCCAATTTTTTATATATTTAAAATTAGAGTTTTCATAAGGAATTTCATAAGAATATGTTATTTCATGACTTCCAGGGAGAACTGAAGCTATTAATGCAAAGCCTCTGTCCACTTGTACGTAATTTGATTCGAATATATTTGTGTCCACATTTAAATTTTTAGCACCCTCAGGAAGTCCAAACCGTAACAATTCCATAGGTCCTTCACCAGGAATATAAGCTAAATTTGAATCATTCAAAACAGTAATCACTTCTAAAACAGATATAGTTTGTAAATCTTCATTAAAATTATCAAAAACCATAGAAGCATTTTGAATACTTATAAAATTATCAGAGCTTGATGAGTCATAAACATTGATTTTGATGTCTGCAGGAACTTTTTGATCAAAATCTACGGAAGAAACATATATCGCATCTTGATAAATCACAGATACCCCATATAAAGAATTTTCTAAAAACATAATTTCCGTAAATTCAAATTCACCTTTTTCATTAGTTATTGCCAAATGAGTTTGAGTACCTTTTTGTAATGAACTAATGTGTAAAGTAATTTCAATCCCAGAAACAGGGCTTTCATCACTAGTTAGGTTAATTAATTGCCCTGAAATGGTAAGTTCACTTTGATCAGAATAAACAAATGAAAAAGGGAAAAATAAAAACCCTAAACTTATTAAAATTAAAAATTTCATTCTTTAGCCTTTAGATATAATTTGTCTTGAGTAATTAAAACCGATCTAAAAACTTCATTTCTGACTTCATCAATTAATTGATTTTGTTCAATTTCAGAAAGATCTAATGCTTTTAATACTAAAGCTGCTTCATAAATATGAATGTTTTTTAACCAGTCATAATCCTGATCATGCAAATTTCCAACCATTCGTTCTAATTCCGTACTTCTTAATCCCTCTATAGCCGAATCCCATCTTCTTTCCAAATCAGAAAACAACGATGATTCATCTTGGGGAATAAATTCCGATACAGAATATTTACGAATTAATGGAAAAATAATTAAAACAAATGGAAATATAGACAAGACTAAAGAAATTAATACAACCATTTATGATGATCTCGAAACAAATAAATTATTTGCTATTGGTAATTTAATTTTTTTACTTCGTCTAACAGATAAAGATAATATTGTTCCAAAAATCAATATAGGGCCCGAAATCCACATCCACGAAACCATTGGGTTAATTAAAACTCTAAAAATAGCTTGGCCATCTTCTTTAAAATCTGAAGGAACTAAATAAAAATCTCTTAATAAATTTGAATGAATTGCACCTCTTGTAGCTGAAAGCCTAAATTCAGGATAAAATGCCCTGTAAGGATATAAATATTCTATAAACTCACCTTTTGACCAAAGTTCAAATTTTGCAGTTTCTTCAACACGATCTGGAAAAATTTCTTCTGAAACACCCAAATACTTAAATGTATAGTCTCCAATAGAATGACTTTCACCTACCGTCATAACCACATCTTTTTGTACATCATAAAATGAAGATGCAGTAATCCCCATTGCCAGCATAATAATAGAAACGTGAACTATATACCCACCATATCTAGGGCGATTTGAATTAATTAAACGAATAAAAGAAAGTATAATTTTATCTCCTCTTTTAACTCTAGATTTAGTACCTCGGAACCATTCTTGAAGAATACCACCCAAAGCTATTCCACAAGTGGAAAATCCAAAAATGGCCCAAATTTTTGTCAATCCCAATATCAGACATACTAAAATAATTAATGCGCTTAATATCAAAGGAAATGTCAGCATTTTTAATACTGAAGCTAATGATGCTTTTCTCCACGGTAACAAAGGCCCAATTCCCATTAAAAATATCAATAAAAGCATTAGAGGGCCATTAACTTTATTAAAAAAAGGTTGGCCTATCGTCATAGTAGTCTCGTCAAATGTTTCAGAAAATATAGGAAAAATGGTTCCCCACAAAGTAACAAAAGCAATTAAAAGAAATAAAGCATTTTGAGACAAAAAAACAGCTTCTCTAGAAATTGGAGATTCAAGAACACCTCTACTTTTCAAAGTATCAAATCTAAATACAAAAATTATGATGGATAAAAATAATGTTACAGCCATTACGCCGAGAAAAACCCAACCCATAGTGGATTCTGCAAATGAATGAACTGAAGGTACAGGTCCGCCTCTATTAATAAACATTCCTAATTGAGCCATGGTGAAAGCAGTAATTATAAGAATCATGTTCCACATTCTAAACAAGCCTCTTCTTTTTTGAACCATAATTGAATGAACAAAAGCAGTCATAGCCAACCATGGCATCAGAGCTGAATTTTCAACAGGATCCCAAGCCCAATATCCTCCCCATCCTAAAATTGTGTACGCCCACCATCCACCTAAAATTAATCCTATAGTCAACAATAACCATGAAATCATGCCCCACAATCTTCCTTGATCAACCCATTCATCCCTAGATCCTCTACCAGAAAGTAAAGTAGCAATACAAACAGAAAAAGGAATTGCTACTGATATTAAGCCCAACATTTGAAATGGCGGATGAATAAACATTCCAAAATGAATTAATAAAGGATTAATGCCTTTTCCGTCATCAGGAACAATAGGCAGTTGTTCTAATGGATTAGCCAAAAATAAAAGAACTGCAATAAAAAACATTAACACTAATGACATTACACCTAAAGCGTATGGAGCTGTATAGGGAAGCTTCTTGTTTAAAATTAAAACTGACAGGGATGACATAATAGAAAAAGCTGCTGCAATATACAACAACGAACCTTCATTTCCTGAGTAAAATGCAACCCAAGCATAGGCACTGGGCATAGCTAAATTGCTATTTTCAGCAACATATTTCACAGAAAAATCATTGGTAACAAAAGAATAAATTAAAGTAATTGTCGCCACTATCAATAAAATTGGAATAGAATAAAATCCCCATCGTGCACTTTGTGCCAAATCTCTTCCATTCAAAATTCCACCAGCAAAACCAATAATTGAAGTATAGGTAACCACAATAAACGATGTTATTAAAGATATTTGACCAATTTCTACCAAAAGCTTACTCAACTTCCCTTGAATGATTTGTAGAACTCATTTTTCTAATAAAAAATACAACCATGAAAATTGTAAATATAAAAGCAATCCATGGAACCGTCCAAGCAATCAAGCCTAAGCCGTTTCTCGAAGGCTCCATTAAAACTACTTCACCATACCTTTGAACAAAATATTCTTTAATTTCTTCGTCTGATTTACCTTCATCTACTAATTTACTCACAATGAATCTCATCTGTACTGCCAAATCATTTTGTGACTGATCAATAGACTCTCCAGGACATACAGGACACATAATTTCTTTATTTAAAGAAATTACTCTAAGCTCTTGGGGTTCTATATCTTGAAAATTTTCAGAACAACCTATTAAGAAAAAAACTAATAAAAATATATAGCTCATCGATATCTTCATATGTAAATTATATACAAGAATTAAGGAGCATCAGATAAAGTTAACTCTAGTTGCATCAATTCGCTTTTTCTATAAAAAGTGACAAGAATTTTTGTGCCGGGAGCATTTGAAATCAAAAATTTTGATAAGTCCCCAGCATTTGTAATGTCAACTTGATTAAGTTTAATAATCACGTCTTCTACCTGCATTCCGGATTGAGAGGCTGGAAATTCGGGAATCACTCTTCCTATCACTACACCTTCTTCAACAGGAAGTTCAAGCTGTTCTTTTAATGCTTTTGTTACATTAAAAGGAGAAATTCCTATAAAGCCTCTTTGAACCTCACCTTTTTTTACTAATTGGTCAGAAACGATTTTTGCGTCATCAATATTTATTGCAAACCCTATACCATTTGAATCATCTATTATTGCAGTATTAATCCCTATAACTTCACCTGCAAGATTTGATAAAGGACCACCACTATTTCCCGGATTAATTGATGCGTCTGTTTGAATCAAATCCACCATTGAAGTTTGAGCGTCTAAATCAATAGTTCTTTCAAGGGCACTGATCACTCCCTTACTGACTGTTGGCCCCCCTTTTAAAGCTAAAGCATGACCAACAGCTATTACATCTTCACCAACTAACAAGTTTTCAGAATTTCCCAATTTAGCTGGCACCAAACTTTCTGATGTAATTTTTATTACAGCTAAATCAGTTCTAGGGTCACTCCCGACTAATGTAGCCTCAAAAGATCTACCATCACTTAAAGTAACATCTATAGAATTTCTACCTTCAACAACGTGATTATTTGTCAAAATGTGGCCTTGGGTATCTAAAATAATTCCTGACCCAACACCCGATCTTGGGATCACCTGATTAAAACTACCTAAAGATAATTGCTCTGTAGAAATTTGTACAACTGACGGAGTTAATAAGCCTACAGCTTGAATAGTAGTAAGAGATTCTGAAACTACTACCAAAGGTATAGAAGTATTAACGGGCTTGACTGATTGAGAGGTCAAGTCAGAGCTTGTACCATTAGCGTCAGTAGAGTTTTCACAAGCAATTAAAAATATTAAATTAAGTAAAACGATTAAAAATATTTTATATAAATTGATATATCTCATAATAAAATTATATATTCAAAAACACTAAAGTTTCATTACTTTAAATTTTTAGATTTTTAAAGATTTTTATTAAATAGATAAATAATTTAAGAAAACTCCAAGTTTTAGGATGAATCGTGGTGTAAATTTCATGAAATTCAATTCATGGGATTTTTAGCTAGAAATATTTTGACATTCAAATCATCGGCTTAACCCCTTGCACCGTCTTATTTTCGGGTGTAAAAAGAACTCACGAAACATTTTTGAATATTAATGATTAACCTGGAGAAAAATAATGAAATACTTTGCAATTTCTCCAGCATTATCCAGACATAGATATAAATAAATTTTTATAAAATTTTAGTCCTAACATTGTCAGGACTTTACTAAATGTCATATCCAAAATATGTTCGATTTTTTAAAAGAAGGCATATTTTTGAACGAAAACCAGATTAAAAAAGCTCAAAATATTTGGCAAGCTGTACTTGGTAAAGTTGAAATGAAAATACCCAAAGCTAGCTTCGAAACATGGCTCAAAGACACTTCTGGTATTTTTTATGACGAAGAGCACTCGACAATTGACATTAAAGTTAATAGCTCTTTTACTGCACAATATCTTCAAGAAAGAATGACTGGTTTAATAGAACGTGAAATTAATGAGGTTATAGGAAAATCAATAAAAATCAATTATCTACAGGGCACAGAACTTGTACAAGATACTAATAATATTGATACTCCGATTCACACAGTAAACCCTGCCAAAAAACATATTCCGTTCAACCCAAACTATACATTTGACTCATTTGTTGTAGGTGACAACAATCAATTAGCGTTTGCAGGAGCCAAAGCCGTTACTGACTACCCAGGTAAAGCTTTTAATCCTGTAGTTTTTTATTCCGGAGTTGGGTTGGGTAAAACTCACTTATTACATGCAATCGGTCATACATTACAAAGTCAAGGAAAAAATGTCACTTACATCACATCTGAAGAATTCACAAATCAATATATCTCTGCTATCAAAAATCAAACTACAGAAATATTCAGAGAAAATTTTCGCAACCTCGACGCTCTTTTAATAGACGATTTACAATTTTTAATCGGTAAAGAACAAACTCAAGAAGGCTTTTTCCACACATTTAACGAACTTCATATGCAAAACAAACAAATTGTAGTAGCACTTGATAGGCCACTCAACAAATTAAATGTACTAGAACCGCGAATAACTTCTCGCCTCTCAGGAGGATTAACTGCTGATATTCAAAGACCTTCTTTTGAAACTAGGGTAGCAATACTCCAAACAAAAGCTGCAACTTTACAAGTTCAATTTCCTCAAAACATTTATGAAATGATGGCTAAAAAAACATCTTCAAACATCAGACAGCTGGAAGGTTTATTAAACAGGGTGGCAGCGTGGTCTCAATTTAGTAAAGACAAAGCAACTTCAAATGAACTTGCAAATTTCTTATCACATGATTTAGAAGCTATTAGCGAACCAATAAAAACATTAAATAGTGAGGAGATAATTCAAGTTGTTTCTGAATATTTTTCCATTACTCCAGATCAAATCAAAGGCAAAAAAAGAAATAAAAACCTTCTAATACCCCGACAAATAGTTATGTACCTTTTAAGAGAAGAAACTTCCATGAGTTTCTCTGCGATAGGAAAAATTTTAGGTAATAGAGATCATTCCACAGTACTACATGGATGCGTTAAAATTACAGAGTTATCAATAAATGATAATAATATCAAGAAGCAAATTCTAGATATTAAAGATACTTTGCTAGAAATAAATTCATGAAACTTTTACTAGTTAGACACGGAGAAACATTTGCTAATGACGCACAAAGATGGTCAGGGGCTCTAGATCTAGAAATAACAAATTTAACAGAAAACGGTATAGAGCAAGCAAAAAAATTAGCAACCTGGTTTAAAACCAATAATTTTATACCTACTCATATATATGTTAGCCCTCAAAAAAGAGCATTGGATACATTTCACCTTGCAGGTGATCACTGGAATATAAAGCCGAACATAATCAACGAATTAAAAGAAACAAGTGCCGGAAATTTTGAAGGGCATACATGGGATGAAATTGAAGAATTATTTCCTCAAGAAGCAGATGGTTTTAGATTTACTCGAAATTGGGATGTAGTAACTGGAGCAGAAACAGAGTTAGAAAGAAGAAATAGAGGAGTGAAAATCCTCAACATAGCTCTTAACCATACATCCAAAGACGATATTGTAATAATGTTTTGTCATGCATCAATTATTGGAAATATCGTTGCTGCTATTCTTGAAACTCCAAAATTATGGGGAATACGCACTAGAAATACTGCTATCTTTGAATTTGAAATAGAACCTGAAAAATGGAATGACACCAGTCGTGAAAAAAATAATCTTACCCTATGGAGAATTTTAAGATTTAATGAAACACCTCATTTAGAAAATGAAGACAAAGACCTAAGTAATTTAGGGAGTCAAATCTAAGCTATACATCAAGATGTTTCAAATCAGAAAATCTAATGATTTCAAAATTGTTTGAGAAATTATTAGACCCCATCCAATTATCAGAATCTATTTCAAATTCAAAAATTGAAGTATTAGAAATTTTTACCTTCCAAATACGATTAGTTCCTAAAATTACAGCTATTAAATAACGCATAATCCCACCATGTGAAAAAACAACAATATTATCTGATTGATTATGACCTTTTATTAAAAAATTTATTACATTATTGGCTCTTTTTCTTAAATCATACTGATTTTCAGTTTCAGGAATTAAACTTAAGTCTTGATGTTTTGAGAATTGTTCAGCTAATTCAGGAAATTGCTCCTTAATTTCTGAAGAAGTTTTACCAGAAAAAACCCCAATATCTCTTTCAATTAAATCTGGAATTTTGATTATTCTGTTATCTGGAAAGGAAATTTCTGCTGTTAATAAGGTTCTAGATAAGGGACTACTATAAATATAATCCGGACAAAAATTATTTGTAACAAAACTATCATGTAATTTTTTGGCTTGTTGAATACCTTTCTCAGATAGCGAAAACTCTTTATGACCTTGCCATCTACCTTCTAAATTTCCAATAGATTGAGCATGTCTAATAATAATTAGTTTCATATGTTAGCCTTGACCCTTGAGGCAGTAACCCCTACAGACATAGCTGCTGCAGAAAGCATAATAAATGTACTAACTAAAAATGCTCTGCTCATAGAGTCAATATATGCAAATTTAAGGCCCAAATCTTCTAATTTTTTAGAATCAGACAAATCGGGGTCATATCCTAAAGACAACATCATTGAAGAAACAATAATCGCAGGTAGGGCTATACCAAAAATATGTCCAAGATTTCTGGTTAAATTCATAAATGCTGAAGCAAATCCATAATTTTCTCTACCAGCACTACCCATAATTGCACTACTATTTGGAGCCAAAAAGAACGAAATACCAGTACCTTCTAAAACAGTAATAAAAATTATCATCATTACACTAGTATCTAAAGTTAAATTTGTATACAAATATAGCGCAAAAGAACATATTAACATTCCAAACAACGCAGGAATTCTAGGACCAGTAAAATCAGCAATTCTTCCACTAATGGGGCCAAATAACATAAAACAAAAACCTCTAGGAACTAACAACATTCCAGCAAAACCAGTTGAGTATCCAGCAACTGAAACCAAATAAAAAGGAAGCAGGAAAAAACTCGCTGAAGAAGCAATAAAACAAGTCAATCTGGCTAATGAACCTAAAGAATAATTTCTCGCTCTAAAAACATTTAGAGAAAACATTGGATTAGATAATTTACTTTCTAAGATTAAAAATACTATTAATAAAACGATCGAAAAAATCATTCCCACCATAATTTCAAATGAAGCCCAACCAAAAGAATTAGTAAAGTTAACAGTGAGAATCATTACTATTAAAAAAGCTCCAAACAAAAATGTTCCTACCCAATCAAAAGATGTTAGGCCTTTAATAATCGAGCCTTTAGAGTCTTTTACTAAAAAGACCAGAGCAGCAATAGTAGCTAGAATACTAAACAAAAACATAAAAACAAAAACAGCTCTCCAATTAAAAACACTCTCAATCACTCCTCCTACAACCTGGCCACCCAATGAGCCAAAACCCACAACGCCCATATGTAAACCAGTTGCTGTACTCCTTTGATGATCAGGAAAAATATTTACAACAATTGCCATACCGGTAGATTGAACGCCAACTGCACCAAGTCCCATTAAAATTTTCCCAATTAATAAAACAACATAATTTGGTGAAAATGCAGTAAGCACAGAAGATAATGCAAATATAATTAACCCTATGGACCAAACCCTTTTTCGTCCAATTTGATCAGCTATAGCACCTGCAGGAATCATTAGGACACTAACTGTCAATATATACACTATAGTTATCCATTGAGAAGCAGGAATATCAATTCCAAATTGAACCGCAATTTTCGGCGTAACTATAGATGTAGCAGATTGGTCAATTACAACTATAAATGTGCCCAAGGCAGCAGCTAAAAAAACCCACCAGTGAGATGTAAATTTTAAAGATTGCAAGTAATTTGACCTTTATCATCCGCGACAAAAAGACTAAAAAAGTCATAACCATCATCAATGATTTTTTTACTGCCTCCAGATTTTCTATCTAAAATAGAAAGAACTTTTACTACTTCACCACCTTCATTTTCAATAGCTTTAATGGCATGAAACAAACTTGAACCACTTGTACAAGTATCATCTACAACTGCTACTTTAGAACCTGAGGAAAATGAACCTTCGATCATTTTTTCCCCTCCGTGTTCTTTTTGTTCTTTGCGAACTATTAATGCGTTAACTGGTGAATTTTTTAAAAAACTAATTGTTGCTACAGATGACACAATAGGATCTGCACCTAAAGTTGGTCCAGCTATATAAGTTGCACCTGAGTTTAAAATTATTGGTAACAAACACTTTGCAGTTAAATATGCACCTTTAGGGTTTAAAGTTAAGATCCTACCGTCAAAATAATAAGAACTAGTTCCCCCAGAAGATAGTTGAAAATTACCAAAAAGTAATGAATTTATTTCAATTGCTAATTCTAAAAGTTCTTGTTGGTCAGTCATAGTTTTCCTAGTAAGTATTAAGTTTTCTATTCAGAAATAAATTGGCTATATAGCTGGTTAGTTTGAATGTATTTAATAACATTATTCGGTACATAATCTTCTATAGACAAAAAATTGGCAATTCTTTTTTTAATTTCTGTAGAAGAAATGTTGGAAATAGGTACATCTATAAACTTAACATTTTTATGAAAAATTTTATGTATTTTTGGTTCTCTATTAATAAATACTATAGAAGTTGAATCAAATAATAAATCTAAGTTTTTCCATTTGTTCATTTGTGCTATTACATCAGACCCAAAAATTAAAACTAATTCATGATCAGAGCTTTGTAGTTGATTAATAGTATCTATTGTATATGTGGGTCCTTTTCTAAAAATCTCAATATCTGACACTTCAAACTGTGGATATTGTTCTATAGCTAATTTCACCATTTTTAATCTATGAAAAGATGAAGATAACTTTTGATTATTTTTAAGGTATGGCAGACCTGCTGGAATAAATAAAACTTTATCTAGTTCTAAATATTCTAATGAATATTTAGCTATATCTAAATGCCCGAAATGAATTGGGTCAAACGTTCCACCTAATAAACCGATTTTCATTTTTTTGCCTTATTTTTCTTAAAATATATTTTTGTTCTTGATATGAAAACGATCCTTGATTAATATTTACCGATTTAATAAAGATATAGAGGTAAAAATTATGGCTTTGGATATACAAAGCACATTGTCTCAAATTTGGGGAAAATTTTCTGTGGAAGAATTATCTTCTATAGCAGCAAAAACCCTCGACCCTGGTAATCCCACAGATGCTGGAAAAATGTGGAGACTTCCAACGTCTCATCCAAACCCTATAGTGTTAGCTTCAGGAATACCTGACGATGACTCAATACCCACAGATGAATTAATTAATGGATTGATTAACGGAATCAAAAATTTTCCTGTTGAATCTTTAACTTATGGAGGATGGTTTGGGTATGATGAATGTAGAAAAGCTATAGCTAATCGACAAAATAGAATAGAAAAAACAAGTTTAAACGAAAACAATATTATTCTTCATAATGGTAGTTCTGGATGTTTAGAAAATATTCTCAATGCTTTTATAGAACCTAATGATGTGGTCATTGTAGAGTCACCAAGTTACTCGGGGACTGTTAGGTGTATTCAAGGGTCACTAGCAGAAGTAATAGAAATTCCAATCCAATCTGACGGAATAAATGCCAAAGAATTTAAAAATTTAATTGAAAATATCAAACAACAGAACAAAAAAATTAAGTTTTTTTACACTATTCCTGATTATCATAACCCAACGGGAAATGTAGCCCCTATTGAAACCAGAGAATCTATTTTAAGGATCTGTGCAGAAAACAAAATTTTGATTATTGAAGATGCTGCATACAGTGAACTTTATTTTAATGAAGCTCCACCTCCAACATATTTTTCATTATCCATGGGGTTTGGCGTAATAAGAATGTGTAGTTTTAGTAAGGTTGTTGCAACAGGACTAAGATTAGGCTGGATTCAGGCTAGAGACGAATACATCCAAATACTTACAAAAGTTAGATTTGACATGGGAAACAGCCCCTTAATTCATTATGCATTAACAAGCTTTATTAATAACGGTTCTTTGGATTTACATGTTGAAAACATGAGACTTCTATATAAAGAAAAATGTTCAATTATGGTAAATTCAATTGAAGAAAATTGTGGAAATTACCTAGAAATAACCCCCCCTAAGGGAGGATATTTTTTATGGTTAAAATCCCACAAAGTCAAATCAGAAGTTTTAATTCAAAAAGCTGCAGAAGAGGGCTTAGTTTTTCCAACAGGATCGGTGTTTTTTTTAGATAAATCCCAAGGACAATACAATTTTAGGTTAGCATTTACGCAACCATCCAAAAAACAATTACAAGAAGTGGGAATAAGGCTCAAAAAAGCATACGAAAGATGCTTAGATTAAAATAATGAAATGGAGCCGAAGGTCAGGATCGAACTGACGACCGGCTGTTTACAAAACAGCTGCTCTACCACTGAGCTACTTCGGCACTAATCACAATAAATAAGAATTATACAACCTTATATGTAGCAGGTCACTAATCCCAGTCCCATTCCACTTCACCAATTCTTACGGTATCTCCAGATTTAATTCCTGCGTCTTCTAGCGCTTTTACTACTCCGGTAGTTTTCAGGTGTTTATAAAACTGCATCCTAGCCATCCAATCTTCATAATCAATTCTTGTAGCAATTCTTTCTACCCCTGGGGAATCTACTACATAAACTTCCTCTTCAATGTATACCGAAACCCCTCTTCTTTTTGGTAAAGGTTGCAATATTGGAATGTTTTCGTCAGAAATATTTGTGTTATTAACTTCATAACGTTGGGCAAGTTTAAAATTTTCAAATGTCATAATTACTTGATCCATCATTTCAGAAACTCCTTCCCCTGAAATAGCAGAAATGAAATAAATTTCATTTGTAATAGATTTCATGTTTTCAATAATGTCATTTTGAAGAACCTGAACTTCATCAAGATCTATTTTGTTAAAAACAATTATTTGTGGTTTGTTTTTTATTTCATTACTAAAAAGTTCTAGTTCAGTGTTGATGTTTTGAAAAACTTTTTTAGGATTTTCTTCAGAGGCATCCACTAAATGAATTAATACTTTGCATCTTTCAATATGGCGTAGAAAATCATGTCCCAATCCAACTCCTTCATGTGCGCCCTCAATTAAACCAGGAATATCAACAATAACCATATCTGCATCTCTATAGTCTAAAATTCCCAATACGGGCTCTAAAGTAGTAAAAGGGTAGTTAGCTATTTTAGGTTTAGCTGCTGTAAGAAAAGATATTAAACTAGATTTTCCTGCGTTTGGAGCTCCAATAATTCCAACATCAGCTAAAACTTTAAGTTCTAATTTCACATTCATTTCTAGCCCTTGTTCACCATTTTGAGCAATTACTGGAAATTGATTAGTAGAAGATGTGTATTTTACGTTTCCATAACCACCTTGTCCGCCAAATATAATTATTTCCTCTTGGTTATGTTCTGTGATATCTGCAATAATTTCATTATTTTCATTTGAAATTTGGGTACCAACCGGTACATCTATATATACACTTTTACCGTTTTTACCATGTTTTTTTGCGCTAGCACCATTACTCCCATTTTCAGCTTTAAATATTTTTTTATATCTAAACCCTATAAGAGTATTAATGTTTGTATCACCTCTAAAAATTACATCTCCTCCATCTCCTCCATCTCCTCCATCTGGTCCACCCCTAGGTACAAATTTTTCATGACGACCACTGATAGCACCGTTTCCACCGTTTCCACTTTTAATATTTATGTAAACTTGATCTATCATTAATTTATATTTCTAAAATAATATTCATAATAAGGTTGATTAATTTGGTGAAACTAATCTTAACAATAAGGGGATTTAAATCGATTTTATCATGTGAAATTGTTGAAGATTAGTGGAAAAACCATTATAAATGTGTAAAAGATTTCTGTTAAAAACTTTCCACAATTTTTTCCAATCAAATTCAACATTATTTGCACAAATTTAAGGAGATTAAATGAATGAAATAGAAAAAGTGTCTACTCTTTTTTCCCGTGAGCAACTATTTCAAGCATATCTTGATGTAGAGGCAGCTTTAGCTAGAGCACAAGCTAAACAAAATATAATCCCTGAAGCTGCTGCACATACAATTTCTCAAATGGCCCAAATTAGTAATCTTAATATGGACAATATTAATCAATCTTTAGATAAAACAGGCCATCCTTTGGTTCCGCTAATTTGGGAATTAGACAGGGTTTGTGGTCCTGATGCAGGTGGCTATATCCATTGGGGCGCTACAACTCAAAATATTACCCAAACAGGTAAGTTGTTATTAGTTAAACAATTTCACCAATTATTTTTAGAGAAAATTTTGAAACTTTTAAGTGTTTTATCAGAATTGGCACTAAATACTAAACATTATGCATTACCAGGAAGAACTCATGGTCAACATGCTGTACCGGCTACATTTGGATATAAAGTAGCCGTTTGGATAGATGAAATTATTCGACATTATCATAGATTTAAAAATTGTGAAGATCGTGTTTTTGTTACTATGCTAGGTGGTGGTGCTGGAACCATGGCATCAGTGGGAATGGAAGGTTTAGAAACACAAAATTTAATGGCTAAAGAGTTAGGTTTTACTTCTATGTCTATGCCAGCTCGTACTATCGGAGATCATCTTACAGAATATATATTAAATTTAGCTATGTTTGCTGCGACCTCGAGTAAAATGGCTCGAGAAATATATACCTTAATGAAACAAGAATTTGGTGAAGTTGAAGAACCTGTTCCAGACGGTGCAGTTGGATCTTCAACTATGCCGCAGAAAAGAAATCCTAGAAATTCCCAAGATATTGTTGCCTGGGCAGCTGAATTACGCACTATGGTTCCAATGTCTTTGGAAGCTATGCAAACTGAACATGAAGCAGATAAGACTACATCCATGATGATCAATGTAGCCATTGATCGTTCTTGTGAGTTAGCCGATAAAATTGTTAGTTCGTCAATTGATATTTTTATGGATTTAAAAGTATTTCCTGACCGAATGAGAAAAAACCTAGATCTTAGTGGAGGTTTAATTATGTCTGAACAGATAATGTTAGAACTCGGAAAAAAACTAGGAAGACAGCGAGCTCATGATGTTGTTTATGATGCTGCTCAACATTCTGCTAAAACGGGTGTTGATTTTATTTCAGCACTGAATGAACAACAAGAAATTACTCAAAATTTCAAATCTGATGAAATTAACTCTATGCTTGATCCTGAACAATATTTGGGTCTTTGTGTTTATTTTGCCGAACATTTTGCTGCTGAGGCAAAAAAATTACTTTAAATTAATAGGAACAGTTTCAGGAATAGCTCCGGACTCAATTAAATTTTTAATTTCATTTTCAGAAATTCCCACATCTTTTAAAACATCAAAAGTATGTTCACCAAATTGGGGAGGACTTACATTAAAGGGTTCATTAGAATTGATTGAAACCGGATTACCACTCCATGTAACTGTTCCCCAGTTTTCATAATCCTGCCGCATAATCATTTTTCTTTCGTGATTATATTCATCATTAAATATTTCTTCACTAGAAGTATTTTTTACTGCTTCAATTCCATGTTTGTGTAACAAATTTATCCAATATTCTGTAGTTTGTGTTAAAAATATTTTATACATTTCTTCCTCTGGATCTTTGTCGGTCATACCCGCGAAACTTGTATGAGCTAATTCAGCAATGTGTGAAAATTCTGGAACATTATTTAAATAACCAGCCATAGGGATCATCATTTTTACTTGATAACTAATTGGTGCAGATAAAAATAGCCACCCATTTTTTGTTTCATATAATCTGTTGAACATATTTGTACCTTTTAATCCCGGTTGTCGACCTCCACGTCTTACTGCTCCTGGTTTGTCGGCAGGAAATCGGTTGATTCTACCGGAATGAAAGTCGTTAGTATTTTGTTTATGATTATATTCATCATTAAATGTGTGAAATCCTCCAGATAGATTTGCTGAGGTATACGTCAAAGCAGCTTCCACACGTTGTCCTTTGCCTGTCTTTTGTCTTTCAATTAAAGCTAGGATTACAGCATATGCAGCAGCCAAGCCTGTTCCATAATCATTTAAAGTATATGTAGCTGTTCTAGGGTAGTAAGAAATCCCACCGCTGTTTCTCACTTGAATACCCGTAGCCGCTTGTGCATTTTGTTCAAATCCAGGCCTTAATGACCATGGTCCTGATTGGCCAAAACAATTAATTGACGCGTAAACAATTTTAGGATTTTTCTTTTTTAATTCGGTATAACCTATTCCCAATCTGTCCGTTACACCCTTTCTGAAACCTTCAATGATTACATCAGCTGTTTCAGCTAATTTTAAAAAAGCTTCAAGGCCACCTTTTTTAGTGATATTCAAACAAATGCTTTTTTTGCCTCGACCAACATCTATCCATGGAGTTAATCCTGGAATTCGATGATCTGGGTCAATTTTAATTACCTCTGCCCCGTATTGAGCTAGAGTTCTTCCACATGTTGGTCCCGCTAAAACTAAAGTGAGATCTAAAACCTTGATTCCTGATAACGGGAGATTATCCATTCAACAAATCCTCAATCAATTGGTTGTGTTCACCTAATCTAGGGGCCGGGTGAATATTGGAATTATGGCTAGTTCTAATTATTCTTCCGGGTTGTTTCATTTCTCCAAAAAAATGGTCGTTAACTTGAATTACTGTTTCAGATTGAATTGCCTGATCAGATTCCATCCATTCATTTACAGATCTGCACATTGTTCCCGGAACACCTATTTGATCAAGAGCGTTTTCCCATTCAATTGCAGTTTTTTCGACCCATAACTTTTCAAATTCTTTTTCTAAGTGTATTTGAAGGTCTTTGTTTTCACTTAATAATTGTGAATTGCTTAGTTGCTCTAACCATTCAATTTTGTTTACTAATTTAAGGAATGGTTCTAAGAATCGTTTCATTCCACCTATGTTGATATTAATCCACCTATTATCTTTGCATCTATAAAATCTTTTTATTACAGGGTGAGATTCTTGGTTTCCATTTTGTCTTTGATGGTGCCTGACCAACTGAGACCCCATTCCTTGGAACATAGCATCGTGAATTGACAAAGAAATCAACTGCCCTTTTCCAGTAATAGATTTTTGAAAAATGGCTGCTGCTACTGCTGGCGCTGCTGTTATACCAGCCATTCCACTTGAGTATGGGATTTCATGAAATGAAGGACCTTCACCTTTCACTGGTGTTTGACCTGAGCCGTTCATAGCATAGATTCCTGAAGCAGAAGAAATTAATTCTTCCTTACTAGGTAAATGTTCGTAAGGATGGTTTTCAGGAAATGAAGTAAATTTTATATAGATAATTTCAGGATTAACTTTTTTTGCCATTTCATATGAAATATTCAGGGCAATATTAATTTCTTTTTTTGCCATTTCATTTGTATGGATGTCAATGTTTTCTATTAAGATGTCAGAAATTGAAATTAATTTTGATAGGGTAGCAGATGGAGATGTATCAATAATGTTTAAATCACACTCCAATGCAAAAGATTTTTTTCCTCGATTCCAAACTGAAAATTCTAGGTCTTGTCTTGAAACAAATTTTTCTGAGGTGCTTACTGGTTCAACCTTAATCACTTCTGCACCTTGATCTGCAAGATGCATTCCCAATATTGATCCTGCAGGATAATCGCTTAATTCTATTACTCTATATTCAGATAACATGGATTTATTTTCACAATGATTTTAGTTTAAAAAGCACATTATAAATCAATTTAATTTGCTCATAGATATTCATTTCCTCAAGTAATAAAATAATAATATTAATTAGTTGGGAGATTTATATGAAAATCACATTGTCTTTGATTAAGGCAGATATAGGATCAATAGGAGGACATACTCAGCCATCACAATTGATGCTAGATACCGTTCAAAAATTAGCCCAAAAAGCTGTAACTGATGGATTATTAATTGATGTTTTTGTATCTTACACAGGCGATGATATAGCTATTTTAATGTCTCACACTAAAGGTGAAAACAATGCTGATGTTCACCAATTTGCGTGGGATGCATTTATAGAAGGTACAAAAGTAGCTAAATCTCAAGGATTATATGGTGCTGGTCAAGATCTGTTAGTCGATGCTCCTTCTGGCAATGTTAGAGGTGCAGGTCCTGCAGTGGCAGAAATAGAATTTGATCATTCTTTAGAATCTCCTAGGCCGGCAGAATCATTTATGGTTTTTGCGGCTGATAAGTGTGGTCCTGGAGCTTATAATTTGCCATTATTTTTAGCCTTTGCTGATCCAATGTACTGTGGAGGCTTGATGCTTCCTCAAATGATTAAAGGTTTTTCGTTTAATGTGATTGATATGGATAATACTGAAGGGGATAGTATTCTTAAGTTGAATGCTCCTGATGATTATTATGGAATAACCGCATTACTTAGAGACAATGAAAGATTTGGTATTGATTCTATTTATTCACGAACTTTTGAGCATAAAGCTGCTTCAATTTCCGCACAAAGATTACATTCGATTGCAGGAACTTATACAGGTAAAGATGATCCTGTGGCTTTGATTAGAAATCAAGGTATTTTTCCTGCTCCTGAAGAAATTTTATCCGCTTTTACCAAAGCTCATTATGTAGGCGGTGATTCTAGGGGTTCACATGTTATGCCATTAATGCCAGTTCCTTTAAATACTGCTGTAACAGGACCATATTGCTTGCCTCTTGTTTCAGCTGTGGGTTTTTCATTAAATTCTGACGGATATTTTTCTCTTTCTTTTGTTGATTTTTTTGATAATCCTGTTTGGGATGAGGTAAGAAGATTGGCTCAAATAAAAGGTTTAGAAATGAGAAGTCAGGGTTGGTCCGGTCCTGCTATGCTTCCTTATACTGAGTTAGAATATGGTGGATTTAGGGACACTGTTGAAGGGTTATTGTCATTATTTAAATTTCAATAAATAATAAGTTTTAGATGACAGAACTATTAGTAGCTACTAGAAACTTAAATAAAATATATGAATTAAATCAAATTTTGTCTCCCAATTCTTTTGAATTGTTTAATTTAAGCGATTTAAGTATTGATTTTACTGTTGAAGAAACAGGAAATACTTTTGAACAAAATGCTATTTTAAAAGCTGAACAATATGGTAAAAAATCTCAATTGCTTACGATTGCCGATGATTCTGGTTTAGAAGTTGAATTATTAAATGGAGATCCTGGAGTATTTTCTGCACGATATGGTGGAAAAAAATCTGATAAAGAAAGAAATGATTTTTTAATTCAAAATCTTCAACCATTTAAAGAGCAGGAAATTTTCGCTAAATTTGTATGTGTGATTGCTATTTGGATACCTAAATTATTCACGGTAAAAACCTTTAAGGGTGAGATACAAGGTATTATTCATTTAGAAACAAAAGGAAATAATGGATTTGGATATGATCCATTGTTTTTTATTCCTTCAAAAAAGAAAACATTTGCGGAAATGAATTCTTGTGAAAAGCATGAAGTTAGCCATAGAGGTCAAGCAATGGCAAAAGCTGTAGAATTCCTCTATCAATTAAAAAAACAAATATCATGAAAACTATCAATCCAGTAGATCAATTAAATCGACCTTTACGAGATCTTAGAATTTCAGTAACTGATAGATGTAATTTTAGATGTACTTATTGCATGCCTGCTGAAATTTTTGGAGAAAGATATGAATTTTTACCCAAAGAAAAATTACTTTCTTTTGAAGAAATTTATAGGATTGCCAAAATTTCAGTTCAAATTGGGGTTAAAAAAATTAGAATTACTGGAGGTGAACCTTTAGTTAGACAAGATATTCCTGATTTAATTGAAATGCTTTCAGAAATAGATGAAATTGATTATATAGCTATGACTACCAACGCATATTTGCTAGAAAAATTTGCTCAAGATCTTAAATCTGCAGGATTAAATCGAATAACAGTAAGCTTAGATTCTTTAGACGATGATGTTTTTCAAAAAATGAACGGTAGGGGATTTGATACCTCAAAAGTGAAAAACGGTATTTTAGAAGCCAAAAAAGTTGGATTATCTCCGATTAAAATCAATGCAGTTGTTCAAAAAAATGTAAATGATCACACAATTTTAGATTTAATAGATTGGTGTCGTGAGAATAAATTAATTCCCCGCTTTATAGAGTATATGGATGTTGGTAATTTAAATCAGTGGAACTTAAGCGAAGTAATTTTTTCTAAGCAATTAGTAGAAATGGTTAATGAAATATTTCCAGTTGAACCTGTAGACTCTTCTTATCCGGGGGAAGTTGCTAAAAAATATAGGTTTCTTGATGGAAAAGGAGAATTTGGTGTAATTTCTTCTGTGTCACAGCCTTTTTGTGGTGATTGTACTAGGTTAAGGCTTTCTCCTGAAGGAGAGATTTTTACCTGCTTATTTGCTCAAAAAGGATTAGATTTACGCTCTCCTATTAGATCTAATGCATCGGATGATGATTTGTTAAAAATAATTCAAAATAGATGGCAAATTAGAAATGATAATTATTCTGAACAAAGATCTAGTTTAACTAACAAAAACATTAAAAAGGTTGAGATGTATCACATCGGGGGATAATTTTAGATGATAAAAATTTATACCGATGGTGCATGTATTGGCAATCCAGGCCCTGGGGGATGGGGTGTAGTGATTTTGAATGGAAGCCAAAATGTATTTTTGTCAGGTGGAGAACCAAGTACTACTAATAATAGAATGGAAATTACAGCAGTAATAGAGGCATTAAAAAATGTAGATGATAATGATTTGACTATTTATTCTGATTCTACATATGTAATAAATACAATTACGAAAGGTTGGAAAAAAAATAAAAATCAGGATCTTTGGGAACTTTTAGAAAAATTATTGTTTAAAAAAAATGTCACATGGAAATGGGTTAAAGGCCATTCAGGAAATGAATTTAATGAAAAAGCAGATCAACTAGCTTATGGGGAAGCCAAAAAAAAAATGAAAATAAACGAACCTGATTCTTTGACTCATGTTGATCACGAAGGAACAGCTAATATGGTTGATGTTTCTCAAAAGCCTGTAACTTTTAGAGAAGCCATAGCTAAATCTTTGGTAACAATGAATCCTGAAACTTTACAAAAAATAATTAAGAACGAATTTGAAAAAGGAGATGTTCTATCTGTGGCAAGAGTTGCGGGCGTTATGGCAGGGAAACAAACTTCTAACTTGATTCCATTGTGTCACCCGTTACAAATATCACATCTGAATATAGATTTTGAATTGGATAATGAAAATTCTCAAATTTTGATCATTGCAACAGCTAAAATTAACTCTCAAACTGGTGTAGAAATGGAAGCTTTAACGGCTGCATCTATTTCCGCTTTGACTATTTATGACATGTGTAAAGCTGTAGATAAAACAATGAAAATACAAACATGGTTATCTTATAAATCAGGTGGAAAATCTGGAGATCATCAATTAGATTAGGTATAAAATTGATTATCATTCGCAAGTATGTGGTAAAATGCCCGCATTATATAAATCGGTTTGATTTATTAGGTTAATTTAGGAAGTAAAATTTGAATATATACGTAGGAAACATATCTTATAACTCATCAGAAGATGATTTGAGAGACCTCTTTGGTCGTTATGGTGAGGTTGTAGACGTGAGAATAATTACAGATCGTGATAGCGGTCGTTCAAAAGGTTTTGGTTTTGTTGAGATGAGTGATGATGATCAAGCCAAAGAAGCAATTGAAGCTCTAGACAGTAAAGACTTTATGGGTCGTGATATTAGAGTTAATGAGGCTAGACCCCGAGAACCAAGATCATAAATTTATTGGGTT
>MDTE01108013.1_pt1 | contig 24881 bp, 25 predicted proteins | sample 811231 | NCBI WGS metagenome assembly MDTE01 (sample SAMN05326651, study PRJNA326480) | marine metagenome | isolation source: seawater | place: Indian Ocean: Red Sea | collected 2010 | reverse complement strand
TAAACCCTTTTTTTTTAGCGATATTGTTTAATATTTTTGTCTCTTTAATTTTCTCGTCAAAAATCATATTTCCAGATGAAACTAGCAGTTGATTGAAAAGTTTTAATTTTGAATTTAAATAATCTTTAAAAGTTTTATGGTAATCAATATGATCTCTAGAAAGATTAGTAAATATAGCAGATTTAAACTTAATATTATTTAATCTATGTTGTTTTATACCATGACTTGATGCTTCGATTATAACGTTATCAATTTGTAATTTTTTTAATTTATGTAGTATTTTATGAACACTTACAGGATCTAAAGTAGTATTATTTGTATTTAATCTTAATTTCTTTGATAATACTCCCAAAGTTCCTATAGATGCCACTCTTTTATTGTTTAAAGATAAAATTTGATTATAGAAATTTGCTACAGAAGTTTTACCATTAGTGCCTGTAATTGCTAAAATATTTTTAGGTTTTAATTTAAAATACCTGCTTGAAGCGTCTGATAATAATTTCCTGGGATTTTTGCTTCTAATAAATAAAATATTATTTTCATCATAGCCCTCAAATTTTAAATTAGAAATAATTACTTTAGCACCGTTATTTATTGCATCATTAATATAACTATTACCTTTTGCATAATTTCCGTTTATTGCAAAAAATATATCATTTAATTTACAATTTTTGCTATTGAATTCGATATTGTTAAACTTAATTTTTTTATATTTTTTTTTAATATTTATTAATACTTTGCCTAATAACATTAATTTAAATTCCTAGTACTTTGTGGCTAAAATTGGTCCTATTTTATCAATAATTTTTCCTGCTATTTCTACTGAGGTCCAGCCAGCAGTATTAAATGGTGTACCTGTAAAAGATCCAGGTTTATTACGGTATTTATACACATAATTTTTTGAAAGTTTAGTATCTTCCAATAAAATAACTAAAACATGCTTTGGGTCTGGGATTGGAAAAACTGATACAAAAGTATTGATTTTTTTATTTGTATATAATCCGTTTTCTACGATCTGTGCTGTGCCTGTTTTTCCACCGACTTCATGACCCTTTACATCAGAAAGACTTGCAGTACCTTCAGTTACAACTTTTCTTAAAATTGAATTAATTTTAGAACTTACATCATTATTTAATAATTTTTGCCTACTCGATTTTTCAAATTTTCTTTTTATTAATGTAGGATTTACTTGATATCCGCCATTAGATAAAATTGCATAACCTCTAGCAAGTTGAATTGGTGTTGTTGTAATTCCGTGTCCATAGGATACTGTTTTAAGTTTACAATCTCTCCATTTGAAAGGTAGTGGTTTTCCTATTTCCTCTATGTCAAATTTCATTTTGTCTAACATTCCAATTAAATTTAAAAATTCTCTCATCTTTTCTTTACCTATTATTTGACCGATCTTGACTGAGCCTATATTGCTTGAATGTACTAATACATCTTCAACACTTAAATTTTTAGGTAATTCTTCGTCATATTCTGAAATGGTTCTTCCTCCACATTTCATTTTTTTTTCGAGATTTATAAACATATCTGTTGTAGATATTAGATCATAATTCAAGCCTGCAGCTATTGTGAACGTTTTAAATACTGATCCAAGCTCATAAACTCCTTTAGTTGCACGATTAATAAATTTTTTATCAGATATATCCTCTCTTAGATTCAAATTGAAATCTGGAACTGAAACTAATGATAATATTTCACCATTATTAATGTTCATCAAAATACCTGCTCCACCCAAATTATTAAAAATTTTTTTTGCATTTATTAACTCATTTCGAATTATAAACTGCAATTCTTTATCTAGTGTTAAAATTAGATTTTCATGTCCATCTTTTAATTTATTATCAAAGGCCTTTTCAATACCAGAAACACCATTATTTGCGTCATCTATTTGTCCGACTACATGTGAAAAAAGATTTTTATCTGGATATATTCTTGTTATTTTAGGCTCTAGTCTAATTGACTTTTCTCCTAAGAGCTTAATTTTTTTAAATTTTTCTGGTGTAACTTTTTTGTCAATATAAAAAAATTTATTTCCAGAAATTTTTTTTTTAATTTTTGATATATCTTTTTCTGGAAAAGTATATTGTAATTTTATTAATAATTTTTTTTTATCTTTTACTAATTTTGGATCAATGCCTACATTGGTGGTAAATACAGATTTACTAATATAGTTTCCGTTTCTATCAGTAATATCTGCTCTATTAATTTGGTTTGATGTATAGCTGTTTTTACTAACTGTTTTTGAAGATAAATATATTATTCTTGTTGAATACAATATAATTATCAAAAAAATAATTATAAATATTAAAGCAATACGATTTAAATTTATTTTAAATTTATTATCCTCAAAATTATCCAATTCTAAATTTAAGCTTTTAATAATTATCTTATTAAATTCACTTTTTTTCATTATAATTTAAATATTTAATCTGGTTAATTTTTAGAAATTTCAACTCTGTGCCAAAATATTCATTTTTTAATTCAAATAATCTTTCGGGTGAACTGAGGTAATTATTTTGTAGTAAAATCAAACTTTTTTTTTCTCCTAAAATTTTTATTTTTTCTTCGGAGTTAAAAATTTTAGTTTCTAATTCTCTTGTGGATGTTTTTATAATTGAAGTAAATATAATCAAACTAGTAACTAAAATAAAAATTAAGTATTTTTTCATATTTTTGAGGTCAATTTTTCTATATCAAGCAAAAATTTAAATTTTTCGTATAAAAAATTTGTTTCTATTTTTTTTATTCCTTGTCTTTTAATTGCTCTTAATTTAGCTGATCTAGATGGAGAGTTAATTTTAATTTCTTCAGAAGATGGCATAATTACCTTCTTATTAATTAAAGCAAAAGATATATCCCTTTTTTTATCGATAGGTAAATATCTCGATACTGTTTTATAGGTTGATATTGCATTAAAGAAAAACTTACAAATTTTGTCCTCAATAGAGTGAAAGGTGACTGTTGCTATTACCCCATTATCCGAAACTATATTACAAGATTTTGATAACGCTGAGATTAATTCACTGATTTCGTTATTTACTGAAATTCTTAAAGCTTGAAATATTTTTGTTGCCTTGTTTTTTTTTGTAAAATTTTTTTTTGATATATTTATTATTTTTACTAGATCCTCAGTACAAATATCCTTAATTTTTCTCTCTCGAACTATTTTTTTAGATATCAATTTAGCCTTTTTTTCTTCACCAAAAAATTTAAATATTTGCTCCAATTCTTCAGCCGGTAAGTTCTTGATAATATCATCTGCTGAAATTTTATTGCATCCCATTTTCATATTTAATTTTCCTGTATGATTAAAAGACAGCCCCTTTGATTTATCTTTAATTTGATTAAAAGAAAATCCCAAATCAAATATTATTCCGCTAATTCTTTTAGGTAAATTTATACTATCAATTTCACTGAATTTTTTGTTATAAAATTCGAATCTATTTTTAAATTTTTTCTTAAATCGAACTGCGATAATATTTGACTCTGGATCTCTATCAAAAGCAATTACTCTTGTCTTAGGGAACTCCAAAATTTTCTCCGTATATCCGCCTTGGCCAAAAGTACAATCTATAAAGGTGCCACCATTTTGAGGAGAGATAACACTTAATACTTCTTTAATTAGAACTGGATAATGTAAATTTTCATTCAAAAGAATGGTCGTACTCATCTATTTTTTCAAAGACCATTAATTTTTTTGTCTTCTTAAAAATGCAGGAATCTCTAATTCATCTTCCTCAGTTCCTATTTCTGAATTTTCTTCAATTTTTTCATTTAAAATTTCATTTTCAGAATTAAAAAGTTGAGGTGCTTCATCACTCAATTCAAAATTTTCAAGTCCATTTGAATTTGCAGTGTGAGTATCATACTTGTCTGCCTCAGTCTCTTGCTCTAGTTTCAAAGGAGTTTCATTATTGATAATTGTCTCATTGTAAATTTCCTTAGAATTTAAGTTATTTACTGCCATATTTTCATCTACCATTGAATTAAGCAATTCATTTTCAGTGCTTTTGATTTCTTCATTTTCTACCTGCAAAGCGTTAGCTCCACTAGTGCCTTGGATAAAGTTTCCACTACTATTATTAATATTATTTTTTTGGAAAGCAGAAAAATCGTGGTAACCATGATTTCTATTTTGTATTCTGTGTACCATATTAATTACAGATTTAGATTCTGGTTGTTGTCCATCAAGAGCTGTTGCAACAATTGACACTCTCATTATGCCCTCTAAGGTTGGATCAGTAATTGCCCCAATTATTAACTCTGCTTCAGGGTCAACTTCTGCTCTCACTTTGTTTACAGCTTCATCAACTTCAAAAAGTTTCAAATCTTTTCCACCAGTAATATTTACAAGAAGGCCTTTTGCACCTTTTAAAGTATAGTCGTCAATTAGCTGGTTAGTGATTGCCATTTCTGCAGCTTTTGCAGCTCTTCCTTCTCCTTCTGCCTCACCTGTGCCCATCATAGCTTTACCCATTGAGCTCATAACGTGTTCAACATCTGCAAAATCTAAATTAATAAGACCAGGTCTAACCATTAAATCAGTAATACTTTGAACTCCATGTAATAAAACATGGTTTGAAAGCTCAAAAGATTCTTCAAAAGTAGTTTGGTCACTTGCAACCTTAAAAAGATTTTGATTTGGAATGACAATAATTGTATCGACATGTTTCCTGAGCTCCTCTAAACCTTGTTGTGCCCTTCTCATTCTTGAAGGTCCTTCATATAAAAATGGTAAGGTTACTACACCAACAGTCAATATGTTCAATTCTTTGGCAGCTCTAGCAATTACATGCGCGGAACCTGTTCCAGTTCCACCGCCCATTCCTGCAGTTATAAAAGCCATGTTTGCACCTTGCAATATGTTAATTATATCATTTAAAGACTCGTCAGCTGCTGCCTGACCAATATCTAATTTTGAACCAGCTCCTAATCCTTTGGTCAAATTTAATCCAATTTGAATTTTTTGTTTTGCTTTACTATGTTTTAAATCTTGAGCATCTGTATTGACTGCAATAAATTCTACTCCTTGTAATCCGTTATCAATCATTCCATTAATTGCATTCCCTCCAGCACCTCCAACTCCAAGAACAAGAATCCTTGGTTTTAATTCTCTTATATCTGGTGTTTTAAAATTTATTGTCATATCTCCCCCCTATTAGTTATTTAATTGCCTGTCCCACTTAAGGCTAGCTCTATAAATGTTTGATTTTTTTTTTGCTGTTACCTTAAATTTTTCATAGTTTCTAGGCTCCCAGATCTGAAAAGTTTTTCCTTGGCCTACAAATAACATGCTATTTGTTATTTTGGCATGTTTTAATAATTTGATGTTTAATAACATTCTTCCTTCACTATCAAATTGTAAATTAACACTTTCTGAGAGAATTGAGGTTGCAAAATAATCTTTTTTTTCCTCAAAAGGGTTGAGTGAATCTATTGCATTAGAAATCTTCTCAATTCTATCTTGGGGCCATGCTTCAATACAATTATTATTGAATGAGGGATAACAAATTACTCCGTTGTAGCCCAAATTCGCAAGATATGATCGAAAGCTAGCAGGCACAGACACTCGTCCTTTTTTGTCTAGTTTGTTTTCGTAAGTAGATAAAAACATAATTCATAATTTCCTAATTCCCAAATTTGGGAACATATGGGATATTATGGGTTTTTTATATTACAGTCAATAGTCTTATTTTATTGGAGAACTTTAAAGAACAAAGCTGAAACAAATTAATTGAATGGATAATGCCAGATAAACTGTAAGCCGGGTTCTGTCATTTAAACTTATCATTTATCTAGGCTCTAAGTTTCCCTAGAGCTCAAGCAACCAACCCTGATGACTAGCCAAAGACTGCTTTTTGTTGTTACCAACTTTGTCATCTCTACTTGGTCTTGCTTCCAGTGGGGTTTTCCATGCGCTTATTGTTACCAATTAAGCCGGTGTGCTCTTACCACACCTTTTCACCCTTGCCTTGATAAGGCGGTATATTTTCTGTGGCACTTTCCCTGAGGTTGCCCCCGCCAGATGTTATCTGGCACTGTGTCCTTGTAAAGCCCGGACTTTCCTCTTTAATATAAATTATAATAAAGCGATAAGTCATTTATCTGGCAATTTATTAATATATTATGTGGTATTTTTTTCAATGTTAATTAAACCCAGATTTAATTAAGCTTTTAGCTATCTTCAAGCACTCTAGATCAATTTTTCCATTTATTAGTTGCGGTCTAAATCTTCTTTGGAAAGCTTTCACTACATATAAAGAAGAATTTACTTTATTTTTTTTAATAAAATAACCAATTTTTTTTAAATAACTTAAAAACAATTGTTTTTCTGAATTATCAATTTTTTTTAATCTATTTTTTTTTAATAATTTTTTGTCGATAGAATGCCAAATACCGATTCTATATTTTGATAATAACTCCCATGGAAATTTTTCACCTGGATCTTTCTTTCGATCTGGAGATATATCAGAATGTCCTAAAAAATTCTTTCTTTTAAATTTATATTTTTTTGCTAACTTTATTGATAAATGCTTAATTGCATTAATTTGTTTTTTATTAAAATCTTTGTACCCATGTTGATGACCTGGATTATGTATTTCTACCCCAATTGAATATTTATTTATTAATTTTAGATTTTTCCAATTCGAAATACCGGCATGCCAAGATATATGTTTATCTGGAACAAGGTTAATTATGGAACCGTTTTTTTTTATGAAGTAATGACAACTCACTTTAGAGTTTTTATTACATAATCTTTTAACTGCAGATTTTTCAGATTTCATACCAGTGTAATGAAAAACTAAAAATTTAATCTTTTCTTTTTTTCTGTTAATTGCATCAAAATTGATAGAGTAAAATTGTTTAATATCACTCATTTAGAGGTATTTTTAACATATTATATTATTTAAATTATCAATTTACTTTGATAAAATATAGATTATAGAAAACACTAATGATAAAGAATTTTAAAATTATTATATCGATCGTAGTAATACAATTTATGGTTGTGTCACTAGCCTCAGCAGAGGAAAAGGCGGTTAAAGATTGTTTTGAAAAAATAAATCGAGCTACTTTTGCGTTCAATATGGCTCTTGACAAAGTATTGTTTAGGCCCGTAGCTACAGGTTACAGAAAATTACCTTCGCCATTAAGAACAGGAACAAGTAATGCACTAAATAATATTTCAAATTTAGTAACAATTCCAAACAACATTTTACAAGGAGATTTTAAAGCAGCAGGAAATAATACTGCAAGATTTATAATTAATACTACAATTGGTATCATCGGAATATTTGATCCAGCAAATATTTTGGGATTTGAGAAATTAGAAAAAGAGGACTTTGGTCAAACTTTTGGCGCAATGGGGGTTGGAGAGGGATGTTATTTAGTTTTGCCAGTTATTGGTCCATCGACTGTTAGGGACGCGCTTGGATCTTTGGTATCAATGACAGGTGGAGACGCATGGTACAACGTAACTATCAAAAATGATACACAATACTTTAAAGAGTCTGATTATTATTACTCAAAATTAACTGAAGGTGTTGACTTTAGAGCCAAAAACTTAGAGTCGTTTGATAGTTTAGAAAAAAACTCAGTTGATTTTTATGCTACTGTCAGGAGCCTTTATATACAAGATCGACAAAGAAAAATTGAAAATTTAAAAGTAAAAACTGATACTCTAGACGACAGTGATTGGGATACTTTAGAAAAATAAATTTTTAAAATGAAAACAATTAATTTAAAAAATTTTGTTTTAGTCTTTATTTTTTTTTTTAATACATTTGCAATTTCTAATGCGAATGTATCTTCTAGCTTTATAAGTGATATATCAAGCGAAGCGTCAAATATTTTATCTAGTGGTGAGTCAAAAGAGCATAAAATTAAAAAACTTATAAAAATTGGTGAGGACGCTGTAGATATTAATGGTATTGGATCCTATACACTTGGAAAACATAGGAAAATCCTCACGGATGAACAAAAAAATCAATATCAAAAAATTTTTAGAAACTATTTCCTAAAGAGCTTTTCAAATAGACTAGTTGAGTACAAGGATGCAAAAATTGTAGTAATTTCTGAAGATATCAAAAATGAAAAATATACGATAGTCAAAAGTAAGTTAGTAGCAACATCTTCTAGACCAGAGGTTTCAATAGATTGGAGAGTTTATACAAAAAACCCTAGTAGACCGTTAATAAGAGATTTAATTATTGAGGGCCTTAGTTTAGCAAGAACTCAAAGAGAAGAATTCAATTCAATAATTTTAAATAATAATGGTAATATAAATGCACTTTTCGACGTTTTAGAAAATTTTGTTAAAAATTAGGAATAATTTAAAACTTTTAACAACTATAAAAATGCAAAACAAGAAAGACAAAATTTTTATAAAACAGGATAATTTATATAATTTTCCTTATCATTATCTACCACAAAAACATTCCAATAAAATTTTTAAACCATTTAGAGTTCATTTTTGGTTATATGATTATATTTTCTTAATAAATTATTTAAAAAAAAAAATCTTTAATTTTAAGCATGATAAATTCTTAGATTTTGGATGTGGTGATGGAAGATTTATAAATGAGTTTCAAAAAAGCACTAGTAATAAATTATATGGTTATGAAATATCAGAAAAAGCTAGTTTATTTTTTAAAGCATTTAATCCAGAGTCTATTTTAATAAATCATTTTAATGAATTAAATAAATATGAATATTTTTTTGATGCAGTGAATTTTTCAGAAGTAATTGAACACATTCCAGATGAAAATATTGGGGAGAACATTGAAATTATTTATAAAATTATGAAAAAAGGCGCAATTTTAACAATCACTGCACCTTCCGATAATCATCCGGTGACAGAAAAACATTATAGACATTATAATTTAAATAACTTGCTAAAAAATTTCGATAAAAACAAGTTCGAATTAATTGAAAAAAAATTTTTATTTAAATCAAGTATTTTTAAAACAATAATTAGAAAGATAATTTTTAATAGATTTTTTATCATTAATTCTAACCTAGTTTTTAAAATATATTTCTATTTAAATAATTTTTTTTTCATTTCTGACGAAAAAAATTGCGAGACTATTTTTTTGTTATTAAAAAAAAAATAATGCAATAAAGATAAGTTATAAATTTTGGTGGGCCCGCCAGGACTCGAACCTGGGACCAATACATTATGAGTGTACTGCTCTAACCAACTGAGCTACAGGCCCAAATTATAATTTTATTACATCAAAAAAAAAATTTTATCAATTTTAATATTAATGGTGGGCCGTGTTGGTTACGCTCCAACTACCCCTGCAATGTCAATGCAGTACTCTACTATTGAGCTAACGGCCCGTAAATCAATTAAAACTACTACCTTTTCTTTTTTTTTCTACAAAAAAAATATTAGTGCTTTTATTGATTGCGTACATAAATGATAAATTTATAAAAAATAAAGTTATATTAAAATCAGTGAAAAATGAACCACTTGGCAATAGAGGTAAAAAAACGGACAATAAATAAATAAATGCACCTATTTGAATGAAATTTTTTGAATAAATAATTTTTTTAAAATCTTTAAAGATAAGAAAAAATATTAAACTTAAAAGAATAGTTGTTCCTAGAGCACCATGCTCAGCGAGGAACTCAAGGTATATTTGGTGCGGATGAGTAGTACATTTATATTTAAATTTTTTTACTTTATCTGGATCCCCACATGATTCTATTCTATAGTTTTTGTTTCCAACTCCCAAAATTGGTGAGTTCTTAAAGACATTAAAACCTGATCTATATAATTGATAATAACTACTACCTTCTATTTTTTTTGAGTCTTCCTCAGAAAAATAATAGTAAAATTGATCTACGTATCTATTTTTAAGATAACTTGAATTTGATATTAAAAAGATTACAGAGCCTACTAAAATTGATAAAATCAATACTTTAGTCTTTAATTTTATAATGTCTATGATTAAAACAAATAATACTGCTCCAAAAATAATCTTAACTGTATTTGACCTTTCTCCAGTCAAAACAATTGAAATTAAAAAAATTGAAATTAAAAAAAAATAAATATAAAACCCCTTTTTTTTATCTTTTAAAAATCCAAATAAAAATCCAGAAATTAAAAAAATAAAACCGTGTATAAAAGATCCTGCTATTGGTTCATCCTTAAAAAAACTCATTATTCTTGAACCAAATGGTTGAAAAACACCATTAATTTCTTCAGCACCCCAACCAAGAATATTAGATCCTAGAAATCTTTCAAAATAAACATCTGTAACAAAAATAATAAATATTATAGTCCATGTATAAAAAATTTTTATATTTGATTTAGAGATATAAAAAAAATAATTTATAGCAATAAAAATTAAAATCAGTCTTAGAAATCCAATACTCCTACCTAAGCCTACTTCATAATCTAAAGAAAAAGAAATATTAAATATCAAATATATATATAGTAAAAGTAGTGCCTTTAAGGTTTTATTTTTATAAAGAATTTTGTAATGAGCATCTTTAAAAAAAAATATTAGGTAGATTAAGCCTATAAATAAAGTATTAAGAAGTGACGTCAAAGGACCAGCAATTATCAAAATTGGGTATAAAGATATTAAAACAAAAAAAATTTTATTTTTATCAATACTCATTAAATTAAATGTTTATATACTTCATTTATAGATTTTAAGAAAATTTTCAAGGAATGTTGGTATTATTTGATATTTACTTAATAATATTTTTAAAAGATAAGTAATGTCTAAACAGGGTAAATTTCCTTGAGTTTTTTTTCGCTAATACTTTTTTTGTAAATTTAGTGGTTTCATCTAGTTTTTTAAATTCATCTAATTTTTTAAAAAGCTCATCTTCAACATTACTTTTAAAAATTAGTCCAGCTTTACCATTTAATAAAAATTCTTTAGGGCCATTTTTGCAATTACTAGAAATAACAAATAAATTACACATAGCAGACTCAATCATTACAAATCCTGGATCTTCCCATAACGAAGATAGTATAAACGCTTTAGACTTAAGCATATATTTATAGATATTTTGAGTATGTCCACATAATTTAATATTATCAGACATACCATTGCTCTTAATTTGGTTTGAAATTTTTTTTTTTAATTCACCATCTCCAAAAATATAAAGTTTTTCATTTGGATAAATATTTAAAAATTTTTTAAACTCACTTATTAAATAAATAAAATTTTTTTGTTTGGTAAGACGACCGACAGCTATAAAGAAATCTTTGTCATTTTCATCAATTGATAGTGTTTTTTTTTCAAATGTTTTATTTATGAATTCTTTTATATTAATTACAGGATCAGGTAGGAAAACTATTTTACCCTCTCTGAATATATTTTTCTTTAATAAATCATCTTTTAGGTCTTCGGTAGGACAAGTAATTTTAAATATTTTTTTCTCGGACAAAAGCCATAATTTTTTTCTAAAAAAATTAAGTTTTGGAAAACCTGATATTCTTAATATCATTTTAGTTTTAGTATTTAATAAGTTAAGCAAAACCAGTGGTAAAGATGTTATTAAATGTATAATAAGATAATCTGGTTTTTTATTTTTTATAAAAAAGATAAGAGGGATTATTGAAATTAGTATAATAATCAAGTTTGAAATTCTAGATTTTATGAAGCCGTTTTTTGGAAGAAAATTATAATAATTAAAAGTTAAATTTACTAATTTAATATTTTGACTTAAAAGATAATTTTTGTGCTTACTCCATTCGCCACAAACGTCTATAATTTTAATTTCATACATTTTTGAATATTTGGCTAAAGAGATTGCAGAATTAATTGTTGCTTTTATTGTGGCTATCTTAGCTAAACAAGGTGACCAATAATATATAGTTTTTTTCATTAATATTTTAATCCGTCTATAAGTTGTTCCGCTCTATTTTTGTAAGTATATTTTTTAGAGAGCATAAAAGCATTTTTTTTTAAGTTATTAATTTTTTTTAAATTTTTTTTAATATTTTTTAAAACCTTTATCCATTTACTTTGATTTAAACTTATAACAAAACAATGTATGTCATTTTTTATTATTTCATTTAAAACTTTTAAATCACTGACAATTATAAGTTTACCCGCTGATAGATAATCAAATAATTTTAATGGTGAAGTGTACTTTGCAATATTACCGACACCACCTGTTGAACGTAATGTTTTTTTATTTGAAGGCATAATTAAAATATCCATTTTACTAATATGGTGTTTTAACTTTTTATAAGGTATGTATTCATGTAAATACAAATTTTTATTTTGAACTTTGTTTTTTAAAATATCTATAATTTTTTTATCTCCTCCATAGATATAATAATTATTATCTTTGTCCATTTTTGAAAGATTAATTATAAACTCAGAGCCTTTACTTTTTTCCAAACTACCAAAGTAGCCTATATTATAATTTTTTTTTTTTTTTAGTTTAGAAAACTTTATTTTGAGAGATGACGCACTTGGAATTACCTGAATTTTTTTCTTTTCCACTTTTAATTCTTCTATTAAAAAATTTTTAACTGCAGCAGTTATAGTAACTATTTTGATTATATTTTTAGAGTTTAAGATGTTAAAAAATGTATAGGCAAAATTTATAAATCTTCCTTCATTTGAGAGGTCGTGGTGTAATTCGATAATCACCTTTTTATTAAAAAGAAGTAATATTATTAAAGTGAACAAATTTCTGGTTATAAAAATATCGGGTTTAAGAGAATTGCACCTAATTACTGAAAAAAAGGAAAATAAATAATAATTTAAACCCTTCGGAAATTTCTTAAAAAATTTTAATTTTATTCTTTTCGGACTAATTATTAAATCATAATAATTTTTTATACTATATTTCAACCCCGTATTTGGAGTTATTAAATATACTTTATGTTTAAGCTTAGTAAGACCTTCGCAAGTTTTTATCACTTGTAAACTGCTCGGATTATGTGATGGGACTGAGGAGTTAAATAAATAGCAAATTCGCATTTAATAAATGAGATAATTTAATATATAAATTTATAATATATAAAAAAAAATTACTTTATTATAATTATATAATGAAATCTTCAGAAATAATAATTTTTTTTCCTTCGATAGAAAAAGGCGGGGCAGACAATAACTTATTCATGGTGTCTAATTTTCTTGCTAAAAAATTAGATAAAGTAAGTATTATAACTTGTTCAAATACTTATAAAACAAAATTTAAAAACATAAATTATATTGGGCCTAATTCAAATATGTTTGATAACTTGGGAAGAGGTCTAAAAACATTAATAGCTATTTATTATCTTATTAAAGTTATTCTTATAAAAAAGAAATTATTAGTATTAAGTTTTCAATCTAATATTTTATCAATATTAGTTTGTAAAATTTTTTCAGTGAAAATTATTACTAGGTCTAATAGCTTTCCGAATGATTGGACAAACAGTTTTTTAAAAAAAACTATATTTAAAGTATTCTATAATTTTGCTGATAAGATTATTGTAAATAGCTTGCAGGTTAAAAAAAAATTTAAAAAGATTTATAATTTAAATTCAGTACATATCTATAATCCTATTGATAAATTAAAAATTTTATCTCTTTCAAAATATAAAATTGGAAAAATATATAAATTAAAAGATTCATTAAAAATAATTATGGTTGGAAGGTTATCAAAAGAAAAAGATCACATTACTTTTTTAAGGAGTTTGAAAATACTGTCTGAAAAAGTTAAATTAGAGTCTGTAATTCTTGGAAGTGGAAATCAAAAAAATATAATTAATAATACAATTTACAGATACAAATTAGAGAAAAAAGTCAAAATGGTTAGCTATAAAAATAATCCCTATCCTTATATCAAACAATCAGATATTTTAGTCCTGAGTTCACTTCATGAAGGTTTGCCGAATGTTTTAATAGAATCTGCAGTTCTAAAAACTTTTGTAATATCAAGTAATTGTGAGACTGGTCCAAAAGAAATTCTTTTAAATGGTAAAGCAGGAGCACTATTTAAAGTATCAAATTCAAAACATTTAGCTGATAAAATATTATATTTTAAAAAGAAAAAACTTAGAAAAAATATGATAAGAAAAGCTTATTCAAGTTTATACAGATTTGATTATCAAAAAAATCTAAACAAATATTTAAATGTTATAATCAACTAAAAAATATAATCATCTATTATTATATTTTTTATACCATCTTATGGTTCTTGTAATAGACTGGTCAATAGAATTAAATTTTAATTTTCCTATTAAATTTATCAATTTTTTGTTGTTGCCATGTGTTTTTATTATGTCTGCCTGTTGAAGAGAAACTTTATTTATTTTAGGCCTTATATCGTTCGTTTTCATTATATCAATAATATTTTTTAGAGAAATAGGTTTATTAGAACATATATTTAGGACATCATTTGATTTTAATTTTTTATTTTTTTTTATCAGTTCTAGCAATATTTTTGTAACATCACTTATATATGTGAAATCTCTAAAATGTTTTCCATAATTATACAATTCAAAGGTTTTTTTTTTAAAATGACAATCTATAAATTTCATCATCATCATATCTGGCCTACCCCATTCACCGTAAACAGTAAAAAAACGTAAGCCAGTTGCATTTAGCTTGTAATATTTGTTATAAATATAACTAATCTCTTCATTAATTTTTTTTGACAATCCATAAATATTTTTTGGATTTATTATTTCACTCTCGTTTAGGGGAAAATTTTTGTTTTCCCCATAAACAGAACTAGAAGAGGCATAAAACAATCTTTTAATATTATATTTTTTTGAGTTCTCAATGATATTAAAAAAACCTGTGATATTTGAGTCAACATATTTTCTTGGATTTTTAATTGAATATCTAACACCAGCTTGAGCGGCTAAATTAAAAACAAAGTCAAATTTATTTTTTTTAAAAATAAATTCTAATGCTAAATTATTTCTTATATCAAGTTTTTTAAATTTAAAATTTTTATATTTTTTTAGAATTTTAAGTCTATCTTTTTTTATTTGTACGTTATAATAATTATCAAAGTTATCAACGCCGTAAATTTTGTATTTTGTTTTTTTTAACAAATAGTCACAGAAATTATAACCTATAAAACCTGCGGCACCTGTAATCAAAATTTTCATTTTAACAATTTATTCAATTTATTTTTTACTCAAAATTTTAGATGCCCTGTTAACCCAAGTATATTTACAAGCAGTATAAAGAGCATTTTTTTGTATCTCTTTAATATCATATTCATTTTTAAGCAAATTTTTTAATTCAGTTTCCCAAAGTACATAATCATAATCATTAACAATTATCGCGTTTTTTTTATGTGATAAAACCTCACAAATTCCATTAAGTTTAGATGACATAATTATTTTTCCAGCTGCTAGATAATCAAACATCTTCAGTGGTGAACAATAATCTGCTGTATTTAATGTTTTGGATCTTACACTAACTTTATTGGAGTAAGGCATCAAAAGTAAATCAGAATTTTTCAATATATCGGGTACATAACAATAATCAACATGCTCATGAATTTTTACGTTTTTTAAATTTGATTTAATATAAGAATCAGATTGACCATATAAATTAAATTGTAAATAAGGAAATTTTTTAGCGAGATAAAGTATTAAATCTATACCTCGACCTTTATAAAAACTTCCTACATAACATACATTCTTAATTTCATTTGAATGACGAGAATTTTCAAAGTTTTTTATATCTACACCGTCATGTAGAATCATATATTCATTTTTATCAAAATTAAAAATTTTATTTAAAGACTCAGATATTAATATTTTTTTTATAATATAATTTGATCTTACAAAATTTAAATTTATCATTAAAAATTTGATTAAAAATTGGAATTCAGAGTGAATTTCTAAATAGTGTTTTATTCTAAAAAAACTTAAAAATATACTTGAGAGAAAACTTCTCGTTAATATTAGATCTGGCTTGTCTTTTTTAATATTAATAACTACAAAAATCGCAAAAAAGAATTTATAAAATATATTTGTAAGCTTTAAGTTGATTAAGGACCTTAGCCTGAATCTGTTATTCGATAAAAGTAAAAATTTATCCATTATATCCTCAAAGTCAAAATTTTTGTGGATTTTTGGTAAATATAAAATTAGATCATGATTTAATTGCGCAAAAGCATCACACATCTTAATAACATGCTGTGTATAAGCGCTTTTGTTTGTTAAAGAAGTTTCTGCAATATATACAACTTTCATTTTGACTTTTAAAATTTACTGAAAATCCTTAAAATATTCATTTTTGAACCATCTCTCGAAAACAGGTGAAATCACATTTGCAAATTCATAGCTTAAATGAGTATTATCAGTAAAAAAAATTAAGTTATTCTTACTATCATATAAGTTACAATTTTTATCACCACATACTAAATTGTTAAATTCAAATAATTTGATATTCGAAAATAGTTCAGCCAATTTATATAATTTTTTGTTTACTTCATCAATTCTATTTTTGTCTAGCAGTTTGTCATATTCACACTTTTTAACATTTATGAAGCTAGTAAATATTTTTAAATGTGAGCTCTCAATGCAATTATAAATAAATTTATTAGTTCTTTGATGTGGTTTAATTATAATAATATTTTGATTTTTTAATTTACTAAAATAATTTATTAACTTATCTATGCTAATATTTGATTGATAACTTAAAGAAAATATAATGTAAGAATTATCAAAATTTTTGTTTATTTTGTTAAAGTTGTCTATTGATTGATAATTTAGTTTTTTATCATCTACAAAATTGGCATTTTCAACTCTTCCCAAATATACATTATCAAAAATTTGAGAATTTGGGGATGTAAGAACATTTAAAAAATGCTCACCAAAACTATCTCCGATTAAGTAAAATAAATTTTTATTATTCTTTTTAATAATACAGTTTAAATAATTTTGGCGAGTAAAATTTTCATTATTATTATTGCATTTATCGTTATCAATAAAATGCTTATTTGAAATTCTATACTCGATACTTTTTCTTGTTATATTAAGTTCTTTAAATACGGAATTAATATTTACGATGCTATGATATATTAAGTTTCTTATATTTATTATATTATTTAAATTTAATATAACTAGTAACAGAGGAACTCCTATTAAAGAAACAAAGAAAATTCTAATTTTTTTTAAATCAAAATTTATTTTTCTCATAGGTATTTCAATAAAGTTATACGAAAAGTATGACAAGATGAATGTAGTGCCTAAAATAAATATATACTTTAAAAAACCTGTAAAGTAATAATTTAAAAAATAAATTAGGGGAAAATGCCACAGATATAAAGAGTAAGACAATTTACCTAAATAAATAAAATAGTTTTCGAATAAAATATTTTTGTGTTTTTTTCTATTAACAAATAAAATTAACAAAATTATTGATGCTAAAATTTGATGTTTATAATTTATATTTCTTTCAATTAAAAATAACAAAAAGAATATAAAAATTAAGCTAGTAATAAAAAAATGAATACTAAATTTGGGTATCTTAATTTTCAATTTTTCTTTATTATTATATAGAAAAAAGCATGCGCCAAATAATATTTCCCATGCTCTTGATGGCAATAAATAGTAATGCCCTAAAAAAGATCCGCCATTTATAAAAAAGTATAATGAGACCAAAGCCATTAAAAGAAAAAAATATTTTAGAAAAATTTTTTTAATTTTTAGTTTAAAAAAAATTAATAATATAAATGGAAAAATTACGTAAAATTGTTCTTCAATTCCCAATGACCAGGTATGTAAAAAAGGAGTGGTGTTTTCATTAGAAAAATAATCAAAATCATCTATGTGCTTATAATAATAGATATTTGAAAGTCCAAAAATTGAAAACAGAAAACTTTTAAAAGCAAATAAAAGTTGGTAGTCACCATAAGGAACAAATAGAAAAAAAGTTATTAAACTAAAAAACAAAACTGTTAATAAAACTGGTAATATTCTTCTTATTCTTCTAAAATAAAAATTTAATAAAAAGTTGTTGTCTCCTTTTTTATTATAATAATTAAATAGTGACTGTGTTATCACATAACCAGAAATAAAAAAAAAAAATGTCTACACCTATAAAACCAAAGTAAAATACTTTTTCATTAAGATGAAAAAGTATTACTAAAATTACTGAGATCGCTCTTAGGACGTCAAACTCTTTTTGATAATTAAAATTAACGTTATTTGTCACTTTGAATATATACTTATTAATATATATTATAAAATATTAAAAAAATATTCTAAAATTATTGTTATTTAAACATAATGAAAATAAAAAAATAATATCAAATAAAAACATCCATTTAATGTTTTTAATTGCTATTATTTTTTCTGCCTTATCGGCTAATTATGAATTATAGACTATTTAATAAACTAAGTAGTGGTCAACTTATTATTTTTGGAATTATAATATCAATATATATTTTTTTAATATTTTCTAGTTTAATTCATTATGTAGTTTGGACAAAAATTGTCGATAAAGAATATTTCATATTTTTTGACTGGCAAACAATAATTTTTTTTAACCAATGTCAGTATAACAATATCGATGTATATGCATTGAAAGTTTGTGACAAATCAATTTTTCCTTATCCAATGATGTATAATTATGGACCATCTTTTTTGTGGTTGCCTTTTCCATTTTTTGAAAATTTAAATTTTTTATATTTAAAATTAGTTCCAATAATATTGATATTTTTGTTTGTATATCTTGTAATTAGAATAATAGACCCAAAAAGTAAGATTAGTTATATTTTGACTTTCTTGATATTAGTGAATCCAGGCACTATTCAGCTTGTGGAGAAGTTTAATTTTGATTTGATTGTTTTTCTAATAACTATCCTAATTATTTATTCAAACAGAAATATACTTAATTCAATGCTAATTTTAATTATGGCATCTGTAAAATTTTATCCTATAGTCATTATTTATAAATTTATTTTTTTAAATGAAAAATTTAATAAATTTATTTTATATACTCTCATTACATTTGTTATTTTTTTATTTTATTTTTACATTAACATCGAAGATATTAAGAAAATATTTATGTCGGATTTGTTGAAAAATATGACAGTTGGAGCCAAAAATTTTTATATTTTTTCAATTAATGATTATCTTTTAGATAGAAAAGATGAAATATTAAAATTACCAGAATCTATTCACCTATTAGATATATACAAAATAATTGAAAATAAATTATTAAATATAATTTTATTTGCAGTCTTAATTATTTTTTTTTCCAAACTATTTTTTAAAAAAAAACTATTAAACATTAATTATTTTGAAATTAAAACTCAGATGTTCATGATCAGTTCAATAATTTTAATAACTACATATTTAATTCATCCAAATGTATTCTATAGAGAAATATTTATAATTTTATTAGTTCCGTTGCTCTATAATTTTCATAAAAAATATAAAGGTATTTTTAAATATTTTATGTATTTTTTAATTACTAAATATCTGTTGGATTTTTTAATTATTGTTTCAGATAATAATTTATTTAACTCATATATAGTGACTGGCTTTATAAATACGTTTTTACCATTATTAGACTTTGTTTTTATGTCTTTTATTACTTCAATGTTTATTATTTTCAACTACAAGTTATTTAATTATTATAATATAAATAACAAATTAAAAATATAGGGAATAAAAATTATCTAATTGTCTTTTTTAAAACTTGTATAAAATTCCACTGTTTTTTTTATACCTTCCTCTAAGGAAAATTTTGGTTTAAAACCAATTTTTTTTTTAGCTAACTGAATATTGATATTTCTTCTATTTGGTCCAATAGGCATATCTTTATCCCAAATTATTTTGCCTTCATAATTCATTAGTTTTTTAATAATCATTACAAGTTCTTTAATTGTTACCTCTCTACCAGATGCCAAATTTAGTGGCTCACTGTCATTGTACTTTTCTGCTGCCAAGATTATCCCTTGGGCAATATCTTCTATATAGCAAAAATCTCTTGTTGAATTTCCGTCTCCCCAAACAATGATTTCTTTTTCATTTCTTTCTTTTGCTTCATAAATCCTTCTAATCAAAGCAGCAATAACATGGGATGTGTCTTTGTTAAAATTATCGCCAGGTCCATATAAATTTGTAAGTATCATCATGATTGAATTAAAATTATATTGTTTCCTATAACTTAAAGAATGTGTATGCATAATTCTTTTTGCAATACCATAGGGAGCATTATCTTCCTGTGGATAACCCTTCCAAATATTTTTCTCATCAAATGGTATAGGTGTATCTTCAGGATACACAGATACTGTTCCTATAGAAATTATTTTTTCGACGTTTGACAAATAAGCATTATGAATAACTTGCAAATTCATTACTGCATTTTCATAAAAAAATTTACCAGGGTTTTGTTGATTGACTCCGATACCTCCTACAGTAGCTGCTAAATGGAAAACAATATCTGGTTTCTGATCTTTGTACATCTTTCTAACATCATAACCATCAACCAAATCATACTCAGAATGACGAACAATTGAAATTTTCTTTGGGTTTTTTTTTCTAAAAGTCTGATTAGGTGCCCTCCAAGAAAACCCTCGCCACCGGTGACCGAAATTTTTTTATTTTTTAAAAAATTACCCATTTTTTTATTGTTTTTATCTATATAAGATGCTTAAAAATACTACAATAAATATTGTGAGCTTAGTAAGTCTTAACTGTTATTTCATATGAAAATTGGATTTGTGTTACCCTGCTATAATGAATATGATAATATTTTTATTTTAATAAAACAAATCAAAAACACTTTTAATAACCACCTTATAATTATTATTGATGACTCCACAACAGATAAAATTAAATATAAAATTAATAAATACAAAAATATCAAATATTTTAAGAGAAAAAGTAAATCAGGAAGAGGATCTGCTGTGATATATGGCATGAGGAAGATATCGAAAGAAAAAAATATTAATCATATCGTTGAAATGGATACTGATCTTTCAAGTCATCCTAAAGAACTTCCAAGAAATATAAAAATATTTAATAAACAAAATTTAGATTTGTTAATTATGAGCAGGTATTTAAAAGGTAGTAAAATTATTAATTGGCCATTTAGAAGAAGAATTTTTTCTTATTTGTCGAATAAACTGGCATATTTTTTGCTTCAAGTGAAAGTAAGTGATTATACTATGGGTTATAGAATTTACTCCAAAAGAGCTGTGAAACATATAATAAATAATTGTGGGAAAATTGGAGATGGTTTTATAGTTTTATCTGAAATTCTATTTAGGTTAGATCATGCTAAATTTAAAATTAAAGATACTAAAACTACCTTTGTCGATAGGGAAAAAGGTTCAAGCACTGTAAATCTTAAATTAATATTTTATTCACTGATTGGTTTGTTTAAATTATATTTTATAAAATTAAAGATAAAATAATAATGTTAAAAAAGTATTTTAAAATTTTTATATTAAATATAATTATATTAATTTTTGGTGTTGAAATTTTATCTTTTATTCTCACTAAAGTTAATATTATTCCTAACGGACTCCCTCCCAATATAACTTTGAATGCACATGAAGAATTTAGTTACTGGCATCCAAAAAATTCGGAATTTAAAATTGCTACAAAATGTTGGGAGTCGAAAGTTAAGTTTAATAATATTGGAATTAAAAGTAATAATAATATTCCTTTTAATAAAACAAAAAAAAGAATAGCAATAATTGGAGATTCTATGACGGAAAATAAGCAACTAAGCAATGATGAGGATTTTGCGTCAATCTTGCAAAAACTATTGCCAAAATATGAGGTAATAAATTTTTCAGTATCTTCAGTTGGATTAGCAGATCAAATAAATATTTATAAGAAATTAATAAAAAAATTTAATATAGATTATCTTTTTATGTATGTAACATTCAATGATTTTTCAGATAATCATTATTTGCAACAAAGGCCTAATAGAGTAGCTTATAAAATAGACGATGGTATCATTAAAGAAATTAATATCGACAAAAGCAACTTTTTTAAATTTTATAATTCTAAATGGAATAACTTTAAAAGAAATTACTTAATTTACATAAAAAAATATACATACTCTTTTAAGACATATTACTATTTAAAGTGGGAATTTAAATCTTATTCACATAAATTAAAAAAAAAAAATAAATCTAATATTGAAGCAAACACAATTTTTAAAGAGAGATATATTATTTATGAATATTTAGTAAATAAAGCAAATAGCGAAATTTTTAACGAGGTGTCTACATTAATTTTCTTAAACCCTGATAATAATAACTTTATTAACAATACAAAAGAAATGAGAGCAATTAAGAAAATTTATAAAGATTACAATTTTTTTGATCCAAAGCCTGATTTTATTGCTTACCTTAAAGACAAAGATATTTTAAAAAAACCTTATTTAGGATATAGTTGCGATGCCCATTATTCATCTTTAGGAGCAGAGTTAATGGCAAAGTACACATTAAATAAATTTATTGAATTTAGAAATAATAATTAAGACAATAAAATGGAAATTAAAAATACTGTAACTAATAGAAATTTTGGTTTAACATTTTTTATAGTTTTTCTTATAGTCTCTATTTGGCCGTTATTATATAGTGAGCAAATTAGGATTTGGTCATTAATTGTTGGGTTTATTTTTTTAATCTTAGGCTTAGTAAATTCGAAAATACTAACACCCTTAAATAAAATTTGGTTTAAATTTGGTATAATTTTAGGAAAATTAGTATCCCCGGTTGTTATGGGTATAGTTTTCTTTTTTGTTGTAACTCCAATTTCAATAATAATGAAAATTTTTGGTAAAGATTTATTGAATCTTAAATATAATAATCAAAAAAGCTATTGGCTAGAAAAAAGTGGTCCAAAAAGCAAAATGAAAAATCAATTTTAATTATGAGCTTTTTAAAAGAATTTTTGGAATTTTTGATGTTAAGAAAAAAATACTGGTTACTACCTATAATTATAGTTCTTGTATTATTTGGTGGACTGATAATTTTGAGTCAAGGTTCAGCTGTAGCACCTTTTATTTATACTATATTTTAGTGAAAACAATACTAGGAATCTCAGCATTTTATCACGATAGCGCAGCATCTATTTTAATAGACGGCAAAATTACTGCAGCCGCTCAGGAAGAGAGATTTACCAGAATTAAACATGATTCAAGTTATCCTTATAATGCAATTGAATTTGTGCTTCATTACACAAATCTAAAATTAAATCAGATTGATCAAATAGTCTTTTTTGAAAAACCATTTTTAAAATTCGAAAGGCTTCTTGAGACTTATGTTGCTTTTGCACCAAAAGGATTTGAGTCATTTTGCAGAGCTATGCCAATTTGGCTTAAAGACAAATTGTTTCAAAAAAGATTACTAATTAATGAGCTAAAAAGACATGACAATAAATTTGACAATCCAGAAAAAATTTTTTTTTCAGAACATCATCTAAGCCATGCAGCAAGCGCCTTTTTTCCATCTCCTTTTGAAGAAGCGGTCATATTAACTGCGGATGGAGTTGGTGAATGGGCTACTACAACTATCTCAATAGGATGTGGTAATAATCTTGAAATTAAAAAAGAGATCCTTTTTCCCCATTCCTTGGGTTTGTTGTACTCTGCTTTTACGTATTATACTGGTTTTAAGGTAAATAGTGGAGAGTATAAGCTTATGGGTCTTGCTCCATATGGTGAACCTAAATTTATTAAACAAATATATAAATTAATAGATATTAAAAATGATGGATCATTTAGGCTTAACCAAAGTTATTTTAATTATTCAACTGGTCTTACAATGACCAATGAAAAATTTAATAAACTGTTTGGAAAAAAACGAAGAAATCCTGAAACAGATAATCTAACTCAATTTCATATGGATATAGCTGCATCTATTCAAAATGTTACTGAGGAAATTATGATTAAATTAGCAAAATCAATTAGAGAAGAATATAATATTAAAAATTTATGTCTAGCAGGAGGTGTGGCATTGAATTGTGTTGCAAATGGAAAAATTTTAAAAGAAAAGATTTTTGAAAATATATGGATACAACCTGCCGCTGGAGATGCGGGAGGATCTTTAGGAGCTGCGTTAGCCTTGTGGCACATAGAACAAAAAAATTCCAGAGTGACAAATAAAAGTGATGACATGCAGGGGTCTTATCTGGGTTCTGATTATAGTCAAAATAAAATAGAGCAAGAACTTGAAAAATTAGGTGCAAAATTTTCTGTATTAGACGAAAATGATTTAATAGAAAAAACCGCTGAGGAAATCTCTAAAGGAAAGGCAATAGGATGGTTTCAAGGAAGAATGGAATTTGGACCTAGGGCATTAGGGAGTAGATCTATTTTAGGTGACCCAAGATGTCCAGATATGCAAAAAAATTTAAATTTAAAAGTTAAATATAGAGAAAGTTTTAGGCCTTTTGCTCCCTCAATTTTAAAAGAAGATTTATCAAAGTGGTTTGATATTTTTCAGGAAAGTCCATACATGCTTATTGTTGGCAGTGTTAATAAAGAAAAATGTATTGAAATGACAAATGAGCAAAAAGAATTGTTTGGCATAGACAAACTTAATATTAGAAGATCTGAAATTCCCGCTGTCACACACGTAGATTATTCTGCTAGAGTTCAGACAGTAAGTGAAAAAACAAATTATAAATACTTCAAACTAATTTCTAAATTTAAAGAAAAAACGGGCTGTCCGATTTTAATAAATACTTCGTTTAATGTTAGGGGAGAACCAATAGTAAATACCCCGAAAGATGCTTTTAATTGTTTTATGGGTACGGAATTAGATAAATTGGTAATAGGAAATTGTTATCTTGATAAGGAGGATCAAGATCAAAAATTAATTAAGAATTATACTGATAAATTTGAATTAGATTAAATACTTTTTGTATTTAGGTTCATTAAATAGGATAAATTATAACTTTT
>MDTE01190885.1_pt1 | contig 24890 bp, 21 predicted proteins | sample 811231 | NCBI WGS metagenome assembly MDTE01 (sample SAMN05326651, study PRJNA326480) | marine metagenome | isolation source: seawater | place: Indian Ocean: Red Sea | collected 2010 | reverse complement strand
GATGCCAGTTCCAACTACTGGAATTACGGAACCGACTACAGCACCCGCCATTGCGCCAGTTGTAGTTCCCGCAAGTTGCCTTTTGAATCTATTCAGGAACTTCTTCGTGACCTTTGGTTGTTTACGTTCCATGAATATACGAAGGTGCGCTAACCTATCTCTTTTTTGATGATATTTGGACTCCCGAATTTTACCCAAGGTGCGCTAACCCCCCGTGAGATTAGGCTTAGTTTGGACTCCCAAACCACTACAAGTGTGAGCATAAGCAGTACAGCGTTTTTTTGTATGTCCGAATCTCTCCGTCCGCGCTTAGAACCTACACCAAGCAGGCAATGAATCTGGTGCGCCTGGTACAGTAATAGCAATAAAAATGAACATCATCAAAATGAAGAATGAGGGGAACAAAGCAGTTAGAGTTAGAATATTACTATCAGGCTCCATTCTCAAATGCATGAAGATGAAAGCAATACCTAGGAATTTAACTACTCCAATGCTAACAAGAATAAATATCACCATTTGTTCACTAATATCTCCATTCACAGATGAAGCAACCGCGCCGACTTCTACAGCAGTCAATATCATTAGCATTGCAAAATTCATGTTATAAGCGTCTTTTCCAAATATAGTATGACCCATTTTTCTCCCCCCTAATACAGATAAAATGCTGGGAATACCAACACCCAAACCAAATCAACAAAGTGCCAATAAAGTCCGAAATACTCTATAGATACTGAATTATCTGGATTATAACTACCTTTGTGGGCTTTGTAGGTCATGTATGTTAATCCAATAATCCCTGCAAGTACGTGAGCCCCGTGAGTGCCAGTTGCAACAAAGAAGGTTGCAGCTGAAAGTCGTAAATTTACATCAATATATTCGCCACCGTGTCCTCCAAAATGATACAACTCATTGTGGATTGTGTATCCATCGCTCATTAAACTTGGAGCGTAGAATGGTCCAATACTGAAACCGACAAACCATTCAACCATTTTTAATATCAAGAACAGAGTTGCTAGTACTAAGGTGGCACCTAGATAATTACGAACTTTCCTTGATCTTTCTGTTGGTTCCAAATCCGTGCGCTTTGCTGTCTTTAGAGCTAAAACAACTGTAAATGATGAGATAATCAAAGCAAAAGTATTGATTGCGCCAGGTACTAGTGTATCAGGTAATAGTACTAATGTCCAAGATTCTGCATGTTCTCCTGCAATGAAGTAAGACGCAGGAACCCAGCAAGCATCGCCGGGAGAGAATGGTAGTCCGTTAGAATAAGTAGCATGGTTGTCTAGAATTGTTTGACATGATTCAGTACCCATACGGTAACGGATATATGTAGTAAACAAACTTGAGAAGACCATCATTTCTGACATTAAGAACACCCACATTCCAACTTTACGAATATCGATGTTCTGGAATGGTGCTCCTGCAGACTTAGGTTCGTAATGACCATCAAATGAAAGATCTTGTCGCCACCAAATCAACAAACCAGAACAGATTACAGCTAAACCAACTAAAATCATAGATAGGTAATTTCCATTGTATACTGTATTATTCATATCATCATTCATAACAAAAGTAGATGCGAATCCGAATAGGAAAATTGTAAAACCGAATGACATTATTATTGGTGCCCAACTATTGTGTGGCGCTCCATGCTCCCAGTCATGGGGCCCCCATGCACTGCCATGGTGGTCATCGTGGTGGTCATCATGGTGATCATCATGAGATGGAGGTGCGTGGTTTCTTTTCTTCACCACATATTCTTTCATTTTTTCCTCAATAATTTCAGCAATTCGTTCCTCTGTTAGTTCAATATTTGCCTTCAATGAATCACCTCCTCTTCATCATTAGGGACCATTAGTTTAGTCAACCAATTTTCTTTTCTCTCTCCATGTTCATTTACATCAATCAAAGTGGGTATTTCGTCGAATGAAGGAGTTGGTGGTGGAGATGAAACAAGCCACTCAAATGACCAGCCACCCCATGGGTCAGCAGGTGCCTTCTTTCCTTTGACAAGCGTGATAATCATGTTATAAACCATGATTATTGTTGAAAGTCCAAATATAAATCCATTAATTGAGATAAACATGTTCCAACTTGCTATTTCCGCGGGCAATGTTCCAACGACATCAGAGTATTCATTTGCTTGAATGAAGTAAGTGTGGTGTCGGCGAGTCATTCCTAGTAATCCTAATTTGTGCATTGGCCAAAATAGGCCATTATACGATATGAAAGCAATTAAGAAATGCAACATTCCTAATTTTTCGTTCATCATTTTCCCAGTCATCTTAGGGTACCAGTAGTAAATTGCTGAGAACAAGCCAAACACTACACCACCAACTAAAACGTAGTGGAAATGTGCAACGACGAAATAAGTCTCAGTCAAATGTGTATTCATTGCAATTGAAGGGAAAAACATTCCCGAAATTCCACCAAGTGTGAAGGTAATTAAGAATCCTAGTGACCAAAGCGTGTGAGTACGATATACTAATGATCCACGATGCATGGTTTTTAACCAATTAAATATCTTAATTCCTGTAGGAACAGCAACAAGCATTGTTGTGAGCATCATAACGAATCTAAGCCATGGTGCCATTCCACTTGTTAACATGTGGTGTCCGTATACAACAAATGAAAGTATACCGATTCCTGCTAATGCATAAACCATTGATTTGTATCCAAAAATAGCTCGCCTAGAACTAGTAGCAAGAACTTCTGAAACTATCCCAAATGCTGGAATAATTACAACATAAACTTCGGGATGTCCGAAATACCAAAACAAATGACTCCAAAGAAGAGGATCTCCACCGGCGGCTGTATTGAAAAACGCGGTTGCAATTGTTCTATCAAGGATAGCCTCAATTAAGCCTACACCAAATGCAGGTATTGAAATGAATAAACACATCACTGATACTAATATTGACCATGTAAATAGCGGCATCTGCATCCATCCCATACCAGGTGCGCGCATTGCAGCAATGGTGGTAATAAAATTAATTCCAGCAAGTGTTGAAGAGGCAACCAACATTAATTGCCCTGCTAGCCAAAAGGTTGTGCCGGGGTGAGTTGTAACCCAAGATGTGATTGGTTGGTATCCCGTCCACCCAACATCAGCACCAGTTCCTGAGAAAACCCCCATCATAATAAGAATTGAACCCGCAGGGTTAAGCCAAAATGCCATTGCATTGATGCGAGGGAATGCCAAATCTTTTGCCCCAATTTGAAGAGGTACAATCCAATTTGCAAAGCCATTAATTAAAGGCATAGCAGCTAAGAAAATCATAACAGTTCCGTGTAATGTAAAGAATTGGTTATATTGGTCTCTAGTCAAGAAATCATTTCCTGGTACGGCAAGTTGAACACGTATTAATAGTGCAATTACTCCACCTACAATGAAATAAAATAGTCCTGCTACGAAATAAAGAGTCCCGACCTTTTTGTGATCCGTGCTAGTCAACCAATCTGCAATCCATGGAGCAAATGATTCCCAACTAAATGATTCAGGGTTCATTCTATAAAATACATAAACTAAACTAATTACTAACAAAGAAATAACTAGTAATAATGCTGAGAATAAAACAGTCATTGCATCTGCTGGTTCCACATTCGAAACTTCTTCTCCACCTATGGCGGCGATTGAATAAGTTGATTGAGCCCAAGCGTCATCTCCATTGATATCTGGTTCTCCATTTCCATTAACTGAATTTACTGATAATAGGAAACTTACTTCGCCACTACTAGGGGCTGTCCATTCTACAGACCAATTCATTTGGTCATTGCCTGTAGTTGAATGAGTAAGCTCTCCTGCAATCATCTGGGTTGTGTCGTCTAGTATAGTAAAAGTTCCAGAACTAGAAACAAGGTTGAATCCACCAGTATTTATTCTGTTTTCGTCAACAACAGCCCCGGGTCCACCAGAAAATCCGAATGATAATGTGTATGTTTCACCAGCATTGTATTCAGAAGGTAAAGCACTACCATTTCCTAATGTCATAAATGGCGATACATCTCCACTTGGACTGCCTCCATGACAAGTACATCCCATCTGAACATTATTGATTCCCCCGGACCTCGCTTGAAGGCTAGGGGCAAACATTAACGATGCGATTAACAAAGTAGTAATTACAATAATTTTTTTGTTTATTTGCATAATCATCGCCTCACTCGTGCACCTCAAGAATTGCAGTCATATATGCGTGGTCATCTCCACAATATTCAGCACAGTCTATGAAGAATTCACCAGTAATATCAGGAGTCAACCACATTGAAGTGTATAGCCCAGGAACAGCATCTTCTTTAGCACCCCATTGAACAACGAAAGGAGCGTGTGTAACATCTTCTGCAGTAATATTGAATCTGTAAATTATATCTTTCTTGACACTCAAAAGAGTCAATCCTGTTTCATTATGAACACCTACATCACATAGATCACTGCTTAAGTCACGACAATCAAAGTCCCAATACCATTGCTTTCCTGTAAGGCCGATTTCGAAGTAATCTTCTCCTTCAACCCCTACTGAAGATGGGTCTGCCCAGACATCAGATGCGGGTGTTAATGAAATATATGTCAAGTATAAAATCAAAATAGTTGGAACAATAATCCAAGCCAATTCTAATTTAAAATTGTCATTATGGCGGGGAAACTCGCCCACAGTTATGTCATCAATATTTGGGACTTCACCATCTTTAGACACGTAGAAGAATGAATGGTGTAAAAGCCACCCAAAAACAATAACACCTACTACGATAGACCAATCCCAAAATATAGCAAATAACTCATTGTATGCCTCTCCGCCTACGGCCATGCCTATTCCTCTCAACCCTCCGGTAAAGCAGTCCGTAGTTAAGCGTTGGCAGATGCTATACAACTGTGGTTAATTTATCAACTCAAAAAAATCAATCAATTATACTTGCTTTAAGCAATTTTTTTCATTTTATATTGACAGAAGTCAAATAATTTAGAAAGTCACAATTTTCTGCATTGAGAATGAGTTATTTACGCCAAAGGTTGAATTGGTAAGGCTGTCTCAGGGTACCAATGAACCCCCGAGCACTGATTGTTGAAGATAACAAAACCAATGTGAGATTGTTGCTAGCATTGCTTAAAGGAAAGGGCATTACTGATATCGAAGTTGCAGAAGATGCGAATCAAGCATTTGAAGCATTACAAACAGGATTTTTTGATTTAATTTTCATGGATATCCAACTACCTTGGACTGATGGTCTACAACTAACTACTGCTATCCGTGATCATCCTTTAGTAAGAGAAAGCAAAATCATTGCAGTTACTGCATTTTCAACCCCCGAAGATCGTAGAAAAGCAGATTCTGCTGGTTGTGATGCCTTTGTCCCAAAGCCAGTAAGGCGTGAAGAATTATACAAGATAATTGATGAGCAATTAGCTGCCAGGAATAATTAATTTAAATTAATAATTCCCTTTCTATTTTATAGAAATTAATGACGGGTTATGATTGGAATAATGGGCTGAAAATTGAGGGGTTAAGATTGTCCACTAAGAAAAAATTACCTAATAGGGATAATAAACGTGAACAAAAAGACGGCCCAGTAAGTAGAGAATTACGTTTCGAAAAGGTAGGAAAGGCATTATCTAATATAAGAATTAGAAACAGGAAAATAGAAGATGGTGGGTGTTTTTGTCCAATAATTGTTGAGGGATTAAAAGACAAATCAGCATTAATAAAATTAGGTTTTTCTGGGCCAATTGAGATAATAAATAGGGGCTGGGATCGTGGAAAACTAGTCACATATTTATTTGAGAAATATGGTGTTGTTAATCCGATAGATGGAGGCCCCGCTCTAATTTTGTTGATGGATTGGGATAGGACGGGGGGGAGGATTCAAAACAATCTAGTTATGTTGTTAAAATCTATGGATATCTCGATAGATGAACATACAAGAATAGAGCTAATACGTTCAATGAAACCAGAGGGAAAAACGGTTGAAACATTGGCTCCATTCTCTGAACAACTTTGCAAAATAATGGATTATTATGATCCGTTCAGAATTGAACAAGAATAAATTATTCTAATTTAATTATAATCCTTGCACTTAATTCTGCTTGCATCCCTTCTCTAATTTTTTCTAAGTGATTCATTCTTTCATTTAGTTCTAATCTTAATTTTTCTATTAGACCTCTTTTCATTCTAGCCCAACGTTGGTCAACGATTTGCCCACCCATACTTTCTCTAATTGATGCCGCTCGTAATTGTTCTCTTTCTCTTTCTATTCTCTCCATCCATGATCGCTGAATATTATGTCGTAATTCGTCAAGCAAGGGGGTGAGTCTAGCATTTTCATCTTCTAATAACCAACCATGTAATCTATCAAGGAAATTGTCAATTTTCAAATCTAAATCATTATCAAAAATGGTTCTATTTAGTTCATTGAATTCAGCCCATGGTTGCTTTGGTTGGTTAATTATGGGGTATCCCTTATTGTCAAGTAGTAACCATCTACGAACCGAATGATCTGATAGCCCAGCCACAACCCAATCTAAACAGATTAATATTGAACTTCTTTCATCCCATTCTTCAGGTCTTTTTGCACTTAATTGAATTAAAGGAGAAATACCAGAATCACGCCAACCAGGTAGTGTGGCATCTTGATTTGCTTCACCACTAATTGAATCACGAAGCCATTGAACAATTGGATGCCAAGGTGCCAAATATTCGAATTCATTGTTTGCCCTTGCTTCTTCTCTTTCAATTACAAATGGAATTATGTGTGGTGGTGCAGCGTTATACAATTTATTAATCCTTATTTCCCAGTCTTTCAATTGATAATCAGGATTGTTTTTATCTGCACATCTGTTAACCAATTCTGACACACTTTCAGAACTTAGAATTAATTGCCAGTAACCTCCGATGTGATGTAAGCGTGATTGCTGATCTTTCAATTCTAATCTTTTTCTAACCCATTTAATCAATTGCTCAGGTTCTATTCCGAGTTCCATTTTTATAGAATCTTCCCTTAATTTTCGGATACCTGGGTCATTACCCAACCATTCTCGTTCTTCATTGGCCCTTTCATCCAACCACCTCTCCCTCTTTTCCAACAACGTTTCTAAATTATCATCAGAGTTATGTACACTGTTTACTTGCAATTCTTTTGCATCAACAATGCTAAATCCACTATCACCCAATCTTCTAGCACGAGGGGAATTTAATTCGTTTTGAGCAACCATTTTCATGGCCTTACCAAGTAACGGATCTAACATACCAATGGAATCTTCAAATAGACGAATCCTGTAAAATAAGCGACCTAAAATTGCAGCGTCAATAGTCCCTTCAACAGCAATATTGAGAATTGTAATCACTTCAGCTTGTTGTCCGAAACGGTCCAATCGGCCAATACGTTGCTCTATTTTCATTGGATTCCATGGTAAATCGTAGTTAACTAATCTATGGCAATGTTGCTGATCTAACCCCTCGCTTCCTACTTCACTAGATAACAATACATCTATTTCTCCATTTGCAAATTTATTACGTAAATCTTCTCTTTCAATCATGGGGGTAAGTCCATTCAAAACTTCACATCTGACTCCTTCATTTAGAAGACGATCTTTCAGATAATTTAGTGTCCCACGGAAATGACTGAAAAGAAGAATACCCCCCTCAGTATCTTTAGTTAAGGAATCTAGAATCCATAATTTCAAAGCTTCAAATTTAGAATCAAAACTCCCTAGATCTTCAGCAGCTATAACCAATTCATCTAAGTCGCCAAATCGGCCAAGAAGTCGGTGCTCTGCTTCTTCAATTGTTACTTCTAATACTTCTTCATCACCTTCGGTATCAAAATCAAATGCATTTATTGCAGTATCTCGAAGTTGAGTTCGTACATGATTGGCAAATGCAGGTAAACAACTACTCGCCATTCTTTCAGGAACTACTAATGCCCAATCAAAACGTTCAGAATCGGGGTGACGTAATTGCATTAATCTCCATGTCCAACGCCTAGCAGCTTCGTACAATCTCCATTCTGCTTTTGTCAATTGAACATCTAATGTAATCGCATCTCTTCTTGCTAAATTCAAATCAAGGTCACGCCTCCTAGTTCTTACAATTATCTCGTTCAATGGCCTAATTTCTCTTAATAAATCAGCAACACGTTGCCTATGGTTTGATACTTCAGTCCAACCCAGCGGGTCACGACAGATTTCTATGGCTTCTTTTAATCTTAAATCAGTAGAAAAACCAGGTGTAAATTCTAATCTCTCAAGTGCTGTAATCGCACTTTGTAAATCTGGTATTTTTTTAGATGTGGCATCTAATGCCGTATTCAAATTACGCATGGGGCCCATTGTACTCTGAAATGATTGAAAATCCGGCCAACGATCAGGGGCGAGCAAAGATAGTTGAACCCATAATTCTTCATTAGAAAGATTAACTGGAGTGGCAGTTAAGAAAAGAATATTATTACTATGTAGGGTTAATAATTGAATTGCATCGTGTAACCTACTTCTAGGATTTCGGCAATGATGTGCTTCATCTACAATTGTTAGAAGTAATTCTGGAATACCATCTTCCATTAACTGCCTCAATAATTTTGGTTGACGGAGAATACCATGGCTCGTCACAACGACTAATGATTCCCCTTGCCTAATTCTCTCTATTGCATGTAGAAGCTTCGCACCAGTATTTGCCTCAAAACCCACTAAGTCGCATCGATGAAACATTTCTTGTAACCATTTGATTCTCAAACCACTTGGGCAAGCAATAATCGCTCCACCTTTTTCACCTATTGAATGTAGTCTACGTAATACATGAAGGGCGGAGATTGTTTTTCCTAAACCTACTTCATCAGCAATCAGTAAACCATTCCAATTACTCGATGCCAATCTTGCAGCAGGCAAATGTTGGTGGGGTTGGTCCTGCCACCGCCCGAATCGTAATAGCGGGCAGAAGTCTGTAGGGGGGTAACGAATGTCTAAATCACATCTCAAAAGTGCCCACTCTTCTTGACTCAAAACTGAACCAATGGGCTTCACTCCACCTCCGCTCAAATCTTTCAACAGTAACCTACGGTAAAACGACTGTACTTGAACTCACGCGAAATTAATAGTGATAATTGGTAAAAAACCCATTTTTATGGCAGTGTGACGCCTGTCTCTTTTACGGTATTTAGTACAACATGTGTCGTCGATCGTTCTACCCCTTCTGTTGAAAGCACAGTTTTAGTAAAATCATCAAGATCATCTCTATCTTTAACTCGTGCGAATACTAAACTATCCATATCTCCAGTGACATCATAAACAGCAAAAACACGCGAGTCAGAAGCGATTAACTCTTGAATTTCAAGTAATCTTCCCTTTACAATTCTTAACCCAACCACAACAGTCATTTCCCAACCAATTTTATCAGGATTAAGGTTAACAGTATATCCAGTAATTACTCCATTTTCTTCTAGTTTATTCAAACGGTTTGATACTGTTCCTAAAGCAACACCAACAATATCAGCGAGAGCTCGCATAGAATATCTCCCATCTTCTTGTAGGGCTACTAACAATGATTTGTCTATATCATCTAACTCCATTTTATCGCCTCGGATTTATGGCGCTCGACAGAGGGTTATTGAACGTTATTGTTGATTATTGCGTGCAGGGTGAACGAATGAACATTAAATAAGTATATAATGAAATATTATTCAATATATTCATTAGTCATTAATTGGCAGATTTAAATCAAGTACCCAACCACCTAATTCATCAACATCCACTTTCCAATGAGTTGGAACTGTGTCACCAATAATACCAGAACATTTCATTTTTACAGTGAAACTACGACTTGTTTCTGCTGGGATTAATTGTTGAGTGGGTACCTTGCCCATCTTCCAAGGTTCATTTGCGAAAGCACCTTTCAATGTTACATCAAAAATCCCGGCAGTAATCATTACTTTAGCATACCAACTATCATTGTTGTTTTGATAAAGAGTACCGCGCAATCGTGGTAAACCAATTTCTCTCCTTTGGTCTTGACGAACAATAATTAGTAGTCCCACAATTACAACAATTCCAATCAAGATTGTAGGGAACTTTTCAGCTGTAGAATTTGGAACATTTGTTGGAGCCTCCAATTGTATTTTGTCGGCGCCATAAATTGTATGGTTTAAATCATCAACAAACAGAATAACAACCTCCATCCTCCATAATTCGTCTTCAGAAGTTGGGAGTCCATCTTCTTGTAATCTTTCAATACTAACCTCATGAGTCCAATTAGTTATATTTCCTTCTTCGTGATAAAATGAAGATGTCCAACCATAATGTTTCACCAGATCATGAACTATTACATCCCCAATTGAATCATAATCAACAGTGATGTACCAACGCATATTCAATGATTCTGATAAGTTTTCAAGTGGCAGTATGCTAGTAGAAAGTTGCAATCCTGAGAAGGTTAATTCAGAGGAATTTTTCCCATCATTTCCAAGAGCATGATTCCAAAGTAGGGTTACTTGAAGGTCTGTTTCAACTAATTTTGTAATTCCATCTACATTAGAATTAGATGTAGGGGCACCATTTATCCAAGTGGAGCAATTTTCTGCTCCCAAATTTTCTGCTCGTTGTTTAGCAGCAAGGGTACTATCATTGCTATGAATCCAATTTAATCTTACATTTGAATTATAATCATAATCAAAACCACACCCTGAATCATCAACAAATGACTCGTAAACATGATTTTCTTGACTATTTGAGGAGGCTTGAACAAGAGTAGAACAGATGAATATTAACAGAATTAATAAACATCTGATGAACTTCATTCAATCACCTCTAAACCCAAATCATGAGAGAGTAAGAAACGTTCGGAATCAGGAATCATCAAAGTGAGTTTATTTCCTAACCATGCAGGCAGCCACCATTCATGCCCATCCAATGTTAAGTGTAAAATCACGCCTCCCTTTCTTTCAGATTTAATGCCTGGAATTGTTTCTGCAACTTCTTCAATGTTAGATCCGCCTTTGAGTAATATATTTGTTAGAAGGCTGGATGAAATTTCATGAACATGTTTAGTACATTTTGGGGCTGTAATAAATATCCCTTTAGATGTAGGTCTTTGAAGAATTCCTTTTCGTAACTCCCATGTTGGAAGCCCTGCTTGTACTACTTGGAAAGGGTGCCAATGCCCCCCGGGTAATTTCCCTCCCCTTCGTAGCATTCTTTCTCCTGCCCATAACCATTCAATTTCATGACTTGTAGTGTATAATTTACTTCCACGAGAATACATTTTATTATATTCAACACCCCAATCTTTTTGAATAAATTTTAGCATTTCATCCGATGCAACCACTTGATGATTACTATTCGTCGGAGGAGGTGTCTTGATGTGCTTGTCCTTCATTTCTTCATTACTTAGTAATGATTTTGCCACATTAGAATCTCCAATATGTTTGAATGCAGCAACAAAAAATCCACCCGTGTCGTTTTCATCATTCCAGATTCGTTTGCAAAGATGTAATGAATTTATGATTTCATTATCATAACTGAATTCATTGTTCTCTTTAACCCAATTATCCATGCCTGGCCTAGAAATTAGGTTTGGGCATTTTGTAGAAATATCCGTATCTTCAAGAATTAGGAATTCACAAATTCTTAAAATTTCTGCAACGACTAATTCATTTTCAACAGGATCTAATGAACAAGTAGAATACACCATCCTGCCACCAGGTGCAAGTAACATCGCAGCTTTTTTTACAAGCGAAATTTGCAATTTCTGTAAATTATATCCCGCTTTTTGAGTCCAGTTTTGCCAGATTTCTGGATTTTTTCTAGTAGTACCACTACCAGTGCAGGGGGCATCTACTAGTATCCTATCAAATCCTGGATTAGGGCAACGTGGTAAGTGTCGCCCATCATGGCGGACGATTACCATAGAAGTAACACCGACTCTTTTAGAATTCGATACTAACAGATTTGCTCTTCCGGGGTTCGATTCATTGGCAATTACAATTCCTTCATCATTAATTGCTTCACATAATTGAGTTGCTTTGCTACCTGGCGCAGCGCACATATCTAATACGCGATGTCCAGGTTGACAATCTAGTAATTTCACTGGTATCATTGAAACAGCTTCTTGGCGTGTTATTCTACCACTATCATGTAGGGCTCTGATTAGCAATTCAGCTAATTTGTCCTCACATTTACCACGTTTCCAAGGCATCTCCCATCCTTGACCTCCACCCCCCTCTGGCAACCAAGGGATTGTTTTTCCACCTAATTCACGCAAAATTTTATTCGTCCAATCGCAATCATATCTAAGTGGATTAATTCTTAATGATTCGGTTAAGCGAGGTTGTGCTAGTTCTAACCATCCCATAGAATCTTTACGCCAAGATTGGACAGCAGCCCACAAAGCACTTTCTTCAGCAGAGGGCCATATTTCGCTACTCATTGACTACCCCCCTGACAATTCACAAGCATTCCTGAAAGGCATATCACTCAAGGATTGTGGATGCGCTAATCCCATGAACCACCTACTGTTGGGGGTACTATGGCTGTGGGTGGTGGCGATGCATTTAGCCTATCTGCAACCCTTTTGACAATCATATTATTGTGGTCATTCATTCAATGGACAGCCCCTTGGTGGCTCCATGAAATTAGTAAACGTAATTCCATCGATGTACAAAGAATTAGGCAGTTAGATCGGGCTTTAACATTACTTCCATTGGTTCTTTTATTCGCTGTTATGACAAACTTAATTTTTTCACATATTACACTTGATTATTCTAATGCACATGTAGCAAATTTTGGAGGTGGACATCTTTCAATTATAGAGAGGATTTTTGCAACTATGTTTTCAGAAGAAGGTCCTTGGTTAGCAATCCCCCTATCTTTTGCAATTAGTTCAATAATATGTGAGTATTTTTGTGGAAATCAATATCACATTATTGACGGTGGTATTTCATTTGTTAGAAGATCAAGTGCATTAAGATTACACGGATTTCTTTGGCCTTTTATGTTAGTTGCCTATTTATCATCAGAATCTTTTGCAGTTTATTCTATTCCACAACCAGTTGGTGAATCCACTTTGATTGCACCTTTGTATTGTATATTCCAAATTATATCCGGTGCTTCATTAGCCGTATGGATTTATTTCACCAGTCGTCTTTCTCAAGAATCAGAAATTAGGCCCAAGCAAATTTATCCTGTATTGATTTCAGGTTTATTTTCAATTATGCCAATTATTGTTTCCTTAGGTGTATATCCTAATCCAATTGAAGGTCCATCTTTATCTCATTTTGTTGCACTTGAAATGGCTGATTCACTGGCGTTATGTATTTCATTAGGTGTTCTTTTGATTGGGTGGCCATTGTTTCTATATATTCTCTCACACATACATTCGATTAGGGGTCAAGCAAGAGAAAGAAAATGGCTTGGGTTATTATTCATATTTTCTCACACTCTAATTATTACATGGATTTCAGGTGTTGTAATTTTGGAAACACTACCCAATGTTTCTGGATGGGATTCAGCTATGTGGCTTGCTCTTACCCTAATGTTGCCATTATCTGTGGTTGGATTAATTGGTACGTTATTACCTATGGCTGGATTTGATGCTCGTCCTAGGCCAGAGATTTGGGGTTTTTATCTAATGACATCGTTGTTGATTCCTTTTCTTACCATCAAGTATCCTCTTACAGCAGCATTAGCCCCTGGATTGTTTATTTCAATGGTATCTTCTCCATTATTAGCAACTCATGTAGAAAATCGTCCTTCATTATTAGCCTCTAGAAGGGTAATTGAATCGCTTGTAATTGTAATATTGAGTATTATTGGATTATATTGTTTGCACCAAGTTATGACTTGTGGAATATTGTATATGTTGGGTGCAATTGTAATAATTATTTGTATTCCATTGTCAACGATTATGTTTACTAATTCAGTATCTAATGAAATTGAAATTGGTGAAGAAGAATAGGGTTGGTAAAAGGCATTTTTTTCTTTTTATCAGATGAAACGGTTATAGCACCGACAGCGCGCCTGCATCTCAGTTGACTGCTTTTGCAGACGGCTAGATGGGATGCGAAATGAGTGAAGAAGGAAAGCACGTAGTAAAGCGACAGAAGAGAATTAGTCCATTGGCTAAAGCGAATAGAGAGGCGTTTAAAGCGGCAAGAAATCGGGCTGAAAACACCACTCAGAAAATCGAAAAAACTAGAGAGGTACGAGAGCGTTTTAGAGATATTCATGAACGTGCTCTTGGCAGCCAGGTTGAGCAAGGGCCATTAGTTCCAGTAGAAGCACAAATGGAAGTTGAAGAGGATTCTTGGGTTTATCAAACTGTAGATGAAGATACTTTGAAAGAATTAAGCCATAGGGTTGTTTTACATACTAGTGCAGGTAGTAGAAAAGTATTGTTTGAAACCCAAAATCTTGATGAAGCAATGGATTGCGCAGCACGAATTGTAGAATTTAGCGATGGTTGTGTATTAGTGGAAACCATTGATCCTTGAATTAATACCTTATTCGTCGCGTTCATATATGCGAGGCAGGTCGGGCGTTTTGTATGGCAGTCAAGAAAGACAAGAAGTCCAAGGGGCCAAATATCCAGCAAGCAGCTGGTTTAATTCGCTACTTCGATGAAGAGTCTGAGGAAGCTTGGCAAATTAGTAAAGGAATGATTTACGCAGTCAGCATCGTTTTTTCCGTTGTTATCTATATCGCCAACCAACCCACACAATGGGATAATACTTGGATGTGGATGTGGGACAACCTCTTTGGTTGATTCTTATTCTGATTCTGTAAGATCGACAAATGGAATGTCGTCACCTGTTTCGTTATCTAATCCATTTAGAAGGTCATCTGCAGTAACTCCTGTGGTAGATATTGCAGTTTCTACCGGAGTGATTCGTTCAACATCATCAGGTAATTCTTCATGAACAAGAATCTGTTCTTTCAAAATATCTTCATCAATTTCAATAGCAGACTCTAGTAATAAGTCATCAGCTTCTTGAAAAGGTGTTCTGGTAACTTCGGTGGTTGGATCTGCCTCAATTAAAGACGCTTCTGCTCGGGCTAATGCCCTTTCAAATCCTGCAGCATTGTTATCATGTAAGGCATTACGAGCAATTTCAATTTGCGTCTTTGCTTCTTCAACAGATTTTGTTGCTGTGTTTATGTCCCAATTTTTGAATTCACTTTTAGAAAAGTCTTCGAATTTTTTCTCAAGTGCTTCTAGGCGTTGAACATATTTGTGTGCTTCTTCACTCATTTGTTCACGAGCATAATTAATGAGGCCTTCCCATGCTTCACGATGTTCATTATGGGTTGCTTTAGTTGCTTTTTTCCACATGAAACCTAAAGCAGGTTCCCAAGGGTTGCGTCCCAAAGAAGCAACAAGATCGAAAATAAATCGTGCTCTTCTTTCGAGTGGTCCTTCAATAATTAATTCATTTAGAAAACACGAATCAAATAATCCAAATCCCCAATATGATTTGCTGTGAATTTCAACTCTCATTGTTGAATCTTTTAGCACCATTGTCCATTTCTGTTGATCAAAACCAGGTGGTTTTGTTAATATTGGCGGCTCGTGTGCACCAAAACAACGTAACAAAGCATCTACCACATCTCCTAAGAAAAGAGTCGTTGCCTTATCGGGCCAATTCATATGCCGAAGTCTTTGTTCAGAGTCAATTTTCATCTCTGGTTTACCACGTTTAACTTGGCACCAAAGGTGGCTACTTAGTGCGTCAACTCCAATTACAGATTGAATAGTCAAGTCACCCCCTCCTATGTGCTCGGAAATAGCACTAAAGCATGATTGTTGCTTTAGTTTGATTCCAAAAACATGCTAAATTATTAATTTCTAATTATGTCGGTTTAATCGTAAGACTGAATAAAAGACACGCTCCGTAGGCCTTCCATGGCGAAGAAGGCGGGGTCGGCTAAGAAGAAGTCAGATAGTGCTGCAGCAAAGAAAAAATCAGCGGCGGCAAAGAAGGCAGCAGAGACAAGAAAGAAGAATGCAGCAGCCAAGAAAAAGGCAGCAGCAGCGAAAAAAGCAGCAGAAACTCGCAAAAAGAATGCAGCAGCCAAGAAAAAGGCTGAAGCAGCAGCAGCCAAGAAAAAGGCAGCAGCAGCGAAAAAAGCAGCGGAAACTCGCAAAAAGAATGCAGCAGCCAAGAAAAAGGCAGCGGAAGAAGCAGAAGCAGCTGCAAAAAGAAAGGTTGCAGCAGCTAAGGCGGCAGCCACAAGAGCTGCTAAAAAGGCAGAAAAAGCAGCTGCAGAAAAAGCAGCAGCGAAAAAGGCAAAAGCGGCAAAGGCAGCAGCAACTCGTAAGAAAAACGCAGCTGCTAAAGCTAAAGCAAAGGCAGACGCAGAAGCAGCGGAAGCAGCTCGTTTAGCCCTTGAAGCAAAGCGTAAACCCGGTTTGTTACTTGCTTCAGATCAAAAAGATGCAAATGTTGCTAAAAAGTTGCGAGCAAGAGCAGCCACATCAACAGCAGCTACTCACGTTGATTCACGCCAAGAAGTTTCTAAAATCATGTCAAAGGCAGTTAAATCCGGTTCTGGCAAGAAAGAAACTGCAGAAAAGAGGAAAAAGGCATTTCATAAGCGCTGGCTCGAAGGTGGTAATGCAAAAACGATTGAAGAGTTTGCCTGGCAAAGAGAGTTTCTTAATTCATAATCAACATCTTCATTGACTTTCTTCCCATCACAGACTATCGTGCCAAGGCGAAAGTATGGGAAACTGCGCAAGGCAGTTGAGTTACCTAAGAAGGATAATTGTTCGCGTTGCCGTTCAGGAAAATTTTGCCCAATATTAGGTCATTCGGGTAATGAGGTGACTCCAGAAAAAGAGTGGAAGGGTCCAGAACAAGTTAAGCGTAGAGATGCTAAAAAAAACAAGTAATTTATTCGATTTCTCCGAATAAATCAGGCTCTTGTGCTCTATGATATACTTCTCTTAGGGTTTGATCAGTTATGTCAAGATAAACACGAGTTGTGCTGATATCAGCGTGTCCGAGTAGTCTCTGAATACTAACAATATCTGCGCCACGCTCAAGTAAGCCAGTTGCAAAATTATGTCTCAATGTATGAGGTGAAAGGCGTTTTCTTGGAATGTGCGCCTCATCTGCAAGTTTGTCCATCATTTTTTGTACGTTTCTTTGAGTAAGTCTGTGCCCTCGCGAATTTATGAATAATGCTTCTTCATCTGTAGTATTTCGTGTGGTCTTATGCAACATCCATTTTTCCATTACTGATTTACTCAGTTTAGTGAATAAAACTCGGCGGTCTTTGTTTCCTTTTCCAGACCATACTGTTGCAGATAAATCATTAAAATCAATATCAGAGATATTCAATGCACATAATTCACCAACCCTCAGACCTGTTTCTAATAATACAACAACGATTACTTCTGCAAGAGGATTTTCTGATTGACGGCAAACTTTGATTAAATCATTCAGTTCTTGACGAGTTAAAGTACGGGGTAATTTTTTACTTCTCTGCGGGCGTACAATCCATTCAGGAATAGTATGTCCAATCCATTTCAATAAATGTGTTATTGCAGCCAATCGGGCATTAATTGTTGATGGCTGTAAATGAGAGATGGATTGCAACCAAATATCAAGTCGGCCGTTATTTGGATCAAGATGACCAACTGATTGAATCATGGTAAAATCTTCGATTTCCTCGTCAGTTAATTTTTCTTCACATGGTAAATTAGTTGCAATTAGTTGACGGGAAGCAATAAAATATGCTCTTGATGTGTGTTTACTCTTCTTTTCTGAAACTAATTGTTGTTTATAGCAACCAAGCATTGGCAAGTCTCTGAGCCGAGATAATCTGGCTGGTAATGTGAAACCATGACCTACTACTTCATCACTAAAACGCTCAAGATATTGGCGATTCCCAGAATCAGCCCATGTCTGTTTTTCATCATTATTTTTCTGCGACATACTAACCTCTCTTCATCGTTAGCGCCACGCATGACGCCTTATCCCATCCCCTTACAGGGAAGCGAGGTTAGACCCATTTGACTATCAATGCTTCGCGTGTCAAGGTGTATTATCCGTCTAACGTTAAGCGGTTTAGAAAAAGCCACTCACAAATAATCACTGCTAAATTCTACAGTTGATGGATTGAAATTATCATTCTGTGAATGGGAAATCCAAGGTTCAAGTTGTTCGTGAATTTTGTTTAATTCTCCATAACAAATTATTTCATCACCTTTTCTCAGAATAAATGTTCTTCTTGGTTTCCAAATGTGCATACCTTCACGTGCAATTGCAAATACCACATTGTGTTGTTCTATATCTGTGAATAAATCACCAATTTGTTTGCCATTAAGGATTTGGTGCCTTGCTGTTGAAAAACTCACCACTCCATGTCCTGGTCGGCTTCGTAATAGTTGGTCCAATCCAACTTTACTAAACCCTTGATGGGCTATACAATAATCAATTATAGCACCAGCAACATTAATTCCAGATGCAGACTCAATTCCTTCTAATCCGGGAGATGAATTTACTTCTAAAACCAAAGGTCCTCGATTGCTTTCTAACAAATCAACACCAGCCACATCTAAATTTAACAAACGCGCAGCACGTGTAGCAACTTCTGCGTATTCTCGTGGTAAGTCTATTTTTTCGACTGTCCCATTAAGGTGGAAATTTGAACGAAATTCCGTCCCTCTAGCTTTTCTTCGCATTGCTGCAACTACTTCGCCACCCACTACTAATACACGTACATCCCGCCCATGACTTTCTTCTATGTATTCCTGAACAAGTACGTGATGGCCTTCTGATAGTAATTTGTAAGTCAATTCTCTTGCTCTGTCTTCAGAATTAACTAAGAATACTCCACTACCTTGTGTGCCTTCTGTAACTTTAATCACAATTGGCATACCCCCTACTTGATGCAATGCTCTTTCCACATCTTGCCAAGCGCGAACATGGCAAGTAGTTGGGACAGGTATTCTGTTTTTTGTCAACAATTGTGTTGCATGTAATTTATCTCTACTTTGACTAATGCCATCACCGCTGTTAGCTACATAAATTCCAAGACGCTCAAATTGACGAATTAAAGCAACTCCATGATGGGTGATAGAATAACCAATTCTTGGGATTACAGCATCAACTTCAACAGGCCAACCTGAATTTAGTATTCTTGGTTCTTCATTTCCAACGGTAATACTGAGTCTCATTGGATCTAATACCTCAACGTAACAATCACGTTTCTCAGCCTCCTCAACCAGACGACGGGTACTGTACAAACGAGGGCCACGTGAAAGGATAGCTAGGCGCACCGTCATGGCCGGCGGTCCAACCCATCATTTTTGAGACCTATGGAGGAAATCCCATAAAATGCCGACGAAATGTTACCTTTTAGTGTAAAAAAGCCGCTTTGTTAATTATTTCAAAATTAATGGTATTGTCGGCGCTTTCATAATCAAACCCGTACTGCCGTAATCATGGAAACAGGCCCCTCAGGACCGCCCGCTTCAGGACCGACCGGTCCCCCTACAGTGGGTCCATCTGGTCCACCTTCATCAGGCCCTTCAGGCCCTCCTGCGACAATTAAAGGCCCACCAACCAAAGTAAAAGGCCCTCCTGTTAAAGTCAAAGGACCTCCTAAATCCTTAGCAACTCCTTTTTCAAAGAATGAGATGAAAGAAGAAGATTATGAGGGTCTTGCTGAACAAAATATTGTTCGCCAAAAGGAATTAGACCGTCGTGATAAAGAAATTGAATTAAAGAAAGAGAAAAATGAAAAGCGTAACAATGTAATATTATTGCTTCTTTTCATGGTCATTTTTGGCATTGCTGCTTTGTGGCCTATTTCTCATGGAGATATTTCAAGAAATCCACACCAGAACGGTGAAGAGCATGTAATTGTACAACGTTATGCTCAACAAACATGGACAAAAGATGATTTGGAATTAATGGATTCAAAGATTTGGGATGGGAATGATGTTTCATCAGGTTCCTTTCAATATGATTTATCTCTTCCAGGAATTCCAGTAGCAATTAATGGCGTTACCACTGTATCAATTGAAGTCTCACTCATTAGTTATCGTTCTGATAGCGCTGGTACGGGTTTCAGACTAGGTTTATTCTCTTCAACTTGTATTGATAATATGGGTGTATCAATGGATGATCTTGATGCTAATTATATCCGTGAAAAAGATTCAATGATTATTGGGGATGAAGTAAAGGTTGAATTTGAAGTTCCCGCTGGTAAATATTGCTTAATATTTGAATATACAGATCCAGTACCATCGGATGAGCGAGGTTACCGTGCAACAATTGATGCAGAGATTATAGCACATTGGAATACTCCACTTTTTGCTCCATTATCTGGATTAATGGGTCTTTTAGCAATTTTTGCTGCTGTTGGTGCCCATAAAGTTGGTAAGGCTTGGAAGGCGGTAGCACAACCGGAAAATCCCGATAAGCAATCTACTGCAGAAGAAGTTTTAGAGCAAGCAGAAAAAGAACGTGGAGCAATGTCTGAAACTGGAGTTGATGACGCCCTAGATGAAGAAGAACCCTCATCCGAATCTTCAGAGGAATCAGCAATTGAAACTCCCGAAGAGACACCAACTACTGAAATACCAGTAGAGTCACCTCCAGAAGAATCTGTAGCAGAAGAACAAACGGATTCAACTGAACAAGAAGAGTCTGAAAAAATTTACACAGATGATGAGTTACGTGCATTTGGTTGGACTGAAGAACAGATAGAATGGCAAAGACAGGCAGAGGCTATTCAAGATAATCAAGAATAGGACTCAAATTGATTTTGGGGTTTGCTTTAATGTCTTGCAAATTACCAATTCCATAACAAAAGGCCGAAGATGTTGAAAGCCTCTAGTGTCCCCTATCATCTTGGGACACAGAATGGTTGCTGATTCATCGCCTACTGCTTCTGAGCTAAAATCTATGAATGTGGCCACTTTGAAAGAAATGTGTAAAGAACATGGTTTGAAGGTTTCAGGTAAAAAACAGGAACTTATTGACAGGTTATTAGAGGCGACAGCATCTGATGATGATATTTTTCTCTTAGAAGAGGAAGATGATGTAGATGTAATCTATGAAGCTGAAATTGAAGAAGAGGCTTTTGAACCCTCTATAATTGAAGAAGTAGAAGACGAAATTTTAGATGCTGAAGTTTTCGAAGCAGAACTCTTCGAAGATGAAGAAGAAGATTTTTTCCAAGAATCTGAACCCAAGGCTGTTAGGAAAACAAGATTACAAGGAGAATCTATATTTTCATCATTATCTAAACCTAATGTAATTGCAACTTTATTAGTTGTATTAATTATTGCAGGTGGTGGATATTGGTATTGGAGTAGTCATCTAGATCCGTTTGTCTCTAAGCCCATAGAATATGGAGATCAAATGGAATTTACTATATCTAGTGGTACATTTGAGGTCGAGGGCGAAGAAATGATTAGAGAGATTGACAATCGTCTTAATGGTGCTCTTGCAGAAATTTGTGAAAAAATTAATGTTGAATTTTATGGTTCCGGGGATATATCTGTTAAGAAGGGAACTAGTAGTGAATTACTAGATTCATCAGACACAAAATTACTCGGGACAGTACAGGCAAAAGATGCCTATGGGTTGACATTTCTTGCAGTTGAACAAGAATTGACACACCAACTTACTGCAAACATAGAATCTAAAACTTGGTTTGGTGATTCTTCAGAAGGACATTGTTCAGTAGAGGGTTCAGTTCCTGGTTATTCTTTATCTCAAACATCTAAATCATGGACTGAAATTGGTAGTAAAGCATTGCTAAGTACTGATTCCTCATTAACTTTAGAAGATCCACAAGGTGCTGAAACCTCAATCAATGCAGTATCATTTGGCGTTCCTGATGATTCTTTATCTGATATCATGCCTGAATTATTACTTCCCTTAAAACCCGTTGAACTAACTCCTTTATTTGGTAATTCATTACTTGAAGAAGGAAGTAGTGGAACTAGTGGATATTGGGATTGGGTGGTCAGTGGTTCAGTATCTGTTGATGGAGTAAAGGGATTACAAATCAATATGCAACATACAGAAATTGAAGATTGTATAGGTAGAGCAAACATGGTTCTCTATGTTGTACCTTCATCTCCTTGGGCTGTAGAACAACGTGTTGATATTAATCTTGAAAAAAGTCGTTACGATTCATCTGGTTGTGGAGTTTTTGCTGAATATTTAATCGACCAAACATTGCCAGAAGGGTCCATAAGTATTCAATATACATTGGTTAAATCATCTATTAATGAGGGTGATGGCATGATTAATTGGCTAGAAGGTTACAATCATCGCCCCGCTTCAAATTCAGGTGCAATATCAGCAAATCAAAACTGGGGTAATTCTGGCACGCATATGCCTGACCTAAGCGAATCAAGAGATTGGACATTAGATGATGCTGTTGCATGTATAATTAACAAAACAGTTGAGGCTAATGATGCTGCAATTTCTCTAGCATCAGGGGGGTATGTATTCAAAGCTACAGATGATAGAAGTAATGGCAATACTCAATGGAATGTTTCGTGGGTGGATGACAATAATGCAGGATGGGTAATAGTTGAAAGTAGGACAGAAAATTGTTCAGTATTAAGTTTAGATTCTCTTAATGAAGCCGATAGCCCAGCACATAGAAGAGAGAGCATTCCGAAATCAGCCACGATTAAAGAAATTGAAGATAGGATTATCGATCCAGAAAGGTATCCTTCATTGGTATCAGATATCACGTCTAATGGTAAATTAACCAGTGATACAACAATTGGGTATTTCTTGACAGTGCCACCCGAAGCAAATGATTTGTTAGATTTGATAGATGGTTATCAAGATGGAACAATTGGTGTTACAGGACAACGTGAATGGACTGAAAATGGATTAGATCATTCACTAAATTATGCAATTGATGGCACAAATGGCAGAATGGTTGGCTGGATCAAAACTTCTTCAAATTCCTAATTATTAGGGTGAATTGTCTCGTCACCCTCAATAATGCTTGAGGTGCCGCTGACATGGGTGAATCGATGAGAGGCGAAGAAAATAGCATCCCTGCTGCTGCTCCCGCACCTTTTGTAATCGATGTTGAATTTGTCGAGGAGGAGATAATTAGTCCTGAGCCACAAGAAGTTGGCCAAGCACAAATTCGTGAACCTCTAGACTTACCTCGTGCAGCTCCTACGCCTAAAGGAAGGGCCAGGGTTGTAACTGTAATCAATCAAAAAGGTGGAGTAGCAAAAACTACTACAGTAATCAATGTAGCAGCCCACCTTGCTATTCAAGGAGTAAAGGTTCTTGTGATTGATTGTGATGCTCAGGGTAATTGTGCTACAGGTTATGGTATTGATAAATCAAGGATTAATTATGGTACAAGGACACTAATGGTTTCGCCAGAAGATGCAATTAGGGCAAGACATGCAACAGCCATAGAAAACCTCCATTTGATTGTAGCAGATAGGAAACTAGTTGGTATTGAAGAAGAATTAATTTCTCAACTTGGCCGGGAAAGAAGATTAGCAGAAGGCATAGAGATTCTCCTGCCTCATTATGATTTAATTCTAATTGACACCCCCCCTTCTCTTGGATTAGTTAGTATTAATGCATTAGTTGCTTCAGATGCTGTTGTAATTCCAGTTCAAACTGAATATTTTGCCTTAGAAGGATTAGCCCTTCTATCTTCAACTATTAGAGAAATACGTCGCCGGCTTAATCCAAAACTGGGGGTAGATGCAGTGATTTTAACAATGCATGCCCCAACTCTTCTCAATGGCCAAGTAGCGTCTCAAGTAAGAGAAACATTCCCTGATTTAGTTTTAGATCCTCCAATCCGCAGAAACATTAGAATTGCAGAAGCACCGTCACATGGAACTCCAATTCATATTCATGCTCCAAAAAGTGCCGGAGGTCAAGATTATTTGCATTTGTCAAATTCTTTGATGAAATTATGGAATTTTGGTGAAGATAATGGGTGAAAAAACAAACAAGCCAAAGAAGGGGCTTGGGCGTGGTTTGGGTGATTTACTTGCTCAACATGATACTGATTTACCGTTTCTTTCAGCATATGGGGAAGCAACAGGAGAACATGAAAAAGGAGTTCCTGCATCAGCAGGTCAAGATAATTCCGATGAATTATTTGATGTGTGTCATAGATTTCTAATTTCTACATCAGGTTCTGAAAATCTCAAATTGCACAAAAAGAAAATCAGTGTGGGAGATTGGCTTGTAGTATCAAAGTCAAAAACTAATGGAATTGAATTGCATGTAGTCGGGATTAATTTACCCCTTGTCCCATCAGATTTAGTTACACCCGGAATGGTTGATGGTGCATTATCTGAAGATAGAAGCGAGGCAACAGTATGTATTATTCAGTGGGGAATAGAGTCAAGGAGATTACTTAGTCGTCTTTGTGAACATTTTACATTATTATCAAACTAAGTCATTTTCTTGTCCACAGTGTGAACAAGCAAGTGATCCCATTGGATCCCATGCAGGCAATACAATTGGTTTGGTATCAAGAGCAGCAATCATTTCTTTTGAAAGGTAAGATTTAGGTGCAGCAATTTCAAACATATATTCGTCAAACCACGAGTCGTTCATAATGTAATATCCATCAATTCCACCCTTTGTTCCCCAAGAATTCTCAACTCTCCACCTTCTTGTTCCATTCTTATCTACATCTACTCCAGTAAATAACATGGCATGAGTCATCAATGAATGGTGGTAATCAAGTCTGCTTTGTTTGTCAAGTCCAAATTTAATCCCGTACATCTCTTCGTATTCAAACATTTTAGCATCCCATAACCCAAGTTTTCGGTGCATTTGTTTTCCAACGTCACAGCCCATCCATACTGGTATTCCATCTTCCAAGATTTTTCTAGTGATATTTTTCATTTCATCTATTGAAATATTGAGATATTCTACTG
>MDTE01039793.1_pt1 | contig 24893 bp, 16 predicted proteins | sample 811231 | NCBI WGS metagenome assembly MDTE01 (sample SAMN05326651, study PRJNA326480) | marine metagenome | isolation source: seawater | place: Indian Ocean: Red Sea | collected 2010 | reverse complement strand
TTCGGATCCCACATGTCCAGTTGGCTGGGTCCACCCGACAGCCAGAACAGGATCACCGCCTTGCGGTTGTTCGACCCCGATCCACCTCCGGCAGCCGATGCCTGCCGAGCCGCCAACAACTCGGCCAGCGACAACCCGCCAAGTCCCGCCGCTCCTGTCTGCAGGAACCAACGCCGTGAACCCACGCGGATCGTGTCGTCAGCGGCTGGACGGAATGGAGACGCTTGCACACTGCCAGCATGATGAGCATCGTGCTCGAATCCATGACTTGTTGAAATTGACACCGGCAATCTCCCGTTCCGCGAACCTGGCTCGCAAAAATACTGGACGGTCTCTTCCTTAAAAATCGACCGTCGACCGTTGAACCTCAAATCCAGTTCGTAGATTGTATAAGCCACAGTCGATCCGAATCAATCGCGTCATTTTTCAGGACTTCAGTTCCCATGCTCCGCCACATGATTTCTGCAGGCATTCTGTTGACACTGATGGTCGCCCCGCTGCCGGCTGCCAAGCCACTGAAGGCACCAGACGGACTCCTCAAGGACCTCAACGATTCCAACTCTGGTGGAGCCATCCTGCTGCGGGAGACCGAGTTGTTCATCGACGCACGGCTGGTTGGATCGCTGCAGGGAGCCAAACGAAAGCTCAACCAGCCGGTCAAGCACAAGCAAAACCCGGTGCTGGTCAAGGAGAACCCCTGGGAGGAGGGCGGGCCGGGATATGGAACGGTCCACTACGATCCCAAGAAGAAACTGTTCCGGATGTGGTATCAGACCTGGAAGAAGAAAGAGGGTGTCTCGGAGGGCAACCTGTGCCTGGCCACCTCCAAGGACGGCGTGAAGTGGACCAAGCCGGTGCTGAACAGCAAGACCGGGTCCAACCTCGTCTCGGCACCAACTGTCACCGGTTTTCAGTGTCCCGGGATCATCCATGACGTCAACGACCCGGACCCGGCCCGTCGCTACAAGATGCTTTTCAGTTGCGCTCCGGATGGGACGTCGGCCACCTGGATGACCAGCGCCGCGTTTTCCCCCGATGGCATCCACTGGAAGGCGGTCAAGCCGTTCGAGTTGATCCCCTTCAGCGACACGCAGATCTGTCCGCTCTGGGACGCCCGCAACCGCCGCTACATGGCCTTCCTGAGATTTGGGCCGCCCAACGTCCGGCTGGTCGCCCGGACCGAGAGCCACGATTTCCTGCACTGGTCACCAAAAGTCACGCTGATTCGACGCACCAATCGCGACGAGGTGCAGGCGACCCAGTTCTACCAGATGGCCCCCTTGGCTTATGCGGGTGGCTACATCGGCCTGATCGGCGCCTACCACAACGAATCGCTCAAGCCAATCACTCCCGAGAAACCGTGGACCGACCGGACGGACCTGCAACTGGCCTACAGCCGCGACGGGGTGATCTGGTCACGAGTCGGCGGCGGTGGCACGGTGACGCACACCGAATTGATGACGAAGCGCGACTGGGGTCCGGCGGCGCGAGCCTCCGTGTTCCTGCCCTACGGGAATATGAAAAAGAAAGACTGGGACTGGGGCTACCTCACGCCGTACTTCACTCCCGAACCGATCATCGTCGGAAACCGCATCCACTTCTACTACGCGGGAGCCAACGCCAAGCACTGGTGGACCTGGACCGGCGACCCTCCCAAGCTGGACCCCAACGCCAAGCCTCCCAAGAAGGGAGTCGGACTGGCCACGTTGAGAGTCGACGGGTTCGTTTCCGTCGAAGCCGGCCCCCAGGGAGGAACAATGACCACCAAGACGTTCCTGTTCCTGGGCGACACGCTGACCATCAACGCCAACGCCCAGGGTGGTTCCCTGGCCATCGAGGCTCTTGACGCGAAGGGACAGCCCATCAAGGGCTTCGGACTCGCCGAGTCGATCCCTCTGACATCCGACGCCATCAGCCACAAGCTGGCCTGGAAGGGCCACCGTGACCTCCACCAGTTGCAGGGACGTCCCATCCAACTCCGTTTCCATCTCAAGAATGCGAAGCTCTATTCGATCACACCCGGCACCCGTCACACGCACTACGTCCCCTCCTACGATTGAGCGGCGCATTTCCGAAATCGCTCATCGCTCACAACTGGCACCACGGAATCACGCCAATGAACCGCCGACTTCTTTTCCGACTCGGCCTGCTGGCCCTGTCCTGCATTTTGCTGGTTGCTGACGCCAAAGCCGGCGATCGCAACACGGACACTCCGAAAAGATATCGGGTGATCTTCAACAGCGATGGACACGGGGTCTTCAAGGACGCCGAGGGCAACCTGGAACAGTGGATCGAGAATCTCTTTGGCCCGCTGGAAAACAGCCACGTCGATGCGTTGTTCTGGTGTGACGGGGCCGGGGGAAATACGGCCAACTACGACAGCCGCGTGCTGGAACGTTCCGGGGCTCGAGTCGGCAAAACCGACCCGAAATTGCAAGCTCTGATCGACCAGGGCAATGACCCCCCCCTGGTCGTCGTTCGCGAGGCTCGCAAGAGAAAAATCGACGTCTTCTATTCCTTCCGCATCAACGACATCCACGACGCCTTCATGGCCGATGAACGGCCAACCTTCAAGATCGAGCATCCCGAATGGCTGCTCGGAAAAAAGAAGTACGGTGCGGTGACCAGCTACCCAACGGCACTCAACTTCGCTTTCAAGGAAGTTCGTGACCTGAAGTTCCGGGCCATGGAAGAGATTCTCACCAAGTACGATTTCGATGGACTCGAAATCGACTTCTTGCGAAGTGCCCCCTACTTTCTGCCCGGCACAGTGAAGAAAAACGCGCCGCTGCTCACCGAACTGATCACCCGGTACCACCGGTTGATCCTGCGACAATCCCGGAAACGGGGCCGCCGACTGCAACTGGCCGTCCGGGTCGACGAGTCACTGGCTGCCTGTGCCCGCGACGGATTCGAGGTTGCCAAGTGGATCAACCGGGGACTGGTGGACCACGTGATTCTCGGCAGCGGCGTGATCGACATCGAAATCGAGGAATTCCGCAAGCTCGCCCGGCCGCGAAATGTCCATGTCTACCCGTGCCTCTACGGCTGGCCCAGCCGTTACTCGCCAATCCCTCGCAAACTCGCCGCCGCCACCGCGCTCAACTACTGGAACCAGGGGGCCGACGGAATCTACCTGTTCAACTGGTTTCCACACACGCAAAACAACTCCGAACAAACAGGTCCCTGGATGGCCTCGATGCTCGATCGGATCGGCGATCCCGCCCGGCTACGAGCCACCGAATCCGAGTTGATGTTCGTGGTCGACCGCGGTCGCCCGGCTGGTGAATATCCCAGCAACTGGTTGCACTGCGTGTTGCCCACGGCACTTGAAACCGGCAAGCCGCTGTCACTCCGTTTGCGAGTCCGTGAAAACCTGGCGACGCAGGCGAGTTCATTGAGCCTGGGAGTCCAGGTCGACAACCTCCAGTCGGAGGATCGGATCGCCGTCACGCTCGGTGGCAAGACCATCACGGATTGGAAACCGGCCGGGAAGAACCGACTGGAAACCGAGATCCCCGCATCACTGATCACCCGGGGCGACAACCCGGTGACTCTCGAACTGGTCCAGCAATCCAAAGCGTCCGGGACCGATCGTGTGGCCCGGGCCGTCGAGTTGAACGTTCGCCGCTAACCCTCCCCGGGACGAGGTTCCAACGGCCAGCGTGGAACAACCGTGGGATTGACGATGTTCCCGGACTGCGGCCAACGTCCTTCCAGCACGTCGACCAGGTTGGCCACGCTGCCGCTGGTGACGTCCTCGCGACTTTCGACACTGAAAGCCGCCACGTGAGGAGTCACCACGATGTCGTCACGACCGATCAACGGGCTGTCCCGTGGTGGCACCTCGTCGGGATCGTGGACGTTGATCTGCTCGAACACATCCAGCCCCGCACCACGCAACCGACGATCCTCCAACGCCGCCACCAGGGCGTCTTCACAGACGATCGCCCCGCGTGACGTGTTGATCAGGATCGCCTCGGGCTTCATCTTCCGCAGGGCCTCGGCATCAATCAGGTGATAGGTCGCCTCGGTCAACGGAAGATGCAAAGACACGTAATCGGACCGAGCGAGCAGTTCATCGAGTGAAACGAGTTCGACACCCAGTTCCTCCAGTTCCGGATCGGCCACCTCGCTCCGTCGAGTCGCCAGCAGACGCATGCCGAATCCCCGTGCCCGCCGCGCCATCGCCTTGGCAGAACGTCCGAAGCCGACAAGTCCCAGCGTGCGGCCTGGCAACCGGTGATTGCGACCCGAGACCTCGCGAGCCCCGGTCCAGTGGCCGGCCGCCATCTCACGGTCCATCCGTTTGAACTGTCTCTCAACGGCCAACAGCATCGCCATCGCGTGGTCGGCCTGCTCCTCAACACAAAATTCTGCAACGTTGGTGACCACGATCCCCCGTCGAGTTGCCTCCCGGACATCGATCCGATCGGTTCCGGCCCCCATCCTCGAGATCACCCGGCAGCGGTCCATCGCAGCGATCACCGGAGCCGGCAACTTCACGCTGACAGCGAACACCGCGTCAGCCCCCGCCACCACCTCCCGCAACTCGGATTCCGTCTCCGCCTCGATCGGCACGGGATCGATCCCGTGCTGTCGACACGCCTCCTGCTCCTCGCGTGACACCGGAAACAACTCGGCATTCAGCCGCACGATGCGACAATCAACAAGTGGCGGTGGAGCTGTCATTTTCCGGACCTATCCGCGGCGGCCACCACCGGATTCAAAACCGTCAGCCGATTCGGCCCGCATCCAGCCGGGTGTTCCGCCGGCGTTCATTGCCAGGTTGCCGCCATCCATGGGAATCAACGCTCCGGTGATCCAGCTGCCCGCATCCGATCCGAGAAGAAGTGAAAGGCCACGGATGTCATCAGGGACTCCCATCCTGCCGGCGGGAATCCCGCCCAGGAACATCCGCTCCAGGTGAGGATCGGCCTCCATTCGTTGGGTCAGCCCCGGATTGATCACCTGGGCAGGCAGGATCGCGTTGACCCTCACACCCAGGCCCGCCCACTCGGTCGACAACTCTCGGGTCATCTGCACCACGGCCCCCATCGCCATCGAGTACGAGAGATGGCGACGCCCCAGCGCACTGATACTCGCCAGCGATCCGATATTGATGATGCTGCCACGCCCGGCGGCCAGCATCCGCTTGCCCGCCTCCCGGCATGACACGTACCTCCCGATCACCAGCCCGTTGAAAGCCTCGAGCAACTGATCGCGAGTCATCTCCGTCGGCTCGGCCAACACCCCCTCGCCGGCCACGTTGCCGGCCACGTCAATCCGGCCAAATTCTCTGTCGATCGTGCGGTACAGTTCTTCGATCGCTTCGCAATCGGAAACATCGCAGGACACCGGCAATCCGCGGCGACCCAGTCCCTCGATCTCCGTTGCGGTCTGTTGGTTGGATTCCTCGTCGCGGTCGACAACAACCACGTCGGCACCGGCCCCGGCGAACGCCAACGCCATCGCCCGCCCCATGCCTCGACCGGCCCCCGAGACCATCGCCACACGGTCGGTCATGTCGAATGTCTCTGATGGCGTCATCTGGATGGAACTCCCGGGAATTGAAGAAGGCACATCGTGGTGCACAGCGGTCGCCGATTCTCGCCATGGGGTCACCCGGTTGCAACGCAAGTGACTGCCGATCGTGATATCATCGCCGACCCACCCCGTGTCTCTAGAGTCTGCCAGCCTGAGAACACGTTCTGGAATTCCAATTCCTCCAAGGACCCGATCAATGCGTTTGCCCCTCTGCGTGCTGCTCGCCCTGGCCGTCACGGCTGGATCCGTCACGGCCGCCAACTGGCCCCAGTTCCGAGGCGTCGGTGGAAACGGGCTGGCGGAATCCTCGCAACCACTTCCGACCAACATTGGTCCCGACTCAAAGCACATCGCCTGGAAGGTGCCCTTCCCTCCAGGTCACTCCTCCCCCGTGTTGTATGGCGATCGCCTGTTCCTGACCGCGGTCCGCGACAAGGCCCTCGTCACGATCGCGGTCGACCGGACCAACGGAAAACTACTCTGGGAACGCGAGGCACCCTACAAGTCGCTCGAGGAAATCCACTCCATCGGCAGCCACGCACAACCCAGCCCGGCCACCGATGGCAAGCTGGTCGTCAGCCTGTTTGGGTCCAGTGGACTGTACTGCCACTCCGTCGATGGCAAGTTGCTGTGGACCAGGAAGATGGGGCCTTTCAACAACGACTTCGGAGCTGGCACCTCGCCGGTGATCGTCGACGACCTGGTGCTGACCGTCCAGGACCACGACACCAACAGCTTCCTGGCGGCCTACGACAAACGAACCGGAAAGCTGGCCTGGAAAACCGACCGCAGTGAATTCCCCCGGAATTACTGCTCGCCTGTCATCTGGACCGTCGCGGGGAAAAAACAGGTGATCGTGGCAGCCACGCTGCGAGTGGTGGGGTACGACCTGGCAACCGGAAAGGAACTGTGGACCGTCCGCGGCCTGTCCCGTTCGGTCTGCAACACGCCGGTCATCGGGGGGGACGGCAAGTTGTACGTGGCTGGCTGGGCACGTGGTGGCGACATTGACGAGCGGATCAGCGTCGACCCGTTCGCCAAGATGATCGCCGCTCTCGACAAGAACAACAACGGAACACTGGAACGTCCGGAACTGGAAAAGGGCCATGCGATCGAACGACGGTTCCCCCAGGTCGATCGAGACAAGACCGGATCGATCACCCGCGCCGAGTACGAGTACTACCGGAACCTCTTTGACGTCGCCCGCAATGTGGTGCTGGCGATCCGGCCCGGCGCCAGCGGTGATGCCACCAAGACCCACGTGGCCTGGGAGTACCGTCGGCACATTCCGTTTTGTGCCTCTCCGCTGTTCTTCAACCAGACTGTCTTCACCGTCAAGGACGGCGGCATCCTGACCAGTCTCGACGCCCGCAGCGGCAAAGCCTTGCAAACCAAGCGAGTGCCTGGCGCGGGCAATTACTACAGCTCTCCGGTTGCCGGTGACGGCAAGATTTACCTGCTGGACCAGAAGGGTCGCCTGAGCGTGATCAGCGGCCGGGGAAAGTGGAAGGTCTTGCACAGGGCGCAGTTTGGTGAAGAAACCTACGCGACCCCCGCCCTGGTCGATGGACGGATCTACCTGCGAACCAACGGACACCTCTACTGCTTCAAGTAGCAGCCAGCGGCGGTTCAACAAGAAACAGGGAGCCGGACCCCAGCGGTTCCGACTCCCTGTTTCGTCTCAACCCGGTCGCCTGACCCAGCGACATGGTTATGGTTGTGGCACGCGGCTAGTGAGCCAACCCGGTGAGTTGCTGGCCCTGGCCCTGTGCGAGGAACCCGGCCAACCTGGCCCGGCGGCGAGGATCCTGCAACTTGTCGAATGCCTTCGCCTCGATCTGACGCACCCGCTCACGAGTGACACCGAAGATCAGGCCGACCTGTTCGAGCGTGTAGGGATACCCGTCGCCGATTCCGTATCGCAGCTTCAGGATCTCCCGCTCGCGGTAGGTCAGCGTCTCCAGCACCTGGTTGACCTCCTTGCTGAGCATCTTGTTGGCAGCCACCTCGGCCGGCCGGGAGGACCCGTTGTCCTCGACAAAGTCACCCAGGTCCGTCTCGTCAGTGTCCGAGATCGGCCGATCCAGACTGGCCGGAGAGCGGGCCACGGCCAGCATGGCCCGGGCCTCTTCCAAGGGCACCCCGGCCGCCTCGGCCAGTTCCTCGGTCGTCGGCTCGCGATAGTGCTCGTGGAGGAACGTGTTGCGGGCCTGGTTGAGTGCCCACATGGCCGAGGTCATGTGGACCGGCAACCGGATGGTACGACCGGCATCGGCTATCGCCCGTGTAATCGCCTGGCGAACCCACCAGGTGGCGTAGGTCGAAAACTTGTGACCCCGGAGGTACTCGTACTTCTCGACGGCACGCATCAGCCCCGAGTTTCCTTCCTGGATCAGGTCCAGGAAACTCAAGCCTCGCTTGCGGTACTTCTTGGCAATCGAAACGACCAGTCGCAGGTTGCCGTTGGCCAGGTCCTGCTTGGCCTGTTCGTAATCGTCGTCGGCCACACCAATCCGACCCAGCCGTTCGGTGATCGTCTTGGGCGTTTCAAGCGTCAGTTCCTTGAGCTCCTTCAACTCGGCTCGCGCCTCGGAGGCTCGCTCGTTCTTGGCACGCTTGAGAATGGCATCCAGTTCGGTCATCCGGGCCGCGATTTGCTCGTACTGCTGAAAAATCGGTGTCAACTTCTGTTCACGAAGGCCGAGTTCCTCAAGCAGCCGGACCATGCGGCGGCGAGTCGTTTCCATTCGCTCGGTCGCCACACAGCGGACCTTCTGGGTCGTTCGCGAACGGTTGATCAACGCGAAATCCTCGGCCAGTTCCGTCCGCAACCGGCCGATGGTGGCCAGGTTCGGCCCCAACCGTCCCTGGACCTGGGTCTTCTCGCGGCCCTCGGTCACGCAGACTTCGATCGTCCGGTCGAACGGCAGTTGACCGGCATGGACCTGCGCGAGCATGTCAACGGCGCGATCGAAAATGAACATCGAACCCAGGAGCAACCGACGAAACTGCTTGCGGGTGATGTCGATCCGCTTGGCGACCGAGATCTCCTGGTCGCGATCGAGCATCGGCAGGCGACCCATCTGCCGCAGATACATGCGGATCGAGTCGGCCGTCACCCCCTGTTCGCTCCCCTCGCCATCGCCACCTCGCTCGGCCTTCTGTGGTTTCGGAGCCAGTGACTGGGCAATGTCCCCGCAGGCCGAGCGGTTCGCACGAACTCTCAACCCACGTTCCGCGAGTGCCTCGAGCAACAAGTCCAGTTTTTCACTGGTCTCGGCCTTGTCGGGGAGGTAACCGCAAACGTCAATGAAATCCAGGCCATCATCAGCCGTAGCCGAGATGACCAGTTCGTCGAGTCTCTTGTCGAATCCGTACACGTCTCTGTCCTCAATCTTCTTCTTTTACTGCTGTCTTACTTCTTGTCTTTTCCGGACCCCTGTCACGCCCGACAACTCAAACCGCGGTCGATGCGTCCGCCTCGCTCAATACGTCGAGGATGGCCGAAGGTGTTTGCGCCTGTGAGAGGAATTGCCGGAAGAACTCCTCCTGCAGATGTCTGGAAACCGTCTCCAAGGCCTGCAGATGATCCTGGGGGGCATCGGGAGGCGACACGAGCAAGAAAAAGACCCGCGTCGATCGGCCGTCGAGACTGCCAAATTCCACTCCCGCTTCGCCGACCCCCACCGTCGCCACCACCCGATCAACGGCCGGGTGTTTGGCGTGCGGAATCGCAACCCCGTTGCCAATCCCGGTCGTTCCGAGTTCCTCCCGGGCAATCGTCGCCGCGACAATACTGTCACGGTGATCGGCCGACAGGCCTCCGGCGGCAACCAATGTGTCGACCAGTTCAGCAATGATCCCGTCCCGGTCTGTGGCCGAGAGCGAGGTCGTCACTGCGGCCTGGCAAACGAATTCCGAAAACTTCATGGGTCGAGTCCCTTTCGGGCCACTGGCTCAGATCGCCAGGGGCTCGCCTTGTTCCTCGACCACGTCCCCGCCAACTCCTGCCGCGGACTTGGAAAGTGTCGAGGCGGCCGTCAGCATCGCCTGGGTGGCCGCCGCCTTGCTGTGATCGTAGCTGTCACGCTCATCCCACAGCGGCACACCCGCCGCGTAGCGGGCCTGCAACATCATGACCTTTTCCATCGAGCCCGGAGCCGCAACCGTCGGGGTTTCGGGGTCCAGTTCCACCAGATCACACGGCTGCCCGATCCAGGGCCCGTCAGTCGATTCCACACCGCGGCCGGCTTGTGTTCGATCCCGATCCGTCACGTTCATCTCTCCATCCCATCCAACCGTCATTTCTGTTTTTCCTTCTGTCTTCCTGTCTTTTGACACCCGGGCCGGAACCCGGACGTCCTGACTACCACTTCTGTTGTGCCTCGTAGGTTGTATCCTCAACTCTCTTCTACACTCCATCAGGACCCGGGTCAGCAAGTTCCGCGGTCCGATTACCCGAGTCTGTCAATCCTCCTCTCCGATGATCCGGCTCGCGCGCTCTGGTTAAGATGCGACCCCATCGGTGAGAAACTTTCGTTGACAGGCCAAAAACCAACCCGTCCTCATCTCGAAACAACAACCGGTCCTGTTTTCATGTCGTGGTCATCCGGCTGGTGAACCGAGTCAATCTTTCCTCTCGAACGTGGTGGCCCGCGGTTGTACACCCGTCAACCGTTTTGAGTTGACGAATGCAGCATCTGTGCACATCACGTGGTCTTCCACGTGCAACGACCATGGCTTGCCAGAGACACACATCACCGCGGCAGGTGCGACAAGGGGGGTCGCGGGGGTGGGAAATCGGAGGCCACGGTTGGCTGTTTGGCTGGACGGAATCACCTGGTGAAGAGGATCCCGCAAGTCTCAGGGGGTAATTTTTGTCTCTCGGTACTCAAATCGTTGAAGCAAATCATTCTCAGCCTGCTTCTCCCATAAAGTCAACCCCCTGATTCATGTTTTGTGTGTATTTTATCGAGTAAAGCTTGGTTGATATGATCGGCAATCCACCTGCTCAACCCGTCAGCACTCGCGTGGCCTTGTTGTCCAACGAGACCCTCTGATACCGTGGCTCGACCGAGCAGTCGGGCGGACTGCTCGAAATCCTACGGTTATTTTCTCACAGTGACTCCCTCGAGATCCACGCCATGGCCTCTGATGCCCCCCAGGACACTCCCGACGTGGTGACCCCAACCTACAAGACTCCACCCAAAACCTGGGGCGGCATGCTACTGGCCATCGGCCCGGCAATTGTCGTCAGCGGTTCGGTGATCGGGTCAGGCGAGTTGATCAACGTACCGATCCAGGCGGCCAAGTTCGGCTTCGTGCTGTTCTGGGCTGTGATTCTCAGTTGCCTGATCAAGTACTTCCTGCAAGTCGAACTCGGCCGGTATTGCCTGGTGCACAACCGCACCACGATCCAGGCACTCAACCAGATTCCCGGCCCGAAAATCCGTGGGACAGGCTGGATTGGCATCCTCTATATTTTCGGCTACACGCTCTCGGTAGTCACCGTCGGTGGCATCATGGCCGCCACGGCCGGGCTATTCACCAGCGTGATGCCCCTGGGAAGTGATGCCAACACCTCGACCATCGGCTGGGGCCTGATCATCTTCGCCATTGTTGGCGGGGTTCTCTGGTTCAGCCTGTACGGGGCGCTGGAGAAATTGATCGCCTTCCTGGTCTGCGGCTTCAGCCTCTCGGTTGTCGTCGCCCTGTTGCTGCTGATCTTCAGCCCCAACCCAAAATATCCACTGACCATGGCGGACGTGACCAGCGGAATGACCTTCTCGCTGGGGGAACCCGCTCAACGTGGGGCGATTCTTTTTGCCGTGATCAGCCTGCTTGGAGCTTTGGGCACGACGGCCAACGAGATGTTCATGTATCCGTACTGGATTCTTGAGAAGGGCTACGGCGACAACCTCGGTACTCCCGACGACGAGGGCTGGGTCGACCGGGCCAAGGGCTGGATCAAGGTGCTCCAACTCGACGCCGGCGTCGCCACGTTGTTGGCTGGCGTCATCACTGCCGCCTACTTCCTGGTCGGTTGCGCCATCCTCCACAAGAAGGGCGAGGTGCCCTCGGGAATGAAAGTCGTCGAGCAACTTTCACAGATCTACACCGAAACCTACGGTGCCTGGAGCTACAGTGTCTTCATGTTCGGCGGCTTCTGCACGCTGTTCTCGACCATCGTCGTCGTCGTGGCCGCCTCGGGCCGGATGTGGACCGACTTGCTCTCGAGCATGGGCGCGTTCGAATACGAGAACGCCACGGCTCGCCGGACCTACAACCGCATCTTCCAGAACATCTACCTGACGGCCTTCCTGGGACTCACCATCTACTCGTCGGTCTTTGGTGCGAATCCAGCAGAACTGGTCATCCTGGGGCAGTGGGTCAACGGTGTCTTCAATACGCCGCTGTTGATGATCGGCGTGCTCTATCTGGCCTACCAGACTGACAAGCGGCTGCGGATGTCGACGATCACGTCTTTGCTGCTGATCGCCACCGCTGCAGCCATCCTGGGCTGCATCCTGATCGAGCGGTTCTCGTCAATATTTGGGTTTGGGGGCGGCGGCCATTAGGCCAACACCACCGCGTCACCAACCCCGCTGGTAACGGGTATTGAATCTCCGATGCAGCCGGTCGCGCGGCTCGACCGGGCGACCGGTCTCGGGCAACGGCCCCACCGTGCTGCCATCCCCGGTGTAGAGATCCATGTCCTTGCACCAGCCAACCGTCTCGAGCACCAGCCGCCGGGTCCAGCCCCGCGGGATCTTCTGGCGGGGAGCCTCGAACTCGACGTGGATTTCCTCGCCGGGACCAAAGATTGCCACCGCGTCGTCGGCGGTGCCGACCAGTTCGTTGACATCACCAAACCGAGTGTAGAACCCAACCGGGTCGGGGATCTCGGGCATCGGCTCTCGGGTGGTGTAGTCGAAGTGCGGGCGAAACTGGTCCCGAACCTGTCGCACCATGAAACCGCTCTCGCGGAGGTCCGCGGTGGCCAGTTTCAGTTCGCGTCTGACCAGTGACGGGCACGCCTCGCTGCGAATCACCGTCAGATGGTCCCAGTACACCTCGAGATTGGTCCTCAGCCGCAACGCCCTGGTTCCCGCCGGCAACTTCTGTTTCGGCAACGGCAACGCCATCTGGCGGGGCATCCCGCCGGGGTACCCGAAGGCCTCGGCCAGGACGACCCAGTTCCCGTCGGCATCACGAGCTTCCAGAGTCGGCGGCTCGAAGGCCGCCTTGGCCTGCCAGGCCGAGTAGGCCGTCTGGGAATACGGGAACTCGACCCAGCCGTTGGCCAGCAACACCGGCTCGCCCGGCCCCGCGTCCAGTGGCTCGGCGAATTCCATCACCAGAACATGCTCGTCGGCCAGGCGACCCAGGAACCGGTGGTCCAGCCGGCCAACCTCGGCCGCTCGACGATCGACACTGCGGACCCGTCCGGTCATCTCCTGGCCGCGTTCATTGATCACCCGGTCGGGCGCCTGTTCCACGCGGTAAGTGATCGGTTCACCGGTGGGATCGGGCAACGCGGTGGCCAGCCGTTCGTCGAGCACCATCTGCCAGCCCGGTGGCAGATCCCAGGCGATCAGGCCGACCCGATCGAGATAGGTCAACTCGGGCATCGGCTCGGTCAGCTTCAACCGAAACCGGCCGTCCCGTGGCTGGGCCAGCCCGGCCGGCATCAGGAAGTTCTCGGTCGGATCCGAGGGGGCGTAAGTGCCCGGCTCGATCAGGTACCCCAGGCCACCAACAGCCAGCAGGTCACTGACAAACCGGTAGCATTCGCCATCCCAGGCAAACAGCACCGGGCAACTGGTCGGCATCAGGTCCACCTCCTCGATCCGAAGTCGGGCGCCCGACGCAACGTCCAGTTGCCCCTGGGTGACTCCCTCGGACCAGACGACCTTCAGATAATCCGCTTGCCGGGCTCCAGCCAACCCGATGGCCAACGGCTGCAGGCTCTGGCCCGCTCCGGAATCGGCCGGAAGCGAATCGGCTCGCAGCGTACGTCCCCCCACGCGGACCAGCACGGTGTTGCCCAGCCCCGAGGCATTGGACCGCTCACGATTCCGGCCCTTCTTTTTTCCTGACAGCGACACGGTGACAAAGGGCTGTCGCCCGGATCCGGCCGCCCAGGCCAGCAACGCCCCCTCAACAACCGTGCCGATGATCGACGGGCCATGGACATCGTCGAGCACGACGGGAATCCATGACCCCAGGGCATCATGCTCTCCCGAATCGGCCACCTCGACCAGACTGCCCTCGTTCGAGTCACCCGAAAACCGCCAGGCCGACCAGCCACTGGTCCCGACCAGCAACTCGTTGCGGCCATCACCGGTCACATCCGCCAGCGCGATGCGGGGAGGCCCCGAACCGATGACACCCTCGGCATCACCCAGCGCCAGCTTCAACTTGTCCCACGCTCCGTCGGGCTTGCGGGTCCATCGGATCACCGAGCCCGACTCGACAACATAGAGTTCCACCTGGCCATCGGCGTTGACGTCGCCGACCACTGCCGCAGCTACCGCCAACCCGGCCAACTCACCCAACACCTTGTCGGCGTGGTACCGCCACGCCCGGTCGTTGTACAGCAGCACGTTGCCGGGATGTTTGCCGTCGCCGGCCGTGTCCGGGCCCAGCAACAGGATATCGAGATCGCGATCACCGTCGAAATCGGCCACGACGGCCGATGCCGAAGCGGTTCCAGAACGACTCACGCCGACCTTGGCACTGATGTCCTCGAACGTGCCATCGCGATTGTTGTTGAGCAGTTGCGCTGGCTTGTCCCGGTGGACCAGCAACAGGTCCAAGTCGGCGTCGTGGTCCAGGTCCAACCAGACGCCGTCAACGGTCGTTGCGTCAACCCCGCCCGCCCCGGATGCTTTCGTGATGTCTTCCCACTTGCCCGCTTCCGACTGCCGCCACAACTGGTTGATTCCACGTCGGCAGAAGTACACATCCAGCAGGCCGTCGTTGTCGAAATCGCCCCACAGCGGTGCCACCACTCCGGGGACCTTCGCCAGGGCATGGTCGGTGGCTCGAGTGAATTCACCCGGTCCCTTGTCAGACCCCAGCAACACGTGGTTGCCATCGCTGGCAACCACGAAGAGGTCCTGGTGACCGTCGGCATTGATGTCGCACGTGGTCACACTCGTTCCGGAAGGCACCTTGATCGAATCGGTCGCCGAAATCTCGACCGGTGGATCGAACAAGGGACCGTCCGGAGACTTGATCGGCCGGGTGTCGCCTGGTGACAGCCCCACCCGAATCACCATCGCCTTGGGCCCCATCAGCGTGTACTTGTATGCGAAGGCCACCGAGAGCGGGTGTTCGTTGAGCAGCTTGAACTCGTCCATGTGCCGCATCGCCGCATCGAACTGTCCGTCGAGTTGCCTCAGGAGATCGAAGCAGCGGTAATGAGCCGACTGGAAATACGGTTCCAGTTCCAACGCCTTCTGATGCCAGATGACCGCCTCGGCCGGCTGTTCCTCTTCCAGGCAGCGGGCCAGAAAATAGGCCGAGTGCGCATCACGGGGATCCTGCTTCACGGCCCGCTGGAAGTGCACCCGCGCCTGGGAAATTCTCGCGGCATGAAACAGCGACAGGCCCAGGCAATAGGTCGCCACGGCGTGATCCGGGTCGGCGGCGACAACCTCCTCGAGAATCGGGACCGCCGAGGCTCCCTTCTGGGTGAAGTTGAGGACCGCCATGGCCAGGTTGGCCTTCGCATCCAACCAGCCGGGATGATCATCGACCAGCTTCTGGAAGACCTTCATCGCTTCCTGGTACTTGTACTGCTCCATCAGCCCGGCACCACGGTTGTTCTCGGCCACCAATTCAGCGGTCACGCGAAACGGTGTCCCGGGCTGCCCACTGTCCCCGGGGGTCGTCCCGGCCCCGCCGTTGCCTGGAGTCGACGAATCGTCGGGACAGCCGACCAGCAGGACCAGCAGCAGGAGTGGCACAAGACACCAGCAACGTGACCAGCGGACGTCGGTCATTGATTCTCTCCCGTCGCGGAATCTGGCTCGATTCCCGATCGCTTGCGGGCCAGGTCAATCCGCTGACGGATCGTCTCACCGGTCAGCGGATGCGCGTCGGCTGGCGGCAACCAGGGCTGTCCCAGGTAGTCGTGCACTTCGCTCCGCAGATGGCTCCGCATGTCGTGACCGATCCGGCGATGGCGTTCCGCCCGCAAGGCCGCGAGGTCAATCGGAGCCACGACGACCTTCTCGCCCGGGCCCGCATCAGCCTGGGCCAGGATCCGCCCGTCAAAATCGACGACCATGCTCCCCCCCGGCCAACTGAACGGCGGGTAGTTTTCGAAGGCGGCCCCCTGGTTGCAGGCGACAACGAAGGCGGTGTTCTCGGCGGCGCGGGCCCGGTTGAACAACGTCCACCAGTCCATCGGCGGGGTCGCCCCCCAGGGATCCATGTACGCCGAAACACGAATCAGGACCTCGGCTCCCTGGAAGGCCAACTGACGGATCGTCTCGGGAAACAACCAGTCGTAACAGATCGCCACGCCCAGTTTTCCCAGTTCCGTGTCGACCACCGGAAAGGGGTCGTCGGCATAACCGTCCAGGTCGTGGGGGCTGGCGTGCAGTTCCCAGGGAATCCAGGGATTGACCTTGCGGTACTTCGACAGCACACCGTCGGCCCCGACCAGGCAGGTGGTGTTGAACAGCACCTCCGGCCAGTCCGGATCGGTCTCGATGAACGACCCGGTCTGGATCAGGCAACCGTACCTGGCAGCCAGTGCCTGGTAGGCATCGGTGTGTTCATTGGGGACTTCAACGGCCAGGCGTTTCCTGAGCATTTCCACCGAGTCGTAGATCGGCGCGGCGTGGGCAAACTCGGGAAACACCAGCAACCGGACATCATGAAACGGCTCGTAACCGACAATCGTCTGCTCGGCCATCGCACACATGCGACGAGTCCGTTGGCCGATCTCATCCCGATCCGACGGACAGGGGAAATCGGTCTGGCAACAGGCGGCGTAGTAGCGATCGGTCATGGCACGGGACAGCTGCGGGATCGACTGGTGTTGGTACGTCGCGGGATCGGCATGTGCCGGGACAATGTACGGAGATTGCTGAAAACCCCACTCAGATGATCAACCGCACGCCTCCCAGGGTCGCCTGGTCGTACTTGAACTTCTCACCGTGTGAACCGATGAACATCAGGTTCTTGGGGATCTTCCATTCATCGGAGAGTCGATCGATCAACGCCGGACTGAATGTCCCTTCCATCTTGACGAACTCGAGATCGATGTGGGGATAGGCCTCGTCGAGAACTTCCAGGTCGTGCTCGATCTTGTCAGGGATCTTTGAGACATCCTCGGCAACCGTCACCACCTTGATCCGCTTGGTCTGTTCATTGTCACGAACATACTCCACGGCCCGCCTGAGGTTGTCGACCATGTCCCCGCGGGTGAAGAAGACCACCTGCTGGGAATTGATCTGATCGATCTTCTTTTCGATTCCCGTGGAAATGCCCCCGAAGAACTGCAGCACCCACTTGCTGTGGTACTGCACGATGCCGAGCACCGTCTTGAGCAACCCCACCCGCCACAACATGACCATCACCACGGCCAGGGCGGGAATGAAGTAGTAGAGGAAGACCATGAAATACTCGGGCTGATCGATGGCAATTCCGATCAGGGCGGCGGTCACCGCCGTGGTGGCGACCAGCACAAACACCCAGGGTGCCCGATCCGGACGAGGCAGGCGTCGGCGACGGATTTTCAGCAACATGTTGCCGACGGAAAACAGCACCATCACCGACAGGAACGACAGCGTGTACACCCCGGCCAGGGCCTCGAGTTCTCCCTTGGTGACCAGTAACACCGAAACAGCCAGGACAAAGAAGGCGACGATGATCCGGTGGGTCGTCCCGAACTTCTTGTTCTTTCGCAACAGGTACTGGGGAAGGCACCGGTCCAGTGTCATGCGATGCACCAGCCCGGTGACCCCGACATAGCTCGTCAACACCGCCCCGCTGAGCACCAGTGCCGCGTCGATGGAGATCAGGTACTTCAACCAGGAACCGGCGGTCATGTCCCCCAGGTGCGACAGCAGGTGGTCCTTGTGGAATCCCACCTCATCGACGGGCAGGATCGCCAGTGTCAGAAAGGCCATGCTGGGGTTGAGGATGGAAACGGCGATCCACATGTTTCGCAACGTCTTGGGAAAGACCCCCGGCTCCTGCTCCTCGACAAAGTTGGCCGAACTCTCGAACCCCGAGATGCCAAGCATCGCCGCGCAGAACCCGAAGAACAGTCCCACCAGCAGCGTCGTCTCGGTCAACACCGCGAATTGCCGCTCCTCCTCCTTGCCTTCACCGTCACCGGCTGCCTCGGGCTGAACGAGCACCTCGAGACCACTGCTGCCAATCCGCCAACGGTGAGCGTCCCCGTCGACAGCGGTCACCTCATCGCCGTCCAGGCCCACCCCCTTCTCTTCGAGGTAAGTCTTGAGAGAATCTGGCAATCGGCCCCGGGAGAGTTCTGTCTCGATGCCCGCAACAACCGCGTTCTTCTGGCTGGTTGTCGTCGCCTTCGAATCGACCATCTTGCCCGAAACGACCATCTGCCGCTGGATGGGAGCATGAAAATCAAAGTTGTCGTCCAGGTGCGCATCATGTGACGACAGCCAGATGACGCCGGTGACGATCAAGAGCCCGAGAGTGACCAGGTGGGTGATGAAAATCCCGATGGCCACCTTGGCACTCTCGGTGATCCCCACGATCGTCAGAATCATGAACACCGCCAACAGGCCGATCGTGGCGGCGATCTCGGGCAAACCGTCCCACAGGTTCCCGACGTAGTGCACGGCCTCGATGGCCGAGATGACAGCGGTGGCCATGTAGGAGAGCAGGGTCAGGCAGGCGGCAACCGACGCGCGGGACTTGCTGGTGGTATTCAGCAACGCGTTGTAGGCACCGCCGTTGAGCGGCAGGGCGCCCACGACCTCGGCATAGATCTTGCGGAACAGGAACAGCACCGCCGCAACAATCAGCAGCGAGAATGGCGAGAGATAGGCGGCGGCCATCGTGGCCAACGCCGAGACGTACAGGCAACTGGACGTGATGTCGTTGCCGCAGATGGCCGTCGCAGCCAACTGCCCCAACTTCTTGTGACCGCCTGGAGACTCGGGACTTGCCATATCCTGTCCGAAACTCTCGAAACGGGTCGCCAATTCGTGCCGATATCACAAAGAACCGCACTCAGAGACTGCTACACTACAAAGACGACGGGGGGTTCCACAACTGCGACGCCGGTCAACAGGGATGAGACGGTACACTCGACGGGCTTGACCCACCCGGCAACCCAATGGTACCCAACACCAGTAATGATCCATCCAGCCACCACCATATCCGACCAGTTCAATTGCCCGCCACCGAGCGTTTCGCCGGGGCCGACGTTGAGACGACGTGAATTGTTGCGGATGAGCCTCGGCGGCCTGAGTCTGCCGGCATTGCTCGCCTCGCGGGCCGCCGCCGACCAATCGTCCGCCGGTGACCGCAAGGCGGTGATCCTGGTCTGGCTGCAAGGCGGGGCCAGCCATCTGGAAACCTACGACCCCAAGCCGCTCTCGGGATCGGCCTACCGGGGTCCCTACGATCCCATCGCCACTGACGTTCCCGGGATGGAGATCTGTGAACTGCTCCCCCACCACGCACGGGTGGCCGGAAAGTTCAGCCTGCTTCGGTCCATGGTGCACACCGGGTTTTGCCATCAGCAGGGCACCCAGCAACTGCTCACGGGACACCCGGTCCGAATTCTCAAGCAAAAACCCGATCACCCCGACCTGTTTTCCATCACGCACCGGATGAGACAGGCGCCCCACAGTGGCCTGCCCAACTATGTTGGTGTCAACCCGGTTCCCTACGCTGGCGCGGCCTACCTGGGACCGGCCTACGAGCCCTTTGCCGTCACCGGTGACCCCAACAGTGGCAGTTTCCAGGTCCCCAACATCGGGCTGGATGACAAGAAAAAACTGTCGCGAATGCGAGAGCGGATCGGGCTCCGTGAGAGCCTCGACCGGCTCAGCCGCGAGGCCGACCAGTATCAACAGATGAAGGCCCTGGACGAATTCGAAACACAGGCCCTGGACGTGTTGACCGGCCCGGCCGCCAAGCGGGCCTTTGACATCAACCAGGAATCGGTCGCCACGCGAGACCGGTACGGGCGGAACCGCTGGGGGCAACAGGCGCTGTTGGCGCGGCGACTGGTCGAATCGGGAGTCGACCTGGTCACGACCACGTTCAACGGGTCGCTGTGTGGTCGCGTGGGCAACTGGGACGACCACGCGGTCAATCACAACGTCTTCGAGGGGCTCAAGCACCGCTGCCCATTCTATGACCAGGCCGTGGCTGCCCTGATTGAAGACATCTTTGAACGCGGACTCGACCAGCGGGTGATGGTCGTGGTGACCGGGGAATTCGGCCGGACACCAAAGATTTCTCACGTGGCCAGTTCCGGCAAGGGCGTCGCCAGTGCCCCCAAGGGGACCGTGCAACCCGGACGGGATCACTGGCCACGCGCCACCTCGATCCTCTTCGCCGGTGGCGGAATTCCTGCCGGCCAGGTCATCGGATCAACCGACGGCCGTGGCGAGGACGCCAAGGACCGGATTGTCGGTCGCGACGACTTCCTGGCCACGATCTACCACCACCTGGGAATGGACGCGGATCACCTGGCGCTGGCCGATTTCGCCGGTCGCCCTGTCCCCGTGCTCCGCAACGGCACACCGATCCGCGAGTTGACCTCCCGCGGGTAGCCCCGCGATGCCGGAGACAGCCGGCACGGATTGATCGGATAGTACCGTCTGTGCCGCGTCTGTGGCCCCACCAGGGGAAACAAGGGAAAACCGGTACCCAGGTGACGAGAAAACTGTTGAGACGTCACCTCGCGTGTGTGAGCATGCATTGACCATGCTGACTATCTGCAGTGATCCCCTGCCGCGCACCGACCTGACCTACGCGGCGTTCCGCGCCAGTTTCCACGAAACGCTCGAACGCCTCGTTCTGTCCAGGCAGTTCGACAACGACCCCTGGCAGACCTTCGGCTTCCTGACCCAGGTGCCATTCCTGAAGTCGGTCCCGCCCCAGGTCCAACTCGACCTGCTCTCCGAGACCTGGTACCGACACGTCTGTTCGGAAACCCACGTCGCAACGCTCGTCGACGAGGCGGTGATCTTCGCCGCCTGCGAAACCGCAGCCCGCATGGCACGGGTCAATTCCGATGAGTTCACCGACCTGCTCGAACAGGGCCCCCAGACACTGATCCGCGGTGTTCATGACGGCCTGGCCGAGGCGATGAAGCAACTGCACATGGCACTGGACTGCGAAGGCGACTTCCTGGTCATTTCCCAGTTCGAAGACCTGCCGCCAGTTGAAGCACGGCAACTCAAGAGTGAACTGTGCCTGGAGGAGGAACGGCTCGACGAGTTGTTCGACGTGCTGGGCCGCTGGCGAGTGACTCCCGGGTTTGCCGATCGGCTTCGGGGACTCCTCTCCGCGCAGGAAATTCGTCACGCCTTGCAGGTCGTCGCCAACTGAACAGTTCTCACCCCGTCCTCAATCGTTGACCACGTCCCATGGCACGCAAGAAGACGGTCAAGAAGACAGCCAAGAAGACGGTCAAGAAAACAGCCAGGAAGGCGGTCAAGACAGCGACCAGCAAATCGGTCGCCAAGAAAAAGACCGCCGTCCGGAAGAAGGGCCTGGGCCGGCCACGCATCGCCGGCTCGGCCGAACTCGACATGGAGTTCAAGGGCGACTTCGGTGCCCGACAGATTTTCCAGTTCCTGGATGTCCAGACATTCAAAGAACTCGAGGAATTCAGCCCGCAGGAGATCACCGATCGCGTGATCACGCCGCTGGTGCAAGCCGTCGAACGCATACGCAAACAGTTGGCAATGGCCAATCGTCACCTGTCGGGCGACCAGAAGTTTGCCAGGACGTTCCAGGCCGAGTTGTCCAAGGTGATGAAACGCTGACCGTTGCTGGTCCGAATTGACCGACATCGACTGCGGCCGCTAGTCTGAGGGTCGGTCCACTGGATCCCTTTCCTTACGCGGGTGCTGCATGCGATTTCTTCGGCACGTCATCCCGATGATGGCCCTGTCAGCAGTGGTGCTGCCCACCTCCCAGGCCAGTGCGGCGCCGCCCCGTGCGGCGATCTACGAAACCGACATTCTGCCGTTGCTGGTTGCCCGTTGTGGACGCTGTCACGCCGGAGGAAAGAAAAAGGGGCAGCTGGACCTGGGCAGCCTGGCGGGCATTCGTCGTGGAAGCGAATCGGGTGCCGTGGTCGTGCCTGGCCAGCCCGACAAGAGCTTGCTGGTCGAGGTACTGACGGAGGGCACGATGCCACCGGATGGAAAGAACCCACCCAGCAAATCGGAGATCACACGGATCACCGAATGGATTCGCAGCGGGGCGAAAACCCGCGCCGGAGACTTTTCCGCCGGGGCGGTTCTGACCCAGGAGGACGTGCTACCCATCCTCTTCACTCGTTGTGTCGTCTGCCACGGTGGTCGCGAACAAAAAGGCGGATTGGACCTCAGAACCCGACAGGCCATGCTCAAGGGAGGCAAATCGGGCCCCGCCATCGTGCCAGGCAAACCCGAAAAGAGCTTGCTGATCAAGAGAATTCATGACCGGGACATGCCCCCCCCGAAATTGCTGGTCGATTTCGGAATCCGGCCGGTCGAAGCGGGCGAATTCGAGACGATCCGTCGATGGATCTCAGCCGGAGCGGCTCACGTCGATGTGACCCCCGACGTCGCCACCACGACCGATGATCCACTGGTCAGTGACAAGGACCGTGACTTCTGGGCGTTCCAACCGCCGCGCAAGCCAATGGTGCCGCAGGTGATGACCAACAAGCCGGCCAACCGGATCGTCAACCCGGTCGATGCGTTTCTCTTGAAGCGGCTCGACAAGAAGTCCCTGGGGTACTCCAGGAAAGCCGATCGCCAGACACTGATTCGACGCGTGGCTTTCGATCTGACTGGACTGCCCCCAACGTGGAAAGACGTCGAGGCCTTCCTGGGAGACAAGCAACCCCGTGCCTACGCCCGGATGGTCGATCGCTTCCTGGCCAGCAGGCACTACGGTGAACGCTGGGGACGGTACTGGCTCGACTTGGCCGGCTATGCCGATTCGGAAGGCAAACGCTCGGCCGACCCGATCCGCCCCCATTCGTGGCGATACCGCGACTACGTGATCCGCGCTTTCAACAACGACAAGCCCTACGACCGCTTCCTGCTGGAACAGATAGCCGGTGACGAACTCGCCGACTTCACAACCGCCAAGACGATCAGCCCCCAGTTGCAGGACAACCTGGTGGCCACCGGGTTCCTGAGACAGGCTCCCGATGGCACCGGCAGCGACATTGTCAACACGGTGGTCGAACGGTTCGAAGTGGTCATCGACGAGATCGATGTGCTCGGTTCGGCCGTCCTGGGCCTGACGGTCAAATGTGCCCAGTGTCACAGCCACAAGTACGACCCGATTCCCCAGCGGGACTACTACCGGCTCGTCGCGGTCTTCCAGGGCGCCTACGACGTCTACGACTGGCTCAAGCCCTCATTTGTCCCCGGCCAGACCAAGAGCAAGGCGGCCGGTCGCGTCTTGCCACACCTGACCGCCGCTGAACAACAGCAGCACCGGGTGGCTCGTGCGGCGATCGAGAAACAAATCGCCGCCGCAAAGAAGACACTGGCCGACCGCCAGGTCGCCTTGCAGAAACAACACACCGAGAAGCAACTTGGCACCCTGCCGGAAGTCCTCCGACAGGACCTCCGCAAGATGCTGGCCACCCCCAAGAAACAACGTGATGCGGTCCAGAAGTACCTGTCCGGCAAGTTCGAAAAACAGCTCATCGTGACCGTCGCGGCACTCAAAAAACAAGACGCCTCGTTCAAGAAACTCACCACCGTCACGAACAACCGCGTCAAGGAACTGACAGCCGAGATGCCTGTCGAGCCCCGGATCCGGGCCTTGTGGGACCGGGGCGACCCCTCCCCCACGTGGCTGTTCCGACGTGGCCAGTACAACAAGCCCGGGCACCGGGTCGGTCCGGGCGTCCCCAGCGTGCTGACCGACGGCAAGACCCCGTTCGCCGCCAAGCCGCCGTGGCCGGGAGCCCACTCGACGGGTCGCCGGCTGGCGCTGGCCCGCTGGCTCGTCGATCCCGATCACCCGTTGACGGCCCGCGTCATGGTCAACCGGATCTGGTTCCACCACTTCGGGCGCGGCCTGGTCGAGACGCTCTCGAATTTTGGCAACACCGGGACCCGGCCGTCTCATCCAGAATTGCTGGACTGGCTGGCCCGCACGCTGATCGAAGAAAAATGGAGCATCAAGCAGTTGCACCGCGTGATGATGAACTCCGCGGCCTACCAGCAGGTCTCGGCGATTCGTCCGGCAGCCGAGGCGGTCGATCCCGAAAACCGTTTGCTGTGGCGGATGCCGTTGAAGCGAATGGATGCCGAGGTGGTCCGCGACAGCATCCTGGCCGTCGCCGGTCGACTGGACGATTCCCCTTTCGGACCACCCGACCCCGTGGATGTCCGGCCCGACGGGTTGGTGACCTCGCGAGAGGCCGGGGAGGGTTGGCGACGTTCGATTTATATCCGTCATCGCCGCAAGCACATGCCGACGATCCTCGAGACCTTTGACCTGCCGCAGATGATCCCCAACTGTGTCGAGCGTCCCGATTCGACCGTCGCCAGCCAGGCGTTGCACCTGTTCAACGATGCCATGATCCGAACTCTCGCCGATGCGTTCGCCAAACGGGTGACCCGCGACGCGGGCACCGCGCCATACAAGCAAATCGAGCGGAGCTACCAGTTGGCACTCAACCGCATGCCCAACGACACCGAACGCGAAGTTGGGCTGGCGGCTCTCGAGGAATTGACTCGCCTGTGGCAGCAGAAGCCCGGTGAAACGGGCAAGACACCTCCCCAGCCACCTGCCCAGCGAGCCCTGGCAACCTATTGCCACACGCTGATCAACTCGGCGGGTTTCCTGTTTATCGACTGACAATCACCCACACACACCGCTCCTCCCACCGGTGAGTTTGACATGACCAGTTCCATCGCCCGACGCGATTTCTTCCGCAGTGCTGCCGACGGGCTTCACGGCACGGCCCTGGCGTACCTGTTTGGCCGCGAACTTTATGGCGGGTCGGGCCTGCTGGCCGCCGATGCCCAGGCACCGTCACCGCCCAGGTTGTACGACCTCACGCCCAAGCAACCGCATGTCCGGCCCCGGGCCAAGGCGATCATCCAGTTGTTCATGCAGGGCGGACCCAGCCAGGTCGA
>MDTE01172147.1_pt1 | contig 24899 bp, 20 predicted proteins | sample 811231 | NCBI WGS metagenome assembly MDTE01 (sample SAMN05326651, study PRJNA326480) | marine metagenome | isolation source: seawater | place: Indian Ocean: Red Sea | collected 2010 | reverse complement strand
TCAGCCACCCAAGCTCGTCGTCGGATAACACGAGGTCGAGGCGCTCGACCAGCACTGCCATTTGCGCCGTTGTAAACTCAGCCATGATGTCCCCCAAAATGCAGACTATGCTCCAGCAGGGCGTTAGAGTAACGAAATGAGGACCTTCGAGATAGCTCGGAGCGAGTTGAGCAGAAGCGATGGCTTAGCCAGCTTAAAGACACTAGCTACTTCAATCTGATGACCGAACTCGACCCGACCACTTTCACGTTGCTCTCGCATCGGCTCGATGGCGTGGCGCGAAACATGCAGCACACGCTGGTGCGAAGCTCGCGATCCGGCGTCATCGCGAACGGCCACGATTGCTCCTGCTGTGTGTTGACCGCCGAGCACGAGCTGCTGTCAGTCGCCGAAACAATCCCTATTCACGTAATGTCCGGCGCCGATCGAATGGCGGCCAGTGTGGCGGCATTTCATCCTGAACAGCGGCGCGGAGATGCGTATCTGCATAACTCCCCCTATCACGGCTGCACACACGCTGCCGATCTGAGCGTGCTGGTGCCGGTGTTCGATGACGACGGCGCGCATCGATTCACGGTGCTCGCAAAGTCGCATCAGGCGGATATCGGCAATAGTAAGCCGACCACTTACATGGCCGACGCAAAGGACGTTTACGAAGAAGGTGCGCTGATTTTTCCAGCGGTACAGTTGCAACAAGACTACCAGACCATTGAGGACGTGGTACGCCTAGGCCGACTGCGGATTCGCGCACCTGAGCAATGGTACGGCGACTTGCTAGCTTTAATTGGAGCGGCGCGTACCGGAGAGCGAATGCTGGAGGCCGTGGCGCGTGATTTCGGCTGGAACGCGCTCGGTGAGTTTGCGGCGTCCTGGCTGGACTACGCGGAGCGACGCATGATCGAAGCAGTCCGTGCGATGCCTGACGCGAGCTACACCGGCGAGAGTGTCCACGACGCTTTCCCCGGTTCGCCGGCTGAAGGCATTCGCGTGCGCGCCTGCGTCACTGTCGACACCAGTGATGCCGTTATTCAGGTCGATCTTCGCGACAACATCGACTGTCTCCCAAACGGACTCAATTTGAGCGAAGCCACCGCCAGGTCCGCCGCATTGATAGGCGTCTTCAACTGCCTGCCGGGGGCTGTGCCGGTGAACGCGGGAAGCTCACGCCGCGTCGAGATTCTGCTACGAGAAGGCTGCGTCGTCGGTGTACCTCACTCGACTGCGAGTTGCTCGGTTGCAACAACAAATGTCGCTGACCGGGTGGTGAACGCCGTTCATCAGGCAATGTCTGGTCTGGGCGATCCCATCGGTCATGCCGAGGCTGGTGCCATCGAGGGGCCGGCCGGTGCTGTGTTGTCCGGCGTGGACCCGCGTTTTGATAATGCGCCGTTCATCAATCAGCTGGCGCTCGCCGGCACCGCCGGCGCCGGCAACTCGGCCGGGGATGGCTGGCTCAGTCTGGGTAACGCATGCTCGGCGGGAATGTGGACACTCGACAGCATCGAGGTCGATGAGCTGACATTGCCGCTGCGCGTGCTGGAACGCCGTCTTTTACCGGACACCGAAGGGGCCGGTGAGTTTCGCGGTGCGCCCGCGTGCCGGGTCGTCTACGAGTCCACCACTCCGTTGACGGTGCACTACGCGGCAGATGGCGTCGGCAACCCGGCCCGAGGCGTTAATGGTGGTGGAACTGGCGCGGGCGTCAAGCAGTGGTTGTGCAGGCGAGATGGTCAACTGCAAGCGCTGCCAGGACTCGGAGAGTTGGTTTTGCAACCCGGAGAGAAAATCATTGCCGACACCAGCGCCGGAGGTGGTTACGGTCTGGCCGAAAACCGCGATCCCACACTCGTTGCTCGAGACGTGGCCGACGCCATCGTGACCGTGGAGCGCGCCTACGAAATATATCGCGTCGTTCTGGATGAACGTGGACAGGTTGACGTCGAGGCGACCAGCGAGTTGCGCGCGCAAGCTGGGCCGGGCGCTAACCAGTCATGAAGCTCGGCATCGACGTCGGCGGCACCTGCACGGACTTCGTGCTCGAGCACGACCGGCAACTCATCGACTGTAAGGTGGCGACCACGCCGCGCAACTATCTCGACGGTTTGTTCAACGGGATCGACAACTTGGCGGCGCGGCTCGAGCTCAGTCGGCGCGAGCTGCTGACCCGTATTGAAACCATTGTCCACGGCACCACTCTGGCGACCAATGCCGTGCTTACAGCCGATCTCGCGCGCACCGTCTTGCTGACCACACGCGGACATGCCGATGTGCTCATGCTGCGTGAGGCAGGCCGCATGGGTCTGCCGTTGTTCGACCACGGCCTGTGCAACCCTCGCCCCTTCATTCCCCGAACCCTGACCTTGGAAGTCGATGAGCGCATCGATGCCGAGGGGCAGATCGTGACCCCACTGGATTTGAAACAAGTCGACGATCTGCTGGTCGAGCTCGACCGCATCGACCCGCAGGCAATCGCCATATGCTTGCTCTGGTCGATTCGAAACCCCACCCACGAGCTCGAGCTCGCTGCGCATCTGCAAGCTGCGCTGCCAGCCGCTCAGCTGTCGCTCTCCCATATCACCAATCCGTGTCTTCGCGAATACCGCCGGGCGTCTTCGACGGCGATAGACGCAGCCCTCAAACCCCTGGTTTCCGACTTCATCGAGGGCTTACAAACGAGTCTGCACGACGAAGGCTTTGACGGCGCGCTTTGGCTGAGCAGCTCGGAAGGTACGGCGGTGCCGACGGCAGACGTCAAACCCGTCGAGCTGGTTCGCTCCGGACCGGCGTTGGGCCCCAAGGCTGCGTTGCATATGCTCGGAGCGCGCGCACACGACGCCGTGCTCATCGACATCGGCGGCACCACGCTCGACGTCTGCTTGCTGACCGCCGGTCACTCGGCGTCGACACGCGAAACCTGGCTCGGCACGCCATACCTCGGTCACATGACTGGCCTACCGGCCGTCGATGTGCGCAGCATTGGCGCAGGCGGCGGCAGCATTGCACGCGTGGTGGGTAATTCACTCATCGAAGTCGGCCCTGACAGTGCCGGCGCGGATCCAGGGCCTGCTTGCAGTCTCAATGGCGGCGAGCAACCCACACTCATCGATGCTGCGGTTGTTCTCGGGCTGATCGATCCCTGCACATTCGCCACCGGCGAGGAGCCCGCGATGCGCGATGCCGCGAGAAGGGTGATTGACGAGCACATTGCCAAGCCTCTGCACATCGATGTCCGGTCAGCCGCGCATGCGATCTACGAGGTATTCGTCGAGACCTGTGCCAGCGGCATCGAGGAGATGACCGTGTCGCAGGGTATAGATTTGCGCGGATTGAATCTGATAGCTACCGGCGGCGCGGGTGGTTTGGTTGCGGTTGCTCTCGCCCGTCGACTCGGCTGTAGACGCACACTGGTTCCGGCCTGCGCAGCCGTCAATTGCGCAGCGGGGGGGGTGTTGACCGAGATCTCACGCCGCTTTACTCGGACCTTCCCTATCGCCAGTCATCAGTACCAGCCCCATCAGGTGAGCCAGATACTCGACGACCTCCACGGTCACGCGGAGCTGTTCGCGCAACGTTTTGCGGTCGGCACGCACGAGCTGACCCGGCGGCTTCAAGTCGAGGCCCGCTACCTGCGTCAGACCTGGGAAATTGAGGTGGAGTTCGAACTCGAGCATGTAGGCAACCCGAAAGCGCTGGTCGAATTGTTCCACCGACGGCACGCAGCCCTATATCACCACGACGACCGCACCTCAGCCGTAGAATTCCTGAGCTGGTCACTGACTGCCACATTGCCCGGGGATCCGGGTGTCCGCGAGCTGAAACACACGTATGAGCCAGCAAAGCAATCCAGCCGTGAAGTTCTCATGCACGCTGCCGACCCAAAGCTCACACCGGTCTACAACCACGCATGGCTGGCGGACCGCGGAAGCGTTCGAGGTCCGGCAATAATCGAGTTGCCGATGATGACATTGATTGTCGGATCCGAAGAAGGCGTCCAGACCGATGCGGCAGGCAACATCGAAGTCGGTATCTGAACACGCAGCCTTTTGCAGCGACGCCAGATCTGGGTACGATGGCGCCTCAACCGTGCGCTCGTGTACTCATGCCGGATACGATAAACAAGAATGGTCACGGCTCCGCGCTGGACAAGGCGATTGCCGTGCTCGAGCAAATTACCGCGCAGCCCCAGGCCATCGGACTGCCGGATCTCGCGGCGCGTCTTGGTATGCCCCGCCAAACGCTGCACCGGATTCTTCAGCAACTGGAGCGCCTGGGTCTGATTCTGCGTGACCCGACCCGCGAGCGATTCTTTGTCGGGCCGCGGTTGTCGTCACTCGCAATAGCGGCGTTGTTCTCCGATAACCATCACCAACCTACCCGACGTATTCTTCAGGCGCTGGTCGAGGACATTGGCGAGAGCTGCAATATTGGCGCATTGGACGGCATCGAGTTCGTGTATCTGGATCGAATCCAAACCGATCGATCGTTGCGTATTCATCTGGAAGTGGGCAGTCGCGTTCCCGCGTACTGCTCGTCGGGTGGAAAAATCCTACTTGCTCATCTTCCGGAGCCGGCACGGCACCGAATGATCCGATCACGCCCTCTCAAGGCGCATACCAGAAACACCATCACCGATCCGGATGCTTTGGAAACAGAGCTGAACGCCTGTCGTCAGCGCGGCTATTCAACCAATGCAGAAGAATTCACCGACGGCATAGTCGGTGTTGCAGCACCGGTACTGGCAGGTGGAGACAGGGCCATTGCAGCCGTGGCCTGTCACGCACCGGCCGCTAGAGTAGCGCTCGATGAACTCGAGCGCGTGATCCCGAAGCTACAGGAATCGGCCCGCGCCCTGGCACATTGCTGGACCTGAGCCCGACGCCCCACCGGAACGCCCGGAACAGAATTCCTGGGCAGATCAATGATCTGCAGCCAACACCTAACACACCAAAACCGGGATGCTTTATCCCATATATTGGGGTATGCTGACACAGCATATCAACACTGAGGTGAGCCGCCGATGGCGACCGTCGTCCCCGCCGCAGCGCAATCCGAGCAAACTCCCGAGCAGGTCATAGCGACGCTGATGGACAACGCGCGAGCCGCAATGTCCGCGTTCGCAGATGCCAACCAGGCACAGGTGGACGAAGCCGTGACCGCTCTCGCCTGGGCAATCTACGAACCCGGTCGAGCTCACGAGCTGGCGGAGCTCGCAGTCGAAGACACCGGGCTCGGCAATGTCGACAGCAAGGTAATAAAGAACACGCGCAAGACTTTCGGGTGCCTGCGCGATCTGTCACGGGTGAAATCGGTGGGTGTCATCGAAGAGCTGCCGGAGCTCGGGTTGGTCAAGTACGCCAAGCCTGTTGGTGTGGTCGCGGCGGTAACCCCTTCGACCAATCCAGCGGCGACGCCGGTCAACAAGGCGATGTTCTCCATCAAGGGGCGAAACGCGGTCATCATCGCTCCCTCGCCGGCTGGCCTGCGCACCACCACACGCACGGTGGAATACATGCGTGCCGAGCTGGTGCGCGTTGGGGCTCCCGCGGATTTGGTTCAAGTGCTTCCGGCACCGGTGAACAAAGCGCTGACACAGGCGCTGATGGATGCCGCCGATCTGATAGTGGTCACCGGTTCACAGAATAATGTGCGTCGCGCGTACTCCTCCGGGACACCGGCCATCGGCGTTGGCGCCGGCAATGTACCGGTAGTCATTGATGAGACCGCAGACTTTGCCAGTGCAGCAGAGAAAATCTGTGCGTCGAAGTGTTTCGACAATGCAACCTCATGCTCCTCTGAGAACTCGGTGATCATTCTCGATAGCGTCTACGAACAAGCAATGACCGCGCTCGCCGAAGCCGGCGGCTACCGATGCTCGGCCGAAGAGAAAGAGCTGGTCCGTGACACCCTATGGGTGGATGGCCACCTCAATCGTCATGTGATTGCAAAGGATGCGGATGTGTTGGCAAAGCTCTGCGGGTTAAGTGAGCAGGCACAGCAGTCACGCTTTCTGATGGTCGAAGAAGGCGATGTAGACGCCGACAGCAAGTTTGCCGATGAGAAGCTGGCGTTGGTGCTCACAGTCTACAGGGCACGTGATTTCGACCACGCGGTTAGCCAGCTCGATCAGATTCTCGATGTCTGTGGCAAGGGCCATTCACTGGGCATCCACACCGCAGATCAGAGTCATGCAACCCGGCTGGCAGAGGAGCTCGATGTGGTGCGCGTGCTGGTCAATCAAGCACACACGTTCGGCAACGGCGGCGGCTTTGACAATGGCCTCAACTTCACATTGTCGATGGGTGGCGGCACCTGGGCCGGCAACTCCATCTCGGACAACCTCAACTACAAGCACTTCATCAATGTCACCCATCTGGTGAACACCATCGCGCAGGACAAGCCAAGCGAAGAGGCACTCTTTGGTGACTACTGGCGCAAGTTCGGGAGATAAGCGTTGAACTTCGAGGAGTATGCGGCCAAGCCCCGGCTTGCCGAGGTAGGTATCACCGTGCCTGCGAGCAAGCTCGTGCTCAAGGCTGACGCGGCGCAGGCCGCGGCGCGTGAGATTGGCAAGTGTGTGGTCAAGGCGCAGGTGCCGACCGGCAAACGCGGCAAAGCCGGAGGTATCAAGCTGGCGGCGGACCACGTCGAAGCCAGATCTCACGCCGACACCATTCTCGGTATGGACATCAACGGACACCGCGTCCAAAAGCTGCTCATCGAAGCCCAGACTGAGATTGCCCGAGAGCTCTATGCGGCGGTGCTCAATGACGCCGATACAAAGTCTCCGATGATCATGTTCTCTACCGAAGGTGGCATGGACATCGAGGAAGTATCTGCGGCGAGTCCGGAGAAATTGCTCAAGTGCGCCGTCGACATTCGTCGTGGCTTTGGAGCCGACGATGCGCGTTCTTTGCTGGCGGCAGCTGACCTCGGTGAACACAGCGAAGCAGTCGCTCAAACGCTGGTCAAGCTCTATCAGGCTTACATCGACAACGACGCCGAGATGTTGGAGATCAATCCGCTGGTGATTACTTCCGACGGCGGTGTGGTGGCGCTGGATTGCAAGTACGTAATGGACGACTCAGCCATCAAACGACACGAAGCACTCGCGGCTGAAGGCACGCCCGATCGGCTGAGCGGTCTGGAAGCAAAAGGTGAAGCGCTGGGCCTCAAGTACATCGAACTCGACGGCGACGTAGCGGTACTCGCCAATGGCGCCGGATTGACGATGACGACCATGGATGTGGTCCGCCACCATGGCGGAAATCCGGCGAATTTCTGTGAAATCGGAGGTCAAGCTTACACACTTGCAAAACCTGCCCTCGAGCTGGTGCTGTCCAAACCAGGAGTCAAGAGCCTGGTGGTGAACTTCTGCGGGGCATTCGCTCGGTGCGACGTCATGATGGAAGGGCTACTGGCGGCATGGAAAGAGCTGACGCCGGACTTTCCGGTGTTTTTCTCCATCGCTGGAACTGGTGACGAAGAAGCCATCGCCATGCTCGAGCGCGAGCTGGGTATGACGCCGCTGGAAAACATGAGCGCCGCCTGTGCGGCCGCAGTGCAAGCCGCACGAGAAAGGCCCCGATGATTATCCCTAGACGAGAAACTCGGGTCCTGGTGCAGGGCATCACTGGCAAACAGGGCAGCTTCTGGACCGAACGTATGCAAGCCTACGGCACAACTGTGATCGGCGGCGTCAACCCGAAGAAAGCAGGGATTGAGCATTGCGGCGTGCCCGTCTACGCCAGCGCGAAAGAAGCCGCCGGTTCGGGCTTCGATGCCTCGATCCTGTTCATCCCACCGCTCGGGGTGAAAGCCGCGGCACTCGACGCCATTTCGGCAGGCGCAAATATGGTGCTCATCTTGACCGAGCATGTACCGGTGCAGGATGTCATGCACATCATGGCCGCCGCCAAAGAGTCCGGCACCCAGGTAGTCGGTCCGAACACCGCCGGCGGCGTAACCGTCGGCGAAACCTTCATGGGCTTCATGCCCGCTTTCAATTCTAGAATTTTCAAGCCTGGTAGCGTCGGGGTGCTGTCGCGCTCGGGCAGTCTTGGCGTATTGCTCTGTCAGACTATTGCAGAAGCCGGACTCGGGCAGTCAGCGTTCGTTGGCATCGGCGGCGACCCTGTCATTGGCACTACCACACGCGACGCGCTCGAGGCACTGGACCGGTTCCCCGGTACCGAAGCAGTCGTGATGGTTGGAGAGATTGGCGGTGTCATGGAGGAAGAAGCGGCCGAGTATGCTGCCACTATGAGCAAACCAGTGTTAGCCTATATAGCTGGCGACGCGGCCCCGGCCGGAAAAAAAATGGGCCATGCTGGCGCCATTGTCATGGGCGACAAGGGAACATATGCTTCGAAGGTGACTGCCTTGAGCAACGCCGGCGTCAACGTACTCGACACCCCGGTGCACGTTGGCGACGCCTTGCGAGAAGCTCTCCGCTGAAGAGCTGACATCCGCCCGCTGGCGGCGCGACGGTCCTTTTGCTATCCACCCGTCAGAGTTTCTTGCGTGGATCTTCGCTGTGGCGTCGCGGCGACCTCGGTTGGAATTTGCTGGACGGCTTTGTTGGAACACATCGTCATAGATACGCAGATCGTCGTCGTACTGTGCATTCTTGCCTTTACGGTGTATTTGTTCGTATCGGAGATCGTACGCGTCGACGTCGCGGCCGTCGCTATACTGACACTGCTTGGCGTGCTGTCGTTAGTACCGGCCCTGGACGGCATGGTCGATGTGCAAAGCCTGTATCGTGGTTTCGGCAGTAACGCAGTCATCTCCATCATCGCGATCATGATCATCGGCGCCGGACTGGATCGAACCGGCGTCGTCAGTCGTTTGGCCGATCTGATTCTGCAACACGGTGGCGCGACGGAGAAACGTATCACCATGTTGCTGACAACAAGCGTCGGTACCCTCTCCAGCTTCATGCAAAACGTTGGCGCCGCGGCCTTGTTCATTCCCATCGTCAGCCGAATCTCGACCCGTGCGCAGATTCCGATGAGTCGGCTACTGATGCCGATGGGCTTTTGCGCCATTCTTGGCGGCACCATGACCATGGTCGGCTCGAGCCCTCTGATTTTGCTCAATGACCTCATCGAGACATCCAATGCGACATTACCAGCGGACGCGCAGATGGAGAGATTCGGTCTTTTCAGCGTCACGCCGATTGGAATCTCATTGCTAGTGGTCGGGGTGCTCTACTTCACGTTCGCCGGCAGCAAGGTGCTTCCCACGAGCAGCGTCGATCGGATCGAGCCCACCAGCACCATGGACTACTACATCCGAACATACGGGCTCGACTATGCGTTGTTCGAGGCGCGCGTGCCACCGGGCAGCGAACTCATCGGCTCGACCTTGCGGGCGGTCGAACGTAACCGGGGGGTTCGCATCATTGGCACCAAGGTAGGCGACGATTTCCGTATCGAGCCTTGGGGTGGGGTCGAGCTGCAGGCCGGCATGGAGCTTGCAGTGTTCATGGATCCAAACGCGCTGGACCGAGCGTCTCAGCTCGAGCTGAAACCCCGCATGGACGTGTTCGCAAACGCGCTGACCTCGACAAAGGCAGGCATCTGTGAGCTGGTTGTACCACCAAACTCGCGATTGATTGACCAAACCGTGCGCGAGCTGGTGCTGCGACGCACCTATGGCCTGGCAGCTCTCGCCGTGCATCGCGCAGGTGAAACTCTGAGCAGTGGAATCCGTGACCTGCCATTGCAGGCAGGAGATACCCTGGTGTGTCACAGCACCTGGGAGAACTTGTTCAGACTCAACAAGGATCGCGACTTTGTGGTCGTGACCACCGAGTATCCACACGAGGAATCACGGCCGGAGAAAGTTGGCCCGGCAGTGTTCTTCTTTCTGCTTGCGATCTCACTGGTGCTGTTTTCCGATTTACGTCTCGCCACGGCACTTCTGGTCGGCGCCCTGGGCATGATTTTCACCGGCGTGCTGAGCATGGATGAGGCCTATGCCGCAGTAAGCTGGAAAACGGTGTTCTTGCTGGCAAGCTTGATTCCGCTTGGCGAAGTCGTGCAGACCACTGACACCGCGGCCTGGATCGCGCAGCAGTTGCTGGTCTGGTTCGGCGAGTCGCCCGGCTGGGTTCTGCAAGCAGCAGTCGCGCTGCTCGCGACGGGGTTCACTCTGGTGATGTCGAACGTCGGCGCGACTGTTTTGTTGGTGCCCATAGCCGTCAGTCTGGCAACGGGTATCGGCGCCGATCCTGCTTTGTTCGCGCTCACCGTGGCCATTGCGACTTCTAACTCGTTCTTGATCCCGACCCACCAGGTGAACGCATTGATAATGGGGCCGGCGGGGTACAAGGTACGAGACTTCGTGCGAGCCGGCAGTCTTATGTCGCTGCTGTTCCTGATAGTTTCGCTGACCATGTTGAATTTGTTGTTCTGAAGATCAAGCGTTGTGGTGGAACCAGTGTTGCTCCACTTCGCCATCCCGTGGATTTGACCAAGCACCCCACCACCCTGGACTGCCTCAGCAGCATATTGACTCATTCGGTTGGCCGTCTCCCGCCCGATGCAGCCCACCGACTGACATCCCAACCGGGCCAACGGGCACTTGTCAGACACCCGCGTTGAAGCTAACGTCACTCGCTGCCACGCAACAGCACACTCATCATGAACACAGGCTATACCCTCTATAATCGAGACGGTTCCGGCGGCTTCGTCGTCGAGGCTGCGTTGGTGCTCGCTGATGCACCGTTCGAGCTGGTCAGTCTGGATTCCAAACCAGGCACGCCGTTGCCCGAGTCCTTCAAGGACGTCAATCCGTGGGGACAGGTTCCGGTGCTGATCACACCATCGGGAACCCGGCTTACGGAGTCGGCCGCCATATTGACCCATCTTGCCGCTGCCCACCCCGACAAGAGCTTGGCCCCCGCACCGGGCACCGACGAACATGGATTGCTGCTGCGGTGGATGACCTTCATGACCGTGATACTTTATGAGTGCGTGCTCAGAGCAGGTTATGCCGAACGCTACACCGCTGACCCGAACGGAGCGCTCGGCGTTGCCCAGGCCGCTACCGCCAGTGCGGCACGCGGCCTGCAAGTGCTCGAAGCCGAGCTCGGTGAAAACGACTACTTGATTTCCAACGACTTCAGTGTCGCGGACCTGTACGCCGCCATGATGACGGCCTGGTTGAGCGATGGTAAGAACACACCTCGACTAGATGCGTTGACCCATAAGGTGGCAAGCCACCCGAAAATCGCACCCATCTGGCAGCGTCAATTCGACAGCAGGCTGTCTCGAAAATGGGGCCGATGAACTCGGTCCTATCGTCAGGCACCGCATAAACTGCGGCACAAATCTTCAGCCCCCCGGAGCACGCTCAGCGTCGAGCATCCAGTCCCGAAAGGCTCGCACGCTGGCGTGCTGCAAACGGTCGGATGGCGACACGATGTAGTAGCCACCATAGCGCACAACATCAGCAAATGGTTGGATCAGAGTCCCTTGTGCGAGCTCATCGACAAGCAGCGACTTTGCACCGAGCGCGATGCCCTGTCCTTCGATGCACGCTTGGTGCAACACATTCGGATCGTCCATGACCACATTGCGGACAGCACCCAGATTAGCGTGTCCCACACTGGCGAGAAAGTGCTGCCATGGATTGTGATTGGTTTCGTGCAGGCGTGTGAACTGGCGCAGATCCGGAAGTTCGTCCAAGCGTTCGCCACGCGCTAGCAGCTTCGGGCTGCAGACTACGATGAGCTCGAGCGGCATTAACATGATTGCCTCGACATCGGACCACTCACCCATACCCCAGGCGATGGCAAGGTCCAGCTCGGACCGGCGCCAGTCGATGTCTTCGTTGCTGAGCCGCAAATGAATCTCGATGCCTGGGTGGTCGGCAGCGAATTCACTGAGTCGCCGGGTCAGCCAGCGTGCCGCGAAGTAGGACGTCAAGCCAATCCGAAGCGCGGAGGTGTCCGATTCGGACCTGAGCTGATTCAACACGTCTTCAATCCGGTCGAATGAGTCCCGGAGCACGTGGGCCAGGCGCTCTCCCGACTCTGTGAGACGCAGTGCACGCGTCAACCGGACGAACAATCGGACCCCCAAAGAGTTTTCGAGTCCTCGAACCTGGTGACTGACGGCGGACGGCGTCACAAAGAGCTCGTCAGCAGCCCGGGAGAAACTCAAATGGCGCGCCGCCGCCTCGAAGGCGCGCAGTGCCACGGGGGAGTGCAGTTCACGACTCATTGCTGACTTATAGATGAATTCAACTCATCTGTCAGTAGAAAAAGAATCATTTGTACGTACAGAACAATTCGACTGGAATTCCCGGGCCTCAAGGGTGTCAGTTAACCATGAATGAATTTGCTTCAACCCAAGGAGCATTGCATTGAAGTGGCTCCAAGGAATCTTCCGGTTTTCTGTTCGCCTGGTGCTACTGATTGCTGTGCCGTTGCTCGCCGTCACCGCCGGGGTTTTCTGGTATGCCATGGGTGGCCGCTACGTCTCGACTGAAAACGCCTATGTGAGAAGCGACGTGATCGAAGTCAGCACCGCTGTAGATGGTCGTGTCGCCAAGGTGCACGTCACCGATCATCAGGTTGTCAATGCCGGGGACCTGCTGTTCGAGCTCGACCGGCGGCCATTCGAGATCGAAATCAAAGCCATCGAAGCAGAACTGGCGCTGGTGCGGCAGGAGCTCGACGCACTGCGCGCCCAGTACTTCGAGATCGAAGCCGACACGGGAGCGGCTTCGGAACGGATTCGATTTCTGCAACAGGAGCTGGAACGTCATCGCAAGCTCGCAGCATCGGGACATAGCTCCAAATCCGGCGTTGACGAGGCCGAGCACGAGGTCGAAACGGCACTCCGGCGCGCGGATGCCATGCGTCAACGCAAATCCAAAGTCATCGCTGAGCTGGGCGGCTCCCTGGACTCACCGCTCCATGAGCATCCGCGCTACCAGCGTGCCGCGGCGGCAATGGAGCATGCGCTGCTGGACCTGGATAGAACCCGCGTCTATGCCTCTGTAGCCGGCCACCTCGGCAACATCGGTCTGGAGCGTGGCGAGCAAGTCGAATCCGGTGCTGCGCTGTTTCCGCTGGTGGCCTCCAGTGACATCTGGATCGAGGCCAACTTGAAAGAAGTGCACTTGACACATGTGCAGGTGGGTCAGCCGGCACAGGTCGAATTCGACAGCTATCCGGACCAGATTTTCGACGCAACTATCGAGAGCATCAGCCCGGCGACAGGTGCGCAGTTCTCATTGCTACCACCGCAGAACGCTACCGGCAATTGGGTCAAGGTCGTGCAATGGGTTCCGGTTCGGGTGCGACTCGACCCAACCGATCATCTACCGACTTTGCGTGCCGGGCTGACCGCGACGGTCACCGTCGACACCAGTCACGAGCGCGAGCTCGGTCTGTTCCTGAAATACCAGCTCGACAAGCAGGGCATCGACTACACCTGGTGGCCAGGTGAATGAGCGCGGCACTCGAGGCCAAGGCTTCAGTCCCACCAGCACCCACACCAACAGTAGGCCTGCATCGGGCATTCATTGTCGGCGTGGCCATCGGCGGCGGCTGGGTGTTCGAATTCATCTGGTCTATCGCCGGCGTCGCCTTACCCCACATGCAAGGCACATTCTCGGCGACTGCCGACCAGATCTCCTGGGTGATGACGGCCTTCATCATGGGCTCAGTTACGGTAATCGCTTGCACCGGATGGCTCGCCAGTCGATTCGGTCGCAAGCAGGTTTTTCTGCTTGCACTGTTCGGGTTCGGCATCAGTCTGGTGATGTGCGGGTCCGCAACCAGTATAGAAGCGGAAATCTTCTGGCGGCTTCTGCAAGGTGTCTTTGGCGCACCTCTGATGCCCCTCAGTCAAGCGATTGTGGTGGATCAGTTCCCGCCCGAACGACACGCGTCTGCAACCGCCATGTGGACCTTCGGCATTATCGGCGGCGGCGTGTTTGCGCCTGCGGCCGGTGGCGCAATCGTCGAGTTCCTGAGCTGGCCGTGGGTGTTCTACATGAACATTCCGCTGACCATCTTGGTATTCGTAGCCGCTTTGTTCGTTTTGCCGCACACAGCGCCGGATCCGACCAAGCGAATGGATTGGCCAGGCATCACCTCGTTGGTCATTGCGGTGACCGCGATACAGGTTGCACTCACTCGGGGCGAGCGGCTCGACTGGCTGGATTCCTACGAGGTCGTCATCGAACTCTTCATCGGTGGGCTCGCCCTCTACTACTTTGTCGTGCACTCACTGACCACCGAGCGACCATTTTTTCGCCCGGCGTTGTTCAAGGATATGAACTTCAATCTGGGTCTGGTTTCGGCACTCGCAAACGGCGCCATCGCAACGCTTCCTCTGGTCGTGATGCCGATCATGCTCGAAGAGGTGGCCGGTTACTCGGCACTCGATACCGGCATGCTGTTGCTCTCGCGTGGCCTCGGGATCGTCGTGGTGTCCGCGGCAATCGCGCGCTTTGACCGATGGCTACCACCAAAGCCCTTGGTCATCGTGTCCTTCATCGTTGCGGTGATATCGAGTTACATGATGGCGGAATGGACAGCAGACGTGAGTGCGGCAGAAGTCTTTTGGCTAAACGTGGTGCAGGGCATTGCCAGCGGCGCGATCTTCATTGCCATCAACACCCTGACATTCGCGACCCTGCCACCCCAGCTCAAGACCGAAGGCTTCGCACTCTACTACACGGTACTGTTCACCGGCTCGACCGTGGGCATAGCGGCAATCGTGACTGTGCTAACACGCATGACCCAGGTTGCACATACGGTAGTAGGCTCGCATGTCAGTCCGTACAACCAGAGCTTTGACTACGCGAACGTTCCCGAGTCCTGGCAGCTCGATCATCTAGAGGGACTGCTCGCTCTGCAACACGAGGTGCATCGACAGGCGGAAATGATCGGCTACAGCGATGCGTTCGTGGTTACCGCACTGATATCGTTAGCCGGCATACCGTTGGCGGTGATGTTCCGCAGCCCGTCAACGCAAAGCGCACCCGATTGATTGAATTCGAGCAGGCTGCTTATCCGCGTCTATGGATTGACGAACATTGTCTGGCGGTGCGCGACAACCAGCGGTAGGCGAAGGACGCTGACCATGGGAGTAACGCTACGCCAGCGGCAAGCTCCTTTTCCGATGTTGCAGCACGACCTGAATCCGACGCCAATAGGTGAAGCGCAACCTGTATTACGACACCGCCTCGCACCAGTCCTCGTGCTCTAGATACCAGGCCAGGGTCTTCATGACCCCGGTTTCAAAGGTCTCGTTTGGCGTGTAGCGAAGTTCGTTCGAAATTCTTCGCGCGTCGATGGCGTACCGCCTGTCGTGCCCGGGACGATCGGCAACGAAGGTAATGAGTTCTTCAGTCGGCTGCCCGCCTGCTGCCGGGGCAGCCGGATAGCGTTGCGCAAGTGAAGCATCTCGCTCGAAGGCATCGTCGACGAGGCGGCAGATCAAACGGACCACGTCGATGTTCGACCACTCATTGTGGCCACCGATGTTGTACGTGCCTCCAGACTGGCCAGCATTGATGACCAGGGCAATCCCAACACAATGATCTTCGACGTAGAGCCAATCACGAACGTTCTTGCCATCACCATAGATTGGAAGCGCCACGCCAGCCAACATGTTTCTGATGCAGAGCGGAATCAACTTCTCCGGGTACTGATAGGGGCCGTAGTTGTTCGAGCAATGAGTCGTTGTCGTTCGCAACCCATAAGTGTGGTGATACGCCCGGACCAGATGATCGGACGCGGCTTTGGTCGCGGAGTAGGGAGAATTAGGGCGATGTTGGGAGCATTCCGAAAACGCCGGATCGCCCGGTTCCAAACTGCCATACACTTCGTCAGTAGAAATATGGTGAAACAGATGCCCCGGTAAAGCTCGCTTGCCGTCCAACCAGCTTGAGCGGGCCGCTTTGAGCAGACTGTGGGTACCGAGAACGTTCGTGTCAACAAACGCGTCCGGGCCAGAGATTGACCGGTCAACATGAGATTCCGCGGCGAAGTTCACGATAACGGACAAGTGCTCGTCGTAGAGCAGCTGCTCTACTAGAGCCTGGTCACGAATGTCGCCTTGAACAAACCGGAATCGCGGATGCGTCTGCAGAGGCTCGAGGGTGAGCAGGTTTCCTGCGTAGGTCAGTGAGTCGAGCACGACAATTCGGTCTACCGGGAAGCGCTCCAGCCAGTAGTACACGAAGTTGGCACCAATGAAACCCGCACCACCAGTCACCAACAATCCACGAGTGTTCAAACGGCCGTGCCTCCTGACTTGTCCGGTCCCATCGGCAAACTAAAATCCACTTTCACGGAGATGCGCAAAACATCGTGACCATCAAGCCTGCACATTTGCCGAGTCACGGATAGCCGGCTGTGTCTTTGAGGGCCAATCCCTCCGCGTCCCTGCGCGACAGCATGGGGGGCTCGTCCTTCAGCGGCCAGTCAATACCCACCTCCGGGTCATTCCAAAGCAGCGTGCGTTCGTGCTGTGGGGCATAGAATTCGGTGCATTTATAGACAACGTCACAGTACTCGCTCAACACTTGAAAACCATGGGCGAACCCCGGCGGAATCCACACTGAACGTCTATTCTCGGCGGACACAACAACGCCCACGTAGAGACCAAACGTAACCGAGCTCCGGCGCAGGTCGACAGCTACATCGTAGATTTCTCCGGACGTGACCCGCACCAGCTTTCCCTGCGCTTGCTCGATTTGAAAGTGCAACCCGCGGATGGTGCCACGACTCGAACCGCTGTGATTGTCTTGAACGAATTGCTGGTTGAGACCCGCAGCTTCGAAGCTACGCGAGTTCCAAGTCTCCATGAAAAAACCACGTTCATCTTCGAATACACGCGGCTCGATGACGATGACATCGGGCAGAGTCGTCGGGGCGAAGTTCATACTCTAACTTGCCGCTCCAGCAAGCCGAGCAGATAACGACCGTAGTTGTTCTTGCTCAAGGGTTGCGCCAGACGACGGAGTTGCTCGTCATCAATGAAGCCTTGTCGCCAGGCAACCTCTTCCGGGCACGCTATCTTCAATCCCTGGCGCTCTTCGACCACCCGCATGAACAATGCTGCGTCAAGCAGCGAATCGTGGGTGCCGGTATCCAACCAGGCGGTGCCACGACTGAAAATCTGCACATTCAACTGACCAGACTCGAGGTAGAGTTTGTTGATGTCGGTTATCTCCAGTTCGCCACGCGGCGACGGTCGAATTCGATGTGCATACTCGGTGACCTTGGCGTCGTAGAAATACAATCCAGTCACCGCATAGTTACTGCGTGGCCGGACCGGCTTCTCTTCGAGCTCGACCGCATGGCCTTCGTCATCAAAAGTAACGACTCCATAACGCTCAGGGTCGCGCACGTAATAGCCAAACACCGTCGCCCCGGTGTCGCGTTCGGTCGCAGCGTCCAGCTTGAACGCAAGTGTGTCGCCATAAAACACATTGTCACCGAGAATCAACGCGCAAGGACTCTGCCTAATGAACTTCTCACCTATCAAAAACGCCTGCGCGATTCCGGCCGGCTCATCCTGCACCGCATAGCATAATTGGAGTCCCCACTGGCTACCGTCACCAAGCAGGTGTCGATAGGCTTGCGAATCATGTGGCGTCGTTATGACCAAGATCTCTCGAATCCCCGCGAGCATCAGTGTGCTGAGCGGGTAGTAGATCATGGGCTTGTCATAGAGCGGCATCAATTGCTTGCTGACAGAGCGCGTCAACGGGTGCAGACGTGTGCCCGTCCCACCCGCAAGTACGATGCCTTTGTAATTCATCTGAATCCCCATCCGCCCACTACGTCGTCTGGCTTGCAGCCCTGTAGTCGTTCCTGCGTCGAGTTTAGCGTTTGCGCGGTCCGGATGCTCACCCCCGTCGCTCGACGATGTCGCCAGCGACGCCGAAGAGGCAACCCAGGTTGGCGCTTCGTTAGCCACCCATCAAAAACATGTGCTCGAAATGGCTGGCCTACAGCAGGCACACTGACGGTGGCGTTCGCCCCCCCACTGTTGTCATCGATACCTAACCGTAACGCATCAGTGGATGCGGAGTAATATGTCAAACTACGGCCGGTGTGAGTATCAGCCCAGCGACTTTCCGCGACGGCAGTTGTGCACCGTTGTGATGATCCCAAGACATCGACAATCCAGGACCTATGAGCGAAACGAGTCTCACGGTACCACTCCTCACATTGTGCGCAGCCGCATTCTTCGGCATGAGCGCCAATGCCGTCCGGGCTGGCCTGAGGTCGCTGCAGTCACGCATCGGCGCGATCATTTCGATTGCGAGCACCACCTGCTGCTATTTGCTACTGGCCCCATTCTGGATGCGCTCGGAGGACTGGAGTAATCCCGGATTACTGTTGTTCGCGCTGTTTGGCTTGCTACATCCCTGGTTGAGCCGCTACATGGCCTACGAGGCCAATCGGCGTGTCGGTGCCACCATCTCCGCCACTTTCGAGGCAAACTCGCCGCTGCTCACCGCCCTGCTCGCGGTGCTGTTCCTGGGGGAGGTTCTGACACCACTGCTCGGCACGGGCACCTTGCTCACTGTTGCTGGTATCTGCTGGATCTACTGGAATCGAGAAGTGGCGGCTTCAATCATGCGCGCTGCCGCGGTGCTGGCGCTCGGTGCGATGATTTTGCGCGCGTTGCTGGTTGTCATCAGCAAAGTGGGATTGGAAATGATGCCCAATCCCATCATGGGCGCATTTGCGACTTACACTGTGTCACTGATGTGCGCACTAGGCTATCACCTGGTAAGAACCCCCCGTACCCGCATCCCACTGAACAGCATTGGAGGGCGCTGGTTTTTGCTGACAGGGGTGCTGACCGCCACTGGCACCGGTTGCCTGTTCTCGGCCCTATTGCTCGGGGAAGTCATTGTGGTGTCACCCATACTGGCCTCCTATCCGCTGTTCACCATGGCAGTGGCCTGGCTGCTGGCGACTGAGAAGCTCAGCCGACGGGCCGTCGGCGGCGTCATCGTCACCGTCTGTGGCGTGATTCTGGTCAGTCTGGCCGCCGCAAGTAACCCGTGAGACCTGCGACAACTCCAATCCCTGTGACACGGCAGGTCTTCAATGACATAGCATGGAACAGTGATCAAAGTTAAACAGTCATCCATGAGCACATTCCCTACGCATAGCCAGGTGGTCATCATCGGCGGTGGCATCATTGGCGCCAGCGTGGCCTATCACTTGACCAAGCTCGGTTGGCGGGACGTCACCCTGGTTGAACGCGATTCTCTCGCCTGCGGTACCACCTGGCATTCTGGTGCGGTGATTGGACAGCTCAGACCGACATTCAACATGACGCGCCTCGCGCAGTACACCGGCCAACTGCTGGCGGAACTGGAAACGGAGACGGGTGTTGCGACGGGCTACAAGGAGAATGGCGCGCTAGTGGTAACTGCCGATCAGGAGCGCTTTCACGAGCTCAAACGAAGTACGGCCATGGGTCGTTGCTTCGGCCTGGATGTGCACACCCTGACACCAAATGAAGCCGGCGACATCTGGCCATTGATGAACACAGACGGCCTCGTCGGCGCCGTGTATCTGCCCAACGAAGGGCAGACCAACCCGGTCGACACCACTCATGCACTTGCTAGGGGCGCGACACTCAAAGGTGCGCGTCTGTTCGAACAGACGAAGGTCACCTCAATCGAGGCTCACAACGACCGCATATCAGGCGTGCAGACCAACCGGGGCCACATCGCATGCGAATACGTCGTCAACTGCACCGGCATGTGGGCAAGGGCGCTCGGCTGGCAGACCGGTGTCTCAATACCACTGCAAGCCGTTGAACACATGTATGTAGTCACCGAGCCGATGCCGAGCCTGACGCCGGATCTGCCGTCATTGCGCGATCACAATCAGTGTATTTACTTTCGAGTCGATGCCCAACAGATGCTGGTCGGCATCAATGAACCCGTGGCCAAGGTGTGGGGGGCCGACGGCATCCCCGATGATTTCTCGTTTACCCAGCTGCCAGAAGACTGGGAGCACTTCACACCCTACATGGAGAACGCCTTGCAGCTGGTGCCGGAGCTCGCCAACACGGGTATTCGAATGTTTCTGTCAGGACCAGAGGCGGTCACCCCCGACACCCGCTATCTACTCGGAGAGACCCCCGGGCTCGAGAACCACTATGTCGCCTGTGGATTCAGCGGCGTAGGCGTTGGATCCTCCGGTGGCGCCGGCAAAGCACTGGCCGAATGGATGACCGACGGTGCGCCCAGCATGGACCTCTGGGGCGTGGACGTGCGGCGCATGATGCCGTTTCAGAATAATCGGCACTATCTTCAAACCCGCGTCAAGGAAAGCAACGGACTGCTCTATGCCATGCATTGGCCCAATCGGCAGCATCAAAGTGCCCGCGAAGTGCGTCAGTCTCCCATACACCCACAGCTTCGAGAGCGAGGCGCGTGCTTCGGCGAGTCCGCGGGTTGGGAAGTCGCGCATTGGTTTGCGCATTCCGGCGATTCCAAAGAGTACACCTGCTCGTGGGGAAAGCAGTCCTGGTTCCAAGCCAGCGAGCACGAGCATCTCTCGGTGCGGAACGGCGTTGGTCTGACGGACCTGAGCGCCAGAAGTCGGCTGCGTGTCCACGGTGAAGACGCGACCACGGTGCTGGGCCGCCTGTGCGCCAACGATCTTCCAACCACCAGCCGCATCATACGCACACCCTTACTCAACGAGCGTGGCGGTACCGAAGCACTGGTCTCGCTGATGAACTGCGGGGTGCAGGAGTATTTGCTCGTTGACGAGCCCACACAGGCCGTGCGCAATCACGATTGGCTGCTGAAGAACATCATCGACGGAGAGCGAGTCTGCGTCGATGATGTCTCTGGCCAGTTTGCCGAGTTCGTTGTGGCAGGGCCATTGGCGGCCAGTCTGCTCGCCGACCGTCATGATGGGCATCCACCGGACCTCGCAGCTGGACTGGTGGGGAGCATGGAACTGGGGATGGCCTCAGTGCGAATCTGGCAAAGCCATGAAACGGGGGAGACCGGGTTTCACATCCTGATGCCCGCCGAGTTCGCCCGCGGCGTGCTCAATGTACTCTTGCGGCGTGAACACAATCCAGAAGTCAGCCTTATCGGTTGGCACGCTTGGCGAAGTCTCTGCATGGAGGCCGGCTACAAGCACTGGGGCGAGGTGGTCGGTGATTCCGATTCGCCATTGGATGCAGGCCTGGGCAATCTGTTGTCGACCACCAGGGATGACTACATAGGAGCGCAGGCGGCTAGAACTCGGCGCGGTCAGACACAAGACTCCCAGCTGTTGAACTTCCGGGTGCTCGATGCAAGTGTTCAGCTCTATCACGACGAGCCAGTGCTGCTCGATGGCCGACTGGTCGGCTATCTACTGATCGGTCGCTATGGTCACACCATTGGTGCTGCACTGGGTCAAGGCTACGTCACTGGCGTTGCTGAAACGGCCAATCTGCGTACCGAGCCTGGATTCGAGATTGACGTGGCCGGTGTCAGATATCCAGCAAAAGCGTCTACTGGTGGATTTCTCGACCACACCGCGAACTGAGGAACCCAAGTCACTTTGACACCCTGGTGACCTCGAGCTCCATCACCTCGATACCCGTTTCCTACTTGAATTGCTGCACGCCGTTCCGCACACCTTCGTTGAAGGATTTGTCGAACTTGCCGCTCATGTCGTAGACCACGGCGGGCTTGAAGTCCGAGGCGCCGGCTGCGCGTGATGACAGCGCCGGCACGACAAACGAAAACAACTTGGAGAGATTCATGTCAGTGTCTTGTTTTTTTTGCGTTCTGGATTCTAAATCGCTCCGGGTTCCAATACTTTCGACATCACGTCTCGAGACCGATTTCCTTGAGCCGCTCCTGCAGATAGTCCTCCGCGGTATACCCATCGCCAAGGCGTACGTTGGGACGCGGCTGGACGAACATTGGCATGGAATAACGTGAGACATTCTGACTCCGCGGTGGGTTCACCACTCGATGCGTGGTAGACGGGAAGTAGCCACCGGATGCCATCTGCAGCATGTCCCCGCAGTTGACGGTGATCATGCCGGCATCGCAGGGGACATCGTGCCACTCACCTAAAGCATCCAGGGCTTGCAAGTGGGGCGTGCTACCCGACACCAGCAAGGTGATCAAATTGATATCTTCGTGCGCTGCCGCCCGCACCGCACCGGGTTCGGCATCGACTCGGCCCAGTGGTGGATAGTGCAGCGCTCGGAGCAGGTTACGTGCACTGTTGTGAACCATTTCGTCGAGGGGATCGGAGAAGCGCTCACGAACTTCGACTGGTGAGTTCTCCGCCACCCAACCGAGAAGTGTCTGTCCGAACGTGACCATCTCCGTGTAGAACGCTCGAATCTCCACCGCCAGCGTCGATGGCACCCGACCGTGCGGATAGACGTGATAGAATTCCTTCAAATCCTTCGTCGGCGACGACTTTGCGTTTTCGGTGCGAAACGGGAAATAGCCGTCCTGTATCGACGGACCGAACAAGTAGTCGAACTTCTGCTCCGAGGCGAAAAAATCACGCCACTTTGCATACAACCCATCAATCCGCGACACATCGATGGGGTGATTCGTCACCACGACAAAGCCCGTGTCGCGCAGGCTCTTTGCGAGCGCCGAAGGTGCATCGTCTGATCGATAATCAACCTTTCTGTGGCAAGCGCGGCTGCTGCGAGATTGACCGCGAGAGTGGTATCGTGCGCCCACATCGTCCGAACCACGGGTGTCTGAGACACTCCGTCGAACTGAGATGAGAGCCGGACCCACAACGGAGGTCATCGGAAATGAAATACGACATTTGCCTGCCGAATGCGATGGAAGGGTTTCTTGCCCCCACCGGTTATGCCAACCCAGAGCAGATTTCAAACTTCGCGGTCGAGGCTGAACGACTGGGTTACAACGCGCTGTGGGCTTTTGATTTCATCAATCCGACGCCCGACATGGGCTTGCCTGCTGACCAAACCTCGAACTGGTACGAGCTCATGACCACGCTGGCTTACACTGCGGCCGTCACTCAGCAAATTCGTCTGGTGGCCGGTGTGGCAGTGCTCCCAAACCGTGACCCCATCATTCTCGCCAAACAGGTCGCCACCGTGGACCAGTTCAGCGGCGGTCGACTGGACCTCGGCGTTGGACTGGGTCTGCGGCCAGAGTTCAAGTCACTCCATCCTAGACAAGCTGGCGTTTATCGTGGAGAGCTCGTTGACGAAACCCTGGAGGCCTTGCAGCTTCTGCTCCGTCCTGGGAACCAACCGGTGAGCTACGCGGGTAAGCATGTGGCATTCGACAACGTCAACTTGAACCCGAAACCCCGTCAGGACCCGTTGCCGATGATGACCGCCGCCGAGACGCCGGCACCTTTGACTCGAGCAGCACGCTGGGGTATCTCACCCATCATTCATGCCGCCTCGCTCGATGAGCGCCTCGCACAGTTCCAACCTATTCTCGACAAGGCAGGCAAGCGTCTTGATGAGTTCGAACGCATCGCCTGGGCGGATATGCGTGTCGATGACGATTTCGATACCGCCGCAAAACACTATATAGACTCGGTCATGACCCAGTTCGCGAAAAAGTTTCGAGACCAGAACGACGACACCGTGGTGCGCAACAACTGGATTGGCACGCCGGACCAGATCGCAGAGCAGTTGATCTCCTTGAAGCGCTCGGGTGTTGAGCGGGTTGTGGTCATGCACACCGTGGCCGACACCATGGCCGAAATGCTGGAGCAAACCCAACGTTTTGCCGAAGACGTCATGCCTACGGTGGAAGCCGCTTGAACGACACTCCTCACACCTGCAGAGTTTCCGAGGCAACCCAAACCGGCCAGATCGTAAACGTTTAACCCGAAGCGCAACCTGCTCGAGCGTTACGGGGTGACGCGAGCGAGTCCGACCCGCTCACGCCGGCTTCGAATACTCAGTCGATGTGCTTGCTGAGCGTATCGAGAATGGGCAGCACGGTATCGCGATCCGCACTGGGTAAGCCGATCAACGCTCGGTGCACACCCGCCTCTCTATAGCTCGCAAGGGCAGCAGCATCGTCTTCCGCGCCAAAGACCGACACCTTTATGGAGTCGACGTCTCGGCCAGCCTCATCTGCCGCTGCCTTCAGCCGTGCCATCTCAGACGCCGCATCTTGGAACACTCGCGCCCGTGGCAACCATCCCTCGCAAAAGTCGGCGATGCGACGCAGACTGTGCCGAGTCTCACCACCGATCATAATGGGGATGGGCTGCTGCACCGGCTTCGGATAGGACCAGATAGGCTCGAAATCCACGAACGGGCCATGGTACTCCGCTTCCTCTTGTGTCCAGATCACTTTCATCGCCTTGGCGCGGTCACACATCACTTTGAATCGATCTTTGAACGTGGTGCCGTGATTCTCCATTTCTTCTGCATTCCAGCCGGCACCGATGCCGAGTTCGAGGCGACCACCAGTCAAGAAGTCCAAGGTCGCAGCCTCTTTTGCACACACGATGGGATCTCGCTCGGTGAGCAACACGATGCCGGTGATGAGCCGCAGACGCTCGGTGGCGGCACCCGCAGCCATGAGTCCAACAAACGGATCCAATGTGCTCCAGTAGTGGCGGGGCATCTCACCCCCACTCGGAAAAGGACTACGACGGCAAGCGGGAATATGGGTGTGCTCCGGCACTGCGAGTGACTCGAATCCGCGTGCTTCGAGCTCTTTTGCGAGTTCGTCGATTCTGATGCTGTAGTGCGTTGGGAAAATACTCACACCGATGTCCATGCAGTTCTCCTAGCGTCTATGTTCATGGTGTCGGGCATTATGGCAACCTCGCGAACGGGAATCATGCCGTTAGCAAGCCTACAGGCCATCGCCGCTGCCCACCTCGAGTAACGCTCAGGTATGATTGC
>MDTE01079729.1_pt1 | contig 24900 bp, 23 predicted proteins | sample 811231 | NCBI WGS metagenome assembly MDTE01 (sample SAMN05326651, study PRJNA326480) | marine metagenome | isolation source: seawater | place: Indian Ocean: Red Sea | collected 2010 | reverse complement strand
TGCGTTCAACCTTTAAGGATGCAACTTGAGGGCTATGAAGCATGAAGACTCTTTCCACACCAATTCCTTGGAATATCCGACGGACTGTAATGGTTTCGTTTAAACCACCATGTCGCTTTGCAATAACAACACCTTCATAAGGCTGTACCCGCTCTTTGTTCCCTTCACTTATTCGGACGCCTACTCGAATGGTGTCTCCAACGTAAATTTCAGGAAGCTTGCTTTTTTGTTGTTTTTCCTCGAATTCACGAATTAAGTCTGCACCAGTCAATTTGACTGTTGCTTGCTTTTTCTTTGAAGCTCTACTTTTCGATGAGGCTTGGGCCTCGTCGACTTTGTCTGGCTTCTCAGGGGGTGTTTCTTTTAGACCCTCAGTAGTGGAGGTCTCTTTCGAATCAGCTGTCATCCCAGCTCCGGGTAAAATCAGCAAACCAATATTCTAGCTGCTCGTAATCTCTATTAGATAATTTTGATTATTTCTTTTAGAGGAGATGTTTGCAGGGGACTATTTCAATGGATGAGTAGTAAAAGGCGAATTCTTGATGATTCGGATGAATTACAGCTAGGTTTTGCCTTTAAGTTATTGGACTTCTTTCTTCGAAATTAGGGTTTGAAATTATATGAAAAAGTTTTGAGGACTTGTATTAGGAGTTCGAAGACCTAATGGTTACTACCATTAATAATGGAGAATTCTTAAAGATATAAGAAATGGATGAATATAGTTGCTAATTTTTTTTTGGCTTTTGAAACCGCCTTGCTCTTTGGGTATTGATAGCGTGATCTTAGATAAGCTAAACCCTCTTTATATACTAGGAAGATTCCTTTCTAGTACAGACTTTTTTTTCTTTCTTTCTGCACTATGAATCTCTTCGCAGATCTCCTTGCTGCAAGCTCTTCTTCTGGCCAGAAAATGGACGGCCCACGAATTCAAAAACGAAGGGGCGTAGAAATTAAGTCTTCTAGAGAGGTTGAAATTATGCGGAAGGCCAGTCTGATAGTTGCGACTGTATTACGTGAGATCAATATGATGGTTGAACCTGGAATGACAACAGGTGATATTGATTTATATGCAGAGAAACGAATTAAGGATATGGGAGCCGTTCCTAGTTTTAAGGGTTACCATGGTTTCCCCTCAAGTATTTGTGCAAGTATTAATAATGAAGTGGTTCATGGAATACCTAGTTCTAAACGGTTAATAAAATCTGGGGACCTTCTTAAAGTTGATACAGGTGCATATTTTGAAGGGTATCACGGAGATAGTTGTATAACTATTAGTGTGGGCGATGTCTCTTCTCTAGCAAATGATCTTAGTAGAGTAGCTAAAGAAGCATTGATGACAGGATTAAGCAAAATCAAGCCAAATAATACTCTATTAGATATAGCTGGAGCTATTGAAGATCTGGTTAAAGCTAATGGCTATAGCGTTGTTGAGGATTACACAGGCCATGGAGTAGGTCGGAACCTCCATGAAGAACCATCGGTTTTTAATTTTAGAACTAACGAATTACCAAATATAACCCTTCGTCCTGGGATGACATTGGCTGTTGAGCCAATCATTAATGCTGGTACTAAGTATTGCCGAACACTTAAAGATGGTTGGACAGTTGTTACTAAAGATGGAAATCTCTCAGCACAATGGGAACATACTATTCTTGTTACTTCTGATGGATGCGAAATACTCACAGACCGTGGAGATTAAAAAAGGCATGGTCTTTAATTAGTTTATAATAACTTTTTGGTTGTCAGATAGTAAATATATCTAAGAACCTCAGTTAATGGCATTATTAAATATGTTAGTGGATTTGGTGTAACTATAATTAAATGCAAACCTAAGTTTGCTTGGGCAATTATTTGTCCTGCTACAAAATCAGGATTCATAAGGCCTATAGGGTTTAGTTCTGATCTAAATGGTCCAAGTATGAGTTTTCGAATCTTTAAATATTTTCTTTGCTCTTTATCTAGATTGGCCCACCTAAGGCTTACTAGTTGTCCTATCAATCTCTTGCTCAGTTCATATCCAGGACTAAGAGCAGGCTGTATTTCTGCTTCGGAAGTATTCACCCAAACTTCACGACGGTGCGATTGATTATTGTTCTTTTGTATTGAAATTTCAAATTGCTCTATCAGGCGCAAGACACTAAGTGCATTAACTTCAAGTGCTTCTTTGAGAGCCTCAGGGCTCTGAAGACCCTTTGGGTTAATCCCATGGTTTAAAACTAAGATGTCTAATGAAGATAAGACTGTTGTTAAAGAATTTTCTTCCCCACATTTCCACCTTATCCAATCTTGAGGGCTGTTTGGTGTGATTGTCTTGTTGTTAATTGGTCCGTGCGTGAATCCAATGACAAATGCCCCTTTACTTCTCAACTTTTGGGTGAGAGCCCTCCCTAGACTTCCATTTGCACCAGTAATGCCTATTCGGCATCCTTGCCATAGGTTAAGTTGTTCCATTCTTGTAGCTTCTCATCTTGGATTAAGTGTTTTTAGTTATGCGTTAAAACAGATTATGAATTTACAAAGGCATTCTGAATGTGTACACCTATTCAATGCTGAAAGTTTGTGTTATTTAGCAGACTAATTCATAATCTCTTGAGAATTCCTCTAGAAAGCCTAAAATTATTTAGCTTTTAATTTAGGAGAGTCCGATCATGGGCGTGACCTTAATGATCGGATCTTGTGAGTCTTTTAGCGGAAAATCGGCATTTGTTTTGGGAATTGCCAGGTTGCTAATGGCTTCAAACCAGAAAATTCGTTTTGGGAAACCTTTAGCGACAAGTCTTGAACTTGAAGGTGGAGATCAAGCTCCTCAAGAACCTCTAATTGATGATGACGTTCGGTTCGTTGGATCAACCCTTGGATTGCCAGAAAAACAGCTCATATCTTCTATCCATTTTTTGAATGCTGATACTGCAGCAAAGCGCCTTGATAAGGCTAATTTGTTGGCTGGAAAAGGGTTAGATGATTTAAAGGAAAAGCTTCAGGCTCCTTTTGAGGGTATAAATATTCTTGAGGCAGCAGGTTCTCTTCATGAAGGCCTTCTTTATGGTTTAAGCCTTGGCCAATTATCTCGAGATTTGGATGCACGGGTAATTCTTGTGCATTTGTGGGAGGACAGTCGAAGCTTAGATGCTCTTTTGGCGGCTAAAGACCAACTAGGTGATCGATTAGTGGGGATTGTTTTGAATGGCGTTGCACCAGATGAAGTGCAGACTTTACAAACGTCGATTGTCCCTTCTCTAGAGAAATTTGGTTTTGTTGTATTTGGTGTTTTGCCACGTTCTCCATTACTTAGAAGCGTGACTGTTGGTGAGTTGGTTAGGCGCTTAGAGGCAAAGGTTATTTGTTGTTCTGAAAGGCTTGAATTAATGGTTGAAACATTATGTATTGGTGCAATGAATGTGAATTCTGCAATGGAATTTTTCCGAAAACGCCGCAATATGGCTGTTGTCACTGGTGTCTCTCGTATAGATATACAACTTGCCGCTTTAGAAGCTTCTACTCAATGTTTGATTCTTACTGGCGCTGGAGATCCTTTGCCGGAATTGATTCATAGAGCTGAAGAATTGGAAGTTCCTTTATTAAAAGTAGATCATGACACCCTTTCAACTGTTGAAGTAATTGAACATGCATTCGGGCATGTGCGTTTGCATGAAACAGTAAAGGCCTCATATGCTTTTAGGTTGGTAGAAGAGCATTGCGATCTGGAGCGAATCTTTTTTGCTCTTGGGTTACCTCCAAGAAATACTAAACACTGCTAGCGTTTAAAGAATCGTTATGGGGAAGTCCGTGAGTCGATCACTCGATCTTCCTTCTTTAGATCGAGTAGATGTACTCGCTCAAGAATTGGCACTTTTACAAGACAAGGGTAAGAGGAGGATAGCTTTTTTAGGGAGTCGTCATGTTCCTGTAGTAGCAATCCATCTGGTTGAATTAATTGCTCGCTCTTTAGCTCAAGAGGGTCATTCGATTATCACTTCAGGATCTCAAGGTGTAAATGCAGCTGTTATAAGAGGAGTTTTAGAAGTTGAACCATCTCTTCTTACGGTGCTCTTGCCTCAAAGTTTGGAACGTCAAGTCCCTGAGATAAGAGATCAGCTAGAACATGTTTTGCACTTAATCGAGAAGGCTGATAATGACGATCTACCTTTGCCTATTGCCAGCAGCCTTTGTAACCAGGAAATAATTAGTCGTTGTGATCAATTGATATGCTTTGCTTTCCACGACAGTGAGACACTTTTGACTAGTTGTAATAGTGCTGAAGAAATGGGCAAGGTGGTTAGCTTATTGTTCTTTGATTAGGTTTGTTTTGATATACCCTTATTTCGACTAATAAGAATGTGGCCTTAACCCATTGAGACTGTATTATTGGGATTAAAGAATACTTCAGGTCTGTCTTTATAGTATAGATTATAAGTTGATTATATGAATAAATTCCATGGCTGGAACCTATTCTTTTGACGTCGTATCTGATTTTGACCAGCAAGAGCTAGTGAATGTAGTTGATCAATTGAGGAGAGAGGTTGTACAGAGATATGATTTAAAAGATACAAATACAGAAATTGATCTTCAAGAAACAGAGTTAATAGTAACAACTGCCAGTGACATGACTTTAAAATCTATAGAGGACATTTTGCGTCAAAAGGCTACCAAGCGAAATCTTTCACTGAAAATTTTTGATTTTCAAAGCCCAGAATCCTCTGGTGGTAATAGAGTAATGCAGAGAGTGCTATTAAAAAAAGGACTAACGCAAGAAATATCAAAGAAGATAAGTAAGCTTATTCGAGATGAAATCAAGAAAGTCAATGTTTCTATTCAAGGTGATAGTATTAGGATTACAGGTAAAAATAAAGATGATTTGCAAACCGCAATTTCCTTTTTAAGAAAAATGGAGGATAGTCTAGAAGTGCCTTTGCAGTTTGAGAACTATAGGTAGATATTGGCCATTGTTTCTTTATCAAGGAACAACTAACTTCCAAACCTATTATATGTTTATCTGAATACTTTTTCTGTTCGGCCAATCTTTTTATTCTTCTTAGGTGAATTTTATGCTTGTTAGCTTTTCTCAGGTATGACTTACTTTCCTGACATTCAGGCACGTCTTTTGGTTTTCAAATGCTGAATCCACATGAAATCATCACAATTAGAGCTATTTGCCCATAAAATTCAAAGATATAAGCAATTTCATGACTACTCCTTTTCGCAACATCACACCTTCTGGTCCAGGAGGTAACGCAGCCGCGCTCCTTGTCCTTTCTTTTGCGGGTTTCATTCTTCTTACAAGTTCATTTTTTGTTGTTCCAGCTGGCCAGGTGGCAGTGGTAACAACCTTGGGGAAAGTAAGTGGAGGTGCTCGTCTCCCAGGACTAAACTTCAAAATCCCTTTTATACAGTCTACTTATCCATTTAATGTTCAGACTCAAGTAAAACCTGAGAAATTTGAGTCTTTAACTAAAGATTTGCAGGTTATTGCCGCTACTGCAACAGTTAAATATGCTTTAAAGCCAAATGAGGCGGGTCGAGTATTCAGAACTATTTCATATAACGATAGAGAAATTTATAACCGAATTATTAAACCTTCCTTATTGAAGGCCCTTAAGTCTGTTTTCTCAAAGTATGAGCTTGTAACTATTGCTAGTTCTTGGAGTGACATCTCTGAAATTGTAGAGAGAACTGTTGCTGAAGAGCTTAATAAATTTGATTATGTTGAGGTACAGGCTCTTGACTTAACAGGTTTAGAAATTGCCGAAGAGTATAGAGCTGCCATTGAACAAAAACAGATTGCTGAGCAACAGCTGCTTAGGGCTCAAACAGAGGTAAAGATTGCTGAACAGGAAGCAAAAAGGTATGAGACTTTAAATAAAAGCCTTGATGATCAGGTGCTGTTCAAGTTGTTTTTGGACAAATGGGATGGCCAAACTCAAGTTGTGCCTTCACTGCCTGGCAGCAAAGGAGGTGGTACTCCTGTAATAGTAGGAGGCAGGAAATAGAATGAATTCCTTAAGATAATAATATCCTAAAATTAACATATAGACAGGCAATAGTTTATTAAACACTTTTCTCATACAAGGAGAAAAGTGTTTAATAAAATTAAGGTATATTCTTGTGTTGACTATTAAATGATCCTATTAATTATGCAATAGCGGCAAAACTTTCCTTAAAAGCTTTTAAGGTTGCGTCGATATCATCTTCTGAATGGGCTAGTGATGTGAATCCTGCTTCAAACGCACTTGGTGCCAGATAAACACCTCTTTCCAGCATCGCCCGATGTAGCTTCCCAAAATATTCGGTATCTGTTGCCTTTGCTTCTTCGAAATTCCTGACAGGTCCTTCACAGAGGTAAAAGCCAAACATTGCACTGATGCTGCTTCCTGTGATTGGGATACCAGCTTCTTTTGCAGATTGCATAATTCCTTCTATTAGTTTTTTTGTGCTGGCTTCGAGCTTCTCGTAAGTCCCTTCTTGGCTAAGTAATTCAAGAGTTTTAATACCCGCTGTCATTGCAAGGGGGTTTCCACTAAGGGTTCCAGCTTGATACATGGGCCCTGCAGGGGAGACCATTGACATTATTTCTGCCTTCCCTCCATAAGCGCCTACGGGAAGACCTCCACCAATGACTTTCCCCATAGTTGTTAGGTCTGGTGTTACTCCAAACCGAGCTTGGGCTCCTCCATAACTGATTCTGAATCCTGTCATCACTTCATCAAAAACTAGAAGGGCTCCATTCTCTTTAGTTAGTTCTCTTAGTCCTTCAAGGAAACCCGGTTCAGGTGTGATGAATCCAGCATTTCCAACTACAGGTTCAAGAATGACTCCCGATATTGCATCAGGATTCTCTGCGAAAAGCTCTTTAACTGCTTCTAAATCGTTATATGGTGCAGTGAGGGTATTGCTGGTAGTACTTCTTGGAACTCCTGGCGAATCAGGCAATCCAAGAGTGGCAACACCAGACCCTGCTTTTACTAAGAACATATCTGCATGGCCGTGATAGCAACCTTCGAATTTGATTACCTTGTCCCGACCAGTAAATGCCCTCATTAGTCGCAAGACAGCCATACAGGCTTCAGTCCCACTATTTACAAAGCGGACCATTTCCACGCTAGGTACAGCATCAATAACCATCTCGGCGAGCTGGTTTTCTAATTTAGATGGGGCTCCAAAGCTTGTTCCTTTCTCTAGAGCTTCCTGTAAGGCAGTTATGACTTCTGGATGGGCATGACCACAGATTGCTGGCCCCCAACTGCCTACATAGTCGATGTATCTGTTCCCATCTACATCCCAGGCATAGGGACCTTTAACTCGGTCAAAAACAATTGGTTCTCCACCTACAGATTTAAATGCCCTAACGGGGGAACTAACACCACCGGGCATCAACGCCTGTGCTGCGCTGAAAATTTCCTTTGAAAGGTTGGTGTTCAAGGCGTTTGTCACGGGGACCGATGCCAATGGGCTTAGAAACACAGTTCGCCATCTTCGCCTAAAACAGTCATTTCGTCTCGACTTTCTTTGTACATTCCTATACCTGCTTTACAGAATTATTTGCTTTCTTTGCTTTGTAACCTTGATTGCCTTGCTTGACTTTGCAGTTGGCAAAAGGGGGCTCGGGGAAAGAAGCTCCAAAACCTTCTTTCTTGAAAGTTAAAAAAAATCATTAACTGTGTGACGGTATTCCTATAGAACGTCACACACTTCATCTCAGAGAAACTCGCACGAAGGGTTACTCGTTGTCCTTTTGGCTTAGTGGTTTGGCTTTGAATAATTTGAAATTTTGCCCCAAATACTTTCAGTATTGAAAAAGATCATCCAACTCTTCTTTTAAATCTTCTTCTTGAGGAGGCCAGTTTATGTCAACCACTACGGGGGCGTGATCACTAGGTTGTGTTTTTCCTCGAACTTCTTTATCTATTACACAACTTTTTGCATTTGAAATTAGTTCTTCGCAAAGATAGATGTGGTCAATTCTCCAGCCTTTATCTCGATTCCATGCTCCACTTCTATAGTCCCACCAGCTCCAGTGGTTTGTTTCTTGCTCAAAGAGTCTGAAAACATCTTGCAGTTTGCCTTCTAAGATTTGGTTTAAAGCATTTCTCTCATCTTGGCTGGCCATTATTCCACCAGATAGTCGCTTGGGATTATGTATGTCCTTATCTTCAAGAGCGATATTGAAGTCACCTAAAATGCAAAGAGGTTCTTCTTTTCTTTGACCTTGAGCTTGGAGGTAGCGTTCTAGGCACTTTAGCCATTTGATTTTGTATATGTATTTGTCAGAATCCAACGATGATCCATTTGGCACATAAAGGTTTACGACTCGAATATCATTCACTAATGCACTGATTACTCGCTTTTGTTGTCCGAAGTAATTAGCTTCAGAGTCGTCACCAAGCTCTCCACTAAGGCCAAAACGAATATCGTGCAATGGGTAACGACTTATTAGAGCGACTCCGTTATATGCCTTTTGCCCGTGATAGCTCACATGATATCCGTTTTTCTCTAGTTCAGATCTAGGAAATAATTCATCTGTCACTTTAGTTTCCTGCAGGCAAAGCAAATCAGGGTTGACTTCTTCTAACCAATCTTTTACCTGTTGTAGACGAGTTCGGATGGAATTGACATTCCAGGTGGCAATTAGCACTGGTTAAAATTTTCTTGTAAAAACCATTAGCATTAAATCAATTTATGCAGGAGGCAATAAATGAAAAAAGAACTCCGTTACCTTTTTAAGTCTCTAAGAGGAAGCTTTTCTATATGTTTGACATTTGCTCCTATTGCTTTCTTTGGACTAGCTCCTTGCTCTTATGCTCAGACTTTTGGGAAGACTGAGGTACCTAAAGAACGGGAAATTCATAACACCTTTTCTCAGGATCAAAAAAATGGAACGATTCTTGATGCAACTAACCCAATAGAACTAATCAATCGATTGCGTCAGGCTAATGCTTTAGAGAATGCAACTAGTCCTTCTGATGCAATTGATGATGCTCTTAAAGCTTTTAATGAAGATGATTTAGAGCCCGATCCTGCAAAATCAATCAACACTCAAAAACATTTCATGCTTCAAAAGAGCTTTTAATCAAATCAAGATCTCTTCACTTCCCTTGAGATATGAAGGCCTGAGTGCATTGATCATTAGGTTTTAATGCTTTTATTGAAAATCTTTGAATGTGTAATTGAACAAATTCCTGCTTATGCATTTGTAAAAGTAGATCTTTTGAGAAGCTAAATCCTAGTAATTTATAAAGGTGGCTAGATTGAGAATCGGGCCAGCTACTTGCCCTCTTTTCGATGCGAGATCATCCGATACCTCCTGTTACGGAGTCTTTGCAATACCGAGCAATTGGTATTGTTAGAGGTAAATACCGACCCAAAGATCCTGATCAGTTCACACGTGGATTCTTAGTGGACTCCAATGGAGTTGAATTGGAAGCTGTTGTGCTTGGGCGAGTCTTAACTCTGATGCGCCGTCACATTGATGTGGAGAGATCTCATTTATGGGTCGTTTATCCAAGATGTAGAGATGCTGATCACCTTCACCTACAAATAGCTGGAATTTGGGAGCCGAGTACCCTAGATAAAAACAATATAGATATTGACAATTTAAATGATATTACCAACTTAATTCATGATGAACTTCCAGAAGGCGATGATTATTTTTCTATTAGAGGTGAGTTGATATATACCAGGCCAGAAGCAGATGACCTTGTTATCAAGATCCGTCAGAGAGCAAGAAATGATGGCACGAAGCCTTTGCCTTTTAAACTTAATTTAAAAGGTAGAATTCCTCTAGATAAGATTCGCCATTTTATTAGCTTGCAAGTTCGGCGAGATGGCAACCAGTTACGTTTAGAAGAGTATGAGGTTATAGGCCCTATTGCTACTAGAGGAGGTAAAAAGAAAGGAGGGAAAGCTTCTCTTCCTCGTAATACTACTCGTAAAATCAATCCAGCAATGTGATCTAGGTGTTGATAACTTTTATAATCTATTAAAAAAGAGGTTTTAATTTCTCACATAACTATAATAAATAACAATGAACCCAATTCGTTTGGTTTCGTTTTTTAAGTTCCAATATTTGAACTATTAAGAAATGAAAGTCCTTTATATTGATGCTCCTACTGGTTTGGCTGGAGATATGCTTTTAGCATCATTTTTGGATTTAGGTGTTCCTCTGAAGACGATTCAGGAACCTCTTTTCTCTATTGGCTTAGGAACATCATTTTCATTAAATTTAAAAGAAGAGAGAAGTTATGGCTTGAGAGGGCTACGTGTTGTTCTGGATGGGCTGCAAAACCATGCCTCTTTATCAAGCTTACAGAAAGTTATTGATAAAGTTGAAACTGCAAATTGGTCCAACTTATTGAAGAAAAGGGTCTTAAGCGTTTTTAATTTGCTAGCAAAAGCTGAGGCCTCGGTTCATGGAACATCACTAGAAAAAGTCCACTTCCATGAAATTGGATCTTTAGACGCACTGATTGAAGTGGTGGCTGTTTGTAAGGCCATTGATTATTTGAAACCGATGAAGATTATTTGCTCACCTCCTCCTAGCGGCTCTGGAACAGTAGAAACCTCTCATGGATTTTTACCTATTCCAGTTCCTGTGGTTTTGGAAATAGCTAAGAGTTATGAAATAACACTTGTTGGAGGAAAGGATTACCCAAAGGGTGAACTAACAACTCCTACGGGCCTTGCTTTGATGGCTGTTTTGGCGGATGAATTTAATCAGCCAAACTATATGAATGTTAAAGCTGTTGGGATTGGTCTGGGTCAACGTAATCTTAACCGTTCAAATTTTTTAAGAACCTGTTTGATTAATGATGACAAGAGGTATTTTCTTGGTCGCCAGAATCAAGAAATGCATTGGGAATCTTTGGTTTTTCAAGAGGCATTTATTGATGATGCAACCCCTGAGGATATATCTGCGCTTATTGATGAATTACGAAATGCTGGTGCTGTAGAAGTTGTTAGTCACCCTCTTCAAATGAAAAAAGGTCGACAGGGTTTTTGTGTTAAGGCAATAGTTAAAGGTGATCAAGTTGAGGCAGTTCGTTTGGCCTGGTTCCTGAAAGGGACCACAATTGGGGTGAGAGAGCATACAGATGGCAGATGGGTTTTAAAGCGTAGAGGAGGTTCGATTCTTACATCACTAGGAAAGATAACTGTTAAGCAGGTAAAACGACCAAATGGTTCTATTACACTTAAACCTGAACATGATGATTTGATGCGTTTAAGCATTGAGACTGGTAAGTCAATCGAAGAAGTTCGAAAAGCAGTCTTCTTAAGCTCAAATGAATTTATAGCTCATGAGGATTGGTCATAGTGATTAATTCTTTGATGAGGATTTTTCGACAATTACAAAGATATTTAGTTAAGATTCATCTTCCGGGTGGATTACGCTTATGGAGCACAATTCTTAGCTTGGCATTTGTTGGGCATTCCATTTTTTCTAATAGTGATAATTTAAGTGAAATACCGCTTACAATAAACATCTTTTGGTGGTTGTTTCATGGATTTTGGATTAGCATATTTAGTCTTATTGTTAACGCAATAGCATGGAGGTCATTGCTGTTTTGGCTGGGTTGTAATTCAAGAAATGTTGATTTGTTATCTCTTTTTCTAAGAAGTAATTTACTAAAGTATCTACCTGGAGGCATTTGGCATTTTGTTGCAAGACTTAGGGCTTTAAAGGTTCATATTGGATCAGAAAAGGCGTTTGCTTCGGTACTACTCGAACCACTATTGATGGTTTCAGCAGCATTTCTTTGGATTCCTTTTGGAGGATTACAATCAGGCTTTGCAATTTTATGTATTTTCCCAGCACTATTATTTCTTAAAGAATTGAGAATACCCTTTTTAAAAAGACTGGAAAGATTAAAAGCTAATCAGTTAAAAAGAATTTTTTTAGAGATCAGATATGAAAATTCTATAGAGAAGCCAATCCTTCAAATGGATGATTATCCTTTCAGGCCAATGGTTTTAGAGATGATCTTTGTGTTCCTAAGGTTCAGTGGATTTTGGTTCTGTTTAAATGCTTTTTCTGTTGATTCTTTTATTCCATTCTTGCATTGGTTAGCAGTCTTTTCTTTTGCCTGGACTATTGGTTTAGTTGTTCCTGCAGCGCCTGGAGGGCTTGGGATTTTTGAAGCTATTTTGTTGCTAAGGGTGGGAAGCCTTGTCCCCGAAGCTCCTTTTTTAGCGTCGTTACTTTGTTATAGATTAATTGTTACTTTGGCTGATTTATTTACAGCCTTTGCAGTTGTCTTTAAAAGAACTTTGAAGTCTTCTACCTAAGTGCCAACTCTTTGACTTGTTTGTATTTCAACTCTCTTAGGCTAGAGAATCTATCTTCATAACTCTTTCGCTATTTTTCATTAGTTTCTAAGTTAGGAATTAAGGCTAGTGAAGCTATTAATCCAAGAGAAAGAATTATCAGTGAAGGGAGAATTGCTTCAGACATTCGTTCATCCCCAGCATATTGAAAAATTCGGACAGAAAGAGTATCAAAGTCAAATGGTCTCAAAGTAAAACTTAGAGGTAATTCTTTTAACGTATCAACAAAAACTAATAATGCTCCAACACCTAAAGGTCCTTTAAGTAATGGCAAATGAACTGTTCTGAGCACTTCGTGCCATTTACAGCCAAGACCAGTGGCGGCTTCGTCGAGGTTTGGAGAAATACGTTCAAATGCAGCGTCTAGCCCTCCTTTAGCTACTGCTAGAAATCTATCGCTGTATCCCCAAAGCAATAAAAATAAAGGTGCGAGTCGCCAGGGCGGACCACCGAATTTAAAAAGTGCTAAAGAAAGTACCGCGCCAGGAACGGCATATCCAATACCAGCAAGAAATGTCAGGCTTTTCATCCAGTTGCTCTTATTCCATCTTTTGGCTATTGACAGAAATAAAGCTGCTATTACTGCACATGTGGCTGCTGCTAGACCAAGCCCAAGACTGCGTGTGGTTATGAGAATTAGCTCCAGATCGAACCCTTTACCTAATTGATCAAAATTTACTGCTACCCAAGTAATTGGTGTTCCTAATGTGAAAGCTGGTGGAATTAAAGCAATGCCTTGTGCAAGTAATGCTCTAAATCCTTTTAATTCCCAAGCTGGTGCTTCTCCACCCGCAATACCATCTGTCCAACGCCGACTTCTAGCTCTTAATTTTCGCTCATATGCAACAAGTCCCATGACTAGTGCTAGCCCAATAATTGCTAGTGAGATAGCTCCTGAAGGATTCCCATTTGTTACCCAGCTTTCAACAATTCCTGCTGAGATGCTAGGTATATTTAAAAGTTGAACAGCTCCTAGTTCGTTTATTACTTCCATGCTTGTTAGCGCAACTCCAGCTCCAATAGCTGGCATGGCAATTGGCAAGGCAACACGTCTAAAGCTATTCCATGGACCTACACCCAAGCTTCGACATGCCTCAAGTTGACGCCTACCACACTTCGTAAAACTTTCTGTACTTAGTAAAAATACATATGGATAAGTTGTCAGTGCCATTATCACAACCCCCCAACCCATTCCATAAATCCTTATTGAATTAATACTGCCTAGATCGATAAGAGTTGCTGTGAGAAGGTATGCAGGTGTTGCTAGAGGGATGAGTTGCGCAATTCTAAGAAATTTACGGCCACTGAATCTGCAGTTGGCTAGTAACCATCCATTGGCGGTTCCAACAATTGCTCCAACTACACCTGTAAGTACAACTAAAGATAATGTTCCTAGAATTTGTATGTGACCATCAGTGCCTAGATTTACTGAACCATTTTGTACTCCAGTTATACCTTCCTCTAATAGGCCAATTAATGGCCATAATGCGAATGTACAAATAATTACTGCAATAACGTTAAGTACGCTTCTTCCTGTATATCTACTTGGAAATTGAAAAATCGTTTGCCTATTTTGTTGCGGTTCTCTTTCTTGCTTCATTGATCAAAACCTGTCATTTCATTACTTATCAAACATGCTTGAAGTTGTTTTCGGAGAGTGGAATGATCAAGTTGGCGTCCAATCAAGACAAGTTTATTTTTGTAGTCATCCTTCCAGTCACTATCGTCTATTGAGAATCGTTTGCCCGCAAGATGAAAGATATGTCTCCTTTCGCTTTCGTTGAACCATAGAATCCCTTTTGCTCGGAACACCTCTGCAGGGAGTTGGTTGTCTAGAAAATTTTGGAATTTTCTAAGAGAGAATGGACGATCACTTTCAAAAGCTAAAGAAGTAAAACCTTCGATCTGATGATGATCTGAGTGGTTAGGCATGACATGTTCATGTTCATGTTCATGTTCATGTTCTCCATGGTGATGTTCTGTTTTAATGCAATCGGTTTGGAACAGCCCAACACTCAGCATCAGAGGTAATGAGACCTCGCCTTTGACTGAGCGTATAATTCGAGCCTCGTTTTTTGTTTGATTTAGACGTTCTTCTATTCCTAATAAGCGGCTATCAGAAACTAGATCACATTTGTTTAATATGAGAATGTCTCCGTAAATAATTTGTGAACGCCCTATTTCACTTTGAAGTAGGCTTTCTCCAAAATTTTCAGCATCTATTAGGGTGATAATCGAATCAAGTCTTGTCATATCCCTTAGAGTGCTACTAAGAAATGTCATTGCCACTGGTAGGGGGTCTGCAAGTCCAGTGGTTTCGACTATTAAATATTCAATTGAGTTATTTTTTGAAAGGATTCGCTCAACTGTCTTTAATAGCTCGCCATTGATTGAGCAACAGATACATCCATTGCTAAGTTCAATTACTTCTTCACCAGTAGAAACGATAAGATCATTGTCGATTCCAATTTCTCCAAATTCATTTACAAGAACCGCGGTTTTTAGACCTTCTTGATTACTCAATATGTGGTTTAGAAGAGTTGTCTTCCCTGCACCAAGAAACCCAGTGAGAATAGTAACTGGGATACCAAGGGAATTCTCTAAGTCTTCATTGTTAATAGAAGAATTTGCAGAGTATGAAGTGGCTAAATCTCCCATACAAACGAAATTCAATAGCTATGAGGCCTTTCGAAGCCAAGGGTAATTGAATAATGATAGGGGTGTCATTTTTTGTTTGTAATCATTTTGAGTTAAGCAAATTAATTGCTTTTGCCAGTTGAACATCAAAATTGGTCAAACCACCTAAATCATGAGTGACTAATTCAATCGTCACTTTTCCATAGACGTTACTCCATTCTGGATGATGGTTCATGGCTTCTGCAAGCATCGCTACTTTGGTCATGAATCCAAAGGCTTCTACAAAATTCTTGAATTGCCATTCCCTACAAAGTTTTGATTCTTGAACTTTCCATGCAAGAAGTTCTTGTTGCAGAGCAATTATTTCTTGCTGACTTAGAAGTGTTGCTTTCATAGGGGCCTCTCTGTTTTAAGTTATCACTATCATGTGGAAGGTTTTGGGCTCAATCAATTAGAAAGTTTGCATAAGCCCACTCTCTATTACATTATTATAGGCTTGATGTTCTTAGCCTGAACAATAATATTGCTGCTTTTTATGGATCTTTGTCGCAGTTAATGTTGTGTTGCTTCTATTAGTACTGTGTGATCACTTCTTGTTTATTGAGCCAATAGCATGTAAAAGTATTCTTCTGGAATGTCTTAAGTAGCGATGTTCCCACAGGTAAATTGCTTGCCAAGTCCCTAAAACAAGTTTGTTGTGATTAATACTTAGACTTAAGGTGCTACAAGTAAGAGTTGTTTTGATATGAGCTGGCATGTCGTCTAACCCTTCATCATTATGTTTGTATGAAATTTCATTTTCTTTACCATTGTTCGGTTTGAAACCTCTCTCAGGGACAAGCGCATTCATGTAAGACGAAAGATCCTGTAATACTCTTGGATCTGCATTTTCGTTAATTGTAAGGCTGCAACTTGTATGTTGAGTTGTTATAATTAAAATTCCTTGATCAATTTTATTTTCGTTTATCCAGTTGTTGACATGTGATGTGATGTCTAAGAAACCTTGTCCATCAGTCTCGAAAATGAATTCAGAAAGGATTTGCTCCACTTAGTGAAAATGTATTTAACTTGCTTATATTTATGGATGAAACTTTTCCTTACGGCAAGTCAACTATAAGAAACTCTTAATAAGATCCACATATTGGGGTTCATTATGAACAGTCTAGCTTAAAGGGAAAATATTGTAGTTCTCAACTCAAGCCTCCAGCTTTTCCGTCATGGAATTCTTTGTTCTCCTTATTCGTGGATCATTTGTTATCAATGTATGCAGCTAAAGAATGTTGTCAAATGATTATTTGTCTTGTCTTCCAATGGATTGACGGAGGAAGAAATGTCATGTCGATATTTTGTTGATGCAATTTATGAAAAAACCTGTATTAATTAAATAGCAATAGCTTTGAAATCCTTCGGAAGTCATGAGAATACTTACTTGGAATGACTTTGAGGTCTGCGTAGCAGAGATCACGAAAGCTTGTACTAAAAGTCGACTGTGTGGAGTTTACGGTTTCCCTAGAGGAGGACTTTGTTTGGCGGTTGCGCTTAGTCATTCACTGCACATTCCTCTTTTGGAAGAACCGAGAGCTAATTCATTAGTTGTTGATGACATTTATGAAACAGGGTTCACTCTTAATAAAATTATCGAGCTTAATGACATCACAGCTTTTGTGTGGATTAGTAAGGTGACTCCTGATTGGTGGAATGCGGTTGAGACGACTGAGCTGGATGAATGGGTCGTTTTCCCATGGGAAAGTAAATCATTTGCCGAAGCAGATCAGATCATCTACAAATCATCGAGAGGGTTATGAGTAATAAAACAATTTACCTGGCTTCGCCTTATGGCTTTTCCGCACAATGGAGAGCAAGGCTATTGCCTGACTTTGTGAATGCTTTGGAGGGATTGGGACTTGAGGTGTGGGAGCCTTTTTCTCGTAATAGTCAAGTTGATTTCTCTCAGCAAGGTTGGGCTCATAAAGTTGCAGTAGCTGATCTTAAGGATGTGAAAGAGGCAGACTCTATATTCGCGATTTTGAATGGAAATCCACCTGATGAGGGTGTAATGGTAGAACTAGGATTTGCGATCGCTTTAGGAAAGCCAACTTTTTTGTTTCGTGACGATATTCGTAGATGTACAGATTCTGACGATTACCCTTTGAACTTAATGTTGTTTGCTGGTCTTCCACCACTTAATTGGCAGGACTATTTTTATACTTCAATCGATGAAATCACCAACCCACAAAAGGCTTTGATTAGTTGGTTGAAATCCACTGGTATGAATCAGAGCAAGAACCTTTAAAATTATTCAGTAAAGATATTTCTTCAGAATATTCATTAATAAGAATGTTGGCACTTGAAAAAACACTTATAGCTTTTGAGGTTTGTAGAGATCCATTTTTGAATATGGACCGTCATTTGATTTATTGACCTGTTCCTTCTATTAGCTGCTTATTTGATTCGGAAAGATAGATATCTCATTAAAAGATTGGGAACTTAGAGCTAGCTTTTAAATATGGTTACCTCCTCGCTGGATCCAGTTCTGCCCATTAGCGCTTGGCAACGACTGGGTAAATATCTGCATGAGACCCAGCTTCTGGGCTCTATTCAGAACACTCTCTATTGGGATCAGAACACCACCATGCCTCCTGAGTCGGCTTCTTGGAGAGCTGAGCAATTAAGTTTGTTGGCGAGGCAATTGCATGCAAGGCAGAGTAGTGAACGTTATGAAGAGCTTATTCAGGAAGCAAAAATTGAGCTTCAACGGGTTAGTCAGGATGGAAATCTAGCTCAATTAGAGATTACCGATCGAGTTAGAAATATTGAATTGCTAGAGCAAGATTTAACTCGTCAAAAGCGTCTAGATCCAGAGTTGGTTACTGTCCTTGCCACAGCCAAGGCTCAAGGTTATAACCTTTGGCAAGAAGCAAGGGCCAAGTCGGATTTCGAATGCTTTGCACCCGCGTTGCGTCAACTCATAGAACTGAGGCAGGAGCAAACTAAGCAACTTTCTGAACCTAGAAGCTGTTGGGAAACGCTTGCTCAACCATTTGAACCTGATTTGACTATTGCACGCTTAAAAGAATTATTTGATCCAATTAGAGAGGCTCTTCCTGAGCTTATTGATGACGTAAAAAATTGGGATAGGCCTGAGAGGCCTAAATGGGATTTGAATGTTACCTCTCAGAAGAATCTCTCTGAGCAGCTTCTTAGTGCATGGGGGAGAGATAGAAGGATTACATGTCTAGCGACATCCCCACATCCATTTTCTATAACTCTAGGGCCTAAAGATTTCCGACTAACTTCAAGAGTCGTCCCAGGACAACCTCTTTCATGCTTTTTGGCGACTGCGCATGAGTGGGGGCATTCTTTATATGAGCAAGGTTTGCCTACCCAAAGTCATCAATGGTTTGCATGGCCACTTGGTCAAGCCACCTCTATGGCTTTGCACGAAAGTCAGTCACTTTTTTGGGAAAATAGAATTGCGCGTAGTAGATCTTTCGCGGAGCGGTTTTGGCCATATTTTGTTCAAGAAGGAGCTCCTATCACATGTGGACTTGATTTGTGGCATGCTATGAACCCATTAAAACCTGGTTGTAATCGAGTAGAAGCGGATGAACTTAGTTATGGCCTGCATATTCTTATTCGTACAGAGTTAGAAATTGCACTTTTGGAAGAAGGTTTGGAGGTGGAAGCCTTGCCAGGAGAATGGAATCGTAGATATAACGATTTGCTTGGAGTAATGCCTTCAAACGATAGTGAGGGTTGTTTGCAGGATGTGCACTGGAGTGAGGGACAATTTGGATATTTTCCTTCTTATTTACTAGGGCATTTGATTAGTGCTCAGTTTTCTGAAGCGATGACTACTTCTCTTCAACATCTAGGCGGTTTAAAAGAAGACCCTATCGATGCCTCTATTCGCGATGGTGATGAGTCAAAACTTCTTGCTTGGTTGAGGGAAGAGGTCCATGTGCATGGCCGAAAAATGAATGCTGAGAAGCTGGTTGAACATGTCACTGGTTTTCCACTCTCAAGTTCACCTTTCCTCAATTATTTAAAGAAAAAGATACAGATGCTTAATGAGGCCTCGTAGGATGTTGAGCTGGGATTATTGCTAAGTATGGCCAACATCGATCAAGCTCCAAGCCTAAGCATGCCGAACTTGTTGCATGTTCTGCCTGCTTTCGCTGATGAAAGTGATTTGCGACTTAACACCATTGTTGAGCTCAACTCAAATACCATTAATAAATACGAGTTAATAACTGAAACAGGTCATCTCAAGCTTGATCGAGTCGGCTATTCGTCTTTGGCTTATCCATTTGCATATGGCTGCATCCCAAGGACATGGGATGAAGATGGAGATCCCTTGGATATTGAAATTGTTGGAGTAACAGAACCTCTGATTCCAGGCTCAATTGTTGAGGCAAGAATAATTGGAATAATGACTTTTGATGATGGAGGTGAAGTCGATGACAAAGTTATTGCTGTACTTGCAGATGACAAGCGAATGGATCATATTAAAAGTTTTGATCAATTAGGTGATCATTGGCTGAAGGAAACTAAGTATTATTGGGAGCATTATAAAGATCTTAAAAAACCAGGCTCTTGCTCAGTTAACGGCTTTTTGGGTGTAGATAAGGCGCTTGAAATTATTAAGAGCTGTGAGGCACGCTATCTTTCAGACATTGCGCCAAAATTAGTGGATTGATTCATAGATTATAGCCTTTATAAGCTATAGGTACTATTAAAAGGCTTTCCCCGCTTGGTTATAAGAAATGATTATTGATTGTTCCGCTTTTAGATGTTTTGCTATTTAGGTTTCAGCTCTTACACTATTAAAAATTTCTTGAAGAATTTCACCAGCTCCTTGTTCTTTAAGTGTATTTGCAAGGTCAATGCCAATTGATTCGGGTGCGTTGATAGATCCCCTCTTTTCATCTCGGATTAATCTCTTCCCATCTAAGCTTGCGACCATGCCTGTAAGAATCAATTCCTGAGCGTCTATTTTGCTACTTACTCCTATAGGTACCTGACATCCCCCTTCTAACTCTCTCAAGAGGGCTCTTTCTGCAAGGCATCTTAGAGAAGTTGGTTGATGTTCAAGGCTTTTAATTATTTCCAATACCTCTGGTTTCCCATTCACACATTCTATTCCTAGAGCTCCTTGGCCTACTGCATGCAGAGATATTTCATTTGGAATGAGTTGATGAATTCGATCTTCAAATCCAAGTCTAGTTAACCCTGCGGCAGCAAGGATTAAGCAGTCATATTCTCCTGAGTCAAGTTTTTCTAGACGTGTTAGTACATTACCTCTTACATCTTTAAAGATTAAACCAGGGAATTTGTGACGAAGTTGAGCAAGTCTTCTTAACGAACTAGTCCCTACTACGGAACCATTAGGAAGAGTTTCGAGTTGATGGTCCTTATATTTATTGTTTACTACTAATGCGTCTGCAGGATCTTCGCGTTCGGTTACACAACCAAGTATCAGACCTTCGGGAAGGTTTGTAGGTAGATCTTTAAGTGAGTGAACCGCTATTTCTGCTCGGCCAATAAGCATTTGGGCTTCTAATTCTTTTGTAAAGAGGCCTTTGTCACCAATTTTGGCGAGAGCAACGTCAAGAATTTTGTCGCCTTGGGTTGCCATGGCTTCTATAGAGATGGTCAGACCTGGGTGATGTCTTTCAAGCTCTTGCTTGACCCAGTTGGTCTGGACCATGGCCAGCTGGCTTCGGCGAGAGGCGATGCGCAGTTGGTCGAGGGTCATAGATGGTGGTTGTTCTGACCTATTCACATTAAACAAGCGACCTTCCCAAAATCACAAAGCCTGACAATCCGTTATTTGATGGAGCTTATTAAAAGCTTCAATCACAAGATTATCTGTACCTAATTTGCTTGATATTTTTATTCTCTTATTCGCTTAAAATGTTGTATTAACGATTTTACTTTATATATTCCTTTAGAACCCCATTACGGTTTGGATGCCTTAGTTTTCTTAGGGCTTTGGCTTCGATTTGTCGAATTCGTTCACGAGTTACATCAAAAATTTGTCCGATCTCTTCTAATGTTTTCATGCGTCCATCATCTAGTCCATAGCGCAATCTAAGCACATCTCTTTCTCTTGGACTTAGAGTGGCTAGAACACCTTCAAGGTCTTCCCTTAGAAGGTTTTTCGCAACATCTTGCTCTGGGTTTTCGATATCAGCTTCAATGAAATCGCCTAGACGCGAGTCTTCTTCTTTCCCAATAGGAGTTTCTAATGATATTGGTAGTTGAGCACTTTTTGCTATAAAACGAAGCTTTTCAATTGTCATTTCCATACTTTCGGCAATTTCCTCTTCGGTTGGTTTTCTTCCAAACTCTTGGCTGAGAACCTTAGTTGTTTTTTTGATTCTCGAGATGGTCTCATATAAATGAACAGGTAATCGAATAGTGCGACTTTGATCAGCGATTGCCCGTGTAATTGCTTGACGTATCCACCAAGTCGCATAGGTAGAGAATTTGTAACCTTTTTCGTGATCAAACTTTTCTGCTGCCCTAATTAGGCCAAGACTTCCTTCCTGAATTAGATCTTGGAATGAGAGGCCTCTATTCATGTATTTCTTTGCAATAGATACGACCAAACGCAAATTGGATTGAACCATTTTTTCTTTTGCTCTTCGTCCAAGCATTAACCGTCGACGAAATCTTATTAATGGCATCTCTACTAGAGCTGCCCATTCTTTTGTGGTGGGATAGTGATCGTTTTCACTTTCAAATTGAGCCGCGAGCTCTTCTAATTGAAGAAGGTCAGCAATTTTTCGGGCCAATTCAATTTCTTCATCAGGCCTTAGTAGACGTATTCTTCCGATCTCTTGCAAATACACTCTTATTGAATCTTCTGTATATACACCTTTTGGACCCAGTTTGATGCTTGCTAGTGCTCTTGCCCGTGCTTCTTGTTCTGTAATTGAAAGTGCTGATGTCAGGCTGTCATTGGGTTGATTGGCAGAATCAGATGAGGCTTCAGCAAGCAATTGGTCGGCTGCTGCGTCTAATGATTGGGCTTTTAAATTGACTGCTTTTGAGTCTTGTTTAGGAAGCTTGGGAGCAGTAGAAACAGCTTTTTTAGGTTGCTTTGTTTTTGTTTTTGTCTTTGTCTTTGTCTTTGTCTTGGCTTTGGTTTTCGTGGGCTTGCTTTTTACTTTTTCTTGAACGGCTGGAGCCGCGAGGCTTTCCCCTCCTGATTTCATTTTGGTCTTTGCTTCTGTTGACTGGGTAGCGGCTGGGCTCATTTCAGGACACGCGAACTAACAGGGAGGAGAAAAACTCGTATTGCAAGATTTTTTAAACATAATCTTGCCGAGATTGAATGACATCTAAAAGGTCACAAGAAATCTTTGTGTAATCCTGATAATGGAGGAGATGAATCATTCGCCGTGAAGGCTAATGATCGTATTTCTCCGATCAGATAAGAGTTGTGATGTTGTTTAGATGTGGAACTGAAAAAATCAAATTGGGATCATTGCAGGGCTGACAGGGGCTTTCTCAGACAGGCATACCTTGACATTAGGGGATTCCCTATGTGGTAATGCTTCTTGTCTTCCCACTGGACGGAACTCTGCTTTGTTCCGACAACAGCCTTTGGGCTGTCCAACACTTTAATGTTAAAAAAAACTTGTGAGCTCCGCAAGTATTCATCACCAGTTTGTTCCTGCAGAAGTAGATGTCTGGTTGGACGTGGGCAAGGAAGGACGTTGTTTTACTTATATAGATGATGGACGATTAGTTGTTCAGCTTGGCGATTTGGTCAGAGTGTCGCTAAGGGGCAGGCCAATGAATGGCTTAGTTGTTGCAAGGCGCATTCTTTCTACATCTCTTAAAAGAAAGGATGGTTCAACCTTTACGGGGGCATCCCATTTGTTAGAGGTGGAGACCGTTATTCAGCGTGCAGCCGTTGATTCTCAATGGCAGGAATGGTTAGAAGATGTTGCAGATTATTGTCACATAACTCCGTTTCGCATGCTTAAAGCTGCTTTGCCTCCTGGTTGGCTAGGGCAAAGAAGGCTGCGGAATAGCCAACCGAAAAGCCATTGGTGGATTTCTTTACAAGAGCTTTCTCCTGGCGCGCATGGCGCCACAAGGCGCCAAGAGGAGCTAGAAGAGTGTCTTAAAAATGCTGGAGGCGGGGCTTGGCAGAAGGATCTTCTTGCGAGTGGCTTTTCATCTGGAGTTATTAAAAATCTGATATCAAATGGACGTGCTTTTCGAGAGAAGCGAGAGATTAGTGATGAATCAGAAATTAGCTCACAATTAGGAACTTTTGATGCCAGTGAATCTGAGACGAAGAAGGCTTTAACTGATGAACAAAAGGCAGCAATTGAAACCTTTGACTCTCAATCACCAGGAGAATCTTTATTGCTATGGGGTGTTACAGGTTCTGGGAAAACTGAGGTTTACCTACGAATAACAGCGAAGGAATTAGATAGGGGTAGACATTGTTTGATACTTGCCCCAGAAATCGGCTTAATTCCTCAACTAGTTGATCGTTTTCAAAAGCGTTTTGGTACTCAGGTCATGGAGTATCACAGCGGTATTTCTGAAAATGAGCGAGTTAAGACTTGGCGCAAGGTTCTGTCCGCTCAACAACCTCTTGTTCTGGTTGGAACTCGATCTGCTGTTTTCCTTCCTCTTTCCCCATTGGGCTTGATTGTTCTCGACGAGGAACATGACAGTTCTTATAAACAAGAATCGCCAATGCCTTGTTATCACGCAAGAGACTTGGCTTTAAATAGGGCGGAAAGAACTGGCGCAAAGGTTGTATTAGGTAGTGCAACCCCTTCTCTTTTTACTTGGAAAAACCTTGTACCAGATGGACCAATTGCTCTTGCTCGATTAACTCATCGTATCGCAAATAAGTCTCTACCAAGTGTTCATGTTGTTGATATGAGAAAGGAGCTTGCCTCAGGTCATCGCCGGTTAATTAGTCGGTCATTAATGGATCATCTTTCTGTACTCCCAGAGCGTGGAGAACAGGCAATCGTTTTGGTTCCAAGGAGAGGTTATAGCAGTTTTTTGGGATGTAGAAGTTGTGGAGAAGTTGTTCAGTGTCCTCATTGCGATGTGGCACTAACGGTTCATAAAGGAGTGAATGGTCACCAGTGGTTACGTTGTCATTGGTGCGACTATCGCTCACCACTTGACTCTATATGTAATCAATGTGGCTCCCATGCTTTTAAGCCTTTTGGTGCAGGAACTCAAAGGGTTATGGATCATTTACTTGGTGAATTAGAAGGAGTCAGGTGTTTGCGTTTTGACAGAGATACAACAGGAGGACGTGATGGTCATCGCCATTTGCTAGAGAAATTTGCAGCTGGAGAGGCTGATGTTCTTATTGGTACTCAAATGCTTGCTAAAGGAATTGATCTGCCTCGAGTAACTATTGCTGCAGTATTGGCTGCAGATGGGTTATTACATCGACCTGATTTGTTGGCTACTGAACAGAGTCTTCAACTTTTTATGCAACTTGCTGGCAGAGCTGGAAGAGGTAAGCGTCCTGGGAAAGTTCTTGTACAAACTTATTGCCCAGAACATCCTGTGATTATGCACTTAGTTGATGGTCGCTATGAGGAGTTCTTAAAAAAAGAGTCCAAATTAAGACGTGAATCTGGTCTCATTCCATATAGCCGTGCATGTCTACTTAGATTGTCGGGGGAATCAGCTGTGCTTACGTCTACTGCTGCGGCTGCATTAGCAGAACAGATAAAACCGATTTGCGATTCCAAGGGGTGGTGCTTGGTTGGACCAGCACCCGCTTTGGTTGCGAAGGTTGCAGGACGAAGTCGATGGCAAATTTTGTTGCATGGCCCAGAGAAAAGTCCCTTGCCTCTTCCAGAAGGGACTGAATTATGGTCAGGACTACCTCGTGGAATTAGTCTTGCAGTTGATCCAGATCCACTAAAGCTTTGAATTGGTAGG
>MDTE01000257.1_pt1 | contig 24902 bp, 20 predicted proteins | sample 811231 | NCBI WGS metagenome assembly MDTE01 (sample SAMN05326651, study PRJNA326480) | marine metagenome | isolation source: seawater | place: Indian Ocean: Red Sea | collected 2010 | reverse complement strand
TGATGAGCCCCGCGCATTCGGTCGGTCGTCTCGTGGGTCCACCTCGGGACGCGCGCGAGGTCGGGATGGGGGTCGTCGAGTCATCGTCGGCGTCGGCGGCGGCGGCGTCGGCGTCGGCGTCGGTGACGACGCACGCGCTCGCGGTGGTGACGACGTGTGCGCTGTACGCGTTCGGGGAGTGGTTTCTCGCGCGCGTGCTGTGCGCGGAGACGAAAGATTTAATATCTTCGCGCGCGAGGAGGATGTTCGGCGTCACGTTCGCGGTGACGTCGTCGATGATGTTTTGGATCGCGTACGAGATCGCGGGGTTCGTCAGGGGTGGGGAGACGGCGTGGTGGTGGGGGATGGATCTGCGATGCGGCGCGGCGTGCGTCCTGGTGTTGGCGCCGCGGGAGTTGTTCGCGCGCGGGATTTCGAGCGCGATGCGTCGAGGGAGGAGGAGGGGTGGTCGGGGGAGGATGAACGGTGGAGGGGTGGGGAGGGAGAGGTCGGGACGAGGGGAACGTCGACGACGGTGGATCGAGGCGGAGATCGGGGCGACGGCGGCGGCGACGGTGTTCGCGTACGCCTTCGTCGGGATTTCATCCGCGAGACGAGGGTCGGGGAGCGATGCGGCGACGGCGACGGCGGCGATGATTGGTTCGGAGTTTAGCATGGCGCGCGTCATGTCGAGAACGGCGGTGTTGGGGACCTGTCTTCTCGGGGCGCTCTCGGGATTCGGCGCGGTGCACTTTCCGTACACGACGATTCGGGTTTTTCATCGCGCCGTTCCCGACGCCGAGGTTTCGAGTCTCGAGAGACGATTAGTTCAGAGCGTGGAGACCATCGTGGAGCGTAAGAAGGAGATAGAGACGCTCAAGCGAGAGATGGCGCGCGAGACGAGGGAGAGAGGGGCGAAGAGTGGCGGCGGAGTGCTCGGACGAATCGCGAGCGGATTTCGACTCCCCGTCTTCCAAGAGGGACGAGCGAAGCGCATCATCGATATCAATGCGGAAGTGGACGCGTTGGAGATGGTGAATCGAACGTTGTTCGCCGATTTACACGATATTAACCTACTGAAGGAGCGAAAGCGGCTGGCGAAGACGGCGTACGGGCGCTTGTTGGAGGCGTGCGGTGTCGTCATGGCTGTCATTTGCGGCTATCGCTTCGTCGCCGGATTGAAGCGACTCTTATTCATGCAAACGCCGAAGAGCGATCCAATTTCTTTCGCTCTTCACTTATTCCTCGCCAACAAGTCCATTCACGTAGATCCAGAGGTGTTGGCTCAATATTTGAGTCTCCTTCTCATCGCGTTTCTCGTCATCAATTCGATGCAGAATTTCATCTTACAACTGGTCAAGCTCTTCTTCGCCTTCGGCGGAGGCGTCACAACCGACGCGCTGGTGCTCTTCACCACGGAAATGGTCGGTCTGTATTTCATCTCCTCCGTGCTCCTCATCCGAGAACAACTTCCGGAGCGCTACCGACAATCCGTCACCGACGCCTTGGGCGCGGATCTCGAATTCCGATTCTACGCCAAATTCTACGAGCTCATCTTCATGGCCAGCGCCGTCCTCACCGCCTTCGCGCTCTACGCCAAGAACGTCACCGCCTCCACCCCGGACGATGTCACCCCCTCCGCCTCCGTCTCGTCCCTTCTCGCCGCCGAAAAGAAGACAAACGCGGCGCCTCTCCTCCCCCGTTCATCCAAACATCCGTGACCGCGACATCGAACCGAGTGAAATAACGAAACGAAAACGAGTCACGCGACGTCCCGTTCCCCTCTCGTCTCGCGCATCGAGAGTTCCTCTTCCCCGTGCCCCTTCCCCGCGCGTGCCCCTCGCCCTCGCGCCTGCGACGCCATCATCCAATCCGATCGCCGCAATCTATGGACCTTTTCCATCGCGCCACATCATCTCGTACAAAATATCTTCTTCTTCGTATACAACCACAAAATTACCGATCAATGTATTTAGTAAAGTGCATTCGTCGCGCGCGCGCGACGGAATGAATGAATGCGCGTCGACATCGTGATCGGGACGCTGATCGTCGCCGCACACGCGCGCGCGCGAACGCCCACCGAACGGTCACCGTCGACGATCGACGTCGAAGAAAACCCCAGAGCTCCGTATCCGTCATGTCGACGCCCGAATTGAAGTTTGAGACGCTCCAGGTGCACGCGGGACAAGCGCCCGATGCGGCGACGAATTCTCGCGCGGTGCCGATCTACGCGACGAGCTCGTACACGTTCAACTCGTCCAAGCACGGCGCGGATCTGTTTGGATTGCGAGCGTTCGGTAACATTTATTCTCGCATCATGAACCCGACGAACGACGTGTTCGAGAAGCGCGTGGCCGCGCTCGAGGGCGGAGTGGGCGCATTGGCGGTGAGCAGCGGCCAGAGCGCGCAGTTTTTGGCCATCTCCACCATCTGCCAGGCTGGGGATAACATCGTCGCCACGCCGTCTCTGTACGGAGGTACGTACAACCAATTCAAGGTGACGCTGCCGAGATTGGGAATCAACGTCAAGTTTGCCAAGGACGACGATCCGTCGAGCTTTGAGTCGCAAATCGACTCGAACACCAAGGCGCTGTACGTGGAAACCATCGGTAATCCGCGATTCTCCGTGCCGGATTTCGCGAGATTGAAGGCGATCGCGCAAAAGGCTGGCGTTCCGTTGATTTGCGATAACACCTTCGGTGGTTGCGGATACGTGTGCCAGCCCCTCAAGCACGGCGCGGATATCGTGGTCGAGAGCGCGACGAAGTGGATCGGAGGACACGGCACCACCGTCGGCGGCGTCATCGTCGACGGCGGTACGATGAACTGGAACAACGGTAAGCATCCCGTGATGACCGATCCGTCTCCGGGCTACCATGGCTTGAAGTTCTGGGACACGTTCGGTCCGGACGGCATCCTCGGCGCGAACGCGACGTTCATCATGCGCGCGCGCGTCGAAGGTTTGCGGGATCTCGGCATGTGCCAAAACCCGTTTGGCTCTTTCAACTTCATCATCGGTTTGGAAACCTTGTCTCTTCGCATGGAGCGTCACTGCCAAAACACTTTGGCTCTGGCCAAGTACCTCGAGGCTCATCCTCAAGTGAGCTGGGTGTCCTACCCGGGTCTCAAGTCTCACCCGTTCCACAAGAACGCCTTGGAGTACTTCCGCGACGGCAACTTCGGCGCCGTGCTCACGTTCGGGATCAAGGGTGGTGTGGATGCAGGCATGAAGTTCATCGACAACGTCAAGCTCGCCTCTCACTTGGCTAACGTCGGTGACGCGAAGACTTTGGTGATTCACCCGGCGTCCACGACGCACGAACAGCTCACGCCCGAGGAACAAGCGGCATCCGGTGTTGTTCCGGAGATGATTCGCGTTTCCGTCGGTATCGAACACATCGACGATATTTGCGCTGATTTCGCTCAGGCTCTCAGCGCGTAAACATCAATCAATATGTAGAAAATACCATCTCCAGCACAGCACGGTGCAAATGTTTTAATAAGACGAGCCGAAATATATTACACGCCTCGCTACGACCCTACGCGACAAACTACTTCGGGGTAGTTGACCTTTACGCATCTTCGCGCGACGCTCGCGCTTGCTTTAACTTGTACACAAATCGCAGCACGTCTGTCGTGGCGTTCAACTTGCGCAATTTTCTCTTGTATGCGCTTCGGACACAAAAAAACATCATCGATAGTAACGCAACGGCAGCTGCGGTCGCGGTGAGGGCTAGAGGCACCGGTTCTATGGGACAGCAATCAAAGTAAGACGCCGCGACGCAAAACGTCTGGACCTCAGTGCCGCAGTAGCGCGTGTGCGGAGACGCGACGCACTGGCCGTACGGCGCCGTCCGCGTCAGCGCCGTCGCGTCGCACCATCGACTCTCGTCTCGCGCGGTGTACCCCCTCGACGACGAGCAACGACCCCTTCCTGACATCTTTTTCGGCGCCCTCAGCGTCGTCAGCGCTCGCGCGCTTCGCTCGCACCCAGACGATACGACGCCCGCGCGCAACCCTGCGAGCTCCAACACTGAATTCCAATAGTCGAAATCCGCGAGAAACGTCGCCTCCGTGACGTTTTGCCCCGCCGAGCTCGCGTCGCACCGCTCCGGACACGACCAAGAAATCTCATCTCCGAACTTGGTGCACGCCTCGCATCCCCAGCACGCGCCGCGAAGTTCCTCGACGGGCGACTCCACCCCCGCGTCTACACCGTTCACGCCATCGTCGTCCCCTCGCGCCACGGAGGCGCAATAGAGCGGTCCGGTCGCCGACGTTTCGAGCGCCGCGCACTCGGAAGACGCCGCGCAGGCGATATTTCCGCGCGGGGTCGCGCTCATGTCCGCGCGGACGCGCGCGCGAGTGACGAATTATTCGTTACAGTTTAAAATATCTTCGCGATCCGCGCCCGCGAGCGTCGAGCGCGCATTGCGACGCGCGCCGTCATGCGCCCGTCGAGTCCTCACCCGCGTCGCCGTCGCCGGCGTCGCGTCGGCGTCACCGTCGGCGTCTCGGCGATCGTCGCGCTTTCGCTCGCGCGCGGTGCGCGAGGGATGGATGATTCTCCGGAAATGCGCGCGACGGTGACGCTCGACGCCGATGACGGCGCCTCGGTCGAGTCGTGGAGGCCGGCTCGAGGGCGCGTGCTCTCGGAGACGGTCCGCGCCGTGGATGGGGACGCCCGAGGGGAGTCCCTGCGGTTTTCGTACGTCGACGAGGACTCGAACGAACGTTGGGCGTTTGAGCTCGATAAAGTGCACGGGCGCTCGCCGATGGTGCGCGTCGATCGCGGCGGAGGGCGAGCGTCGGAAGTGCACTGGGAGGCGACGAACGCGCTCGCAAACGGTTTGTTTCGAGGCGAAGCCATCGATACGGACGGACGCAGACACGCGGCGCGCGCCGTGATTACGCCCGCGTCGACCACTCTGATAGTCGCCGAGAATGACGGGAGACGTCGTTACTTCGAGACGTCGACGGGAACTGGTCCGACTCTGCGACGAACACTCCTCAGTGGGGATGTGAGCCAGTCACCACCAAGAGCGACAGAGATATTGAAGGCGTCGTTTCCGTTCCAAGCAGTTTACAACAACGTTTCTCGGCCTTCGTCGATCCGTCGCTCTGTCGCTTCTTCTTTCGCCGAGGGAAGCCGGAATCGCCGCAAACTACTGAACGCGGAATCCCGGCGAATCGAGCTTGCTTACGTCATCAGTCATTCGTACGTCCAAAGTTCTGGTACGGACGAGGCCACCATTTCAGCCTACATTACGTCTGTATGCGACGAAGTCGAATCATGGTTTCAACCGCAGGCGGGATGGGCTCCGACGTTTGACCCTCCGCTGTCGGCAATCTATCTCGTGGAAATACATTTTGTAAGCTCACCAGATGGGGTAAACGAGCCTTGGGAGCCGCCAAACATGGCCCTTGAATACACACTCACTGAACCGCTTTCGTTTACTGAGTATTTGAAACAAATTAGTCATCAGTGGTATCAGCAAACCGTTCAAGGAAATGGTCACGGACCTTATCTAAACGGTCATGTTCCTCGCGATCACACATTCGTTCTTGTCGACAAACCCGACTGGCACGGCGCCGGAGTCAACTGGGTTTCCTATATATGTGGACAACAAATGTGGGGTCAAGGTTTTCTATCGACGTCTGTTGGTTACAGCACGTATTCAAAACGGCTGAGCAGACCTGAGGAGCACTGGATGCTTCTGGGTCATGAAATGGGTCACGCATTGGGATTTGGACACGATGCAGATACAGGCTGCGGCCCTAACGGAGGTTCGAACGCTGGTGCGATGGGTAGTGTGGCGGGACGATTTTCCCAGTGTTCTGTCGAAACGTGGAACACGGGCTATAGACGCCAATCCGACGGTACTTTGAGCAAAATCGCTGCACTCGGCTTTGGTTGCCTCGAAAACGACCCCCCAAATCGGTCGCCGCCGCCGCCGTCGCCGCCGCCGCCGTCGTCGGCGCCGTCGCCGCCGCCATCGCCGCCACCGCAGCCGTCGCCACCGCCGTCGCCGCCGCCACCGCCGCCACTGCCTCCTGGCGTTCTACCGCCGCCGGCACCTGTGATCGATTATGAGTCGCCGACGTATCCTCCACCGCCACCAGTGGGTACCAACGGCTCAGGGCCAGTTGTAGAGGTCACAGTCACGAAGATAATAACGGTTTTCATAATTTTGGGTTACAACGAAAGTGATTTCACACCCGCCGTTATTCGAACGCTTGTCAGTGGATTGTCGAGAAAGTTGGAGTCTTCGGGTGTTCCCGACCGCTACCACGGTGTCGTCGTCAAATCTGTGACGAGCTATTCCGGTACGGTACCGAATACCAATGCCAATAGCGCTCGAAGTCGAGCTCTCGCAGCGGCGGTGACAAGTAGCGTGGTGACTGTGTCGGTGACGACGCGCGGAGCAGCCGAAGAAGCAAACGCGATGGCTTTTCTCGGCAACGCTACCATCTCGACTAAAGCGGTTTCTGACGCGCTCCCCGGCACGCAAGGCGTGTTTTTGATGAGCGCCGCACCAGAAGAAACTGATCTCGACAATACACCGTCAGAGGCTTCGGACGCACTTCGCAATTACGCTGCGATTGTCACCGCTGTGCTCGCACTGTGCTTGGTCTTCGTACCGTTGTTGATACTGACATTGGCTTTTAGAAATCCGGAAGGTACGCTTGGACGCGTATTTCGGGTTTTGCTGGGTGAATGGTGGTTTGCATTCTGGCGAAAAACGTGCTGCTTGTACTACTGCGGACGAACGGACCCACTGGAGAAGCAAGAACGAACCGAGGCACTTAATTTGAAAACTCGTGATGTTTTCTTCGCGCTGCAGAAGCCGACGCCGCGCGAGCAGCCTAGACGATTCGGATTCATGTTTGGACGGAAATAGTAATGTAATAAGAGCGAACGATCGTCAGGTAAGCAGTAGAAGGTAAAGAGCCGAAATATATTACATAATTACCATCCTTGTCGTAAACAAGGCGATATCTTGAGGGTGGGTGTTGTGTACAGGCTTTTGCTATGGGTGAAAGTTTGTTGAATCTCGCGACCGTCTTGTTCAGAGGTCGCCGCAGAGTATCTGATTGTGTTCCTCCATGTATTGCTCAAGAACCCACGTCGGAAGAGTCACCGCAGTGGATGATTTGGACTTGGAGCGAGAGTAGTGTAAGCGTCTCGCTTCGTCCTTCCAAGAGGCGGCTCTGTGCGTCGCCTCAGTGGGCTCTTCCGGACTTTCGGGAATGCCTTCTTTATCTTGTTTGCGTGCGTTTGCGGTTGGATAGTACAACAGGCAGCTTCCAGCGACCGCTGGATCGGGTGAGTGATCGGGGCGTACGATTTCCGGGGTTGGAAAATGGAAAGACGTACCGAAATCATCACCGACTTGTCCGTAAACGTCCATGCGGCGTCTGTAGCTCTCTTGAGCGAGAGCATCCGCGGTTCTCTTCACCTCGCCGACGCGATTCAAACGGTCGAACGAGTCATCGACGTGTATGTTCACAGATTTGAAATCCTCTTCGTCTTCATCATACGTGTACGGAGTCTCATCCACGACGAAGGGCATGGGCGACTGCGGACGCGGCGGGTGGGCTCTCTGTTTCTTGTGCTGGCGACCCTGTCCCGGTCCCGACTGGCACCCAGAGTCGTTCTGATGCCTCCCACCGTGCGCACCCATGCCCGTGGTTCCACTGTCGTGCGAACCGCTGGACGTTCGGGGAACGGGTAAGTTTTCCCCGCTTCCGCGCAACTGCGATCGTAAGCAGTAGGTGGACGGCGCGATGCGCACGAAGGTTTCGTCTTGACTCAGCGCCGCTGTGACGGAGTTATTCGGCGTTTTGCACTGTCCCCAACTGTACATGGACAGTCTCTGTGCGGTGCCAACGATGGAAGCCACGGTCATCCCCCTCGTACCGCTCTCCGCCAACAAAACGTACGCGCTGTATTTGATGGTGCCCACCTCATATCCGAGCGCCACGGCGTCGCCGCTCCAGTTCTTCTTCGCTCGTTTCACCATCATCGCCTCCTCGTCCGAATCGCTCGACGACGTCGATACGATTCTCCCCTTCCCCAGGGTGCTCACCATCGCGTTATCCGGCGTCCGCTTCCCCTCGACGCAGTGTCCGTCCTCCCCGCTCGACGCGTTGGCGCCCCCGTGTCTCGTGCTCATGTGTCCCTTAGTCGTCGCCTCCGCGTGCGCCTCTTTCCGCTCCGCGTCGTGATGTCCACTCCGACCTCCTCTCGTCTTCGCGACCACCATCTCGGGGCCTCGAACGATTCGATTCACGCGATCAAATCCAAACGTCGGTTTCGACGACGACGACGTCGCGCGCGCCTCGTCGAGACCCGTCTCGCGAACGTCTCTTCACCGAGACCTCCTATCAAAACAAGAACAAAAACAAAAACGAGTACATCACGTCAGTCACGCGTTCCTCCATCCCACACACGACGACAACGACGCGTCGTCGTCCCGTCCCGCGTCCCGTCCCGACGTTTCCCGGCGGCGGCCGCCGCGACACCCGAGTCCCCCAAACCACCAATCACGACTCGTCACACCACCCCCATCCCCACGGGACCGCGCAAGATTTCGTTCCCCTCGCCTAACGACCGACGTGTCGGAAACGCGCGAGGTCGAGATCGTCCCCCTCCCGTCGACGCCTCGCGCGCGCGTCCCGCGCCGCCGCGCGCGTTTCCGACTCCGACGTTATTCTCCCATCGTTTCCCTCCCCGTTCGTCCCCTCCTCCACCTCGCGCGATGCCTCACGACGCCTCCCGATCCCGCATCGTCATCTCGACACGGTGCCGCGGTCGGTCGGTCGCGCGGGTGACGCGGATGCGATCTCGCGCCGGCGCCGTAAAGCGCCCGCGGGCGTCGTCGTCGCGCGCCGCGCGCGCGTCCGCGACGACGACGACGAGGCGAGAGGACGACGACGAGGACGTCGACGAGAGATTCCCACCGCGCGTCGCCCGCGCCGAGTCGTTCGGGACGCGCGCGCGCGTCATTTCCACATCCGAATGTCATCCACCCGCGCGCGCGCGGGAACGACGCGCGGGACATCCATTCGACGCGCGGGTCGTCCGTCGTCCGTCGGTCGTCCGTCCGTCGAGACGCGTCGCGAGAGTGTAGAGAAAAAAAACGGGCGCTCGTCGCGTACCTCGCTCGTCGGACGCGCGCGTTCGCTCGTTCGCGCGTTCGCGCGCGACGATGTGCGGGGCAACGACCGCGCGCGGCGCCGCGTTTCGTCGGCGTCGGCGTCGGCCCGTCGCTTCGCTTCATTTTTTTATACGTGCGCGTGGATACCGCGTTGAAGCGTGTGTGAAGACTATGTACGTGTGTGAATGGTTTGATACTGTAAAAAAGAGAAAAAAACGATGCCGACGTCCGGTTTATGTTCAGTGAGATCGGTCCGGGGGAGGGGGGGTATTTTGGGGGAGAGGGGGGCCTATAGATGGACTCGTTGGGGAGTCGTGAACCGTTATTTTGTGTGTTGATTTTTTGTGATTTTTCGCGCGCGCGCGGTCGTCGCGGTGGTTTTTTTTGGTGTATATACTGGTATTGGTTCGTGTATACGTCTTTTTTGTTACTAGTGTGGTGGTTCAGAAGGCTAGTGGATCTCGTTGGAAAAAATATCTTTCCTCGGGGACGTCCCCGAGACGACTGGGCGTCGAGGTGCTGAAGTAGTGTGTGGGCTGGCGGCGCCGCGCGGGCGAAGCTCGGCGAGGGCGCGATCACCGATCGATGCATCCGTGCAACAGCGATAAGAGGAAGACTTGGAGCAGGAATCGCGCGAAATGACCGGCGGGGGGAATGGTGAGCGCGCTCTCGTCGGCGTCCGGCGGAAGCGGGCCGGGCGCGTTGTGCGTGAACATGTACGCGTTCGCCGGCGTCACCGCGAGAGTGAGGGCGAAGAGACAGGCGGCGGAGACCGGGGTGAGTCGTTCGAAGCCGTTCGGGGTGAGACCGAACGGAAGCGAGCCGAGGAGGAGACCGGCGCCGCCGAGGATTTCCGCGACGCCCGTCCAGTTGACGTGAAACGACGCCGAGCCGGGAAGGTTCCAGAATCCCCACGCGCCTCTGTGAGGCATCATCGACACGAATCCGTCGTGAAACGTAAAGTGCGCGACGCCCGCGGCGACGTAGGTGATCCCGATGATCGGCCAGGTGGATTTCGACCACGCCATGAGCGACGGCGAGAGACTCTCGAGCGCGGGGCCGAGCGTCGCGCACGCCTCGTACGTTCCGGCGAGGAGCGCGACGAAGATGGCGCCGACGACGGCCCCTTGGACTCCCTCGTCCATGGCGCTGACGACGGCCCCTCTGTATCCGGGCTCGACCCACGGCGACTCGTCGGAGACGACGGCGGCGTCGTCCGTCTCGGCCGACGCTGGGGACATCCGAGCGACGCGTCCCCGCGTCTCGAACGTCGTCGGACGCGCGACGACACCGCGAGACGCGCGATGAGACGGCGCGAGAGAGAGAGAGACGCACCGCGCGCGATCGAGCGCGAGCGTCGCCCGCATGTCGACCGTCGCGGAGCGTCGAGGAGAGAGGGCGTCGACGAGACGAGACGAAGAAATACAATGGATATAACGTTACATTCGCGCAGATCTCGCGCGCACGATCTCACGCTCGTCCGCGTTTTTTCTCGTCGTGTTTCCTCTGCGCGTCGTGCGCCCGTCGACGCGCGCTCGGCGCCGCGGGTCCGATGACGTGCGCGCCGCTTCGGTCGCGCTCTTGCCGCGGCGTCAACTTTTTCGCTCTCTTCTTTTTCCCCTTGTCCTCGCTCGATCTCCCGCTCGCCGCGGACCCGGACGCGTTGGCGACGTCGGAGATGATGTGATTCGAAATCGCCGCGATCGGATTCGAACGAAACGTCGGGTGTGAGAGCACGGCTTGCATCCGCGTCGTCTCTTTCGACACGAGCGCCGCGCGTCGTCTCGCGGTGGGCGTCTTACTTCTCTTCGCCGTCGTCGCGAGTCCGACGCCGCCATCGCCCACGACCTCGGCCAGTGACATGGACAGCGCCCGCATGTCCGCCATGGTGCCCTTTCCGCGCGCGTTCGATGTTTTTTTCATCTTCGTCTCCGTCGCCACGCGAATCTCTGCGCGAAGACATTCGTCAGTCGGTCATCGTCCCTCTCGCTCGCGCGCGCGAGGCGCGACGCATCGACGCACGCACTCTCTAAAAATTTCGCCCGTTTCTTCACTTTCCGTCGATGCGAGCTCGTGAGCGACGCCATCGCGGCGTCCGCGTCCGCGTCCGCGTCCGCCGCCGTCTCGGCCTCCTCGCGCCCGTCTCTCGTCGTCCCCTCGCCACCCGCGCCTCCCGCGCGCGCCGCGCGCGCCGCCTTGCGACGAATCTTGTGCTTGACCATCGCGTCGACGCGCGTCGGCGACCGACGAGGCGACGCGCGCGTCGACGCCGCGCGACGATGTGTGGAGGAATGCGCGGCAGTGTGAGGCGGTCATCCGGCGCGCCGTCGCGTCGCACCGCGCGCGTCTCGGACGACGTCGCGGAGACGATGCGCGCGGTGCGACGCGCGGCGTCCGTCGCGCGCGGCGTCGACGCGCGCGGACGACGCGCGGCGACGTCCGAGGCGAGAAGGTTACAACACGAGGTCGACACCCATCGACTCTTTCTCCTCACCTCGCTCGCCGCGACGCCGCGAGACGGGGACTCGGGACTCGGGATCGTCGAGCGCGCGAATGAGATGACGCACGACGCGCGGGCGGCGGCGGTGAGCGCGCGATTGCGCGAGGAGGTGGCGGTCATGGCGAGGGCGATGCGAGGCGGCGACCGGGACGACGACGCGCGAGAGAACGCGCGCGGTGCCTCGGCGCGATGGCGAGAGCTTCGGTCGCGAGCGTTGGAACGCGTCGGGCATCACTGTTACGTGGACGCGTCGACGGCGGGAGAGGGCGCGGGGGAGGGGTTGTTCGTGCGGGGATCCGCGCGGGCGGGGACCGTCGTGGCGTCGTATCCAGGACTGACGTACGCCGGGACGGCGAGGCGGTACATGAATAATTACCCGAGAGTGGGGAGAGATAACGCGTACTTGATCGAAAGGAGCGATGGAAGCGTGATCGACGCGAAACCGTGGGGACGCGGGCTCGGGGACGAGTCGGAGGCGTGGCCGGGGCCGCCCGTGACGTTGACAGCGGAGGAGGCGCGCGCGGCAGACGCGGGGAGCTTCATCGATCGTCTCCTCAATCCGAGATTAGGGTCGGTGAGACGCGCGCGTTTAGAGGCAGAATGCGCGACGCTTGAGCGTGCGAATCCGTTCGCGTGCGCGCACTTTGCGAATCATCCACCGAAAGGGACGTATCCGAACGTCGTCGTGGCGTCGGTGGACGTTCCGGTGGACGCCGTGACGAGGCCGTTCGTTCCGAACGTGAACATCGAACCGGACGAGGGCGCGGAAGAGACCGAGGGTGTGTTCGGCATTCTCACCGACGGTACGCGAACCGTCTCGAAGCGGTTTCAGGATGCGTCGCTCGCCGTTTTCGGAGAGGACGGGGACAAACCCAAGCTGGTCAAGACGGACGCCCCGTCGATGGATTTCGTTCGAAGCTTGGTGTTGGTCGCCACGAGAGACATCGACGACGGCGAGGAGGTGTGGTTGAATTATAGGTTATCCACGCACGTGTCCCCGCCGGAGTGGTACACGCGCGTCGATCCCGAGGAGGACGAACGACGGTGGTCGTGAATAGAAGCTGTTGTTAGTTAGTCTGCTATAGTCTAGTCGCTAAAGACACGATCCTTCCACGCACTTTCCCCCGACGTACGTGGCGATCACGTTTGGTTTTTTCTCCAAAATATTTTCGGGCGACGCGTCGAGGACGATGAAATCGGCGAACGCGCCCGGAGAGATCGCGCCGACGAGCCCATCCATTCGAAGAGCGCGCGCTCCGCCGCGAGTGAACATTCGCATCGCCTCTTCGATGCTCAAACTCTCCCTCTCGCGGTCCACGGCGGCTTTGATGGCGTCGAACACGTCCGCGCTGACGATGGGCCAATCGCTTCCACCGGCGAGAGGAACCTCGTGATCGCTGAAAGTGCGCAGCGCGTAGTATCGAGACGCTCGATCTTCGCCCAGCTTCTCTGCCACGCTCCGTTCGTCTAGCGGGATCTGCGCCGGCTGTACGCTCGCGATCGCGTCGACCGCTCTGAAACGCGTCATCTGCTCATCGATCGGTGACGTCAGGTGTTGAGCGTGCTCCACGCGCAGACGTCGCAGCTTGTTCTCGCCGTTGGACGACTCGAGGAGCGCCGCGATGTCCAACGCCTGATTCACCGCCGCATCTCCTATGGCGTGAAAAGCTATTTGAAGACCCAATTCGTCCGCCGCTAACGATTGTTCGCGAAGATAATTTTCTTCTTCACCTTGAGGATACATGAGCTTCCCTTTCGTCGATGGCTCGTCCGAATACGCGTCGACGAACGCGGCGGTTCGACCTCCCAAGCTTCCGTCGAGGAACGCCTTGACTCCTCCCAATCGCGTTCGAGCGGTGAATTGACCCTCGATGTCCTCTCGAAGCCACCCGCCGTTCCACGCTCGATGTTTAGCGACGCGTTTGAAGTCCCCGAGGGGCATGTACGACGAGATCCGAATCGGCAAACTCCCCTCTTCGTCCCATCGTTGTAGCGTTTCGAAATCTTCCCACAACTGTGCGTACCCTCGCTCTCCCGCAACGAGACTCTCAATGTCCCCGAAATCCCCGATGGACGTGATTCCCTTCTTCAGCATATATTTGATTCCCGTTCGAAGCGCTCTATCGCGTTCCTCTCTCGTTCGTTTCGGTAAGAACTCTCGCATCGCCGCGGTGGCGAGCTCCTTCAGCACGCCCGTCGGGCGTCCGGCGGCGTCGAGTTCGATCACTCCGCCCGGTATGTTCGTCTCTTTCGTGATCCCCGCCGCCTTCAGCGCGGCTTCGCTTGCGAATCCCACGTGTCCGCACACGCGAGTCGTCCACACGCGCGCGCCGTCGAACCTCTCCGTCAGCCACGCCGTCGTCGGCGTCTCGCCGTCCCACAGCGACTCGTCCCACCCATGTCCGATCACCCATTTCGTCTCGTCCTCCCCGTCCTCCCCGATCGCGCCCGCGAGCGTCTCTATGAATTCTTCTTTCGACCGCACGGTCGTCATGTCCAGAATCTCGGCCGTGAATCCACCCGCGATGAGGTGCGCGTGGGCGTCGACGAAGCCGCTCGCCAACACGCGCCCGGCGCAATCCACGATCGTTTCGTCCTCCCCGCGTCGCTTCCCCGACCGCTCGACCGCTACAATTCGCCCCGATGGGGAGACGATGACGTCTCGCTCCTCGCCGTCGACGTTCCACATCGCGCACCGCGCGAAGACGGTGGCGTTTTGGACGCGCGACGACGTCCCCGGGACATCGTGAAACGACCGAGCGACGGTCTCGTTCGCGCCGTATCCGAGCGGACATCCCGAGCCGGTGGACTCGAGGAGCGGCCAGACGAGAGCAATGAGTGCGCTCGCGAGAGCGACGAGCGCGGCGCGGTCTCTCGCGGTGAGAGATCGGGCCATGACGGGGGACGAGGGACGCGGAGTGAGGCGCCGGCGGCGGCGACGGGTACATTGTACGCGCTCATCTAACTTTACAGCATGAATTCTCGACGGGACCGCGGTGTCGCGTTCGTGGGATTGAGGAAGACGCGTGAGACGCGCTCAGGCGGCGTTGTTGTCCTCTTGGTTGGAAATTTTCCGAAGGGCTTCCTTTTGCGAGTCGTCGAAGGCGTTCTGGACGTCTCGTTCGTTCCATCGCAGACATCTGCGCAAGGAAGAGATGAAGTCGCCCGTTTGATCGGCGTAGTTGATGGTTGGGATGGGGAACTGGCTCATTCTGACGAAGATGGAGTCTCCGCTCTCGAGCTCGCAGCGGTCTCGACCGTCGAAGGAGACCCACGCGGAGCACCGCGCGTCTTGAGCGACTCTGAGCTCGAGTTCGACGCTATCCGGGAAAATCACCGGACGGAACGAGAGCGTGTGCGGACAAATCGGCGTCATCAGAATGGCGGGTACGTTCGGGTGCACCATGGAACCACCCGCGGACACGCTGTACGCCGTGGATCCGGTCGCCGTGGCGACGATGACGCCGTCCGCTTGAATCGTCGTGATGAGGTCGCCGCGGTCGTACGCCTCGAGATTCGATAGATATGGACTCGGACCTCTGTCGACGAGAAGTTCATTCAACACGGTTATCTCCCTCGTCGCCTCACCCGTACCTCCTGCGCTGACTTTATCCTTGGCCTTGACGAGAGTACACTCGAGACGCATTCGAAGCGTAATCGGAACACCGCCTTGGATGTTCGCCACGGGTTTCCCACGTCCGACCGCTTGAAGCAAACTCGCGGCCGTTTCATCGCTTGGATGACTCGTCAAGAATCCTAACGACCCGAAATGGAACCCGAGAAGAGGAGGAACTGGACCTTGGAACAGTTTACTGGCGTACAAAATGACGCCGTCGCCGCCGAGAGATACGATGATATCGATCGAACCCCAGTCTTCTTGCGGAATCATCCCGTCAACCTTACGCAACTTCTCCGCTCGACGCAACACAGACGCCCGGTGAAGCGTATTTTCTACGTGAGCGTTTTCTAGATCATCGATGACGTCTTCATCCAAGATGACGGTGATGCCCATCGTCATCAGCGCGTGAGCGATCTCAATCAGCTCCGAAAGGAGACCCGTTCCGATCTTCTTCAGCAAGAAAATCCGTCTCGGTTGCTGACGCCACACCAATACCAACTGTTGCGTGCTCGGGTGAGAGATTCGAAGTTCACAGTTCTCGACGAGTTCTCTCGTGCACGAGAAACCATCCGTCCGAATGATGTACATGTCGGGAGCATCGGTGAGCGAGCTGTGCTCGCCGACCACGAGACCCTCTTCGTCCGTATCGACGGAGACGCTCACATCTCCGGAAACGGGATCAATGCCCGTCGATCCTTTCTTCAATCTCTCCGCGTATTCCCGCACAAAGGTCTCCTGCGCGATGGAACCGAAATCGCACACGAGTCCAGACTCCGCCGCGAGAGCTTCGTCGACGTCCATTCCCTCGTGAATTCGCCAACACGCGACGAGAGCCCCCGTTCGACCGATTCCCGCCTTGCAGTGCACCAGAATCGGCCGCATGGCTTCATCGTTCACCGTCTCGATGAATCGTTCCACGTCCTCGTACGTCGGCGGAGCCATGTCGGAAATGGGAATGTGCACGATGTTCAGCGCGCTCGGACCCAACGTCCCTTGCCCCGATCCCCCACCGAACGCATTAAGCCACTGATTATCTCTATCGGAACCGCGCAGATCAATCACGGTCTTGAAATTGTTTCGCACGAGCCACGCTCTGCCCTCCGCCGTCGGTTGCCCACCGCGATAATACAACGTCTTGGCCGAGTCGGCGACGTCGCACACGACTTGTAGGTTCGGAATCGCCGTTCCACTCGGGGCGTTCGCCGCCCGGAGCCGCGGATCGACGAGATCTAGGGACGCGCTTCGCAACGCCTCGAACCGATGACGCACCGTGATGGAACACCCACCAATTTCATCGCACGCCGCCTCCAATTTCACTCGCAACTCCCACAGCGCCGTTCGCAGACGTTCCAACTCTTTGCTACGAAGATTGTTACTGAATCGTCCCGCGACCTCCGCGGCGGACGCGTACACGACCACTCGACCGAGGGCTTCCGTCACCTCTCCCGAACACGAATCAAACGTGTTTTCGTTGAAATCTACCTCGCACTCCTCCGACAACACCTCGGCAAACGACGCCAGCACCGCGCGCTCCAAATGCGCGGCAAGCTGAGGCAGCGGAACGTAGCTTTCGTCCGAATTCGCCGGGAAAGCGACGCGAGGTCCATTCACTCGTCCATTCTCACGCGTTCCCATCGTCTCATCCTCCACGGTTGGAAACATTTCGCTGTCAGACACCGCGCGGGACAGCGGTGCCGAATTCCAGCGCGTCGGGGACCACCCTTTCGACCGTCCAGTGTTTTTCCCAGGTCTGCGTCCCACACTTTGCGCGTCGCATCGCACGGATCCAGAGGTTGTCGTTCGTCTTACGGTCCTTCCAGAGGATGACGTGCGCGCCGTCGTCGCGCCCTGCGCCGACATCGCGCCCCCGGTCTATCCCCGATTCCCCCGTCCCGATCCTCTACCGCGCCCTCCCGACCGCGCGGGCGGAGTTCACCCCGACGAGACGACGCCGAACGACGCCAACCACGTCTTCCGACGTCCTCGAGCGAGCGTCGACGATAGACGCCCGCTGCGCGCGCGTTCACGCGGCCCAGTGTGTGACGACGACCCCGCGTGGAACGTGGAACCAACGTCGATGGGTCGATTGATCGACGGTGGTTCGATCGATGGGTGAATTGATCGATGATTGATCGGTTGGTGGGTCGATTGATCGATGATCGTTCGATGCGTCGTTCATTGAATCGATGGTAGTTCTATTGATCGGTCAATTGATCGACGGATGCGAACGATCGATCGGTGCTGTCTCATCATATGCACCGATCGCATGGATCACTCACTCAATCGATCGAAACCGACCGTGAACCTCGAGATCGACGTCTCGATCACTCGATCAATCTCCCTCGATCGATCGAACCGATCGTGAATGTCGAGACCGACCCATCGATCGATCACTCGATCGATCGATCTCCCTCGATCGATCGAAACCAGCCGTGAACCTCGACACCGTGGAAAAGCGAAGTCGGATCAATGGATGACGTTGACACCCCCCTCCGTCACTCTTTGCCCGGTCCGTGACGGCTATCCGCATGGCCCTCGCTCACGCCCAACTCGCGCACGTCGCCCAGGTACGCGTTCGTCGCGTTCGACCGCGTCCCGCGTCGGACGAAGACCGGCCGGCGACGAGGGAGGCGAATGCGCGCGCGCGTGTCGAAGATGAAGACGATCGATGGGAATGGATAATGAGTCCGCCACCGTTCTCGCCGCGTCCAGAGGGTCGACGCGCGCGCGGTCGCGCTCGATGGTCGTGAAATTTCTTCTCCGACGTTGTCCACGGTCGAGCGTCGACTGACGAATCCTTTTCGCGCGCAGTTCGCCTCCAGAAAGCGCGTGTGCGGCGCTCCCGTCGAGGCGTCTCGATGCGCGTCTCGCGTCCCGCGCGCTCGCGCCGTCGCTGGCGCGGTGATGGCGTCCGGTGAAAAGAAGTCCGTGTTGATCGTCAACACGAACGGGGGCGGTCACGCGAACATTGGTTTTTGGCTCGCGAAGACGTTAGCCGCGGCGGGACACGACGTCACGATGAACGTCGTCGGCGCCGAGGACGACAAGAAGATGGCCAAGACGCCGTTCACGCTGTTCGATGAGATTCGATCGATGGGGGTGAAGACGGTGTGGGCCAACCCGGACGAAGTGTCGACCAAGCACGCGGGCGCCAAGTTTGACGTCGTCGTGGACAATAACGGCAAGGACATGGACACCGTCGGTCCGGTCGCCGACTTTGCCGTCGCCGCCGGCGCGTCCCAATTCCTGTTCGTGTCCAGCGCGGGCATCTACAAGCCGACCCCGTGCCCGCCGCACGTCGAAGGTGACGCAGTCAAGGAAACGAGCGGCCACGCCTTGGTCGAAGCGCACTTGAAGACGCTTCCGTTGAAGATGAGCTCTTTCCGTCCCCAATACTTGACGGGTTACGGTTCGAACAAGGACTGCGAGGAATGGTTCTTCGACCGCGTCGTTCGCGGACGCCCGATCCTCGTTCCGGGCTCGGGCGATCAGCTCTCCTCCGTGACCCACGCCGAAGATTTGGCCACCATGATCGCCGCCGCCGTCGGGAACGACGCCGCCGCTGGTGAAATTTTCAACTGCGTCACGACCAAGGCTGTCACCCTCAACGGGATGGCTGAACTCTGCGCCAAGGCTGCGGGCGTCGAGCCGAACGTCATCAACTACGACCCGGCCTCCGTTCCGGACATCGAAGTGAAGAAGGCTTTCCCGTTCCGCCCGATCCACTTCTACAGCTCGAGCGCCAAGGCTCAAGCCGTCCTCGGCTGGTCGCCGAAGCACCCGGATTTGTCGGCGGAGCTCAAGGAGCGTCTCGCCTACTACAAGTCCATCGGGCGCGACAAAAAAGAAATGTCGTTCGAGATCGACGACAAGATTCTCGCCGCGATCGGAAAGTAAATGTAGTGAAAACAGTTAAATATTACAGCGCGCGCGCACGATTATTAGTATATTAGGATACACCGATGGACGTATTACGTCATCATCGTCCCATCAACACGGCGAAATCTCCCAAGAAATTTAACGCCATATGTTTTGCCGATTCCGCGGTCAGAGAGTGTATCTCTCCGTCTAAAGAGGCCCGATGGATCGCTTTCGGACTCGCGTACGCGTACCCCGCGTGTCGAAGCGTCACCTCAACACCCTCGGTGAGCGACTCGTACGCCTCGCCGAGGTCCGCCATCTTGTATCGCTCCAATTCATCCATGTCCCCGTCGATGATGTTCCAGTGCTCTCCCGGTCGCGCGGTCGTGGCGATGAGATTTGCCGCGGCCAACGACCGAGACGCGAACCCGTCGATCGGAACGACGGACACTCCGACGTCGTCCTCTTTCTCGGCGACGTCGAACCCGTTCTCTCGCAACACGTCTCGACAGTGTTCCACCGTGCGTCCCGGAGACGTCATCACAAAAACTCGCGTGCCCCGCTCGATCGCGGCTTTAAGCAACGGTTTCAAGTCCTCGTAGACGACCTGCTCGCCCTCGACGACGTCTCGGTCTCGAACCCTCTCTCGGTCGACGGCTTCTTGTAAACCCAGCGGCAACATGCGTCGTCCGTCCCATCCCACCGACGACTCCACCTTCTCCCCCCACTTCAACACGCTCATCAGCTTAATCTCCGTCCAACTCGACACGATCTCGTCCACCGTTAACGGTCTCGTCCGTCGCTCGAATCGCTGCTCCGCGCTAAACACCGGTCCCGGCCGCCCACCGCTCGTCGTCCTCCCGCCTATGATGGCCTCATCCGCGATCACCCGCACCATCAGCACCCCCTCACACGACGTGGATTCCCCGATGCACCTCCGCATCGCGCGCATCGCCTCCACGTACGACGACGCGTCCCCGGGGACGTTCTCCGGCCATCTCGCCGCCGCGACGGCGTGCGAAATCCGCGTCATCTCCACCGTCGCGTCCACCACCGCGTCGTACGCGAACAGCACCGCCTCGGTGGATTTCGCGACGTCTCCTCCCTCGCGCTCGACCGCGCGCGTCATCATCCGTCGCGTCATCATCCGTCGCGTCATCCGTCCCGCCTTGGTCGCCTCGGGCGCCTCCGCGCGCCGTCGCGCGCACCGCGCGCCGCGGGACGACGACGCGCGTCCCAACATCCCGCGCGAGCGCTCGGAATCCCCGTCCCCGACGCCGTGTGGCGTCGAATCGCGCGACGATCGTCGCGCGGGGTCGTTACCGGAGTCCCCCGGATCGACCGTTCATGACTCGTGACTACCGACCACGCCCCGCGCGTCCCGCGGGACGGGGCCGGTCGCAGACTGTATGCTCGGGTGGTACTAAGGTATGGGCGAACAGTGTGGACGTGGTGTCCAGAAACGGCCGAAACGGTCGCCCGCGCGCGCAGACCGGCGCGCGCGCGGTGGCGTCGGCGACGTCGAGGACGCGCTCGGGGGACGACGAGGACGAGGACGAGAACGGTGGGCGTGATGGTCGCGCCGCCGTACGGCGCGCGCGGTGGGACGACGGCGCGAGGAGGAGACGAGAACGAGACGAGGTGGTTGCCTCGCGAGAGGCGCGCGTTCGGGCGCGGAGGGGCGTTTCCCGAGGTGAACGTCGTGCAGTTTCCGTGCGGGATGGGATGGTGCGAGAGAAATGACGCCGTGGGGTGTCGTGAGGGCGAGGGTGAGGCGGCGCCGGGGTGTCTGGAGATGGGATTCGAGACGCTGTCCGAGACGGCGGCGAGACGCGCGTTCGACGAGGAGACGACGACGCGCGAGTACGAAGGGTTTCTCGAGCACGTTCGTCTGTGCGCGCGGCGAGTGGAGGGGTCGACGGAGAGCGATGAGGATTGGCGGTCGATGTGCGCGCGAGTGGGCGGGCTCGAGAAGTCGGAGCGGGTGCGGCGGGTGAGGAACATTGGCGCGGATGCGCTGGAAGCCGCGCTCGTCGCGGGGGAGGGCGAGCCCGTCGTCGTCGAAGACGGTGGGAAAGATTGGGAGACGTGGACGTTGGAGAAGTTCAAGTCTGAGATTGGTTCTTTTTTCGTGAGCGTGAACGATCGCGCGCCCGCGCGTCGGTCGGATGTTCCGAAGCAGCGGACGCACCAGTTGCGTTTCGACAGCTTTGTCGATTACGTCGCGTCTCGCGACGGGAGTCTCGAGGATTTGGAATTCGATGAAAAACGCGTACCATTCTACGCGAACGGCATGCGCGTGTTCAGCGATAGAACATTGGGGGAAAAGATGTCGCGAGCGTTTCCGAGACCTCGTTTCACGGAGACGTGCGACCACACCGAAACCATCATTCAGGAGTTGATGAAACAACTCGGAGCGAACGCTGAGACGACCAGAAACGTGGAGATGAACGTTTCGAAATCACTAGATAAATTATTTTGTGGTCCGAAAGGGACCATCACGCGGCTACACTACGACGCTCAAGACGCACACGGATGGCTGGGACAAGCCGTCGGGTGGAAACTGTTCGTCTTGTACCCACCGAGCGCCGGTCGACTGCTCCATCCGATTGAAGAATCGCACGCGAGCGTGGACCCGTTGAATCCGAGCGAGTGTGACTCATTCCCTTCGCCTCGTCGAGCGACGCCGCGCGTTTGCGTCCTCGCGCCGGGAGAGGTTTTGGTAAATCCGCGAGGTTGGTGGCACTACGCCGTGTCTCTCACGTCGAGCGTCACCGTGATGAGAAACTTTTACCACGCGAACACGAACGCCGCCGCGTTGGTCGGCATGGTCTTAGATAGTGCCAGAAAAGCTCAGGTCGGAGAACTTCGTCGACACGAAACTGTCCCGAGAAATGTGTGTTGATGTGTTGCGTCGCGTCGAGGGGCGCGTCGTGTCGCTAGGTTACCGGGGGCGCGAATAGTCGAAAAGATTTCAATTATCGAGATTAAAAGCCTATGGAAATAATTCGGCAGCATTACACGCGTCCTTAAGCGAATATGAAGCACGGTCAGCGGCATGCGCACGAAACCACGGAAAGAGTCATGTCGTTTCTCGCAAATTCGCGCGCACGAGTGCGTCTCGCACTTACGCAGAGAACAACTCCTCCAAAGTCATATCGCGAACCTTGGCTACTTCCTTGAAGGTCCGCATCTCAGACAATCCCGTCACAACCGCCCGAGCGTTGTTCAACGGGTTCGCGCTACCAAGTTGCTTCGCGAAGCAGTTCTTGTACCCCGCGAGCTCCAAAACCGTTCGGCACGCCCCGCCGGCGATGACCCCCGTGCCCGGGCTCGCCGGTCGAAGCATCACGACCGCGCCACCCTTACCCTTGACCGTCACTCGATGCGGAAACGTGTCACCCTTGGTGATCGGCGCACGCTTCGCGCTCTTCCTCGCGTCCGCCGCCGCCTTCGTCACCGCGATTTGCACCTCCTTGGCCTTTTTGCACCCGACGCCAACCAAGCCCTTGCCATCGCCCACGACGACGGTGGCCCGGAAGCTCATCTGGCTCCCACCCTTGGTGATCTTAGTCACGCGAGAAACTTGCACGACGGATTCCTGCATTCCATCGTCCTCCCTGCCGCCGCGCTTGCCGCGACCGCCGCGACCACCGCGACCGCGACCGCCGGCGCGCGCGCGGGGGGCTTCGCCGCCGCCCTCGGCGCCGGAGTTCTCATCCTCGGCGCGAACGACGACGGCGACGCCGCGAGCGGGGCGACGAATATTCTTTCCGCGCGCGCGCGCGTCGCCGAGGGACACGCGTCCGAACGCGGACGTCAACGCCGACGCGGACATGGTGGCGCTGGACATCATCTTCCTTCCCGAGACGGGCGGTGGATTCGACGGAGCTGTGGGCTTCGACGAGGCGCGCGCTGCGTTGAGCACAGGGGCGCGAGAGACGCGAAACAACTCGAGTTAGTTTCGGTGCGACGCGTGCGTGGAGCGCGCGGGCGTGTGACGGCGGATGACGGCGCGGCGCGACAATTGGACACAAACCTGAAACTCTAGGGTTTCATGGCCCTCACGGCCGACGTCATCCCGATGTGGACATGGGTACATTTTGATGGGTTACAATTGGATTATGTATGGTAAGGGACACCTCGACGCGCGCGGGAGGGACGCGAGACGCGTCGAGGCCAAGGCCGAGGGCGTCGATCGAGCGTCGCGCGACGTCGTGAGATGATGTCACGTGTTATCATCGCGCGCGGCGCGAATGTCGGTGCTGGAGAGGTCGACGCGGAACTCTGGGAGCTCTCGGAAGAGACGGCCGGCGGCGAGCGGACCGGCGGCGGCGAGGACGGCGAGAGGACGAATGAATTCGCCGGTGGCGCGATCGAGGCGACCGGCGACGATGAAATCACAGTCGTTGTCGCGAATGTCTTCCAGGGATCGGGCCAAAGCCTCGGGACTTCCGGCGTACTTGGGATCGAGGAGTCTGGCGGCGGTGTCGGCGCCGACGACAAAGGTGACGCCCGGGACGGCGCGAGTCTTATCGACGAAAAGGGGGGTCTTCGTGAGAAGACAGACCGCGCCTGGACGTGAAAATTGCTCCAACCGTCGCATGATCTCGTCCACGTCGAGCGTTCCCTTGTCTGCGTTCGTGACACCGATCTCAAAGGCTCCCAGAGCGCCTGGAGGCGCGGCGCTCACCGCCGCCGCGAGAAGTTTTTCGTGACCGTCGTGAAGCGGGTTAAACGAGCCACTGAGCACCACGTTCGCGCGTGTGGCACCTACCGCGGTTAACTTCCCTTCTGTAAATTCTAACACCGCCTGTGAACCGTCGTCCGCCAACCATCTCTCCACGACGTCTCGCAGACTCGTCGGCGAGACGTAGGTGGGTTCCTCGATCACGTTCACCACCAGATCCTCCCGTTCGCTCGCGCTCAAAACATCGCGCACTAACTCTATCCCCGCGTCCGCCCCCAGAGCCGCGTCGACTAAATCTTCGCTCGACCGTCTCGCTTCTTCGTAGAGCGCTCGCAAAACTAACCGACTCGCGCACCCATCCTCTTCGAACCTCCCCCGTCCGCTCGTCTTCTCCAATCGCATCTCGTACGTCGTCATCCTACCCATGCTTCGACTCGCGACGTAACATCGATGCTCACCTCGCTTCACCACCTCCTCCGTCGTCAACGAGCACGTCGCGCCCACCCCCGCGGTGGCCGCCGCCTCCGCCGCGCTCGCCCCCCTCGAGCTCGGATGTCGAACGGCCCGCGCGTACGCCGCCTCCGCGAGCGCCTCCGCCATCTCCAACGACGCGTACCTCTCGATCCCGCGCGCTCTCGCCTCCCCCACGATGGCCACCGTGGACTCTCGCGCGTAGGGCACGCTCGCCTCCACCAGCGTCCTCGAGCAGTTCGGCACCGACGCGAGCCACCCGAGCGCGCGCGCGCCCCCTCCCGCGACGTGCATCGCGCACCGCACGCGCGACGCGTGTACGGACTCCACGATCGCGCGCACCCCGGCCTCCATCGCGCGCGAGCGCTCGCGCGGGCGTCAATGCGGTCGGTGGGCTCGAACGTCGCCATTTCTCGCGACATTTCGCGCGACCGCGGGCGTCGGCATCGTGCGCGCGCGGGGTCAGTTCGCGACGCGCGCGCCGTCGACCGCGAGTGTGAACGAACGTGAACGCGTCTCGGACGTCATGTCAGCCTCGAACGGCCGAACTATCGGCGCGAGCGAGCGCGCGGCGCTGCTCGGGACGGATGCCAACACCCAAGATCGAGCCACGGATGATGG
>MDTE01188351.1_pt1 | contig 24905 bp, 16 predicted proteins | sample 811231 | NCBI WGS metagenome assembly MDTE01 (sample SAMN05326651, study PRJNA326480) | marine metagenome | isolation source: seawater | place: Indian Ocean: Red Sea | collected 2010 | reverse complement strand
TTGCAAAGCATTGTCAAAACGTCAGTTACGGTGTCTCTGGGCGAGTAGGGCCAATTGGGAATGTGTGTGGATGAACCTCCCGAAGTGTGCTCAAAATGAGTTTTTTCAGAGCGGAGTTGTCACCACTGTGATCACTGTTGTGATTGGCTGATGGGCACCGGGCCGAATGTTCGTCTTGGCAACAATAGCGGGTACTGTTATTGTCCGCCGGTTTTCTCGGAGTCGGGAACTGTCACGAGGTGGACGCAATGGCTATGCAACCGGTCGCGAGGTTTATCTGCGCGAGTGTGGTGTGTTCGCTTGTGGGCATTGGCGGATGTTACAGCGAATCGTCCGATGAACTGACTTTCGACGAGAGCGACCTGCTGTTGGATGAGCCTCTGTCCTCAGAAGTCGGCGAGGTCCAGGGGCCGGGGCGGCCAGGTTCCGGTTCGCCATTGGGCGAAGACAGATCGGAATCGGGTTCGAAGCATGCCCTCGTGAAACGAGTAACCCAAACCCTGTCGCAGTTGACCCCTGATGGAATTGAAACCAGCCAGGCCCAGATGGCGGCTTGGTTCGACGTGTCGGTCGAGACCATGAGCGACGGTGAATTGAGCTATGGCGTTGTTTACCGGCGTATCACCTATTCGGAGAAGCTGCCGGGAGGAAGCCAGTCCTACGATTCGAATGATGACACGGCTGCTGTGCCTGCGGCATTGGCGAATCTGTCGGAACTTTCGCGAAGCGGATTCACCTTTCGAACACGGGGTGACAGGACGGAACTGGAACTGGTCATCGTTCCGTCGACGTTGTTCAGCGGTGACCGGAAAGGTACGGCTGCTGCGGAGTTCATTTATGACCGCATTGGGTTGGTGCTGTTGGGACGCTCGGCCGAGTCGCTTCCGACGGCTCCAGTCATGCGAACCCGGCGGATTGTTTCACCGATTCCGATGGAGTTCAGCACCCGGTTTGCGGTCAAGGCTTCCGGGTCGGGGACGATCACGCTGGACGTGTTCGGAAGCGTGGCCACAAGTCAGCCCACGACGGACATCAAGCTGGTCGGTGGCACCGCCACGGTGTCGCTGAAGGGGGGATATGCCTTCGGGGACATGACCGTCGACGATCACAACTGTGTGCCACGACGGGCCGACTGGAACCGGTACGTCGACATCAGCTTGGTGAAGGCGGGGTCAGGCGACCGAATCGAACAGCAGAAGCACGAAGTGGTGACGATTCGGGGGATTGAGGCGAACGCCCCGAACGACCTGCCGGAACAGCCGGCCGTCGCGCCGGCGGCCGCAGTGCCCAGTGGACCGACCGGGGTGACCCCCTAGGAACCGTCGGCAGTCAAGTGCCCGCAGATCTCGGGGTTGACCACGTGTTCGGGCATCCGTCCAGACAGGACGTCGGCGATCTGGTGAGCGGTGCGGCGTCTCAGTTCTTCGACCGATTCTTGCGAAAGAAATGCCGCGTGTGGTGTTGCGATGACGCGATGATCGGCAAAGAGAGGGTCGGACAGGTCCGGGGGTTCTGGGTCAAAGACGTCGAGTGCGAGGCCTCCAATCCTGTCCTGCTGGAGAGCCTCCCAGGCGGCGGTGTGGTCGATCAAACCACCGCGTGACGTGTTGATCAGCACCGCGTGCGATTGCAGCCAGTCGAGACTGGTGCGGTTGATCATGTGGTGAGTTTCGTCTGAGAGAGGGCAATGCAGTGAGACGACGTCACTGGAGCGAAGTAGGTCTTCGAAAGGCATCATGGGGCAATCGGTGCCATGGTCCTCGCCAGAGGGTGTGGTGGCGACGACGTTGAGCCCGAGTGCACGCGCTCGTGGCACGACGGCGCGTGCGATACGGCCGAGGCCGACCAGTCCCAGCGTAAGGCCCGAGAGCCGTCTCAGCGGAGGTCCCGCGGCCAACTGATAATCCCCCTGTTTCGTGTTGAGATGGAAAAAGGCGGTCTTTCGTACGGCCGAGAGCAGCAGTGCGATGGTGTGGTCGGCAACTTCGGGGATGCAGTAGTCGGGCACAAAAGTGACGGGAATGTCACGTTGGGTGCAGGCATCGACGGGGATGTTGTCCAGGCCGATGCCAAACCGGGCGACAATTCGGCAGTTTGGGGCGGCATCCAGGAGCCGGAGAGTCACCTGAGCCCAACAGGCGGCGATCGCATCGACGCCGGATGCAAGATCCAGCAAAGTGGATTCGCCGGCGTCGGGAGCGTCAAGCACTTCCGCCCCAACCTCGCGAAGAATCTCTTGCTCGATTTGGGAATCCGGCCATGCGCGATCGGTGATCAGCACTCGGAAGCCGTCGGCCATCTCTGCGCCCTAGGAGTTGGCGGCAGCGAGTTCGGCCATGCGGATGGCTGGCTCGACGACCCGGTCCCAGTTCTCGCGAAGGTAGTCGGTTGGCCCACCCTTTTCGGCAACGGCATGAGCCACGTCGACTGTCTTGATCATTTCGATCGCGTCCCATGGACAGACTAGCAATTCATAGGGATCGGATTTCTTGGTGGGGATGTGGACACAGACTTCGCATCCAACGCAACGTTCCACATCGATTTCGCACCAGCTTTGCAGGACCGAAATGGTCGAGCCCGGCACCTTGTAGATGCAATCGACCGGGCAAACCTCCAAGCACGCCTCACAACCAGTGCAGTTGTCGGCGTTGATGATTGCCACTTCCTTGGGCAGTTTCTTGCGGGCGCCAGTCTTGGCCATGGCCGTGAACCGTTCGTGAGAATCCTGGGCTAACGAGGGATCCGGATAGAAGTGTGTCGCATCGGCAAAAGGACATTGTGTCGGTTGTTTTGTGTGGCGGCAACCCAGCTTTCGGCAACGTCGCGTTCCTGCCGTGGGCTCATCTTTACCGGGTTGGCAAGGGGGACTATCATCTCGCGGCTTGTTCCGAGTTTTCCTTCTGTTCGGCTCGACCTGCGGGGCAGCGCACTCGTTGTAGGTCGAGGTCTTTGCATGGACGTCCGTAGATTGACTCTTGCCGGCGGCGTGTTGCTTGCCGTGTGTGCCGGCGTCCAATGTGGCGTGGCCGCCGAACAGGACGACCCGGTGGCCGAGACCGGGTGGCGCCCGGCCGCCGGCTCCGCTACGGGTGCCAACGGCGCACGGGAAACGTTGTTGAGTAGTGTGGAGCAGCCCGATCGGGCGGAGGGGCGTGACTCGGTGTTTGCCGTCCCCGCGACATGGCGATCACTTGTCCAGGAGGCAGGGCAAACGGCCAAGGTGTGGACCAAGCGGATTGAGATCGGGGCGAAGGTCCTGAAGGGCAACACTGACCAGGATTTCGTTCGCATCGCTGCCGAAATGCTCAAGGAAAATGAGGACTCGGTCCACCAGCTGGATCTGGGGGGGCGGTTCGGACAGGTCAACGGGGAGCGAAATACGAACCGGTGGTACCTGGACAACACCGTGGATCACTCTCGTCCCGGAAACTGGTTGCTGTATTTCAGTGGCAAACACGAATACAACGAATTTCAGGGGGTCGACTATCGGGGCACCGGGTCATTTGGGGTGGGTTACAGGTTTGTCGAAAAGACGGATCGGCACATCCTGGTACGGCTCGGGCCGGCTGTGACCATGGAGGTTTACAGCGGGGCCGGAGGCCATCGCGTGACGCCGGACTTTTTTGCCGAATACGAAATCGACTGGCCGCTGTTCGAACGGACGCGGTTGGAAACCAAGACAACGATGCGACCGAGCCTGTCGTCACTGGAAGTCTTTCGGTTCCGCAACAACACGGCCGTACTGGTCCCGTTGGACGATGAAGAACGCTGGAGCCTGAAATTGGGTTTCCGGCTCGACTACAACTCAGTGCCGAAAACGACCAGCAACCGAGTTCCGATGGACGTGACCACGGACGTGTCGATCGTCTACATGCGGCCGTAACTGCCGATGACGGTCAGCGGGGTTTGGCCAAGGTGATTTTCAGCGCCTTGCGCTTGCCACCACGAATCACGGTCACGTTGACCACATCTCCGCCCTTGTATTTCCGGAGAGCGAGGTCGAAATCGTCCAGCCCGCCAATCTTGGCGGAGCCGAACTGTACGATGAGATCGCCACCCTTGAGTCCGGCCTTCTGTGCGGGACTTCCCGGCGAGACACCGGAAATCGCATAACCTTTTTTCCCGTCGGAGCCGAAGTCCGGGATGCTGCCGACGTAAGGTCGGCTTCCGGTCCGAGCAACTTGTGCCTGGCTCTTGATTTCGATGTACTTCGGCCGGGCTTTTTCGCTGGCTGTTTCGATAATGATCTCTTCCAGCATGCTCAGGATCTGCTCCATGCCTGCGAGATTGACTTTCGGCCAGTCGTCACCGGGCCGATGGTAGTCGCTGTGAGTGCCGGTGAAAAAATGAAGGACGGGGATCTTCTTGCCGTAGAACGAGGAATGGTCGCTGGGGCCAAAGCCGCTCGGCTTGAGTGACAGGGCGAATTCCCGCTGTTTGCCCTTGGCTTGGATGAGTTTTTTCCACCTCGGAGCGGTGCCGGTTCCGTAGACGATGAGCCGGTTGTTACGCAAACGCCCCACCATGTCCATGTTGAACATGGCGACGGTCTTGTCGATCGGAAAGACCGGTTCCTTGACGTAACGGGCGGATCCGATCAAGCCGAGCTCCTCGGCTGTGAACGCGATGAAGACTAGCCGGCGTGCCGGTTTCTCTTTTCGGCCGCCGAGTCGTCGTGCGAGTTCAATCAGGCTGACGGTGCCAGAGGCATTGTCGTCTGCCCCGTTGTGTACCTCCTTGGAGCCGGGCGCCAGCGAGCCGGGGCCACCGAGCCCGACATGGTCGTAATGGGCGCCGATGACGATGGTTTCGTCAGCTTGTGGCCCTTTTCCCTCGATGACACCGATGACATTTTTCACCTCGGTGCGGACAGTCTCGATCGATGTCTGCAACTGAACCGTCCATCCGGGGATGACCTGGCTCTTGGCCCGAAAGTCCTTGTCGATGGCGGCTTCAAGTCCGGACAAAGAGGTCTTCAGGGCGGCCTTGAGGACCTGGTCGATGGCCTTGTGTGTGACGTGGATGATGGGGATGTTCCGGGAATTGCCAGAACGACCGTAACCGAATTTCATCAACGGGTCGGCGGGCCCTTGTTTCTGCGAGGTGCGGACACCCTCGAGCCGTTCTACTGACGCCTTCAATCGGCGTCGCGCCTCGGCGAATGTCTTTTGATCGGACGGCTTGGCGTCGTTGAAGGCAACCGCAGCGGTGACAACAGCATCCTTGGCGCGGGAAAGCGCCTGTTCAGCGTTGTGGCGATTCGAGTAGGGGTCGTTGACGAAAAGGATCGCCTTGGCCCCGGCGCCGAACGCGTTGCTGACCTTTGAGCGAAGTGCGGCGTGCCGAGAGATTCCGCCATGCGGAGCGGCAAACGGCCCACTGGCGTCGGATTGAAGTGGTGTCCGACGCATGATCACGGCAATCTTGCCCTTCAGGTCAACGCCCTTGATGTCACTGTAGTGGGCTTCAGAGGCGTCTATCGCGTAGCCAAGGAACACCAGTTCGCCGCTGATTTTTCCGGAGCCCCCAAACGCACAGACTTCGAAATCGGTGCCGACTTTCAGGTCGATAGAAGCCCCCTTGGGGCCGACCAGCTTCACCGAGTTGGGGGCGGCGAGCTTGACGTCGGTGACCAGGTTGAATTTCTGGAAAGCGTCGCCGTCAACGCGTTTCACGTCGAGCCCGGCACGGCGAAACTGGTTCCGGATGTAGTCGGCTGCGAGGTTCAGACCCTTGGTGCCGACGCCTCGCCCCTCGAGCTTGTCTGAGGACAAGTACTGGAGGTCGGTTTTGAGACGATCCTGAGTGCCCGGGACGGCCTTGGCTGGCCATGCCGCCGCTGTGGCGGTCACCAAGGCCAATAGCATGGCCGATAGAAGCATCTGGCCGGGCAACGAGCTGCAACGTGATTGCGGACGGGACAGGGATGAAGCAATGCGAAAATCTGCCACAGTGCGGGCTCCGGGAAGGACCTCGAAAGCAATTCGACATGTGATGGTAAACGACCAGGGCCTTGGGCGACCAGTCCCCGGGGCTGGAGGGAGGTCGCGTTGACGACCGATGGTGTCATTCGAGTTCGGAAAGCGCCTCGTCGAGGAAGGAAGCGAGCAACTCCTCGGGGAACAGGCAGAACGAGAACTCGCGGTTGGTCAGGACGCTGTTGGCATCGAGTTGTCGGTCGAGCCTCTGCAACTCACCGTCGAGTGCTTGCCGGGCACCGATTGTGTGACGGGTCAGTTCCTGATTTACCGCCCGGAACTCGTGGAATCGTTCCCGACGGTTCTGCCGGCTGGATTCGGAAGTGTCGTGTTTGTCCCGGTTTTGACTGTGGATCAATGACGTTTTGCGGTCGACGAGTTCGGGGGCCTGGCCGGGGTCAAGGAATTCCTGTGCGTTGTAGAGCATCCTGCGGCGTCGCGAGGTCAGTTGACTTCGGTCCTCGGACGAGACGTCGAACGGTCCGCCGAGCGGAAGGTGGAGCGTACCGGAGAGGGTGAGGTAAGGCGGCGGCGAAATGCCGAAGAAGTCGGCCATCAGCGAGTCGGTGGCCTCGTCGTACTTGGATCCTCCGATTCCATGGATGAACAAGTCGGCCAGAAACACTCTCGCAAACAGCGTGGTGGAAAGCGCACTGGGACGAATCCGCAGCCCGGACTGCTGCCAGTCGCCCAGGGCCGTGGCCAGGCGGTCCAGATCGTGTCCAGAGTCGAGAGCCCACTGGACGTTGAACCCACTGCCGTCACTCAGGCGGATGCTGGTGGGTGTGACCTGTGTGAGCAGCCGTCGCCGGTGAGTGTCTCCGGAGTGCCAGCACCAGAACGGCGTTTCCAGCCAGCCGTCGTGCCAGCACAGATCGGCAGCGGGGTGTGTGCGGCTGCGGACGTTGTTGGCTTCACGGTACGTTCCCAACGCGCGGTTGTGAGACTCGGCAAACCGTTCGGCGTCCAGCAGGCTCATGGCCATGAACTTCAGGAATGGCGCCCGAGTGGCCAAACGTGAGATCGGCAATTCGAGCGTGCCGTGCCCCATGCGATCCTGCATCGCGATCCGTGCGGCCGAGAGGCACTCTGCCAGGCCTCGGCCCGCTTCAGCAGCAGCAATTGCTGACGGCCAGATCCGGGCCAGCAGCGGGTCGATTCCCCACCTTGCCAACGCATCGGAGACCCGGTCGGGAAAAGCGGTGAAGGCTGCCGAAAGGTCCGGGCGAAGGTCTTCCCAGGGGCGGGCCGCGGTGTCGGTCGTGAAGGGGACCAGGCGGGTGGCGGGTTGGTCGCGTGATCCATCCGGAACCGACAGGTGAAGCGGTGCGGCGATGTCGCTGTCGACGATGAGGTTCAGCGCGGTGCCGTCCAACCGCTGGGCCAGCCGGGCGAGTGCGAAGTTCTTGACCAGTACGCCGCAATGAAAGAGGGTCGGCTGATGGCCGCCCACCAGCAAGGGCCCCGCGGGCAAGTGGCCGGGAGGGACACGGCCAGTCTCTTCAGCGTATTCGACAGCTGCCAGCAGCGTGTCGTCGACGGATTTCCGTTTCCAGTCAGCGAGCGAGATCCCGGCGATCGGCGTGTGGCACGCGGTGCCCGCTCGCTGGGTGTCGCGGGCGATTTGGACGGCGCTCGCCAGGGACGGGTCGGCCAGGATACCGCGATTCGTCGCAGGGACACGGCGGGACACTGGGCTGGTAATGGTGGGCGACACGGGCACGGGCAAAAGACAGGTCGGTCGCGGAGGAGGGGTGGGCGCGAAGTCGTTAGCCGGCCGGGGTAGTGGCAAGGGCCCGGTCGAGGACCTCAAGGTAGTATGACATTCGCAGGTCGGCGTCGTCGAGCGATCCGCCGAACGATCGTTCTTCGTCCAGGTAGATCAGTGGGACCGGGTGTTCGATGATCCGCATTCCGGCTCGCACCGCCTGGACCCACAGTTCCAGTGGCATGGCGTAGCCGGGTTCGGTCAAGGACAGGCGACGGAGAGCCGCAGTGCGGTAGGCCTTGAAGCCGCAGAACGCATCCGTCAATCGCAATTGCAGGGCGTCGTTGAGGCGTTCGGTGACATCCACGTTGATTTGCCTGCGATCCTCGGGTGGGTGTGAGGAGTCGTTCTCGATTTCCAGATAGCGACTTCCGGAGAGGATGTCGGCCTGGTGGGCGTGGAGAGCAGAGACCAGTTCGGGGATGCGTTCGGGCTCGTGCTGGCCATCGCAGTCGATGGTGACAACGACATCAAAGTCATGATCGATGGCGTAATCGAAGGCTGTCAGCAACGCCGCTCCGTAACCGCGATTGGTGACATGCGTTTTTACGCGAATATCGGAACGACTGGCCAGTCTCTGGGCGGTCCCGTCAGTGGACCCATCATCAACGACGAGGACGTCCTGGCAGTGTTGCAGCACGTTGTCGAGCACTTCGTCAACATGAGCTGCTTCGTTGTAAACAGGCAGTGCGGCGAGAGAGACGGGGGGCATGGGAGGCGGGAGGCCTTTGATGGTGTGGTAAGCCCGGGGCGGCAGGATTCCATTGTAGGTTCCCAACGGAGTGATCGCTATCGGTGGTCACGGTTGTTGCTAAGCCTGAAGCTCGTACAATGTGCCCGCAGGGTCGCCGAGCGGAGCGGCCATTTCTGAGGCGCCTCGCAGGAGATGAACATCATGGCGTTCGAACTTCCGGAACTTCCCTATGCACATGACGCGCTCGAGCCACACATCGATGCGCGAACAATGGAAATTCACCACGGAAAGCACCACAACGCGTATATCAACAACGTCAACGGTGCGTTGGAAGGTCATGACGACCTGGCCTCCAAAAGCGTAGAGGATCTGGTCAGCGACCTGGCCGCTGTTCCGGAAGAGATTCGCGGTGCGGTGCGGAACAACGGGGGCGGGCACGCCAATCACTCGTTGTTTTGGACGGTGATGAGTCCTGACGGTGGGGGGGAGCCTGATGGAGCACTTGCCGAGGCGATCAACGCGGCCTGCGGCAGTTTTGATACTTTCAAGGAACAGTTCGCCAAGGCGGCCGGGACGCGATTCGGCAGCGGTTGGGCCTGGTTGAGTGTCGGAGCCGACGGGCTGGTCGTCGAAAGTACTGCCAACCAGGATTCTCCCCTCTCGGAGGGCCGCACGCCGATCCTCGGTCTGGATGTGTGGGAACACGCGTACTACCTGAACTACCAGAACCGTCGTCCGGATTATGTGCAGGCGTTCTTCAACGTGGTCAATTGGGGCGAAGTGGCACGCCGTTATGCTGCAGCAACCTCCTGATCAACGTGATCGGCGTCCGACCCATTCGAGTGGGCGGGCATGATATGATGACGCCTGGCGGTGCTCGGTGGTGCCGCCAGGCGTTTTGTTTTGTTCTCGGGGTGATTGACGGGCCGCAGCCGGTCGCGAGATCGGATGTCGCGGAGAGGGTCGGGGGACGTGTCAACGGCGAGCCTGCTGATCGTCGAGGGCGTGGGGCGAGGGACCCGGTTTCAGATCGGTCGCCAACGTGTGGGCATTGGCCGCAGTTCCGAAAATGTGGTGCGGGTAGAGGACAGCGAGGTCTCACGGTTTCACGCCGCCATTCAGTGGCAGGCGTCCGGCTTTAAGCTGGTCGATCTCGGCAGTGCCAACGGCACGTTGCTGAATGGGGTTCGGATCGAAACGGCGGCAATCGTTGACGGAGACCAGTTGCAGGTGGCCAATACGCTGTTGGCGTTCCAGGTCCACGATGTGAATCCCTCGAGAGGTCGTGTGCCGGTTGATCTTGTGGCTGGCAATGACGACCGGTCAAGCATTGTGGGCGAGACTGCCAACGTGATGGCGACACTTCGTCCGGGAGCGGCCGGCGGAGAGGCGGCCGCTCTGTTGGGAGGAGAGCTGTCGCCGGGCAGTGCCGAGGACTGGTCGGTCAGTGCGGTCGAGGCGTTGGCGAGCCTGGGAGCGTTGTACCGGATCAGCGAGCAGGTGGCTGATCCGGCAGCGACCCTTGATACGATTCTCGTCACGATTCTCGACGTCGCCCTGGATGTTGTGTCGGCTGATCGTGGTTGTGTGCTGATGGCCTCGCCGGACACTGGCGCACCCGTGCCAAGGGTGTACCGTGCGAGGGGCGGCAGCGGTCACGGCGAGCCGGATGAAACGCCGACGATGCCGGTTCCTCGCAGTATCGTGGACCTGGTGATGACGGGTGGCCGGGCAGTGCGAACGTCCGATGCGCAGCGTGACGACCGGTTTTCGGGTGGTGGTAGCATTTTGCAGGCCGGTGTCCGTGAAGCTGTCTGTGCACCACTGGTTGGTCGGCAAGCCGTCCTGGGTGCCATTTATCTCGATACCACGACTCGTGTAGACGAAGTTGTTGCCGAGGGAGAGGTCAACGAACGGCTTACCGAGGAGTCGCTCAGGCTTCTGGTGGCGATTGGCCGGCAAGCGGCGCTGGCGATCGACGGTCAGCGGAGCCATCAGGCGCTGGTGCAGGCAGAACGGCTCGCCGCCGTCGGGCAGACGATCGCGACCCTCAGTCATCACATCAAGAACATCCTGCAAGGTGTGAGAGGAGGGAGTTACCTGATCAATCTTGGCCTGAAAGATCACGATGAGCAGTTGATCCAACGGGGATGGGGGATCGTCGATCGCAACCAGGGCCGCATCTACGACCTGGTCATGGACATGCTGACCTACAGTACTGACCGTGTTCCCGCGTGGAATCGTGCGGACGTCAATGCGACGGTCAGTGATGTGTGTGAACTGCTGCAGTCACGGGCTGACGAGGCCCGCGTGGTCCTGGAGCGAGTCTTTCCAGAAGGGGCGTGTGAAGCGGACTACGATCCGGAAGGGATTCACCGAGCAGTACTCAATGTGGTCACCAACGCCATTGACGCGGTTGAGGGGCGCCCGGGCGCGGTGGTCGTCGTGGAGGTGGGGGTGGATCCGTCTGTCGCGGCGGTGTTTGTGGATATCGACGACAACGGGCCTGGGATTCCCGAAGACGAGTTGCCACGTCTTTTCAGCCTGTTCGCTTCAACAAAAGGCGCCCGCGGAACCGGGTTGGGGCTTGCGGTCAGCCGCAAGATCGTCGGGGAGCATGGTGGAGAGATACAGGTGGAGAATCGTCCCGGAGCCGGTTGCCGATTCCGGTTGACGTGGCCAGTGGATGCCGTGTCGGATGAGGCCGTTGGTGGGGACGGCTAGAAGGCGGGACGCGTGCCGGTTTGGGGGGTGCGGGGTGGCCCCACAGCCCCGAGCTGGGAATCCAGTTTGTCCAGGTCGGCGCCTATCGGCCGTCCGCCGGAACCCCATTTCAAGCCGAGGCCTTTGGCGGCGATGCGGAAATGGGTCGGGCGCACTTGGGTGGCCTCTGGAAGCGGTGTGGTCAACGGGATGCCGCTGGGGCCTTCGAGGGGCCGGATTCGGTGTGGCGAAGGGAATACGGAAGCGAAATGACGTGCCGTTCCCCATTGCTGGTTCGTCATCCGGTCATCGCGGTCGACGAGGTAATGTCTTCGCGTGGGGCTGAAGCCGTTGTGAGCTCCCCACCAACGCAGGCATCCCGCATCCAGTGTCCGGCCGCGGCATGAGATGATTGCCGCTTGAGGTTCGCCGGCGTTGGCGGCGGCAATTCCGGAGGTGAAGGCTGTTTCATCGATGAAAAGGTCGAGCCGACAGTGGTCCGACGACCTGGACTGGGAAGCTTCGGGTTCGGTGGTTCGAATGTGGAAAATCGAATCCCCGCCGGAGAGTGTGGATCGTCGAATATCGATGCAGGAACGGAGGGTGGGCGAAAGGTCGAGATCGAAAACCTTGCCGGTGGAAAACAGCAGGCTGTCTGTGACAAGCAGCGGCCGGTTTGGGTGTTGCGTGCGGACCAGGGAACCCCCGCCGGCGAGATAACTGCCCAGGATGCGGCCGCTGCCTTTTCCCTTGGGTCCGGTGATGTTGATCAGGCCTCCTCCACCGGAAGCTGCACCTCGTGGGCCAAGTAACGAACAGTTGTGGATCGCGAACTCGCCGTCGTCGACATGAAGAAACCAGGCCGGGCCTCCTTGTTCCGGGAGTTGAAATCGTCCGCCGACGAGTTCCAGTGTTCCTCGTTTGACGCTGAACATCGATTGGCCGGGGGCATCGTTGGGCGGCAAAGTGGGCGAAGTTGTGGCAGGTGGTTGAGAGTCAGGAACCAGTACCAGAGGTTGTTCCTTGATGGTGTCTTTGAAAACCAATCGGAGGCCGCCGGAATCGACAGCGATCGGGCTGGTGACGGTGCGGCCGGCACCCTCGACGACGATTACGGCATTGGGTGGCGGGGGGTTGTCAGCCAGAAAACGACCGAGATCGGGATGATCAGACAGTTTGAGGGACAGGACGGGCCGAGGGGTCGGCCGAGGATGGGGCCAGCGGGGCCGCTGGGCCACGGCGGCCTCGCGACCTCGGCCTGCGCCGGGCTGGTGCAGGCCGAAGACTTGGCAGCCAGGGGGGCTGCCGTCGGTTCCGATCTGCAATTCGGTTCCAAAACGGCGGGTCGAAAAGTAGGAGGGCGAGACGGTGTGGGCCGCCACTTTCAACGGCCGCCATGGGGTCGCAACGAACTCGCCTTTTTCGCCCGGGCCAGACCAGCACGACTGCCATTCTGAATAGCTGTCCACGGAAAGTCCGGAGTCCGGTGCCAGGAGGATGAAACGGCGCACTCCGAATGTGAGCGATGCGTGTTGATGCCATTCGAGGCCGATGAAACGGGAAGTTCCGGGCTGGTTGTCGGCACGTTGTGGCCAGTGCCCGAGGTCCAGCAAGACACCGTCACCATCAGCAGGGCTCGCCATCAGGGTGTTGACCAGTCTCAACCGGGTCGAAGCGATGTCGGTGTCCATGTCGCCGCTGTCGAGTGTCAGCAGTGGGGCCTGGCTGCAGAGTGTCGAGGAAAGGAGTCGGATGCGACGGCCGTTGGGTTGGGATGTCGAAGGTTTGGGGGTCCGGAGTCGGAGTGGCGAAGCCGTGTCACTGACCAGCAGGCTGTTGAACACGGCAAGGTCAACAGAGCGGGAATCGATTTCGATTGATGTGGTGTTGCGGCCACGCGACAGGACTTTGTCCAAGACCACCCTGCAGGCGCGGCCTTTGACAGAGCCCGAGATGGAAATGGCCACCGTGCCGCCTTCGCGGGCCCGATGTTGAGTGATTGAGCAGTCTGTAAGACGGAGATCCGATGAGTCAGCGGAAAAGAGGGTCAGCCGTCTTTGGTTTGGGAATCCGGAGGCCGGAAGTGTGAAGTCGATTCGTTCAAGTTCGAGGTGTGTGTTGTGCAGTTGGAGTGCCGAGGATGCGGGTTTGGTGCCGGGAAGGAGGACGACGACCGCTCGCGTGTTTTTGTTGGGCGTCGAGATTCTGACGTGTCCGCAATCGACCAGCGTTGTTGCTGTGAGAGAGAATGGGCCGGGCCCCTCGAGCTGAATCCAGCCTCCCGCGTCTTCCAGGTGCGAAACAGCATTGTCGAGGCTGTGGAAATGGCCCCGTCCCTCATGTCGGCCGGAAACGTACAGTGCCGGTCTGGGTGTCGGACGAGGTGTCGTCGCCCATTCGAAAGTGTGCCGTTTCTCCCCCCGTCTGAGGGAGGGGAGATATGGTGGTGGCAGGGCCGGCTGTCCGGTCAGCAACGGTGACGGTAACGTGTCGTAAACGATGCCGCTTGCGTTGGGAGGGGGGGTGGGCCGTTCATTCTCAGGGGCAATTGCAGTCGAGTTGGTGAAGGGGACGCTCGTGGGGGTTCCCGATACGTCAACGGATTGCCCGAGATTGACGAAATTGTAGCCGAGCAATGCCAGCAGGCCGATGCTCATCAACGTGAACACAACCAAGCGGAGCTTGCTCCAGTCCACTTCGCCTGCTTTGTGGCTAATGGAGTCGTCCACGGTTTGGCGAGGTCCACGGCGCGATCGAGGAGAGGGGGGCGGGACGCTACCAGTTGAGGGGGCTGTGGGGTCACTACGGGTTGGGAGAGGTGACGACGAGGATCCTGACGGTGAAGGTTTCTCCGTTGTTCGACGCAGTTGGTGCCGCGACGGACGCGAGGTGGAGAAGTCGGTGTCGCCGAGATGAACGTCGAGGGCGTCTTCTCCCATCGTGCCGTCATCCGCGAGGGCGGCGATGACGCCGGCTGACAGTTCGGGGCGGTCCAGGTTGATCGCCCCGATCGCTGCCAGCAACTCGTCTGGAGTCTGGAATCGTCGCTCGGGAGATTTGTCCAGCATCTGCAGCAGGACTGCGACAACGTCCTCTGGGATGTTGTCTACGATACGGCGAGGGTCAGGCGCTGGAGTGGCAGCATGCTGGCGGAGTTTCTGGGTGAGGCTGCCGTCTGGGAACAGGGCCTGGCCGGTGAGCATGTGATACCAGGTGCAACCGAGCGAATAGATGTCGCTGCGGACATCGGCTGACTTGCTGTCACGAGCCTGCTCGGGGGAGATGTAGTCAACGGTTCCGACAGTGGTGCCGGCTCGAGTAATTCCGGCAGCTCCCGGATCGTCCAGTGAACGGGCCAGTCCCATGTCGGTCAGTTTGACGACCCCGTCTGCCCGAATTAGCAGGTTGGACGGTTTGATGTCTCGATGGACAATGTTTCTTCGGTGCGCTACGGAAAGCGCAAACGCCACCTGGCGAGTGATGTTCAGGGAGCGGCGAACGGGAAGCCGGTCGTGCGACTGGATCAGGCGGGCCACGTCGGTGCCGTCGACGTATTCCAGAGCGATGTAGAACTGACCGTCGATGGACCCGGCTTCGAAGACCCCGACGATGTTCTCGTGTTTCAGTTCTCGAGTGGCGAGTGCTTCGGACCGAAAACGTCTCAACAGCGTCTCGTTGTTGGCCTTGTCACTGGCAAGGACCTTCAGCGCTACCTGGCGATCTTTTTTGGGATCGTTCGCCAGGTAGACCATGCCCATCCCGCCTCGGCCGAGCAGGCGGAGGATGCGGAATCGACCGAATGACTGGGGGAGGCCAGGTTCGGGCGTTCCGGATGTCACTGAGTGGTCCGAAGACATCACCGACAACTCCGAGGGCGAGAAATGAGGTGGGTTGTGGGAGGCGTGGGGGGCGCTGAGTATAGTCGCCGTGGTTGTGGAGGGGCAAAATCCGGTCGGCCGCGAGATTCCGGTGGCTTAGTTGCGGGATTCCGTTGGTGCGGATGTCCGATTGGTTGACCATGGTGGCCATTTGAGACACTGGATCAGACCGGAGGAGAATCCGAGAACGACGTGTTCTCCGAACGGACCACAACGGATCGTGCTGACCGGTTCGGGGAGTGCTGCCTGCCAGAGTATGGTTCCGTCGCGATCGATAAGGACAAAACGCTCTTCCATGGTGGCCGTGGCAATGATGGTGCCGATGTAACTGATCGAGGCAATGTGGACGGTGCCGCCGATGTCATAAAAGCCCAGAGAGCGGCCGCGGTTGTTGAATCGCTGGACGCCGTGATTGTAGGCAGCCAGCAGGGCTGTGCGACCATTGCCATTGGTGTCGAGGCCTCCGACATTGGTCCAGATCTGCTGGCTCCAGCGGTCGTCACCGGTGATGGTGTGGCTGGAGAGTAGGCCAGTGTCGGCCGAGCCGATGATGACTGGTCGGCGGGGCACCAGCCGGAGGTACTTCAGGGGTCTGATGGATGTGAATTCACCGATCGGTTGCTGGTTTGAATCCAGGACAACATTTTGACGGTCGGAGAAACTTATGGCGATCGCGTTGCCGAACGGAGAGGTGGCCACGTCGAGAATGTCGTTGTGGCAATCGACGACCCATTGGACCGCCCCGTGGTGGGTGACCCAGCCTGCTCGTCGTGGGCCCAATTGAATGACGCCGCCGATGGCCGTGTCGGCCCAGTCCATGGTCGGGCCAGCGCAATTGGGCAGCGGTTCACCCCGAAGCGAGCCATCTGGGGCGAGGAGGTGGAGGTGTTCGTCCGCGGTGACAACCGCGACGTCACCACTTTCGAGATCAACGTCCAGGGCGGTGGGGTTCGAGCCGGTTGAATAGGTCCAGGCGGTGACCGGATGCCGCCGTCCTCGTCCGGACTGGCTCCAGTCTTTCGCAGGGATGTTCATCAGCCAGCCAGACGAGCCCGCAGTTCTTCCAGGGCCTTGCGGACATCGGCATCGGTGGACAGGCTTTCGCGTGTCGGGCGACGATACACTCCGTCCTGGGTCTTGGGTGCCGCAACGTCAATATCCGGACGTACACCGACTTTAGACAGGTTGTGTCCGGCAGGCGAGTAGAACTTGGCGGTGGTCAGGCGTAATCCCGAAGATTTTGCGAGTGGGAAAATGCTCTGGACGCTCCATTTTCCGTAGGTGCGTCGGCCGATGACCAGGCCCCGGTGATGGTCCCGGATCGCTCCCGCGACGATTTCGCTGGCGCTGGCACTCTCCCCGTCTGTCAACACGACGAGTTTCAGGTCGTTGGTCCCGCGTCGGTGGGCGCGGTACACACGGTTCTGGTCGAGACTCCTGCCGCGTGTGGAGACCAGGACGCCGTCGGCGATGAAACGGTCGAGGACATCGGTGGCCGCATCCAGGAGGCCGCCCGGGTTGTGCCGAAGATCCCATATGACCGCTCGGACGCCCTGTTGCTGGAGAGTGGCGAGGGCACTGTCGAGTTCGTTGGCTGTGCTCCGCTGGAACCCAGTCATCTGGATGTACCCGATGTGCTGTTTGTTGTCGAGCATCGTGGCCAACGGGATGCTTTTCACGATGACCGGTCGACGGATCACCTGCAGTCGCTGTTCCCCGGAGAGCTTGGCTCGACGAAAGCCCAGTTGGACGCGACTTCCTATCGGTCCCTTGAGCAGGCTGGCGGCTTCATCGGTGGACATGTCGCGACAGTCGGTGCCATCGATCCGCACGACGTGGTCTCCCGGCCGTAACCCAGCCGTTTCAGCAGGACTGGCGGGAAGGACGTCCATCAAGAGCAACCCGTGGCCTGGCTTGGCCTTGATTTCCACACCCAGTCCGACGAACTGTCCATCGATATTGGCATTCAGGTCGGAGTAGCGGTCGGGTGTCAAACAGGCGCTGTAGTCATCCAGCGCGTTACATCCACCAAAAACGTATTCGAGCGCGACGCTGGAGGCCGGGAGGCCCAGGATTCGCTGGGAGATCCGGCAGACCTCGGTTACGACGCGGTGTGCCTCGGCAGAACTCCTGATTTGGCGATTCCAGTAACTCTTGAACAACGTGCTCCGCAACTGGAGGACGCGGTCGGCCGTCGGTGTGGATCCTGCCGGTAAGTGTCGGTCGAGGAATTTCTGGTTGGCCAGTGAGAGATAAAGGCTTTCGGTGCCGTGAGCCACGAAGGACGTCAGTGAAACGTGTTCCACAAAACTGCTCTGGACGCGAGCAACCAGGTCATCGAACAGAGACAAGGCCTGGCGTTCGGGGATCGTCAACAGCTGTTGCCGAAAACTTCGGTCGGCGTAACGGTGCTGGATTCCGCACTGGATCCTCGATCGGCGCAGGCCGTGCTGGATTTCCTTGGTGTCTGGCCACTGTTCGGAAGCCGTCTGATAGTGAGTCAGTGCGTCGGCCCAGCGTCGTTTGACCTCCAACTGGCGCCCGGTCTTTATTGCCGATTGCTGATTTGCCGGCGAGTCGGCGACGACCGGTGTCGCGGCAAAAAGCGTGATCGTGCACAGCCAGAGAACGGCGGTCAGCAAACAGTGGTTTCGAGGGGCCCTGGAGGCCGCTGCGGGTCTCATGATGACGTGTCTCCCAACCATCCGTTGGTGTCGGCCGCCAAATTGCGGTCGACAAAGGGAAAGTAGGCCACGTTCAAGACATGAGCAAATTGCGGGAAAACAACCTGCGCAGCGCATCCGCTACTGCTGGCGCATCCGGAAAAGTGCTTGCCGATCGTATCGACGGTGGCGGTCGGTCCGACTCGACGACCGGAACCTCAGCCGGAAACGAGCGCAGCGTGGAGGCGTTGGATCTTGCCGGGAAACATCGGAAACGCCAACTCTGGCGGCTCAAGTTCCGGATGCCACATCTTCTCCCACTCGTAGCTGTACCACCCGTCGTATCCTCCGTTGTGGAGCAGGCCGAGGCAGTCGAGAATGGGAAATTCACCGCCTCCGAAAAGCACGTAATCTGCGTGACGATGGCCGCTCATCAATGCATGAGCCCGATCGGACGCTTCTGTGGGCTCGGCCTGTTGAGGGGCTGCGTCGCCAGAGACTGAGTCTTTCCAGTGAGTGTGCATCACTCGATCACCCAGTCGGGAGTAAGTCAACTCGAGTGGTTCGCCGTGGAATCGCCACGGATGGTGCGTGTCCCAAAGGACGCCGACCGAGGGAGACGAGACCATGTTCATCGTCTCTGCAACAAGATCCGATTGCGAATAGTCTCCATGGGTTTCGATGATCACCTGCAGTTGCAAGGTGGATGCATAATCTCCCAACTGGTTAAGGCCGTCGGCTACTTGCCGGGCAGTAGCCTTTCGACCGGTCTCTTCACGGACAACGTCGCCGAAGACGCGGACAAATCCGGCATTGAGTTCGGCTGCCAGGTCCAGGTACGCCCGCCCGATAATGGTTTGGCGGTGGCGTTCGGCGGGGTCAGTTGAGTCGAACGCGACCGAGGAGGCGAGGCCGCTGACGTGGAATCCTGCGTCATCAAGTTCTCGCCGTCTTTGGGGCAAGCTGGACGCTGTGAAATCTGGCACCGACAACAGGTCGGTTTCCCGCTCGACCAGGCGGATTTCCACGCCATCGAACCCGGACTTCGTCCCGTGGTGGATCATTTCCGAGAAAGACCAGTCCGGGCAGCCGATGGTCGAAAAGCATGTGCGAAGCATCGTAAGGCCGCGAGTGGGACCGTGGAGTTGGTGCGCTGACTGAGACTGACTATAGAATGGAGGCTGTTCGACGGCGAGGCGAGGTGAGATGGACGGTGTCACGGACGCAAAATGGCTGAATGGTCCGGCCGACGTGGATTCGGGTTTTCGGCAACGGCTGTCCGCCGCGTACCATCAGCTGGCGTCGCAGGAAACGCCGGTCGATTACCACGACTGGGTTGCCAACGAATTCGACATCGATCTCTCCACCGAGTACGCAGGAATTCGGATTGCGAATCCTTGGGGCAAGGCGTCGGGCCAACTCTCGATGACCTCACAACAGGTGGCCGACGACGTGGCTGCCGGTCTGGGCTACGTCGTTCTGAAGACGGTGATTGCGGAGTCGGAGGATGGTGGGCAGTCGATGGCAGAGTGGGCCATTCCCGAGGCGCGAATGCGACTCGAGCCGATCACCTCACGAAGAGGCGAGGACGGGTGGACGGTCAGTTGGAAGGGGCGGGGTTGGTGGGGGACGTTTCGGGAGTACCTCAAACTGGTCACGGAGGCCAGGGCCTTGTCGCGTGATTCGTCGACTCTGGTGGTGCCGTCGGTCAAGTATCACCTGCCAATGCCGGGGGAAACCGAGTGGTTGGAGGCGGAATACGAGTTCACGACCCGGGCCTTGCTGGAGGCCTGGGGCGACGGCTCTCCGATGCCGATTGAAAAAGACTTCAGCCCGACACTGGCCGGCAGCGATCGGTCGCGGGTGCGGGAGACGGTCGTGGAATGGTTGCGACGTGTCCCGGCACTGGTGCGTGGTGCTGTGCGAGACGGGGAGGTGGTGGTGGGGTTGAAGATCTTCAATGCGCTTTTCGACGATGCCTTCCAACTGGAACTGCTGCAATCGGTTCAGCAGGCTTCGCCGAGCGGGGACGGAGCGGATTGGATTGTCTACGGAAACCGTCTATTTGATCCGGACCGTGAATTTGACGGGCACGTTGGAGTGGCCTACGGGGGTCCTGATCTTAGCGATCGCAACCTTCGGGTGCTGGCAACGTTTTTCGACCAGTGTGGGCCGGAGATGAAGCCAATGGCCGCTACCGGGGATATCAACAGCGGACGGATGGCGCTGGAGTACGCGATGCGGGGAGCCAGCAGTTTCCAGTTGCACACGTTCTTCCAGTTGCCGGCGAAACACTTCACGCTGAGGAGCGGGAACCGCACTCAGAAGGCGTTGCACGAGTTGTATCTGGACCCCGACGATGGGCTGGTTGTCTGGCTCGAGCACCTGGCGCGCCGGTGGAGCTTGCCACGAGACCCGTTGCGGTTGTCCGATGTCGTTGGCCGTGGAAGACCGGATTGACGGGAATGGCCTGTTGGGGGTGTCGGGGGCCGCGGTCAGAGCGTCCATCCCTTCCGGTATTCGCGTCTGACGATTTGCTTGACCTCCGGCGCGTTCTTGGGCGTGAGAGTCTTCGCGTCCCATTCGACCTTCTTCTCGGCCCAGACGGCGAGGTTGCCCAGGAGTACGACTTCGGTGAGCGGCCCGGCGTATTCGGGGAAGTTCGAGCGAGCCGGTTTTCCGTCAGTTATGGCACGCGCGTACTCGGTGAAGTGGCCGGGAGATTTCTCGAAGTCGACTTTCGGCGTGTCGACTCCGATGACGATGTTGCTGTTGCTGGCGTAGTCACCCGGAGAGAGCAGCATGCCCTTGTCACCGATCAGCAGGGATCCGGTGCGCGGCACCTTGTGCTCCTTCGGGAGCAGTTTTTGAGCGGGGCGTTCACCCCCGTCGTACCAGATCATCTTGACCGCGTTGCGTTCCCCGAGTTTGGGGAACTCATAGGTGATCACGCTGGACTTGGGGTAGCTGTCCTTGTTGTGTCCCGAGTTGGTGGCTTCCACCGAGATGGGGTCCTTGAGGTTCAGGGCCATGAACGGCATGTTCATGGTGTGGCAGGCCATGTCGCCAAGGGCGCCGGTCCCGAAGTCCCACCAGCCTCGCCAGGCGAACGGGTGGTAACCGTTGCCGTAGGGTCTTTCAGGTGCCGGTCCCAGCCATGCGTCCCAGTTGAGATGCTTGGGGGGCGTCGCGGCCTTGGGCCGAGGTCCACCCTGGGGCCAAACGGGCCGATTGGTCCAGACGTGAACCTCCTTGATCTGGCCCAGCACGCCGGATTGCACGATCGCGGCGCCTTCACGGAGTTTCGATGATGCGGTCCCCTGGTTGCCCATCTGGGTCTGAACCTTGTTCTTTGTCGCGAGGATGGCCATCTGGCGGGCTTCGTAGATGCTGTGCGTCATCGGCTTCTGGGTGAAGCAGTGCTTGCCCAGTTTCATCGCCATTGCGCTTGCCGGAGCGTGGTTGTGGTCGGGGATGCTGACGGTGACGGCGTCAATGCTGTCGGCCATCTTGGTGAGCATGTCCCGGTAGTCGTTGAACTTTTTGGCGTTCTTGAAGCGGTTGCCCGCCTTGTTCAGGGTGTTGGAGTCGACATCACAGATGGCGACGACGTCGCCATGTCGGCCAGCATCGGCCGAGTCACTGCTCCCCTTTCCACCGACACCGATGCAGGCGAAGCGGATTTTTTCGTTGGGTGACTTCGGTGCGGCCCAGGACTCCTGGTCGGAGGCGACCCAGAAGGCGGTTCCCATCGCGGCCGATGTTTGAAGGAAGTCGCGGCGTGTCGAGCCAGATTTTGGTGAGATGGTCATGTCGATTGTCCCAGGAGAAACGTGAGTCTGGTGTAACGGGAACTGACGTGGGCGTGAAGAACCGGCCGGTGAGAAACGGCGACGTTTCCGGGCCAACACGCGGGAAATAATAGCACGAGCGGAGGAACGGCAACAACTGGCCGACCCGGTCTTTTGGCTGCCATGCGACGGTCAGCAGGAGGTCGTTGCCTTGGTGCCGCAGCACCACTAATCTTGGAGGCGGCTTTGAGTCTGTGCTGAGGGCGACGGTGGCAAAGCCCGCCGTGAGCGTCGTTGCCAGGGTGATCTGTCGCAAAGTGAGACCATCATGATTCCTCCTCGTTTCGTCCAAGGGTGTGCCTCGTTGGTACTGACATTCGTGGTGGTCGGTTGCCCATCCAATGGTCCGCAAGATACTCCTGCATCCAAACCCTCGGGCGGGACCGCCGCCGCAAAGGAGATTGTCGAAAACCCGAATGAACAGGATCGGGCCGCTCAGACGGAACGCGAACAGCCGGCAGTCGACGCCATTCGGGAGGCTGGAGGACGATGGACAAGACTGGATGGAGCTGTGGTTTCCGTCGATTTGACAGAATGCCCGTTTGACGACGAACAGTGCAAAAAACTCGCCGATCTGGCCGATCTCCAGGATCTCAAGATCTGGGGGGCGAATATCGGTGACGCGGCTGTCTCGCACCTGGCGGGCCTGTCGAAACTTCGGAGCCTGGGTTTGGAGAACAGCGAACTGACCGATGACGGTTTGGCTGCCGTTGCCAGGTTGTCATCGTTGCGGTCGCTGAATCTTCGAAGGTGTTCGAACGTCACGAATGCGGGAGTCGCGCACATTGCGACCATGTCGGGACTGGAACAAATCCACCTGCTGTACACCAACATCAGCGACGAGGCCTTGGCTCACCTGGTCCCTCTGAAAAAGCTCAAAGTGGTGGACATTCGGGGTTGTGTGTTGATCACCGACAGCGGACTCGAGCACCTGGGCCGAGTGAAAACCCTGCGAAGCCTGAAGATGAGAAACCCACAGGTTTCGGATGCCGGACTGAAGGCCATTGAAGAACTGAGTGGGCTCACGTCGCTGATTCTCGAGGATACGGCGATTTCCGACGAGGGGCTGGAATCGCTGGCCGGGATGACGAAGCTTCGGGAAGTCAACTTGTTTCGAACCGGGATCACCGATGACGGCCTGGGGCCGCTGTCGAAGATGACCGAGTTGAAGACCCTGGTGTTGCGGGATACCGCCGTCCAGGGAGCCGGGCTGAAAAATGTGGCCGCTGCCAAGGGGTTGGAGCGGATCGACCTCAGCGAAACCCAGGTCGATGACGCCGGCCTGGCACATCTCGCCTCGCTGGTAAAACTGAAGCGGCTGAACCTTTGGTTCACCAAGGTTACCGATCTTGGAGTGCTGCACCTGTCCGAGATGAAGGAACTCGAGTGGCTCAACCTCGAGGAAACTGATGTCGGCGACAAGGGGGTCTCGGGGTTGCTGGGGCACTCGAGGCTGCGAACTCTGAACCTGTCGCGTACGCGTATCACTGACGCAGCATTGAAGTCGTTGGGTGCGTTGACGGGGCTGAAGGAACTCAATCTCAGCTTCACCCAGGTGAGTGAGGGCGCCGTGGCGTCATTTCGTGAAGCGGTGCCGGGTTGTGAGGTCAAACGCTGAACCCATCACGTCCGTATGTGGTTCGCCGTGGAACGGGTAGGAGTTGCGGGGCATGTACCGGGACACAGCCGACCGGTTGTTACGGCCCGCGGGCACTGATGGAGGGGAACTGCTTGATGCGTTAGCTGAGATGGGGTTTGTGGATCCCGTTTCAGCCAAAGCTGATTGGCTGGAGATTGTCGAGACGGCCGGAGAGAACGGCCTGTCGGAAAGTCTGCTGGCATCGCTGCTGGGCGTCATGGCTCATAACGCAGCACCCGACACATCTCTGCGAAATCTCCGACGGTGTCTCGCCTCTTGGGATGATCCGTCGGGTTGGCTGACATTTCTCTCCCAGCGGTCGCGAGCCGTCGAGATCCTGATTCGCCTCTTGGTCAATAGCCAGTTCTTGACCGAACTGGTGCTCAGGCACCCGGACTATCTTCGGAGGCTGACTGAGTCTCGGCGGTTGGCAGAGGTTCGTAGTCGAGATGAATTTCTGACCGATCTGCGACTGGCGGCGTGCGAGGCCGAGTCGGATGCCATTGACGCCATCCGAAGAACGCAGCGGTGGGAACTGTTGCGGATTGCGGCGTGTGACTGTTTCGGCCTGATGGATCTCCGCCGGATCACGCTTCAACTGTCCCTGCTGGCCGACGCAACGATCCAGGCGGTGCTGGAGGAGGCGACGGAGGGTGTTGCGAGGTCGGTCTCCGGATCGGGGGTGCCTTTGACCGTGGTGGCATTGGGGAAACTCGGCGGTGAGGAACTCAATTACAGTTCGGATATTGATCTTCTTTTTCTGTCCGAGAACCCCAATGCCGGCACGCTGAAGATTGCCCAGCAACTGGTTCGCGAATTGGGGCGGATGACCGGTGAAGGGTTCTTGTATCGCGTGGACATGCGGTTGCGGCCATGGGGGCGGTCCGGGCCATTGGTGGCGGACGTCGCCGCCTACGGAGAATACCTGGAAACGCACGCTGCCCCGTGGGAACTCCAGTCATTGGTCAAGGCCAGGGTCGTCGCCGGTGACCGGTCGGTCGGAGACCGAGTGTTGGCTGATGTGTCTCGACTGATTGTGGAGAAAAAACAGTCGGGTCATCGCGAGACGGTGCGGGAAATGAAGCGGCGGATCGAGGAATCGTTGCCGCGTGAACTTCGTGAGTACGGCGAGGTGAAGTCGGGGGTCGGGTCGATTCGGGATATCGAGTTCGTGACTCAGTTTCTGCAGTTGCAGAACGCCGAGGAACATCCCGAGATTCTGGGGACCAACACGTTGCGGTCGCTGGCGGCGCTGGCTGCCGCTGGTTGTCTGCGGGCTGAGGAGTATCGCAAGCTATCGAACGGATACCTGCTGCTGCGAGCGATTGAACACTCGTTGCAATTGATGCACAACAAACAGGTGCATGCCCTGCCCGCGGATGAGGGCGAGTTGGCCTACCTCGCCAGACGGTTGGATTTCGACGATTCCGACCGGTTCGTGAAACACTATGCCGAGCACTGTCATGAGATCCGCGAGGTGTTCGATCGTGTTCTTGGTGGAACACTCGACGGTCCCGATCCTGTTGGCGTTCCGTCGTTCGACGAGCCGTTGTATCTGGAGGTCTTTGGGGCTGATCAGCGATCGCGTCACGAGACGCTGTTGGGGGAGTTGGACCGATTTGGCATGGCAATGGTGGAGCCCGTCTGGCTGGAGGACGGCAGGGCAGAATTGACGGTGGTGGCCTTCGACTCACAAGGACTGTTGGCCGCAATCAGTGGGCTGCTCGTTGT
>MDTE01169020.1_pt1 | contig 24909 bp, 15 predicted proteins | sample 811231 | NCBI WGS metagenome assembly MDTE01 (sample SAMN05326651, study PRJNA326480) | marine metagenome | isolation source: seawater | place: Indian Ocean: Red Sea | collected 2010 | reverse complement strand
TCGCGATATTGAGTTTGGCCGCACGACCCTGCGCGGGGCGAAGTAGATGCATGCGGTCATAAAACCGGGTACGAGGGATTCGTGAGGGAAGATATCCCGAAATTAAGTGACCGGCGTCCGACCACGCCCATACGGGTCAACCGACCGTAGGCTTTACACGTTCTAACACTCCGGAGTCGAGGACTGGCGGACCTCGGGTCAGCATAACGAGCTGAAGCGTCGTTCGGCACCATGGGGGTCACTGATTCCATCAAGAAGCTCTACGAGAGGGAGATGACCGGAGCGAACAGGGACAGCACCATCGTGAGTCTTCGGTCTCCCACCAAGGGCGGTCGATCGAGCCCGCCGATTATTTTACTCCGCGCTCCGATCAATTTTCGCCCTCCCTCGTTGCATGCACACCCTCGAGCTGAACTCAACCCAATGATATTTCCCGTGCAGAACCTCCTCCGCGCCGCCGGACTCTTCGCTGGTGCCATTGTCGTCATGAGATGTTTCGGAGACGCTTTCGCCATCTGAGAACCCGCTCGCCGACCGGCCTTCCGAGGGTTGGGAGATACCTTCGTACCTATGGGACGCCGGCTGAGAAGCAACCTAATGCTAGTCCCCGCGCTGTTTCACTATTCATCGTCGCTGTCGTAATCTCCCAACAACCCCCCGAGTCCTTCTTCTTCCTCCGACGAGTCGTCCTCGCCCTCAGCCTTGGCGCGCTTCGCGTTGCGCTCGCCCTCGCCGGGTTTGCCCGCATCGCTGCCGCCAGCCACCCGCTTGTTGGCCTTCTCCTTGGACACCACCAGGAACTGGGGGTTCTCCTTCCGTTTAACCTGAATGACCGGTTGTCGTGTGTTCCCGATCAGCCCAACGCCGCTGGATCCCTTCTCCTCGACCCCAGTCCCAAATCCGGCCGACCCAGATCCCTTCGCGGCGGCCATCCTTCGTTCCTTCTCCGCCATCTCCGCCCGCAGTCTCCGCTTGGCGAATTCGCTCGTTTCTTCCTTCTTCGTTCGAATCATGCTCTCCAGGGTGTTGTCTTCCATCGGGCATTCACCCGGCCTGTGATCCTCCCCGCAAACGCGACAGCTGATGGTGTTCCTTGGGCACTCTCTGGAAGTGTGTCCCTTGTTGCCACACCGGTGGCACACCTCCGAGTATTTGGCCAACATCTTCTCCTTGCTGGTAAGCTGCTTCTGGCCGCAGAACTTTTCGATGTGACCGGCCATGCCACACTTGGCGCATATCCTCGGCTTCGGACAGTTCTTGGCGATGTGGCCCGGAAGGCCGCATCGGTGGCAGGCGCCCTCGTAGGATAGTGCGACATTTTTTGAGTGCGACATTTTGTCCCCGCCCGACGCCAGCTGTGTCTCTCCTCTCCCTTGCCCTCTCTTTCCTCTGACTTCACAGACGCCGCGAGTCACCTGCACCGAGGTCGAGTCTCCTTCGACACTCGAACCAAGGTGTCGACGCTCGGTCGTCGTTTGAGGCCAAGCGGCCGAGCCCCCCGAAGCGTGCAGCTCTGTCCGAAGGTACAAGAATTTCCACACTCCGGTCCACTCGCAATCACCGCGCCCTGTGCAGGCTGCACCTTTTTCACAGGGTTATCTTCTCGGCCGATAGAGCGCTCATATCGACACGAGCAGCGGCCCTGGGAGCCGACTTGTCCCGCCGAGATGCTCGACATCAACCTGTTCCGCACGGATAAGGGCGGCGATCCGGTGAGTCTTGACCCCAGACCCCGCCACGCCACCGATCGCGCGACGACACTTCGCTCTCGTAAAATGGCGGCCGACACCCGCTCGGATCGCCGCGAATGATCGGTCGCTCCCCGCGTGCTCCCCGCTTCGTCCAAATACCCCACTCACACCGAGATTTCTCGTCTTCCGACGTTTGTGACCGCAGGAGATCGTCCGGGAGTCTCAGCGCCGCCGCTTCGCGCGCGTGGAGGATGTCGACGACGTCATCGCCATGGACGCCAAGTGGCGCGACGCCCGCTGGGAGCTCGACAGCGTGAACGCCGAGTTCAACAAGGCCAACAAAGAGGTGTCAAAGCTCAAGGTTGCCAAAGAAAACGCGGATGAGGCGATCGCTAAGGTCAAGGAACTCGCCGCCCGCCGCGTCGAGCTCGAGCAGCAGGAGAAGGACGCCGAAGAGGCTGTGAACACGCTCCTGAAGCGAATCGGAAACATCGTGCACGACTCTGTCGTCGTCAGTCAGGACGAGGAGAACAACGCGATCGTCCGCACCTTCGGTCTGGACACCAAGCGCATGGAGGAAAAGCTGCCCAACCACGTGGACCTCATCGCCATGCTCGACATCGCCGACACCGAGCACGGCACCGACGTCGCAGGAGGCCGCGGCTACTTCCTCACAGGCGCCGGCGTGCTCCTCAACCAGGCGCTCATCAACTACGCGCTCGCCTTCCTCGCCGGACGCGGACACACCCCGCTCGGCACCCCTTTCTTCATGCGTAAGGATCGCATGGCAGAGTGTGCGCAACTGGCGGATTTCGATGAGCAGCTGTACAAGGTGAGTGAGGGTGATGACAAGGAGGACAAGTACCTCATCGCCACCTCGGAGCAGACGTGCTGCTCGTTCCTCCGTAAGAGATGGATCCAGCCCAAGGAGCTGCCCATTCGCCTCGCGGGCTACTCCACATGCTTTCGCAAGGAGGCTGGATCTCACGGTCGCGACACCCTGGGTATCTTCCGTGTGCACCAATTCGAGAAGGTTGAGCAGTTTGTCGCAGTGAGCCCGGACGGCGATGAGAGCTGGCAGGAGATGGAGCGCATGATTGGCAACTCCGAGGCATTCTACCAGAGCCTCGGCATCCCGTACCAGGTCGTCAACATCGTTTCCGGCGAGCTGAACGACGCCGCGGCGAAGAAGTACGATCTCGAGGCGTGGTTTCCTTCCTCGAAGACATGGCGCGAGCTCGTTTCCTGCTCCAACTGCACCGACTTTCAGTCCCGCCGCCTTGAGATTCGCTGTGGCGCCGCGCAGAAGGGCCCCGAGAAGAAGAAATCTTACTGTCACCTTCTCAACTCCACCCTCACTGCTACTGAACGCACGCTCTGTTGCGTCCTCGAGAACTGGCAGACCCCGGAGGGCTTTGTCGTGCCCCCGGCACTTCGTCCTTGGATGCAGGGCATCGAGTTCATCCCGTTTGTCAGAAAGCTGGATAAGAAAGGCAAGCTCGTGGTGGTCAGCCCGCCCCCACCGCCCCTCTTTGCGCCGAAAGAAAACGAGCCCGTCGAAGCTAAGACGGCCGCAGAGATGATCGCCGCACTTAATCTTGGACAGTAAGTGGTAGACGAGAGAGAACATGTGAAAGACTAGACTAGACATCTAAAACTGTTAACTCGTACCTTGTACCTCGAAATATTAAACCCCTAAGCCCTCAGCGAACCTGTCTATCCCTCCTCAATCCGTGGAGGCCGGTAAGTAGCCCTCCTTGGCCTCGTTTTCGACCAGTTCCTTGGTGAACTCCTCGAACTCAGCCGCGTGCTTCACCATGCACTGGTGAAGCTCGACGAACTGCTCCGCGCACGCCGATCCTCGCTCCTCTTCTGGAGCGGTGATAAAGCACGTCAGCGCGTTGCGGAACCCTTCCCCACAAGACGATTCCTTCAGACCCTGCACGCAGGGACATTCCAACGCCGCTTTCACCGCATCTTCCTTACTTCCCCCGGCCTCCTCCCCTTTTTTCAAAGCCTCAGCGAGTGCCTCACCGACCTCCGGAGACGACGTGGTCATCAGAAAATGAACTTACTCTCACCAGCCAGTCGGAACAGAAACTCACAGAAAAAGCGGAGAGGACGACAGATCTCGCCCGCGCGTGGGAGGGCGGGCTCTGAGACATTTGGGCATGGGGTTTGACATTCCGGGCATAGATGGCATCCGCTTCCATGTCGCGCCAAACGGAATCGGCGACGTCCAATGCACAGCGGAGCCTGGACATGCGCAAGACACTCCGAAGACCACTCTGCCGTCATGCACGTTGCTTTACCCTCTGTCGCCGTGTGTGTCTTGCGCAATAACCAAGGCTACCGCGGCAAGGTACCTCAATCCGATCGATGAGGTTGTTTTTGCGCAACTTGCGGCGTCCTCGGCGGCCCGGGTGGCCGAACCGGTGTATCGCGAGGCCGATTTTGCACACGAACCATCAGCACCTCGAACGACAGTGGTCCCACTGCTGCCCCTGTTGGACCCGAGCATCGTCGAAGACGAATGGGGATTAACGAGTTCTTGCGCCCACAGCCACAGGAGCACGCCGCGTGACGATGTCGGATGGAGAGAAGTGAGCATTGAGGCTGCGGGCACGTCCGGATCGTCCTCCTCCCTGGCGCGACGTCCTGGCGCCGCGGCTGACTTTGTGCGCGGCAGTCTTGCCAACAATGTGCCTTTCACACCAGGCGGAGCTGGCTGGGAAGATGCCGCCGCGGAGGCCGCCGCAGGTAGGCAGGCGGCCGCAAGACGCGCCAGTGTTGCGTGGCTCACAGATTACGAGTCGGGTGTGTACTCAGGGGTCCCCCCCGGCTTCTCTCCGTCTTCGTGGACGGACGAGGCGCTGGACCAGGCTCGGGGCGACGGCGAAGGCACAATGACAAAGACGGGATCATCGGCGGCACTATCGGCTTCTGGCGCGGCGCCGATGACTTATGACGATCTGTTGATGTCGGCGCTGCGGATCACCCCGGACGACGCCGAGACACCGAGCGATGTTGACGTGGATAGCGAGTCGGGTGAGGAGAGTGAGGTTGAGGCTGACAACGATGCCAGCACGGCAACGGAGGGACCGGAGGCTGAGCTTGAGGCACTCCTCAGGTCTGTGGATCCCACGCGACGTGCAAGAAACCAGACGACAGGTGAGAGGCTTGCAGCTTTGAGCAAGAAGAAGGAGGACGAGTGGGCGGTGATGGAGCGCCTGCCCGATGTGGACGATGCACTGCGCCGCGAGGTTCCTGAGCCCGCACACGCGTTTCCATTTGAGCTGGACACTTTTCAGAAGGAAGCGATATACCGACTTGAGCGCAACGAATGCGTTTTTGTCGCCGCGCACACATCCGCAGGTAAGACAGTTGTGGCGGAGTACGCCTTCGCGCTCGCAACAAAGCACTGTACACGTGCCATCTACACGTCACCAATCAAGACCATCTCCAACCAAAAATTCCGGGATTTTGGCAAGCAGTTTGATGTCGGCCTCCTGACGGGAGATGTCAGCATTAAGGCGGACGCGCCCTGTCTCATAATGACCACCGAGATTCTGCGATCGATGTTGTATCGCGGTGCAGACCTCATCCGCGATGTCGAATGGGTGATCTTCGATGAGGTCCACTACGTCAACGATGCTGAGAGAGGTGTTGTCTGGGAGGAGGTGATCATCATGCTTCCTGCTCATGTTGGTCTGGTGCTTCTGTCCGCCACCGTACCGAATGTATGGGAGTTCGCGGACTGGGTTGGTCGTACTAAGCGAAAGAAGGTTTTTGTTACGGGCACGACGCGGCGACCTGTGCCTTTGGAGCACATGTTGTACTTTGGGGGCGACAAGGAAGAGGACTTTTACAAGATTGGAGAACGGGAACAGTTCCTGCCTGGTGGGTACAAGGCTGCTACAGACGCCCTCAACAAAAGTAAAAAGCCGACGATGTCATCCGGTGGTGGAGCCGGTGTCTCTGGTGCGGGGCGAGGCAGTGGAAGATGCGGTGGTAGGGATGGAGGCCGCGGTGGGTACGGTCGTGGTGCGGGCAACTCGGGTAACAAGCATCCAGGTCGCGGAAGCGGTGGCGCTCCAAACACCGGTGGCGCGATGGGCGTACGAGGTCGGGATAAGTCCGTCTGGGTCGAGCTTATTCGATGCCTGGAAAAACGTGAGCTGCTGCCTATGGTGGTGTTTGCTTTCAGCAAGAAGCGATGCGACCAAATGGTCGATTCCCTAACTGGGATGGATCTAACGGCGGGTGCAGAGAAACATGAGATTCACATCTTCTGTGAGCGATGTCTCTCGCGCCTCTCCCCCGCTGACCGTCAGCTACCTCAAGTGTTACGCGTGCGCGAACTACTCCGTCGTGGTCTTGGCGTCCATCATGCAGGTCTCCTCCCAATCATGAAGGAGATTGTCGAGATGCTGTTCTGTCGTGGATTGCTCAAGGTACTCTTCTCCACTGAGACATTTGCGATGGGTGTCAACGCACCCGCACGTTGTGTGTGCTTCCAGGACCTTCGTAAACACGACGGTCAAGACTTCAGAGGATTGCTTCCAGGCGAATATACCCAGATGGCTGGTCGTGCTGGTCGACGAGGGTTAGACTCGGTCGGCACAGTCATCATTGCTGCATGGGATAACTTCCCCCAGGAGTCCACTGTCCGCACACTGCTCTCAGGCAAGGCAACCAAACTGGAGAGTCAGTTCCGACTTACTTACGGAATGATTCTCAACCTCATGCGCGTGGAAGATTTACGAGTTGAAGACATGCTGGCTAGATCGTTTGCCGAGTTCCATGCCCAGCGAAGTGTCGGGGACAGGCGTGGCGCCCTGGCGCTGGATGTTGCAGCGCTGAAGCGGGTCAACGAGTTGGCTGCGGCGGAGGAGGCTGCCGACCCGACCGGTTGGGCCGCAGCTGTCGCGCACGAGAGTGCAAGCGCGGCTGTTCGTGCGGCTGCAGCTGAGGTGCGCGCCGCGGTGCTGACGAGTCGCGGGGGTCAGTCGGCTATGAGCATCGGGCGACTGCTCCTCATCGCTGGAGGTGGAGAGGATGGAGTGGGAGACCTGCCGCCGGCAGAAAAAGGAGCAGACGGTGAGATACCTGCAGAAGTCAAACCTTCCGGCGCCCTCGGTGGTCGTGGAGGTATCGACAAGCACGGAGCATTGCTTCGCATAGTTAGCCCTAACGTGGCGAGCAAGGGTAGTTCAGTGGTGGACGAAGCAGCCGCAAAGACCTATGTGGTGTTGCTGCCTTGCCCAGAGGGACATCCTCCTCCTTCTGAAGAGGACAAGCAGACAGTCACTGAGCACTTGGCACCCGCCGCAACTGAAGCAGAAAAACAGGCAGAACCCGCACCCATGCTATTGATGAGGCGCAAAGGAGATGACGATGACGACGATATGTTTGGGGGAGGCTTTGGAAAGAAAGGAGGCTTTGGCAAGAAAGGCGGCAGCGGAGGTTTTAGCTCTTCTGCCACCGAGGACAGGATTGATGGACCGATGCCTCTTGGTTTACCTTGGCGGCTTCAATCTGGCGGCATGAATTACGTCATCGCCGCTGTGCGCGCTGACAGTGTGCTTGCCATCACTGAAGCCAAAATTTCAATCGACGCCAGTGCAGTCCTGACCACACCGGGTACGAGCGGTTCCCCAGCACCTGCAGCCGCAGCTGCCGTCGCGCGCGCCCTCTCCGAGATTGAAAGAGTTCTCAGCAACGGCACCCCCGCCGCACTTCATCCCGTAAAGGACCTCAAACTTCAGGATCTCGCTGCGGTAGAGGCATGTCATGCGCACGCCAGGCTGGTCGCCGCGGTCCCTGCACTTCCTTCCTCTGTTGCGCCTCGTTTGCGCGCATGGCACGCGTTGCTCGACGCGCGCCGTGCACTTTCCAAACGCGTCGAGGAGCTTGAACACGGTCTGAGCGACGCGAACTTGCAGCAGATGCCGGACTTCGAGACGCGCGTTGAGGTGCTCCAATCATTGGGATATCTTGATGAAGATCGCACTGTTACGCTGAAGGGTCGAGTTGCGTGCGAGATCGCCACCGGCGATGAACTGGTGGGCACGGAGATTATTTTCGCGGGTGTTCTGACAAACATCTCACCCGAGGAGGCAGTGGCACTCCTCGCAGCCTTGGTATTTCAGGAGAAAAATTCGAGTCCACCTGAACTTCATGGGTCGCTCCTTGAGGCATGCGAAAATGCAAAACAGTTGGCATTTACCGCAGGTGAGGAACAGCTGCGCAGAGGCCTTCCAGTGGCACCGGATGAGTTTGTCACTGCGACGCTTCGATTCGGTCTAACAGAAGTCGTTCATGAATGGGCCAAGGGTACGAAGTTTGGCGACATCTGTCAGATCACAGATGTTCAAGAGGGTTCGATCGTGCGGACTATCGTGCGACTCGATGAAATGTGCAGGGACGTGCGTAATGCTGCAAGGATTATGGGAGATTCTGCTTTGTACGAGAAGATGGAATCAGCTTCGACAGCAATCAAGCGTGACATTATCTTCAGCGCATCTCTGTACGTTTCTGGTGCATAAAATGCCTATAGTTTCTAGCAGGGAGTGGCTCCCTCATTCTAGCTCTAGAGTTATCTACGTGTATCAGTGCATCATGAGCTTAGTGTGTCCCACGCCCGCTGCACAAGCCTTTGCTTCCTTGTTGTGGCAACTTTCCTCGGGCCACCGCTGCCAGAAGTAAGATTTGGCGCTAGCATAACCGATGTGGGTCTCCCGTGAGCGCAGTGGAGCGGAAGTTCGGTGCGCGTCAGCGAGTCGAGAAGGGCAACGCACTCATCATGACCCAAGTTGTCCCCAAACATGATCGCGCTGCGACACGCCTTCGAAGCAAGCAGACGGTGAAGTGCCGGTGGCGGAGCCGATGTCGGCCCGGTGACTGAAACCTGCCGCAGGTACTCCGCCAAGGCATCCGCACCAAGCACGGTGCCCTCAACCGTTGGAAGTCCCGTTAGTTTTACTCCTTTATCGGTATCACCATCGCGATTGGCAACGTCCTCCCATCGCCAGCCCCAGCTCCACACTAGGGAGGAATTGGCCCGTAGTGTTGCAAGCTCAGATGCGGTCAGTAAGCACGGTTGCGAACGACCAAGAACTGTGGTTGGCATTGGAGAAGCTGGAGAATATGTATGGAGCTTTCCCCTATGATCGACCGATCTGATTAGGGATGCTCTCAGTTGCTCCAAAAGGATGCGCTCATCTGCCGCGTGCTGATCGATAGCGAGAAGGTCACCTGAAGCGCTCATGGCCAAGATGAACTTTTTGCCCCATTGGGTCAAAACCTTCGCGTCGTCCAACAAATTACGGGATATTTTAGCCACAGGCACAGTCTCCATGACGTTTAGGTCTCGATCTGCACGCCTTCTTTTCCAGGCTGCTAAGAGGTCCGTGATACTGCCCCCTCCTTCCTCCACTACAGGAGCAGAAAGAGCTGGCGCATCTTCGAAAGGTTCAACCATTTGGCAGATAGGTGGAGAGGCGTCTTCATATGCACTAGATTGGAGTGCGAACGTCTGACGTCTGCGACGACTGGGTGGGCAACACACGCATTCACCGAGTCCAAAGTCATGAGGAGGAGATGGTGGGCTTACGGGATGCATCCCTAGAGCATCTGGGGTAAGCTCATGAGCAGTTCGATATGTGGGTATGTTAGGCGGAGGGGTCGTTGGTAACGTCCGCAGTAGGGGAGTGGTGATATTTGAGCCGTCGTCGTGAGGCCAGACCTGCTTCAAGGTGCTCTTCAACAGGTCAAGGGGGGTTTTCCAGTCTGTAAACTCTATCAATGTCTTCTCTGGGTCAAATGTGATATCGTACGCGTCTGGGGGACATTCAAGGCAAAGAACGTATCCAGGGCATCCATGAGTGGTAATGTCTAGCGATGTGCATGCCAATGCGAACGCTTTGCTCACTGCATTGTGTAGAAGTGTGCGGCGAACGAAGCGGCGGTTCACATAAAAAAACTGCAGCTCCGACGATGAAAGGCTGGTTTCGGAGGTTGCAGCAGTCACGTAGCCAGTCAAACGAAACTCACCGATAATGTTGCTCAGAGGAATTAGCTTGGATGCGATGAACTTTCCAAAAGCATCTGATAATATGGAGAGTAGAGACCGACCCGGCAAAGCGCGGAGCACATCGTGTCTAGCTCCCACATCTTTCAGCAAAAATCCAACTTCAGGGTGAATGAGGGCAAGGCGGTAAAGTCTGACGCGAGTGTCCTCCAGCTGTTTCGCGATATTCCGTCTGATGACTGCACGCCTGACCGGATGAGTGTAAAACAAGTCTTTACAAGCGATGATGGTGCCAGCCTTAGTGAGTTGGTTTCGCGCTGGTCCACATGACAGCGTTTGTCCCTGAGGCGAACGAGATGTTAGATTCTGAACGTGGTGACTGGTCCGAACAAACAAAGTGAGACCTCCCACCTTTGAACATATCTTGCTGAACGTCTCGAAGCTTCCTGCAGCTCTGGTCGTTACTTGTAGCACGCAAAATTCAGCTATGGATGCCAGTGCCTCGCCCCTGAAGCCGAGGGTGCGCAAACTTCCTCCGAGATCCGAGAGGGAGTGTATTTTGGACGTGTGATGTCGGTTCGTTGCAACCAACTTGACGTCCTTGACGCTCATGCCACAACCGTCGTCGGACACGGTGACCGATAATGTAGAGCCCGTATCGATGACGACCGACACATCATGCGCCCCAGCGTCTATGGAGTTGCACACTAGCTCCTCCACCAGCTGCCCGACGGAGGTCACGATAGTTGAGCTTCGAAGCTTCCTTTCAAGGTCAGGCGGGAGTGGTCTCAACGAGCATGACTTTGACCGAGGCTCCGTCGTGCCTCCGCTCATGCCTCCCGTGGGGTACGTGCGCATCAGCGCCTTACGTGTTCCATCCGGCGCGACCGACGCGGGTAAGATGAGTCGGCTCTTCTTTGTGCGTCGGGCATAGCAGTTCACAGACGGTTTTTTCCGAGATGGATGAGCTCGGGAAAAATACGAGTTCTTTACTGGAAAAGTAAAAAATATGAACCCCAAATGGAGAATCAAAGATGGCAAGGATACTGACTTACATGTGAATTCAGTGATGATGAGGTCCACTAAAACCCTTAAGATTTTATTTCTTTTTCAATTTTTCTTGTTATGTTCTCTTAGTTTCACCGCTGTGCTTGTCGATGACGATGACTCCGTGACCCTTTCTCGTGGAACCTCCGCAGCAGTCTCATTCCTTCTGCCAGGCACGCTTTGCTCACCATCACAGCGCAGCGCATCACGCCGCGTTGAGCAGTAACACGTGCACCGTATGGTGAGTCATTCCATACCGTTCCCGTTCTTATCACTTTGCACGATTCTCTCCCCTCAGCGCGAGCTCCAAACATACCCTATCTCCGTGCCCACACTGCGGCGAATGTGGGCGGCCGCCGGTTGGGCGGCGGGAGTGGGCCCCCCTTTCAGCCTGCGACAGCGACGAGCTGCCAACGGCATGCGCTTGCGATTGTTTTTCTAGTGTATTCCTGAAAGCCTCGCGCCACCGAAGGACCTGCTCGTGGTCCAAGCGTCGACCCCAACACGGGTCACTCGGCGCGCGCACCGTCCATAATTTCCTCGGCGTCGATTCTTCGAGTTTTCCGTGGTGGTGCTCAACGCCCCTCAACCATCCCATTCCACAGGCCAAGAAGGGACTTCATCCTCTTCTCTATCGTATCACCGTTGTAGGCACAAAGGGAGGTACCTTTCCCATTTTCAGCGCCGTCCAGCAGAAAGGAAGCAAGCTCTTCCTTCAGGCCGATCAGGACACGCACAGCTTGTGGTCGGGCAAGAAGGTAGTCAGCGCGGCTACCGGTCAGGTCGCCAAGTTCAAGAAGCGATTCGACTTCCTCTCGGGCACCACCATCGGCAAGAAGAAGTAAGCCGAACACCACTCGATAAGTTGTGATGATGTTTTCCGCACGTCTGCTCCCCGTCGTCGCAGCGGGTCGCCAGTACGGCGATAGTCGCAGGGAGAAGGGCGGGACGGGCACAAGGTCGCCCGATCGCGGCGGCGGCGGCAACGAGTCTGACTGGATGCAGAAGGCTCGCAAGCTGGCAAACAAGCGCGCGTCTCAATTTCGTAGGGAGCGCGGCGCTCAGCCCGTGGCACCCGCACAGTGGCGTCGCAAGCGCAAGGGGGAGAAAGGGGACGAGTACGGGTACGTCGAGGCTGCTCGCGGTTACGACGACATCCGCAAGGTTGCCGACGACAAGGATGAGTTGACGGCCACCGCCGGGGACGGGCTCTGGCGCGTGGACTTCGGTGACCTCGCCGAGGAGGACTGGGGTTCCCAGTGGACGATGACGCAGGACGAGTGGAAGTCGGTCGAGAGGCTCGCGAAGGAGACCAGCGAGCCCCTGCAGGCGCTCCAGGTTTTTGAAGACGCGGGCCTTCGTCGCGTGAACCCGGACATCTCGGCGGGAATGCTTAAGATCATCGCAGACAAGGCGAAGAGCGCTCGCGTCGATCGCGAAGAACTCTCTGGAATTCGCCGCGACTCCCGCGTTGCCCACCTCCTGGGAATGTGCGTGGCTGCGGCGCGACGCGGTTCGGATGCTCTCTCCCCCGTCTCCGTCGCCAACGCGGCGTGGGCTGTTGGAATTATCTCGACGGAGAGGGCCAACTCGGCAGAGATGGAGGTCCTCGCCGCCCGCGCCGCGCAGGTGACCGAGGACATATCCAAGCGCGGTATCGCAAATTTGGCGTGGGCATTGGCGTCGTGCCGTCACGCCTCCGAGGAGTTATTTCAGCAGATTGGTATTCGCGCGGCGGTCACCGGCCTGAAGGGATTCAAGGCTTTCGACATCTCCACTCTCGTGTACGCCTTCGCCCATCTCGGTCACGGCGCGGACGGCTTCCTCGAGGGCCTCGACCAGTGGTTCGCCGGCGGCGCCGAGGAAGATATTGGCAAGGAGGCGGCCGACGCCAACGCCGCGAAGATGGCCGCTTCCTTCACCGCTCATCCCCTCGTCAACACCGCGTGGTCCCTCGCCGTCATCGGAGGCGACGCGCTGCGCTCCCGCGCGTTCGCCGCGCTCTGGGGTGAGATTTGCGCTCGTGGCGAGGCAGCCGCGGCGGAGGGAGCGACGGTGGACCCCTCTCTCGACGGTGACCGCATCCAGTTCGGGTCCTGGAGGGGCAAGAACCTCAACCAGATCAACCAGGCCATCGTGGCGGTTCAGTCCGAGGGCGGCGCGGAGGCTTTGGGCCTGAGACCCGCTCCCGACTCGCTCGCAGCCGCCGCCGAGAGCGCGTGGATGGCTCAGCGCCGTCCCCCTGTGGTCTCCTGGTACCAGCGCGACGTCGCGTCGATCCTTTCCTACATGGGCGAGAAGCACGAGGAAGAAGCGGTCTGCGGGGGCTACAGGGTTGATCTTCTCGTGCCAAACCCTGTGGGTGTGCCACAGCAATCCGGAGGTATCGCCATCGAGGTTGACGGCCCCTCGCACTTTGCACGCAACAACCCCGAGCTCGCGCTCGGGCAGACCCGACTGAAGCACCGTCAGTTGCGGCATCTCGGCATGTCGGTGGTGTCCGTGTCCGTCGCTGAGTGGGAGTATCTGGAGTCAGCCGAGGAGAAGGTGGAGTACCTGCGTGAAAAGATGGCGACTCCTGCGGCATGATGAGGTGCTTGAAGCCCGGAGCAGTCGAGTGATGACGAAGTCATACAAGTACACTTTTAGTTTGCGGTTATAATTATTTATTTGAGTACAATCCGTGACTGCCAACTACGCAGTCGACAAAAATTATGAAAAATACGTGATGAAATGGAACTGAGGCGTCGGAAATTCCGACCTTTCAGTGCACTCTGAGGGTCGCGTATCGCGCGAGTCCCGGGGGCGAGGTATCGCGAACGCCACGACGCTAAATTTTAGCGAACCGCTCTCCGCACTGACGCGAAACCCTCGTCCAAGGTCCCACGTTCGGTGTTGATCTCGCTTTCCAAGGAGAAAACCTCATCGACAAAATCAAAAAACTTGAGCAGAACGCGTGGACTTGGAGTCTCGACTCATGGCCTGCTGCTTTAAGCAGCCCACCGTTGAGGACGACGACGGGCCGACTTTGGTTGCGGGAAAGTTCGCCGCCGACAACGCGCCGGCCGGGCATGTCGTGAACCGAGACTCTGAGCTGAAGTCGAGAAAAGCCTCGAACGCGCGGCCCGCCCGAATCTCGAACGGCGCCGCGCACTCAGGACGCGCACCGAGGCTGTCCATGGGGGACACCGACGACGAGTGGCACGATGCGGAGGACACGATGCCTTCTCTCGACCCCACGTGGGCTAACTCCCCGAGCTCGAAGGAGATTGGATCGATCCTTGAGGAGCACGGGATCAAGCTGGAGGTCAGGGAGGCACCCGCGGAGGGCATCGGCCGGTGCCTCATCCCCCGCTTGGACATCCCCTTCGAGAAACCCGGAGACGGCGATACGTTGAGTTGGAGCGCTAACCCACTTGGCCAAGGGTTCAGACTGCGCGGCAAGCAGTATAAGAAAGATAGGAAGAAGTTCCCGTCCGAGAAGCCATTGTACGACGTCGTCCACGTCTTGGCATTTCGGAGCGACAAGCAGAAGCTGGACTTTGGCGAGCTGATCTTCGGCGGCGACGTCGGTGAGATCATCCACGGGTGTCCGACGGTGTACATCGCGAATCTCATGTTGCCGGACTATCCCCCGGCGAATCCGCTGTGGGGCAAGAAGGAAAAGGGCGGTCCGGACGGTCCCGGACAGCACATCGTCGTGGTGGCGAGGATGACGGAGGAGACTCGCGCTGAGCTGGAGCGTTGCGGCGGGGATGTTGACAAGATGGCGCCGGAGGTTGGTCTGATGGCGCGCCATTTCAGGGCGGGGCCGCACGATGAAAACGGCATGGACATGCCTCCGCACCCCGCGCCTGTGAGGCACTGCACGAAGATGGTGTGCATGGTGGCGGATGGGCAGCAGGAGCTCCCGATGGTGGTGCGCGTGGCCATCGGGCAGGGTAACGGGAAGCCATTCATGGTGAACAAGACGGGTTACTTCACCAAGCATGAGGGCAAGGGGTACTTCGAGATCGCAGTGAACGCCCACAACTTCGGGCAGTTCGCGACGAACGGTCTGAGAAATTGTCACAGCTTCTTCAAGCACCTCGTGCTTGACATCGGTGTGACGCTGCAAGGGGATCATCCAGATGAGCTGCCGGAGCGGCTCCTTTTTGCCTTCCGAGCGGTCAAGCCGGACCTTCACCACATCCAGGTCCACGTCGACGAGCTCGACGAGGAGGCGAAATCGATCGGTAAGGGACGGGAGGCCAGGCCTTGGTTGAGTTGGGACGAGCTGAAGATGCCCGGCACGTGAACCATTGGACAAAGTTAGTTTTTTTATTTCCAATAATCCAGGGGACTTCAGTCGCCTCACGATCTAACGCCTTCAAGGCGACTCCGGTTGATACGCATACCCCAAGGGAAGTGTCGCGTTCAACGAATCTGCCATCCTGGGGGTCATCCACGCTCGCAAGCGGCTCGGAGAGGGCGGTGGACTTATCTCCGTTGTCGCGCCTCCGCCGTCGTCCAGGCCAGCCATCTGCATAGACCAGAGCTCTGTCTGGAGCTCGAGCTCTGAACGCTTGAGCTTCTCGCGGCGGAGCACCCTCTCGCACAAGATTCTGAGCTTTTCGAGTCCGTAACGAGAACGCTTGAGCAGCTCCATCTCATCGCGCGTGGGAGGTGGTCTGCGCTTGGACCCTCCAGCCTTGGGCCCGCGACCACCGCGACCGCCGCGACCGGAGAGGGGCGGGCGCCCGCGGCCCCGACCGCCTCCGCCCACCGCGCGTGGATCCCCACCAGCCTCAAGACGGCGCCGCTCGGCCATGGAGTGACGACCGCAGAACGCGTGTCGCTTGCTGTTCTGGAACTCCGCCTCGGATAGGAGCCAGCCATTGCGTCGCGCGCACAGCGGGTGGAAGTTGAGGGTGCATCCGGGGGCGGTGCACTGCACGACGGCACCTTCGGACCTGCGACAGACGATGCAATCAGCCTCAAAGGCTGATCGAGGCACCCTATCCAGACCCCGTATCACGGCAGACGCTACACCAGGTTCGGGAGCGGACGCGAAGTCGATCCCTGGCACACACTGCGCGCAAACCACGTGCGCCCACCGCACCGCGCCCTCGTTGCTTTCCTTCTTGACCGGGGCACCAACCGGGGGGCAGACGGTGTGCGGATCCTTTCCGGGGTGAACGTCGTAGCCCACCAACGCCGCTCGACGTACCGCCGCGGGAGAGTTTGGAAGAATCTTGTTGCAGTTTTCCTCGTCGGCAGCCGCCGATTCCGTGCGAGCTTCGATGTTCACCGCGGGTTGGCTTGTCGGTTCCGCGTCCCCACCCGCCGCAGCCGGTCCGTCAACGAGCGTGGAGTCCCCGTAGCCGCCATCCTTCGACGGAGTCGCCGGTGCCGCAGCGGCTGATACAATAGCGGCGGCAGATCGCGGAGCCGAGTGCTTGGGCGGCGGCGCGGGCTCGATGACCGCCCGCAGCGCGCCGCGCTTGACCGGGCACAGCACACACGCCGGCCTCGGGTCGTACAGGGAGCCGTCGCCAGCCTCTCGGAGCCAGCGGTGCGGGCGACTGGGCGGCATGCCCCTCGCCTTCTCGTTCTCCTCGGCCACGTGACACGGCCAGCACAGCCAGTCGTCCTCCGGGACCTCATCGACTCCGTAGCAGTCCTGGTGAACGGCAACCTCGCACCGCTCGCAAAAGATGATCTCGTTGGGTTCCTCCGAATCGCCTCCGCCGCACACCGCACAGAGGGCATCCTCCATCGCGCCCGTCTCGACGAGCGGATCGACCAGCTCCGCCAGCTGGTGACGCGTCCCGCCAGGAGAGAGCTGCGTAGTTCCGCCCGGGCTGATCGTGCCGCTCATGGCCCCAAAGGCACCTTGCAAGTCCGCCGAGGGCAAGCCCCGCTTCCGAAGGTACTCCTCCCTCCACCTCCCGCCGCGCCATCGCTCCTCGTACTTCTCCGTCTCTTCCACCCATTCTATCTTTTCCTGGCGATCCGCAGCCTCGTCTGCAGCTGCAGATTTCGCATTCGTCAGGGCTTTGGCGGCGAGCGTCCGCGTGATCCAGAGAGTTCGCGCGAGCGCAGCCTGGGCCTGCAGCAGCTCGCCAACCACCTCGTCATCCGGCGCGAGGCCGAGGAGGTCGGTGGCGCGATCCAGCTTGGCGAGCTCCTCCTCCATCGAATCCGGCTCCTCGCCTTCTTCCCAAGTCGCGCTGGGAGAGTCGGGGGTGACCTGAGCGGCGGCCTGCTTGTTTCGGCGGTGACACTTGAGAGGCGCAGACACGGTGCCGCAGATGCCCTTCTTGTGTACAACACAGACGGGGCATTTTGGCGGGCGACCGGGACCGGGTTTCTTCTCGGTTTTGGAGGTGTCGTCATCCTGCCTGGCGGACTCGGGTTCCTCCGGCATCCCGGGAGGTGGCATTGCCAGCACCTGAATCGTGTGCTCAGAGAGGTGTTGGATGTCGACTGGGGGATCATGCTCTGGACCATCCGGGTGCCCAACCAACGCCATCGCCGGGTCATCCTCAGCCTTGACACCCTCCTCACCCTCCTTCGTCACACCCATCAGGGCCGATCGACCGACACCAACCGCCCCCGCACCCTCTTCGACGTCCATGAGCACCGCACCGTTTGATTGCCCATCTTCGCCGCCGTCCGCGATGGGTTTCTTGGGCGACATTGCCTGGAGTGACTCTTTCCTGAGCCATGCCCGAATCGCCTGCACGACCGGCTGATGCTCTGTGGCGGACTCCTTCGCATCGGATGCAATCCAAGCCTCGAGCACGCGAGTACCTCCTACCACGCCCGCGCTTTTAGCCACTTCCGCGATGGTTCGCTTCGATAGAGTCACGTCGTTCATCAGCAGCGATTTTATCTCCGCGTCCGCAACTTCGTGAAGCTGCTTCTCCCTCTCTCGCTCCCTCTCCTTCGCCCTCTCCATCGCGTCGATCGATGCAATCCCCGCCGCGTTTGCGTTTTCTTCCTCTGCACCCTCCTCGTCATGCTCTGCATCCTCGAGGGCCTGGTCACGTTCGGTCACTCTCGTGAACGTCCTGCTGAATTCCAGGGGGGGGCTCGGCTTGCCTCGGGTGGACCGGCCAGTTGCCACCGGCGTCCCAACGGAGGCTCGCTTGCGCGCCTCCAACTCAGCCTTCGTCGGCCTCCCACGCCCTCGTTTCTTCGACATGGACACGGACTCAGAAACGTCGACGTCGCTGTCGGTTATTTCGGTCTCCCTCTCCGACGTTTCCCCATCGTCCCCATCTTCCTCAACAGAGTCCTCCTCGCGCTTCTTTCCAGAGGCGCTTGCCCCGATAACCTTCGAGTGCTTCACGCAGTAGCTCAAATACTGGCAACCTTCCTCCCCGATCCTCGTCTTAATCTGCATCGTGTGATCGCCGGCGTTAAAAGCGCACATGGGGTGGTATGCGACGGCGCAGTGACCGAAAGCGCACTGGATGCAAGGTCCGCAGCCGCGCTTCTTGCAAACCGAGCACGTGAGCGCGTTCCGTTCCTTGTCGATGTCGCCGATGCCCATCACTGGCTCCATCGTCTTGATGTCGTCTATGAACGTCTCAGGCATCCACTGCGAACAGAAGAGATGGCACCATTTGCCGTTTCCCGTGGGTTTCAGCGCCCCACCGGGCGTCTGGCACAGGCAGCACTGCGGCGCCCGCTTGGACGGATTCTTCTTCTTGAAGACGCAAGCCTTGCAGTTCCAGTCGCCGGTGGGTATCCGCACGATGCCGTAGCACCCCTTGTGCACCGCAACGTCGCACGTCTCGCAGAAAAGAATGGGGTTATCTTCGTATGACTCCCCGTCCCAGCACACGTGGCAGCACTCTGCCTTTTCGTCGGGGTTCTCCATGGGCGACACCACCTGCACCTGCAGCTTGTCATCCCGCCGTGTCGCTTTTTTCTTGTGGCTCTTCTTCTTCGGCTTGGGCTCCGGCGGAGGCGGCGGGGGAGGGTTCCTGCGCAGCTCTTCCTCGTAGAGCCGACGACGTTCGGCTTCCTGAGCGTCTTCGTCTTCCCATTCTGCGCGACAGAGACGGAGGCGATGGGGTCAGAGAGGCTCGGGACCTCGAACGTGGAGCTGGGAAGTGCGAACTGAACCGGTGGGAAAAAGCGATCGAAAGGGAGAGGAAGACTGGGGCGACGCAGCGGACTCACCAAGCACGTAGTACCTCCCCAGCGCGGGTATGCGAAAGTCAGGGTCGTCCTCAAGCTTAGTCGGCCCCTCCGGCACGAACGCGGCTACGTCTTCGGCGGTGATGTGGCGAAAGTACTCCTCGTTATACGCGAGGAAAGGCGCGTGGTTCTCGTCTATGAGGGACTCCCCTGGGGGCATCGCCCACTTCTTCGTCCTCTCAGCCTCCTCCTCCATCATCCTGCGCTTCTTCTTACCATCAGGATCGTCCGCCAGAGCCGCCTGGAACGCCTGAGCTTCCGTGTAGGCGTCCGTCAGCGTGGTGGGAGCGCGGAAGCACTCGAAGCGGTTCCCGCCCAGATCAGACAGCAGCGCTGACTGCAGCTCCCGAGTTTTTGCCGTCAACTTCTCCACCTCCCCGGAAACCGCACCCCCGGTCGCCGCATCAGCCGGCGACATGGTCGCAACCGCACGCGATATCTCGTGCGGGTCGCCCTCGTGCAGTGCACGCCCACCAGCGCGCGTCCAACGCCTCGCGCGTCACGCTATGTCACGCCCATAGAAGCGTCGATCTCACTTTTCGATGCGAAGAACTCCGGGATTTTTGAATTCTGATTTGACTTGAAATCGCTAAAAGGTACTGCCCTGAGACACAACGCGAGAGCACAGGCAAACACTCTCGCGGGCCAGTTCATTTGCCTTTGCCCTGAAGAAAAACCCACCCTTGGCCCCCCCCAAGGGACAGGCAGCACCGCAGATCGCGCTGCCGTGGGGGCGCGGACTGCAAAAGGCGGCGGCATGGATCTCATTCGAAACTTCCTGGGAGGTGGGAACAACGGCGAGGAGCCCGATGCGAAGCGCGTGAAGCGAGAGGACGACGACAGCGCCGGCGCCGCGAACGGAGGGGCGAATGGCACGTCCACGAGCGGCGCGGGCGGCGCGGGAGGGGCGGGGGTGGAGGGAAAGGTGGACCACCTCGGCCAGTACGCCATGCGGGAGATACATTTGCGCAAGCAGGAGGAGGACGGCGAACTCGTGTACATGGTCATCAAGAACGATGGCGAGGAGCAGAACATGATCTGGCTCGTCAACCTAAAGAACATCTTCAGCAAGCAGCTCCCTAACATGCCAAAGGAGTACATCGTGCGCCTGGTGATGGACCCCAGGCACCACTCCATGATCTGTTTGAAGAACAACATCGTAATTGGCGGCATCACGTACAGGCCGTTCTGGAGGCAGAACATGGGAGAGATCGCGTTCTGCGCGGTGAGCGCCAACGAGCAGGTGAAGGGCTACGGCACCCGGCTGATGAACCACCTGAAGGAGTACGTGTGCGACAAGGAGAACATGACGCACCTCATCACTTTCGCGGACAACAACGCGGTGGGATACTTTCAGAAGCAGGGCTTCACCAAGGACGTCATGATGGAGCGCGAGAAATGGGTCGGCTACATCAAGGAGTACGACGGCGGCACCATCATGGAGTGCGCCCTCTCTGCGCAGGTTTCGTACACAGAGTTCCCGGTGATGATCCGGCAGCAGCGCGCGGCGGTGGACGAAAAGGTGAGGGAAATGTCCAACTCGCACGTGGTGTACCCCGGCCTGGCGCAGTTCAAGGGACCCGCGGGACCAGGCGGCGTGCGCAAACCTGTGCCCCCGGAGGTCATCAAGGGTATAAAGGAGGCTGGCTGGGAGCCGCCGGGCCCGCCTAGGTACCGGCTCGTCCACCCGGGCTGCGGCGACGGCACGCCCACGACCGAGAATCTTCACAGGTTTATGGTGGCGCTAGTGAATCTGGTGCAGAACCACATAGACTCGTGGCCCTTCATATCGCCGGTGCCTGCGGAGGAGGTGCCAGACTACTATGACGTGGTCAAGGATCCCATCTGCCTGGAGACAATCAAGGAGCGGGTGGAGAGCGGGGAGTACTACCAGACCCTCGAGATGTTCGCTGCGGACTTCAGACTGATGTTCAACAACTGCAGGCTGTACAACGCGCCGGACACTGTGTTCTACAAGAACGCCACGCGGCTCGAGGCGTACTTTGAGTCGAAGGTGGCGGCGGGAATTTCCTGGAAAGCTGGAAGGGGCGAACGGCTCGACCGGATCTGAGTGGAGACTGGAGCAAATACTGCATCTAACGCTATTTTATCGAACAAAACTTCTATGTCTACGCTATGTATTCGCAATGTTCGAGCGACGATGCGGTGTCCAGCGTCGTCGCGGTCCCTGTGTCCATTCCAGACGAGAGCTCCTCGACCAGGTCAAGGAGCTCGAGCCGAAAGTCAGCGATGAACTCTGGGGTTATCTTTCCGAGTTTACGCGTCAATGTCGACTCCTCGTCAACGTCCCCAGACTGACCGAGCTCGTGGGCGCTGCACACCGCGTCCGCCACGGCCAGCACGTACAATCCACAGTCGTGACCGTTATCCTGTCGGGGCGTAGCCGCTGGCGAGCTCGTAAACTTGTGCCGCCTGGAGTTGCAAAGGTGGGGCGCGAGCGCCGCGACGAGACCCGACGCCGCTCGCTCGTTCACGGCCCCCGCCGAGTCGTAGTGCTCGAATGTGTCCATTTCGCCTCGATCGCCCTTCCTGAACACGAGCAGGCTCCAGTGACTCCCTCCCTCCGGCACCTCCACGTCCTCGTTGTTGGACACGGAGAAAAGTACGATCTGCCTGCTTTGCAACCCGAGGGGCTCCAAGATCCCCGCGACATCTCCTTCTGCCACGTTTGCCACCAGGAAGCTAACCGATGCGTCCACGAAGCTAACCGAGCGTCGTAAGCTGGCGTACTTGTCCTTCTGGAGGAATGAGAAGTAGAACCCCAAGATGGCGTCGTTGAGCCAGTTTGGACCGGTGAGAAGGCAGACGTCACGTACTCGAAGCAAGGTATCGTGGTAGTCCAGCACCTTGTCGTCCATGCCGAGGTTCACGATCGTCAGCCCGTAGGCCGTCTCGACGTAATCCTTGTTGCTCGGTGTCCCCTCCCCCTCACTGTACCTCATGCACGCATCGGTGCGGGGGTGTTTGATATCGGCAGAAAACACCCAGTCAAGTCAAGTTCGTGCTCGTCGAGCGCGCACAACATGTCGAGCACGGGGGGCTCCGAGGATGCCGGCCGGGACCTCTGCCTCAGGCTCACATCTCGCAGGGTTCCCGAGAACGCCGCGCAGAAGGACAGGACTGGCCTGCCCTTCGGCGTCACCGTGCAGCCCTTCAAGCCGCTGCCCCACTTCCCAGTGGACGCGTCGGCACTTCCAGATCCCGCGGACGAGGTGGCGCGATGCGGCGACTGCTTCGGGTACGTCAACGGGTTCTGCGGGCTGGAGCGCGACGGGTGGGTGTGCATCCTGTGCGGAAACTTCTCCTACTGGAACTCCGATCCCGCGGGCGACCGCGGCAAGCCGCGGTACAAGAGGAACGCGCGCAGGAACGAGCTACCCGAGATCGCGCTCCCCGAGTACGAGATCGAGGTGGCGAGGGAGGTGCTGACGGTAAATCCGCGCGAACCGCTGGGAACTGCGCCCGTCTACGTCGCGCTCATCGATACCACCGCACCCGAGGAGACCCTCGAGCTCGTGCGGAGCGCGGTTCTCGCGGCCATTGAGGCGGTGGGCCCCGACGCCCTCTTCGGCATCGTCACCTTCGCCGATCGGATTGGCCTGTTCGACGTTCAAGCCGCGGCGCCTTCCGTGCGGCGGGTGGGGCTCGGCAAAGACGGGGGGCTCGCCATGCCGCTGGAGGAAGCGCTTCCGCTCAGAAGGCTGCTGGCGCCGGTGGGTGCGTTCAAGGAGGAGCTCGCGGCGGCGGTCGAGACCATCACGCCGGCGAAGTCGCGATTCGGATCTGCAGGGTTTTCGCGTTTGGGGGTTGACAACGGGACGATCGACGGGGGCGACGGGCCGGTCAGTCGGAGGGCGTTCGGACCCGCGCTGGAGGCGACACTCGCGTGGTTGGGCGCAGATGCGGTGGAGACGAGGGGCGAGGGACGGGGAGCCGACGATGTGGGTGGCGGGGGCGATCTCCGGCACCCCTCATGCCGCGTCCTCTCGTTCCTCGCGGGCTTACCCAACCTCGGCGACGGGGCTCTGGACGACGAGATATACCGCGAGTGCGCCGCCGATCTCGACTCCCCGGACCACGAGGAGGCTGCCAAAGCGGCGGACGCCCTCGGTCAACCGCGGGTCGACTTCTATGCGGACGCGGGCGCGAGAGCCGCGCTCGCCGCCGTTGTCGTGGACGTCTTCTCGCTTGGCGGCGGGGACGGCGCCGCCGCGTTCACGGATCTCGCATCGGTCGCGCCGCTGACGGAGCAGAGCGGCGGCGCGCTCTACCACTACGACACGGTCGGTAAGGGCGGTGCGAGCGACGCGCCGCTCCCTCGCGACGTCTTTCGCCTGCTCCGCGCGGAGTCGCAAGCGCACCACTGCACGCTGCGGCTGAGGACAAGCGCCGAGTTTGAGGTTGCCGCGGCGTACGGCGCCGCGGTCCCCGACGACGTGTACCCCGGCCTGTACCACGTCGTGAGGTGCGGGCCGGGCGACTGCTTCGCGTTCGACTTTCGTCACAAGTCCGCGGCCGGGTTCGGCAGGCGCGGGGACTGCCCGCCAACAGCGCAGCTCGCGTTTGAGTACACCGTGCTGCTGCCGCTGCCGCCGGATCCGGCGACGCAGGCGGCGAGGTACCTGAGGCAGCGTCGAAGGAGGGTGTGCACCGCGCAGGCGAGGGTGGCGTCGTCGCCCAAGGACGTGTTCGCCACCGTCGACGCGGAGTGCGTCGTCAGCCTGCTCGCGCATAAGATCCTGGCCACCGTGGAGGAGAAAGGCCTGTCCGAGGCGAGGCTGCTCCTCTCCGACTGGCTCGTCATCCTCACCAGCAGGTTCAACCACGAGACCGGCGTCGCGAGGTTCGATCCCAAGGACACGGCCGCGGTGGACGGCGCGTTCACGTCGTGCGTTCCGCTGCAGCAGATGCCCCGGATGGTCTTCGCGCTCCTTCGCTCGACGATGCTTCGACCCCGCGGCGTTCAGCCCGACGAACGAACCCGCGCGAGAGCCCTCGCCAGGCGACTCGACCCGCCGTCGCTCTCGCGCCTGCTGTACCCGCGGCTGAGCAGCTACGCCGACGTGGACACCCAGGCGTTCCCGCGACACTCCCTGACGCGCACGGCGGTGACCACGTCCAACGGCGCCGTGTTCCTCGTGGACGCATTCGACGTCGTCGTGGTCTTCTACGCGCCCGCGCAGCCCGGGAGCGAGCGAGCGTCGCTGCCGTTCCCACCGCCGCAGGGCAGCGCGGTGCGCGCGGCGGTGAACGAGCTGCGAGAGGAGCGGGAGGTGACGCCCCGGGTGGTGTACATACGCGGCGGTGCGGAGGATCCGTCCGCGTTCCACGACCTTCTCATCGAGGAGCAGGACGTGGACGGCCTCGAGGGGGGCGCGAGCGGCTTTGTCGGGTTTCTTCACACCGTGGAGAGCCAGGCTCGGCGGTTCATGCGAGAGGCGTGACGGGGCGGCGACGCGTCCATGATGGAAATTTAGCTAGCTAGACGATTAGTGGTGATATGAGAGCAGAGAGGTCGCGTGACGGGAGGATGATCTGGTGCGGCGCGCGACGCACGCGGGCTCAAGTCGCGGAAGGAGTGCGCGAGAGAAAAATTTGAAAGTTCGGCGGACAGCCGAGATTTTGAATTCGTCGCGGAGGCTTGGGGAGGTCGAAGGTGCGAGTCTCTTGCGCGGACGAGTGCGAGACGATGTTTAAAGATGAGTTGTTCGCTTTGGAGCGTGGTGGTGTTAATTTTTTAAACACCATGAGTTTGTTTGCGTCGCGCCTTGGAGGCGTCAACGGGTTTTGGTTTTTGAGAGCCGAGAGGTTCGGTCCAACTTAGCCGGGGCATTTAGTTGGAGGTGAACTTGGTCACGGCCTTGGTGCCCTCGGAGACGGCGTGCTTGGCGAGCTCACCGGGGAGGATGAGGCGCACGGCGGTCT
>MDTE01060011.1_pt1 | contig 24915 bp, 27 predicted proteins | sample 811231 | NCBI WGS metagenome assembly MDTE01 (sample SAMN05326651, study PRJNA326480) | marine metagenome | isolation source: seawater | place: Indian Ocean: Red Sea | collected 2010 | reverse complement strand
TCAAGTAACTCAGAATAAATATACATAGACGCAAGCTAGTCGTAAATTAACGCCAGTGTATTTCCAGGTCGTTCCAGATGCTTTGGTGACACGTAGAAAATAATTGTTGCCATAATTGTTGCCACGATTTTTTACACCAAGTTCCAAGATGCAAGGATTCACCTTGCTTTTGGGCGCGAGTAAAAATCACTAGGTCGAGTTGCTTGAAAAGCTTGGAAAGCTTGAAAAGGGTCTAGTCTAATCCGACGTGCAAGCCCTTCATTTAATTTGCCCATAGAATCTTTTAATGCACAATGAGGCTTTTAACATTTAGTTAACTTAAGTGTTATAAAATGATTCTAGCGATTAATCGGTTTTTATTAAATAAGCATTCTCGCTTTAGTTAGAAAGAATTAAAAAGTGCAGTCAACAAGGCTACGTATAGGAGTTAGCTCCTGTTTAATAGGCAATAATGTTCGTTATAATGGGGGCCACTTAAGCGATGGTTTCATTAATAATGCATTAGAAAAATATGTCGAATGGGTTCCAGTTTGTCCGGAAGTGGAAGCTGGAATGGGCGTACCCCGTGAAGAGGTTAGGTTAGTAGGAACTGCTGAAAATCCCCAAATGTTGGGTAGCCGCAGCAAAACTGACCATACAAATCAAATGTTGAGCTGGGCATCCGGACGAGTGGTCGCTCTCTCTCAAGAGCATTTAGACGGTTTCATATTAACTGCAAATTCTCCAAGCTGTGGCATATTTAGAGTTAAAGTTTATTCATCAAAAGGTGGTGCTCCTGCCCGGAACGGTATGGGATTTTTTGCAAGATCTCTCTCTTCGAATTATCCAGATTTGCCAATTGAAGAGAACGGTAGATTGCATGATCCCCGAATAAGAGAAAATTTTGTCGAGCGTATTTTCACGCGCAAGAGATGGAATAATGCATTTTCAAGTGCTTTTAATTCCCATGATCTTGTTGAATTCCATACATCTCATAAGTTTGCATTTATGGCTCATAGCGTTTCTTTGTACAGAGAAATGGGGCAACTCGTTGCAAAAGCAGGGCTTCTCTCACCGGTCGAACTTAAAGATACCTATACTGCTTTAATGTCCTCTGCTTTGAAGCAGATGGCAACTCCAAAAAAACATGCAAACGTCATGCAACACATAATGGGTTTTCTTAAAGATTTCATCGATGCAGATGACAAAAAGGAAATTACCGAAACCATCGATCGATATCGTATGGAGCAAGTCCCTTTGATCGTTCCCATAACACTTCTCAAACATCATTTAAGGAAAAATTCTGTGTCAGCTTGGATACTAAACCAAACTTACCTTAACCCTTACCCCACTGAGTTGATGCTAAGAAATAGCGTTTAGGCATGAAAATTCTGCTAACCGGCGCAACTGGATATATTGGAGGGAGGCTTGTGCCTGCCTTACTTGAAGACGGGCATTTAGTGAAAATTCTCGTCAGGGATCCATCTCGATTGCCTGATCAACCTTGGGTTAAAATTGTAGAAATCATCGAAGGTGATGTTGACTCACTGAATAACACTCCAATCCCTGATTCTTTATCGAACATAGATGCAGCCTTTTATCTAGTTCATTCGATGAAGGAGTCCTCTATGGCTTTTGAAGATAAGGAATTAGCTACAGCCCGTTCCTTTGGAAATGTGGCTCAAAAAGCTGGATTCCAGCGAATAATCTACCTAGGCGCACTTGGCAACCCTGAGGAAGATCTCTCTCCCCATTTGCGCTCTCGCCATCTAACAGGAACCACACTTGCCGCTCCAGGTGTTCCGGTCATTGAATTAAGGGCGGGGCCGGTAGTGGGTGCTGGCAGCCTACCCTTTGAAATGATTCGCTATTTGGTCGAAAGAATCCCAGTTATGATTTGTCCAAAATGGGTTTATACCAAAGCGCAACCAATTAGTTTCTCCAACGTGATTTCTTATCTGAAAGCAAGCTTAGTAATCGATGTTCGGGGCCATAAAATAATCGAAATTGGTGGAAGTGAACAATTAAGTTATGGCGATATGATGCTTGGCTATGCAAAGGCCAGAGGGCTTAAAAGGAAGATGATACGTATTCCCGTACTAACACCAAGGTTATCTTCTTACTGGGTAGACTGGGTGACTCCAATTAGGGCCAACCATGCGCGACCTATCGTAGAAGGACTTCGAAATGAAGTAATAGTACGTGATTCGAGTGCACGCACTATTTTCCCTGAAATTACACCCATGAACTATAATGCTTCTATTACTGAAGCCCTTGAATATCTCGATCCTTCCTTCGTTGTTCAATCAAATCCTAGGCCAAACAATAACTCTCTAGTTACTTCTCGCAAAAATACCCAGGGAATGATTGTAGAAAACAGGTGGGTACGTTCAAAGCAAACCCAAGAGCAACTCTTTGACTCCGTTTTGAAATTAGGTGGTTCGGATGGTTGGTATTTTGATTGGGCCTGGAGGCTTCGGGCTGCAATCGATCGTCTAATTGGTGGTGTTGGTCTAAGAAGAACAAACAGAGAGAAACTCCCGAAAGTAGGTGATCAGCTTGATTTCTGGAGAATCGCTTCATTAGTAAAGGATGAACGGCTTTTACTAAAAGCTGAAATGAAGTTACCGGGCACAGCTTGGCTTGAATTCATTGTTGAAAGAGATGTAAATCAAGGGTCTATTTTAACCCAAAATTCATATTTCGCTCCCCGAGGGGTTGCAGGGATACTATATTGGTATGCCTTATACCCGATACACTCCTGGGTATTCAACGGCATGGCTAAGCGATTGACGTCCTCCTAAGTTTTACTTGCATCTGTAGCTTTATTCGAGGAGCACTTTTTGTCTGGCCAATTAACACGAATACCATGCCACTTAAATGATTTCACTATGTGTATTCCTATCTCAACATTCTTCGACAATAGCAAACATTTTAGTCATTCACCAGCGTGATTCCAATTTCTGATAGTTATGATATAGGTTTTGTCACTATGAGTCTTACGCCAGAAGAAAAACGAAAAATAGAAGAAGAAGAAAGATTTCGAGACGAAGTTAGAAGCAAGATTAAAAACGAAAAAGCATCGTGGGGAAGCATTTTTGGCTGGACTCTCTTCTTGCTCATTCTTGGTAGTGTCGTTCTCACTTTTATTTTTATGAGTAGCTTGTAGTCACTTAGGGAATGGTATAACTAAACTGTTAATATAAACCTAGAGGTGTCAAATGAGCATAACAACGGTGATAAAATTTAAAGTGGCTGATCGGGAAAAGTTTGAAGCGTCTTTCGCCACTCGTACTGTTGCCCGAGAAGCAGCTGGTCTTCAATTTAAGGCGCATCGGGATATGGATGACCCAAATGGTGTTGTAGTTCTTGGGACTGTGGAGTCTAAGGACGCGTTTTTTGGGTTCATGAGTAGCACTGAGCAACAAGAGGCTATGAAAAATGCGACTATTCAAGGGTCCCCTGAAGTTACTTTCCTAGAGGGCTAAGCAGCAAGGACTAGTTCCATAGGTAATCGCCAGTGCGACTTCATATTAGATAAATAGGGGTGGCCGGTTAGCAATCGTTAAAGGCCTAGAATGAATTAATTATTAGTTAATATATGTGACAAGAGATTAAACAATGAAAGTAACACTTATCAGCATCCCCGTTTTGAATCAGGAGAATGCCTTGAAATTCTATACTGAAAAGCTGGGCTTTAAGTTAAAAAAAGACGTACCCATAGATAATGAAAACAGATGGCTAACATTAGTTTCACCTGAATGGCAGGATGGCCCAGAGTTATTGTTGGAGCCTGCACCTAAGAATTTTGAACCTTCTAAAGTTTATCAAGATGCGCTAATGGAATCTGGAATCCCATATACTCAATTCGAAGTAGATAGTGTTGATGCTGAATATGAAAAGCTGAGAAAGCTAGGTGTTGAATTCAACTTAAAACCTACTGACATGGGTTCAGTAAAAATTGCCATCTTTAATGACACCTGTGGAAATTACATTCAAATTATCGAAAACCTCTAGACCTTATAATAGACGAAAATAACCATTCAGAAACAAATGACGTTGGAAATGACGTTGGAGTCATTTTGAAGCACCAATCAAGGCATTAGGTAAACTGGCGTTTAGCAGTCTATTAAGTCTTGGAAGTATGGAGCCACCGAGCGGATTTGAACCGCTGACCTGCTGTTTACGAAACAGCTGCTCTGCCACTGAGCTACGGTGGCTTAAATGAATGAAAGTTATCCCACTAGGATTTTGTATATAGTATAGAGCGTACAAGCAACTACTAAAAATACCTTTTGCTCAAGTCAACTTTTCAGGAGGAAGCATGTCGCAGGTTATAAAGTTTAATGATCAACCACAAATCGATAGAGGCAATGGTGCAACAACGGCACCATTGTTTTTGAAAGAAAATGGTGCACGTTCATTTATTTCAGGAATTTCTACTTTTAAACCCGGTGTTTCTGTTCCAGTACATTCACATAACACTGACGAGATGGTTATTGTGCTAGAAGGTAAAGGTGAGTGTGAGATAGATGGTGTTAAAGAACAAGTCAGCGTTTTTGATACTTCGTATATCACCGCTGGGGAACCTCACTGCTTTAGAAATACAGGCGATGAGGATATGAAAATTTTATGGGTATATGCTTCATTGGAAGTCACGCGAACGTTTCTTGATAGCGGAATTACAGTCCCACATCTTTCGCCAGAAGATCGCATATCAAGGTAGTTATTTTTGGATGCTCACCCTTGCTGCGACACCAACTGGAGCTGTTATAGAACCTTGTATAATTGATAAGGGAATGAACGCTATGTAGAAGTTTTGCATCGCATGCTCAGTATAGCCCCTATCACCTGTAGCCATATATAGATACCCAGGTAGAACTACTACGATTAGGCCTATTAATGACCCTGCCAATGCACTCTTTCTGCCGCTGATTGGTTTGCCAACGGCCATTCCAAATAAGAAAGGGAAGAAAAAAGCTGAGCAAATCCACACTGGAGTCACCCAATCCCCTGCCCAAGGTTCAGCGTTGCCAAGAGCAATAAATGAAGCCACGCCCATAAAAATAACAACAAGTAGCTTGGTGAAAAATTTAAGATTTTGCTCCATTTGAAATATCCTTGTCGAAAATTCATTTGTTGAGACGTTTTCAGTATGCTACCATCCCCTATATCGAGAGGCCCATCGTGTCTCACATTCATACCCTTAGGGAGTGGTGAGTAACTTTGGTCGATATCGCATCTAAAATCAATCCCAAACTCGCACCAATTTTGGATAGAGCTCTTTCAGGTCAATCTTTAGATTTAGATGAGGGCTATGCTTTAATTGAATCCGATGCTTCCCAATTAACTACTTTAATGTGGGCTGCATCAGAACTGCGAAATAATACCCAGCAAACTCGTAAAATCACGTACTCCAGGAAAATTTTCTTACCTTTAACTAATCTTTGTAGAGACCGATGCGGTTACTGCACTTTTGTTAAAGGCCCTGAGCAAGCTGGTGCACACACTATGTCACCAGATGAAGTGTTGAAAGTTGCACGACAAGGGCAATCTTTGGGATGCAAGGAAGCACTTTTATCACTTGGTGATCATCCTGAATACCGGCATCCAGAAATTCTTGATACTTTGAGAGAGTTTGGCTTTAATTCCACTATTGACTATGTAGCTGCTATGTCGAGATTAATTTTAGAAGAAACTGGCCTTTTGCCTCATACTAATTGCGGATTACTGGATAAAGATGAAATTTCTGTGATAGCGCCCTGGAATGTAAGCATGGGAATCATGCTAGAGAGTACAAGCATGGCTTTGCATAATGTGGGTGGTGCTCACTATAAGACTGTTACCAAAGCACCAGTGGATAGGTTGAATACACTATCGAATGCGGGTGAACTAGGCGTAGCTATGACCACAGGTATTTTGATTGGTATAGGAGAAACCCATAAAGATCGTGTAGATTCGCTGATGAAAATAAGGAAAATTAATGAAGAATACGGAAATATTCAAGAGATAATAATTCAGAATTTTAGAGCAAAAAATGACACTCGTATGAGCGCAATACCCGATGCAAATGTTTTAGATTTGCTGAAAACTCAAGCTGTGGCACGACTTTTCATGGGAGCATCGATGAATATTGAATCTCCTCCGAACCTCAATGAAGAATCTTGCCAAACTTACCTGCTCGCGGGTATTAATGACTGGGGCGGGATCTCACCTTTGACAAAAGATTTCATCAATCCAGAGCGTGCTTGGCCTGAAGTTTCAAAATTGCGTCGCTTAACCTCTGATGCTGGTTTCGAATTGCGGGAACGCACCGCTTTATTTCCCGATTATGTGTCTTCGGGTAAATGGTTTACTTCTTCATCAGTAAGGCAAAAAGTTTTAGACATTACGAGTCCTGACGGGTATATAAAAACTGATCTGGAAAGATGGTAAGTATGAAGACAAACAATAATGAAATCCCCTACTTGTATCAGGCTGTCGAAAACCTGATCGAGATGACTCCACCCAAAGTCGCTAGGATTTTAGATAAGGCTTTGTCAGGTGACGAAATTACCGTTGATGAAGGTGAACAGTTGTTTGGTGTTGACTCTCCAAGCTTGCTTGCCTTAATGGCAACCGCCGATGAGCTTAGGAGACGGGTTAATGGCGATACGGTCACCTACGTTGTAAATCGAAATATCAATTTCACAAACGTTTGTATTAAACATTGTGGCTTTTGTGCATTTAGCCGTGACCATAGAGAGGAAGAGGGATACCTTTTACCTTTGAATGAAATAATACGGCGTGCTCAGGAGGCTTGGGATTTAGGGGCAACTGAAATTTGTGTACAAGCAGGTCTTCCACCAAAAATGGAAGGATCTTTATATATTGATTTAACGAGAGAAATAAAAAAAGCGATCCCTCAGATGCACATACATGGATTTTCTCCAGAAGAAATTCTGTACGGTTCAATTCGATCAAAGTCCTCTATCTCGGAGTACCTTCTGGGGCTAAAAGAAGCAGGCATAGGCAGTCTCCCGGGCACTTCTGCTGAAATATTAATACAAGATGTAAGGGACAAAATTTCACCCGGGCGCATATCAGTTGAACAATGGAAGGAAGTAATTCTTTCCGCACATAAGATTGGAATTCCGACTACCTCTACAATAATGTTTGGTCACGTTGAGACTTACAGAGATAGGGCGATTCACCTTCAAGTAATCCGAGATGTTCAAAAAGTGCATTACGGAATAACTGAATTCGTGCCACTTTCATTTGTTCATAATGAGGCACCTATGTGGCAGCAGAATTTAGTTGAAGGAATTCAGCCTGGAGCAACAGGAATGGAAGTTGTAAAGATGCATGCTGTGTCGCGAATCATGCTGAATAACTATATAGATAATATCCAGTGTTCATGGGTTAAAGAAGGACCTAAGTTAGCGCAAATTTTGCTTTCAGCGGGTTGTAATGATGTTGGAGGTACCCTTATAAATGAGAGTATCTCTACTTCTGCAGGTGCCCAGTATGGCCAGCTGGTACCGCCTTCAGAATTGAGGTATTGGATAAGAAATATGGGGAGAGTTCCGGCAAGGAGATCGACCCTTTACGTGCTAGAAAAAGTTTATGAAGAAGAGCCTGCTAAATTAGAATTATTAGATATTGCAGCTTCAGATCCTTTGCGTTTTGGTTCGTATGAAGAGTTAATCAAGTTAGAACCTTTTCGATACGATGGACAACGAGCTCCATCGCTTGTCGGACCAACTTTACCGGAGTTATTGGAAATAGATAATCGAACAAAAGGATCAAAAGTTGTTTAGGCCAGTACTTGCGATTGCCGGTGGGGTCGGTGGTGCAAAATTAGCCTTGGGTTTATCCAGAGTTCTTGATAAATCAGAACTTTCAATAATTGTTAATACCGCTGATGATGAAACTTTTCATGGTCTGCACGTGAGCCCTGATTTAGATACCGTGATGTATACACTTGCAGGCTTATCCAATATTGAACAGGGGTGGGGGTTAGAGGGTGAAACTTTTCGTTTTCTAGAATCTCTAGAGAGACTAGGAGGTGATGTTTGGTTTCGAATTGGGGATTCAGACCTAGCTACGCATATTAGAAGAAAAGAACTTCTTCAAAATGGGTATACACTTACAGAAGCGACTAAATATTTGTGTAAGCAACTTAATATAGATACAAACATCATACCTATGAGTAACGACCAAATTAAGACTGTTGCTGTAACTGAAGAAGGCGAATTACCTTTTCAGGATTACTTCGTTCGCCGTAGATGCGAGCCAAAAATTTCAGCTATACGTTTTGAAGGATCTGAAACAGCTACTCCTTCTCCTGATTTTGAATTAGCGCTAAAAAATTCTGGTTCTATTGTGCTATGCCCTTCGAATCCACTTGTTAGCATAGGGCCAGTTCTTGCCATACCTGGAGTACGTGAGAAAGTCCGAAATTTTAAGGGACCTCGGATAGCTATAAGTCCAATTGTCGGTGGCAAGGCTATTAAAGGTCCCGCAGCTAAGATGATGACTGAACTCGGAGAAGAACCTTCATGTGTTTCGGTAGCGCAGGGTTATATTGGGCTAATCGATGCGCTATTGATCGATCATATGGATGATCAACAATCAAAGAAAATTACAGATTTAGGTATCAAACCTATTGTGACAAACACAATTATGGAGACGTCGGAAGATAAAGTCAGGCTTGCTAATGAAGTAAGTAATTTATTGGAGAATTGGTATGGCGACTAGCACTCCATTTTCCAATGTCTCATTAATTATTCCAATGAAGCCTCTGGTCAATGCAAAGATGCGATTGTCACCAATCGTAGATGACTTAACTAGGCAGGCAGTTGCTCTGGCAATGTTTGATCATGTATGTAGTGTAGCAATTCAGGCTTTTAGAGCTGGTGATTGCAGAGTAGTTGGTGGAGATGCATTGGTGGAAGAAATTTCACAAAATCATGGGCTTCAATTTTGTGAAGACCGAGGACATGACCTGAATTCTTCAATTTCCTTGGCAATTATGGATGCTTGGGACACTGACAGTAAGGGTGTTCTAGTGATTCCCGCAGACGTTCCAATGGTCAGCAAGAGCGATTTGGTGGATTTAATTGGTGCTACTGACGATTTAAAGAGCCCTGTGGGAACGATGGCAATGTCCGATGGAGGTACCAACGCTATGTTTTGGCCGATTGGTGTAAATTTCCCACCTTCATTTGGCGAACATAGTTTTTCTCGTTTTAAAGCTTTCACTTCAGCTGAAGGCAAACCGCTAATTAGCGTTAGCGCAGCTGGGCTAGCTTTTGATGTGGATACACCAGAAGATTTAAATTATGCGCAATCAAATATCCCAAATTTCACAGAAAAACTTGCCGAATTTAAGGAAATCGTTAACCACTGGATCTCTTTGAATCCTGTCAAGGCTGCATGGGAGATTGCACTAGAGGAGGAAGAATTAACAAGTGACTAGACAATTCCAACCTAAAGTAGGGGTTCTTTTAGCCACACGCGGATTGGTAATGCGTGCCTATAGAGAAAATAGACCAGTTAATGCAGATTCGTTCATGGAGATAGCAGTCAAAGCTGAAGATATTGGTCTGGATTCGATTTGGGTAGGTGATAGTCTGGTTTCGAAACCTCGTCTCGAGCCTGTAGCTGCTATGTCTGCACTTGGAGCACGTACCAGCCAAATAAGAATTGGTAGTGCAGTGATGTTACCGACTTTAAGGCACCCTGTGACGCTTGCCCATAGTTTAGCTACTGCCGATGTGATTTCTGGGGGACGGCTTTATCTTGGTGTTGGTGTAGGCGGGGCATTCACAAAAGAACAATCAAATGATTGGGCAACAGTAAGTGTAGACCCTGCTACTCGTGCTTCAAGACTTACCGAGACTATTCAGATTCTGAAGCGTCTATGGACAGAAAATGATGTTTCTTTTGATGGCAGGCACTTTAAGCTTGATAACGTATCTATTCAACCCAAACCCAACCAAAAAAACGGGATTCCTTTGTTACTTGCGACACATTATAGAACTGGTTCAGAAGCACAATTTTTGAGAGCAGCAAGGTACGCTGATGGCATTATGGGAATTACTGATTCCCCGGAAGAATACCAAGAGGCTTGTAGAAGAGTAATGATGCTCGCTTCAGAAGAAGGCAGGGACTCTTCGAACATTGAGCGGTTTTTTTACCTGACGGTAAATATTAACAATGATAAAAATTTAGCAAGCAAAGAAGCAGATGATTTTTTAATTTCTTATTATGGAGTTCGCCACTGGGGTGAACGATGGGGCCCTTGGGGTACTCCCAATGAAATTGTGAGAAAAATGCAAGAATATATTGAGGCAGGAGCCCAGCATTTAATTGTGCGATTTGCATCATGGGACCAGAAGGAACAATTCGATCGATTTGCTAAGGAAGTTTTACCTCACTTTAAGTAAAGAGCTCTACGCTTTCGCAACTCTTATTCGGCTGGCGACTTCCATGCCTATAGAGATGGAAGTTGGACCGTGAGAAATGTCTACAACTCCTCTGTAGGGAGCGTTGTCGACGACTGAAATTATTTCCCCGGGCAGAATTTTCTGTTCCACCAAAAATTTTAGTAATGGAAAGTCCTCATCTGGAATTTGCAAAATTTTGTAATTGATTTCTTTTTTAGATTCACTCAACCTAATGCTGCCGGGTCTTCCTTTCCTTAGAGGAGAGTCATCTGATTTGTAAATTGGCCTACCGTAAGGACATGTATCTGGGTAATTAAGCTTTTCTTCAATCCGCATTAACAAACCAGGAGAAATAGAGTGTTCCAGTTGATGCGCTTCCGCCTCAGCTAATTCAATAGGAACTTGGAGAACGTCTACTAACATTCTTTCAGCAAGCCTGTGTCTCCTGACAACATCCTTTGCAATTTTCTCACCATTTTGAGTGAGCTCTATTTGTTTCTCTTTATTTAAAAAAACCAAACCATCAGCAGTCATCCTTTGTATCATTCCTGATACTGACGCCATAGTTGTCCCGACACCTTCTTCGATCGGAATCCTTCTGAGGTAACTTGCCAGTTCACTGACGTGAGGAAGCATTTCATCCTCATGTAATATCGCTAGTGATAGGAGATAATTTTCAGCAGCATGAGACATAGCCCTTTTACCTTTAGGCGCGCTACGTTTCGTTTTTGATAAATTATTGGCCATAGTAACTCCAAAAGTCTGACTTTATTATCGTATTTATTGAAAAAATCTGCACCTGGTATAAAAAGTAATATTATGATTTGATCATAATTTAAAGCTTATATAGACTAAGCTTATGTCAGCACTAAACGGCCCATCACGACTCCCAGTAACAAGTAAAGCTAATTCTGCTGTGATAATGCTTCATGGAAGAGGATCTGATGGTAACGATATGATCGGGCTAGTGAATTATTTCCAGAATAATTTACCTAACACAGCGTTTTTCGCACCGCATGCTCCTCATAGTTTTGAGGATAGTCCGGTTGGTTTTCAATGGTACTCCTCTTCTACACCTGAACTTCGAATACAAGGTGTAATAGACGTCGCTAGCAGCGTAGATATGTATATTGATCAGGTGGTGAGTTCACTTGATATAAAAACGTCTAATGTTGCACTGTTAGGTTTTTCCCAAGGATGTATCACCGCACTTCATGTGGGTCCTCGTCGCGCTGATCCACTTGCAGGTATTGTTGGATTGAGTGGAGCTATCACAACTTCATCTGACCTTGACCAGCAAGCTAAAAACTCTACACCAATTTTGTTGGTTCATGGAGAGGATGATCAAGTTTTACCTGCAAGGCTCTCAGTTGAAGCGAGCGAAACCCTAATGGAACTTGGCATCCCTGTTGATTTGCATATTATACCTGACCTTAGGCACTCTATAGATTCGAGGGTTATTAGTATAGTCACCGATTTTCTCTTAAAAGTTTTCTCTTAATATGCTAGTTAGTTTCCAGAGTTTTTAAATAATAGAGATCTAATACAAATGAATGAGGTAATTAATGAGAATTGCTGTATGCGTTAAATGGGTACCTGTAGTGGCGCGCATGAAATTTGATTTAGAAACAAAAAGAATTGTTCGAGACGGAGTTCCAAATGAACTTAATTCCTATGATCAATTAGCAGTACAAAGATGCATTGAACTGAGGGAAGAAGGCCATGATATTGAGGTTGATGTGTATACGATGGGCCCTCCTGCTTCACTTCAGGGTTTGCAAATGTGTATAGCAATGGGAGCCGATAATGCATATCACATAGTTGATTCCATCTTGGCAGGCTCAGACACTTTAGCCACAGCCCGTGCTCTAAGCTTGGCTTTAAGAAAGCAAAATTATGACATCATGCTCTTTGGTGCACATAGTGTGGATTCTGAAACTGGGCAGGTAGGCCCAGAAGTAGCTGAGATGCTGGGATTACCTCAAGTCACCAATGTGTGCAAATTAAACATTGTAGATGGCTCAACAGTGCAGCTTGAAAGAGAAACAGATGAAAGCATTGAAACATATGAATGTACTCTCCCTGCTGTAATCACCGTGGTTGAGGGTATTGCGCCAGAAGTTTTTCCCAATCGAGAAGCTGTACAAAAAGCAAGAGAATTCAAAGCTGTAGAAATTTCTGCTCAAGATTTATCTTCAGATTTGGAGATTTTTGGCCAAAAAGGATCACCTACTTGGGTAGAGGAAATACAAATTATTGAATCAGGTAGGGATCAGAATTTAATTAGCGAAGAAACTAGCTATTCCGATGCAGCAAAATCATTAACTAATTACTTAAAACAAAAGGGCGTTCTAGAAAAAAATGCGAGAACCAAAAATAAAAAATCCTCACCCCTCGCTTCAGTAAAATCGCGTCAGAACAAAGGACCAAGTGTCTTGGTAGTAGCTGATATAACTACTAATGGAATTAAAAAAGTTACTTTCGAGTTATTAGGCGCAGCTTCAAAAGTTGCTGATGCTATTCAAGGGCATGTGATTTGCCTTGCAATAGGCTCATCTCGTATCAGTGATGGTGTAGAAATTCTGGGGAAATCAGGAGCCGATATTGTAATAACAGCGATAGACGACTGTTTAGAACATTACAATACTAGCAACTATGCGCAAGTACTTGAATCAGCCTTGCAAGAATTTTCCCCTTATGCTGTTTTACTATCATCCACTATCAATGGTAGGGATTTAGCAGCAAGAGTTGCCGGTAAACTCGGATTAGGGCTGACTGGAGACTGTGTTGGTTTAGAAGTAGACGAAGAACTGCGCTTAGTGCAATTGAAACCGGCATTTGGAGGAAACATAGTTGCTCCAATTTTATCAAGTACTTCGCCATATATGTCTACGATTCGCCCTGGCCTTCTTGAAGGTATGGAGGCAAACCCTGACCGAAGCTTTTTAACGCAAAGCCTTGCCTTGGATATTAAAGAGGACAACGCCTTGCGTTTAATAGACATTAGAACTGCTGAAGAAGGGGCAGATACAGCTAATCTAGAAGATGCATGGGCTGTGCTGTGCGTTGGAATGGGTGTGGGGAGCAAAGAAAATATTAAAGCCCTTGAACCAATTTGCGAGTTATTGGGTGCAGAATTAATTTGCACAAGGGACGTAGTCGATGCAGGGTGGATGTCAAGGCAACGTCAAATTGGCCTAACTGGCCGTTCTGTTGCGCCCAGTTTGTATATAGGTGTTGGAGTAAGAGGTGACTTTAACCATACCGTAGGGATTCAACGATCAGGAACTATAGTTGCAATTAATAATAACGCTAGGGCTCAGTTTTTCCGGTCTTGTGATTTTGGCGTGGTGACAGACTGGGAAGAATTCATTCCAGCACTAGTACAAGAATTAAAGATTTACTTTTAACTTACTTATTTATTCTGGCAGTGGATGTCAAAAGTCCGTATATAGAGCTTGTAATAGGCATATCTATGCGATGATCCTTTGCTTTTCTAATTACGGAACCTAGTAAAGCCTCAATTTCCGTTTTTTTACCAGAATTCCAATCCTTTGCCATTGAAGTGGATCCGTTTGCAGGATAACGGTGCAGAGTTTTGATTGACTGGCCAACTACATCACTTGCGAGATTGGCTCCGCAAACATTACCTACGGCGGCATATTCACCCATCATGTCTTCTATTGTTTTCAGAGTGTGGGCATTGGCCCTGATCTCCCCAGCGGTCAATGGAACGATGGAAGTAAGCCCAGCCAATGGCCCAAGGAAAACTAATTTTGACCAGAGTTCTCTTTGTGGAAAATTAGTGAGCTCAATCGGCCAACCTGAATCTGATAGCTGCTTAGTTAATGTGCCTGCTTTATCGAGATCTTTAGGATCAACTGGCCCTAGTAGCAACCTGTTCACATTCCCAATTTGTTGAACTACACCTGGGCTTCTAATCGTACAAACAGTGTAGGCAGGCCCCTCGAGTACTGTTCCCTTTTGAATTAATGATTGAATTTCCTGACCCGATTCAAAGCCATTTTGCAATGTGAGAATTGAAGTGTTGTCTGAAATTGAACCAAGCATGCTTTTTACTGCATCATGCGTGTCATAAGCCTTCACTGTAAATAGAATCAGGTCAAAGGGTATGGTTGGGTCAGGCTTGTGAGAAATATTTACCTTTATGGTATACGCTTTGGCATCCTGGCTCTCAACGGTTAACCCTTGTGCCTTAATTGCGCGGAAGTGATCACCACGAGCAACGAAGTTCACCGTATGCCCGGATTTAGCAAGAATTGCACCATAATAGCTGCCAACAGCTCCTGAGCCCATTACTAGCACGTTCATAGTCTCTCCTATCTGCATAGCGAGATTGAGAAAATAAAATATGGACACTATGAAAGAATAGTATAGTCCGGTAGTGAGCTATGGTGAGTGGGGCTTTCGTGAGGAATCGGGTCACGCAACTCAGGCCTGGTAATGTATTCATAGGATATGTATGTAATTACAGAACCTGATATGGCAGCAGCTATCAGGCCTAGCGCAATTAGGAGCGCATAGACTGATCTCTGGTGCTTTCTTTGTGAACTTTCTATAGACATACTCATGAAGTGCATCCAAGTTACACTAGAACACCTTAAATGGACAAGAGTTATCTGGGTAAAATCTGACCATGACTATTACTGCTGAAGAAATTAGATCGGAATTCTTGCGTTTTTTCGAAGAGCGAGGACATTTAGTTGTTCCAAGCTCTTCTTTAATTCCTGCCGCAGACCCTAGTTTGTTGCTAACAAATGCTGGAATGGTTCAGTTCAAGCCCTATTACACTGGTGACGAAATCCCTAGCAATCCGCGACTAACTTCTATCCAGAAATGCTTTAGGACAACAGATATAGACGCTGTAGGAGATTTAAGTCACAACACATTTTTTGAAATGCTGGGTAATTTCAGCATAGGTGATTATTTCAAACGCGAAGCCATTTTTTGGGCTTGGGAATTCCTTACAAAGAATTTAGCGATACCTCCTGAGCGTTTATGGATAACTATTTTCCTAGATGATGACGAGGCTTTCGGTATTTGGGCGGAAGAAATTGGAATACCCTCTGATCGTATAGTTAGACTTGGTGAAGAAGATAATTTCTGGGGACCCGCAGGTGCAGAAGGCCCTTGCGGGCCATGTAGCGAAATACATTTTGATTACGGTGAGCAATACGCACCGGGTTGCAAGGTAGGTGATGAAAACTCAGGGGATCGGTTTTTAGAGATTTGGAATCTGGTTTTCGTAGAGTTTTATCAAAGTATTCAAGGTGAAAGAACATTGCTTCCTGCCCCGAGCATTGATACAGGCATGGGATTAGAGCGCATTACTGCAGTAATGCAATCTGTTAACTCTGCATATGAAACAGATCTGTTAAGGCCTGTGGTCAGAACCATTGAAAACCTCACATCGGTTGTATATGGAGTTGATGTAAAAACTGATTACGCGATTAGGGTCATAGCTGAACATACAAGAGCAGCCTTGTTTTTGATTGCTGACGGGGTCACACCATCTAATGAAGCTCGTGGTTATGTTTTACGTAGATTGATAAGAAGGGCACTGAGATATGCACGTCAGGTAAATGCCCCATCTGAAACAATGATATCGGTTGCTGAAAGCATAATAGAAATTATGAGCCCCCATTATGCCGAGCTTAATGAAAGATCAAGTTTTGTCATTGAAACATTAAAACAAGAAGAAGGTAGATTCTCACAAGCACTAGCTCAAGGCCTTCCTATACTAGAGGGTTTTCTGATTCCACTTCGTGATTCTTCAAATGAGGAAATCCAATTTCAAGTACAGAGTCTTTCAGATCGAATATCAGATGGAGTTAAAACCTCTATTCTTGACCAAATTGAATCCAAAGAAGGAATCGAGAAATTCCGTCTTTTCATTTCAGGGCCAGAGGCTTTCTACCTTTTTGATTCTTTTGGATTTCCACTGGAATTAACTATCGAACTGGCAAAAGAACATGGTATGGGTGTGGATATAGCTAGTTTTGAAGTTGAAATGGAAACCCAACGTGAGCGCGGAAGGGCAGCTGCCGGTTCATTTCTTACAGACCGTGAGGATTTAAGGAAGTATGAAGAATTAACAGCACTAGCTGTGAATTTTCAAGGTTATGAGAAATTAGAAATCAATTCGCAGGTAGAAGGTTTGCTAGCGGATGGTGCGCCTGTGCTCAGCATTACTGAAGGTAAAATTGGAGAACTCATTACTTCTGATACTTGTTTTTACCCTGAAGGAGGAGGGCAAGTAGGAGATGTTGGCTGGATAGAAGGCGAAGGATATTCGGGAATAGTTACAGATACCAAGAGGCCACTGCCAGGGTTAATTGTTCATGATATTCAAGTAACAAGAGGAACTCTTAAGAAGAATGATTTGATTCAAATGGGCGTGGAAGTTCAACGCCGACAAGATACTGCTAGGAACCATACTGCTACACATATGTTGCATGCAGCTTTGAGAGATGTATTGGGAGCTCATGTTCGTCAGGCTGGTTCATTAGTTACACCTGATAGACTGAGGTTCGATTTTACTCATTTTCGCCCACTTACAACGGAACAAATAAGCGAAATCCAGTATTTAGTTAATGGTCGAATTCGCGCAGATTTGCTATGCGAAAAATCAGAAATTGCATATAAAGAAGCGCTCGAAAAAGGAGCACTTGCTTTCTTTGGAGATCGTTACCCAGAAAATGTAAGAACTTTGAAAATAGGCAATGGTGACGAAGAGTTTTCCTACGAAGTATGCGGAGGTACGCATGTGAATAGGACAGGGCAAATTGGACTTTTCCATATCACTTCTGAAAGTGGACTGGGAACTGGAATTCGCAGGCTGGAGGCAGTAACAGGTTCCGGCGCAGATCGATGGTTAGAGGGTCAACTAAATCTACTTTCCAAGGTTACAGAAAAGCTTAGCTCAAACCCAAATGAAATAATGGGGAAGTTAGAAAATTTGCTTTTGGAAGTTGACCAATCGCGACGCCAAAGCATGAATCAGCAGAAAGAGTTATCGCGTGACGAGGCTGAAAAGCTACTTTTGGAAACTAGAGTAATTAATGGAATTTCTATAGTTAAAGGAATTGCTAATACTCCAGACATTGAAACAATGCGTAAAATTGGAGATTTAATCCGAGATAAAATAAAAAGTGGGATTGTGATCCTTGGATCCCTGATTAATGGTAAGCCATTTTTGATTATTATGGTTAGCAAGGATTGGGTAGAGAAGGGTTATAGCGCAAGTGAAATAGTAAAAACCGCTTCAAAAATTATTGGTGGTGGTGGCGGAGGGAGAAGTGACGTAGCTCAGGCTGGAGGGAAAGACGCCGCTTTATTGGCAAATGCTCTTGATGAAGCCGAGAAATTAATTTCTGGCTAAGGTTAACAAATATGCGAATCATGGGCCTCGATTTAGGATCTAGAAGAATTGGAATAGCTATTGGCGATTCAATTACTGGGTTCGCGTTTCCTTCAGACGTTATATTTCGGAAAGATGAAAAAGCTGATATATCTGCGATTCTTTCACAAATTAAAAAAAACCAAATTGGACAACTCGTCATCGGGATGCCAATTTCAATGAACGGTAAAAAAGGTCAACAGGCTGAAGCGACTTTACAATTCATAGGTCTTTTGAAAAAGCAATCAACTATAGATATTCAAACATGGGATGAGCGATTGACTACAGTTGAAGCAAACAGGCGTTTACGAGAAGCAGGTTCAGGAAAAATTCAAAAAGGCACTGAAGATGCAGTAGCTGCATCAATATTGCTTCAGGCTTTTCTGGATTCACAAAGGAGCTATGCCCTGTGAGACTACCTCCTCGTAGATATCAAGCGATGGGTGCTGCCATTGTAGCTGGGGCAGTAACGGCTCGGTATGTCGCTAAATGGCGCCGCAGACGTTTGCGAAGATTAGGAGAACAAAGAGGTAAGGAAACTGGAATTAATAAAGCTTATGTAGGTGTCAGTTTCGTTGATACGCCTTTAGGACCAAAAACCTCATGCTCTATTGCAACATTGGATAACCAACTTCGTTGCCATTTCTCCACATGGGATTTTAGAGAAGATGGACTCGGGATTTTGCCTAACGCTGCATTAGGGAAACCATTTTTATTAGCTATTGCTGGCCCTCAAGGTTTAGCAGCAGAGGTAAATTCAGTGGCAAGAGAATGTGAACAAAAAACCCATTCTTCTCTTAAAACTCCATATTCTGTTGATGGATTGAATAAGACTGAAGCAAGGGCATGCAAAAGTAGCACAGTCCTTTACCACAACCTTGTATCCAGCGGTGCGCGCTTCCGATTACTTGGCCTCAACGATACTTCTGTGGGCGAATCAAACCTTATTGAAGTTTGCCCGGAGGTTGCCTGGAGATCAACGGCAAGAGTCCCACTTGCAGCTAGGAATAGCCTTGAGGGAAGACGTATGAGGGCAGAAGTATTACAGGCCGCAGGTGTTGATTTCATCAGTGGCCCCTTGATTACAGAAGCTCAGTTGGATTCAGCGATTTGTGCATGGACTGCATTATGTTTAGATAAAGGGAAAGTGCATTTGATAGGAAAAGCACCATTTGAAATTCCAGAACAAAAAGTTTTCCGGGAGGGATTTATGATTCAACCCGACATAGATGCCATTAGTAGCGAGTTAGATTCTGCCTCATTTGCACCTGTTTAAGTTCTGATGATGTTCTGACTGGTGTACAATTTGATTGACTGCACCTTTGTTGATTATGCGGTTAAGTTTTACTTTCGGTGATAATAAATGCTTCGCTTTATAACTGCTGGTGAATCACATGGCCCTGGATTGGTTTCTGTTTTAGAGGGAATACCCGCTGGCCTCGAAATTACTGAAGATGCCATTCGAAGTGATCTTGCTCGTCGCCAACAGGGGCATGGTAGGGGCGGGCGAATGAAGATTGAGACAGATTATGCTGTCATTCAATCTGGTGTTAGGCATGGACGAACTATAGGAAGTCCGATCTCTCTTTTGATAGAAAATAAAGATCATTTTACGGGTAAGGGCCCGGATGCGAAGCCTTGGACAGAAACAATGTCCAAAGAATTCACGAATGCTGATTTTACGCCTATTCATCGACTTCGTCCGGGACATGCAGATACACCTGGTATTACTAAGTACAATCAACTTGATGCCAGAAATATTCTCGAAAGATCTAGTGCAAGAGAAAGTGCCTCCCGCGTTGCTGTTGGCGCAATATGCAGAAAGTTTCTTAGTGAGTTTGGGATAGAGATACACAGCCATGTTCTGAATATCGGTGGAGTTTCAACTGATAATAATCGACCAATAGATTGGAAGTTGGTTGAAGAGTCTCCTGTTAAATGTGCAGACCATCAAATAGGCATGTTAATGGTTAAGGCGATTGATGAAGCTCGTGAAAAAGGAACTAGCTTGGGAGGCATTTTTGAAATTGTGGCTACTGGAGTCCCCATAGGAATTGGTACGCATATTCAATGGGACAGGAAGCTTTCTACACAATTATCAGCCGCCTTAGCTAGCATTAATGCAGTAAAAGGGGTCGAGTTTGGTTCTGGATTTTTGTTAGCTAGTCTCTCTGGCCATGAAGCTCAAGATGTAATCAACCCAATGGAAAAATGGGTAGAAGATGGTAAAGGTAATGTCAGGCCTTGGCAAAGGAACTCCAATAATGCAGGTGGCTTGGAAGGGGGAATGTCTAACGGTGAACCAATCGTTATGCGGGCTGTAGTGAAACCTATAGCGACTATGATTAAACCACTTCCATCAGTTGATTTAACTAACGGTTTACCAGTAAATGCCCACTATGAGAGAAGTGACATTACTTTTGTGCCTGCGTGTGGAGTGATTGGAGAAGCTATGGTTGCTTTCGTATTGTCAAAATTATTCCTAGAGAAATTCGGTGGTGATCATATTGATGAGACAAGGAGTAATTACGATCACTATATATCCTCCATAGGCCCTAACTCTATCAAATTAGAAGACGGAATCTAGGTCTTATGAGTTCTTCAAGAATATTCCTAGTTGGTTTTTCTGGAACAGGAAAAACTGCAGTGGGCCGACGCCTTGCTTCTATTCTTCGATGGGACTTTGTAGATTCCGATGAATTAATTGTCGAAACTGTGGGCGAGGGAATTAAGAAGATTTTTGCTAATAAAGGCGAAAAAGGCTTTCGAGAATACGAGAAAGAAATAATTAATGAGCTCTCAAAACGAGAAAATGTAGTAATTGCCACTGGAGGGGGCGCTTTTATAGATCAGCAGTCTAGAGAAAACATGCTTTATAGTGGACTTTGTGTTTGCTTGGAAGCTCAATCTGAGACTATCCATTCAAGGCTCAGTAGAGCCATTGATTTTTCTGAATCTTCAAACAATAACGATACACCTGAGAAAATGCAAAGACCACTACTCGCTTCTGAAGATGGTGCAGTTTCACTTAGTAAGATCGAAAACATTAAAAATGATCGTCAATGGGCATATTCCAAGGCACATTGGATTGTATCTACAGATTATCTTTCTACAGAACAAGTAGCTCAAGAGATCATCAGGTTTACTCATCGTTTGAGTGAAAAGATCCATCCAGTTGTAAATAACTACTTAGCTGCTACTGTAATGACGTCTGCTGGTTCTTACCCGATCCTTGTGGGCTGGGGAATTCTAGAGAAAGAATTAGGCCCTCAACTCACTAGTTCTGGTTTTAACGGCAGGGCGTTTATTTTGTGTGACCAAAGCGTTCTACATCCTTATGGTAGATCAGCCCAACAGTCCTTGCACAAATCTGGCATAAAAGCACATCTATTTGTTTTTCCTTCAGGAGAAAAAAGTAAAAATTTGGATACAGTCAGAAAAGTTTTCGACTGGATGGCAGAACTTAAGGTTGAGCGAAGAGATGTGATTGTTTCGGTTGGTGGTGGTGTAGCAGGAGATCTAGCTGGCTTTGTTGCCGCTACTTACCTTCGCGGAATAGCACTGGTTCATATTCCTACTACCTTAACTGCTATGGTTGATTCCAGTATTGGTGGCAAGGCAGCTGTTGATTTGCCGCATGCGAAAAACTTAGTAGGCGCTTTTTATCCTCCAAAGTTTGTTTTGTCAGATGTTTCTGCTCTCTCGACACTCCCAAGACGAGAATTAGGGCAGGGCTGGGCTGAGGCTTTGAAACATGGATTCGCTTTAGATAAGGGTTTGGTTGAGTTATATGAAACTCACGTAAAAGAGCTTTTAAACCTCTCACCTGAAATTACTACGAAGATTATTTCACTAAATGTCGCTCTTAAAGCTAGTTTAGTTTCTGAAGATGAACGAGAAATGAGTGGACTTCGAACTCTTCTAAATTATGGACACACTGTTGGTCATGCTATTGAGACAGCTGCAGGATATGGGATGTATTTACATGGAGAGGCTGTAGCAATTGGCATGGTTGCCGCAGCGAATTTGGGAATGGTGGTGGGTAAAACTGATCCCGCGATACTTGAGCGGCAAAATTCATTACTTGCAGAATTTAACCTTCCACTAGCTTTCAATAATGTTTCTGTTGATCAAATCTTAGAAGCCATTAAACTCGATAAAAAATCTGAAGCAGGTGAGATCTCATGGGTTATTTTGGACGGGGTTGGCAGTTCTTCACTTTATCGTGGGATAGACCAATCACTGGTTCGGGAAATATTAGTAAAGATGAGTAAATGACTTCTGAGGAAGTTTAAATCTACTTTCTATGCTTCACTCCATTTTAGATCAGCTAAAACTTGTAATAACTCACTTGTGGATATTCGATCCGCGATATGTTTCCCAACATGGATTGCCATTACTTGGCCCTGATTACCAATCACTATGGTAGTTGGCGCTGCTACTCCATCTCCTAATAAATCATAGATACCATAGGCTTTAGCAACATTTCCATTAGTATCTGCAAGTATTGGGAATTCGGCTTCAGCATGATGTGCCATTCTTGCTGCATCTTCAATATTATCAATGCTAATCGCTATGACTTCTGCATTGAGCTTTCTGATACTTGGGTATATTTCTTGCAACTCCACCAGTTGTGCTTGGCAAATTCCTCAGAAGTAACCACGATAAAAGACCAATATTACTAATTCATTGTTAGAACTTATTTGAGAAAGTTGCACTTCTTTTCCGTCAGAATTTGGAAGTGTGAAATCAGGAACTGTAACCGCATTGTGATTTTTTTCTTCTGAGGTTGTGGCTGTGGAATTTGTATCATTCCTATCAAGAAGAAAGAGTAGCCCAGGGAGTATTAGTGCGATTAATATGAGCACGCTAACAGCAAATTTGGTCAGCTGCCATTGTTTACTGGATGTGAAGTCTGGGTTTTCTAGGTCAAGATCCTCATCATAGGCTTCACTAAATTCGCTCTCTTCAGGTAATTGATCTTGGTTCAAATTCTAGTATCCACCAGCTACAGCAGGAACAATACTGACCTCATCTCCATCATTGATTGGTGTCGCCAAGCCCTGTAAAAACCTAACATCCTCACCATTTAAGTAAACGTTTACAAAATAACGCATTTCTCCTGCATCATCTAATAAACGATCCTGAATGCCTGGGAATAGAGAATCTAGCTGATTTATTACATCAACTAAGTTACCGGCATCAACTTGAACTTTATCTGCATTATCTGTATATCGACGTAAAGGGCCTGGTATTCTGACAGTAGTGCTCATCTTTTTCTCTCATTTTTGTTATTTTCAACCCTCAACTAAATCACCTAGGGCAGGGTCCACCCTTACTCCGAGCGTGCGCACCCACTCTAAAGCATTGTCAATTTCGATTTCATCACCTTCTAATTCCAAGATTACCCAAGCTATATTTTCCTGGATGTCTGCTCTACGGATATTGGTGATAACCTCAAAGTCTTTACCCATTTGGTAAATCACGGGTTGTCTTATCATGTGGTCTAAGTATGTGAGTCTGACGCGGCGCATGCCACGCTCCTAAATTTATATTTCAATACTAGGATACCTTTGTATCCACTGCTGCCTCAAATGCATCCACCGTAGGTTCAATTAATAACGGATGAACCACGTCCTGAACCAATTCAACTGTTTTAAGCCCATTACCAGTTATATAAACTACAGTACGGTCATTCGGCTTGATTGTACCTGATTGGGCCAATTTCTTTAGAGCAGAGATTGCGACTCCGCCTGCTCCCTCTGTAAAAATACCTTCTGTTCTGGCAAGTAATTTAACTCCTTCAGATACCTCATTCTCTTCTACGACTACTGCGGAGCCACCTGAAGACTCTATAGTTTTTAAGGCATAATAACCATCAGCAGGGTTGCCTATTGCCAGTGATTTAGCAACACTGTCAGGCTTGACTGGTTTAATTATAAACCGATCATCTAAGTAAGCGCTTGCTATGGGAGAACATCCTTCAGCTTGAGCAAGGTGCATATGAGTGTTGACAGGAGTATCGATCAAGCCAGCATCGGCAAATTCATTTAGACCTTTCCAAATTTTCGTGAACATTGCTCCCGAGGCAGCTGGAGCAACAGCATGTACAGGCGCCTTCCAGCCAAGTTGTTCCGCAACTTCATAGCCTAATGTTTTAGAACCGTCCGCATAAAAAGGACGGACGTTTATATTTACAAATGCCCAACGGTACTTGTCTGCCAATTCAGAGCACAGTCGGTTTACTACGTCATAGCTACCATCTACTGAAACTATGGTAGCCCCGTAAATAGCTGCAGTAAGAACCTTACCGGCCTCAAGATCAGATGGGATAAAGACGTATGCTTTCATACCGGACCTTGCAGCATGTGCGGATACCGCACCTGCAAGATTTCCTGTAGAAGCACATGCTATGGTATCGAATCCAAATTCGAGTGCTTTTGCAGACGCAACAGATACGACTCTGTCCTTAAATGAATATGAGGGGTTTACGCTATCATTTTTTATGTACAGTTCTTTTAAGCCTAACTCTTCTGCTAAATTGCGAGACCGAATTAGTGGGGTGAAACCAGCATTAATATCTGTTACGGGGTTGTAGTCTGCTGGTAGAAAATCAGCATATCTCCACATGCTACGTGGCCCCGATGCAATTTTTTCTCTAGACGTCGATGCATTTATTGCGTCATAATCATAGACAACTTCTAATGGGCCAAAGCAAAATTCACAAACGTTTAACGGTTCGATAGGGTAATCCCGCGAACATTCACGACACCTTAGAGATATTGTATTTGCCAATTCAGTCCTCACTTAGTTAACCGGTATATTTTACCAGAGCTGAATTGATGGTCAACCTCTAACCGTAACTTTACTTAAGACCTTAAATAACCAAACATTGAACTGTGCAAGTCTATGTAGTAAACTTTATAGCAGAGCACTAAAGTTTACTATTGCCAAAATATATGAATGCTTCATTTTAAAAAATAAGGACCTATAGTGAAGGACTCTAAAGATTATTACAATTTGTTAGGACTGAGCCGTAGCGCAACTGATGGTGAAATCAAAGCTGCCTATAGGAAAATGGCTAGG